>OWID01000655.1_pt1 | contig 12100 bp, 13 predicted proteins | sample 1732661 | NCBI WGS metagenome assembly OWID01 (sample SAMN05065739, study PRJEB22554) | human gut metagenome | biome: ENVO:2100002; feature: ENVO:00000062; material: ENVO:00002003 | host: Homo sapiens | place: USA
GTTCTCCTATGAGAATAGTAAAAGCGGCGGATTACCTATCGCTATCACTCTGCCCAGCCAGGCGGTGCGGTTGGACAAGATCGTCACCGGTACCTACAATGTGCCAGGCAATTATAAGGTGGTCTACAAGACCAACCTGAGCGGCGGTACTTGGCGCACCTTGGCGGACAACCTGAGCACCCAGCAGAACTATGTGCTGGACGCCTCCAGGGCTGCCCTGGGCCTGGCCTCCAACGAGTACATCACCGAGTTCATGGTGTCCTTCGGCGTGGTACCCGCCAACTTCCGGCAGGTGGAGGCACCCCAGGTCTATGCCACTGTTTACGCATGGCTCATTGGTGGCAGCCAGTTCGTCAACCAGGCGGATGTGGGCGGCGTCTGCAACGGCCAGTGGATCATGGCCACCTCCCGGTGGGTGACCAATGTCTACAGGCCATCGGAACCTCTGCCCCGCACAGGCTACTGATTTCAGTCAATCATACCCATGAGGGCCGCCCTAATCGGGTGGCCCTGCTCATTATGTGGAGGTGTATCACATGACCCTGAAGAAAAAGTGTATCCGGGGGCTGCTCCTGGCCCTGGTGGTGGCCGCACTGTGTGTTATCCCGGCCTTCGCCTCCTCTGCCGGCAACGTGGCGGACGCAGTGGAGCAGACTTGGACGGATGCCGCAGGCCAGATCAAGACTGTGGTGGATACCGTAGTATTCCCAGCTCTGAGCCTGGTGCTGGCCATCGCTTTTTTTGTCAAACTCGCGATGGCGTATTTTGACTACCGGAAACATGGCCAGTTTGAGTGGACGGGCCCCGCCATCCTTTTTGTCTGCCTGATCTTCGTGCTGCTGGCCCCCAACTACATCTGGAACATCGTTGGCGTGTGAGGCGGTGACAGCGCATGTTTATCTGGGACTATGCGGCCAACCCTGTAATGGAGTCCATCATGGACTGGTGTTACAGCCAGATAGTAGGATTCCTGGGCGCCTTCTTCGCTCAGATGGGCAACATGGGGGTAGAGCTGTTCGATCTTTCCTGGGTACAGTCGGTGGTGAGCTTCTTCTCCCAGTTGGGCTGGGCTCTGTTTGCCGTCAGTGTGGTGGTGTCCGCCTTTGAGTGCGGCATTGAATACGCCTCTGGCCGTGGGAACCTCCAGCAGCCAGCTTTTAATGCCATCAAGGGCTTCTTCGCCGTCAGCCTGTTCACCACTGTGCCCGTCCGGCTGTACGCCCTTTCCGTCTCCCTCCAGGGTACCTTCGCCATGGAAGTCACAGGGGCGGGGAAAAGCATCGGGGAGCTGGGAAACGAGATCCTCACCGGCCTTGAGGGGGCTGGCCTGATGGACATCGCGGCTCAGGCCAAGTGGGGTCTGGGCACCAATCCCATCATGCTCCTCTTTACCATGATCCTCATGGCCTATGCGGTAATCAAGGTGTTCTTCTCCAACTTGAAACGGGGCGGCATTCTGCTTATCCAGATCGCTGTGGGTTCCTTATACATGTTCTCCATTCCCCGGGGCTATACGGATGGCTTCACCCAGTGGTGTAAAGGGGTCATTGGCCTGTGCCTCACCGCCTTCCTCCAGGCCACCATTCTGGTGGCGGGACTCATGGTGTTCAGCGACAGAGCGCTCTTAGGCTTGGGACTCATGCTGGCTGCGGGGGAGGTGCCCCGCATTGCCGGGGCCTTCGGCCTGGACACCACCACCAGAGCCAATATCATGAGCGCCGTCTACACCGCCCAGGCCGCCGTTAATACTACCCGCACGATCGTCCAGGCGGCGACAAAATGATTACGCTCGGAAGCCTGTTTGACGGCATCGGCGGCTTTCCGCTGGCCGCCATACGGCAGGGGATCACCCCGCTGTGGGCCAGCGAGATTGAGTCCTTCCCAATTCAGGTCACGAAACATCATTTCCCGGAGATGCTCCATGTGGGGGATATCACCAAGCTGGACGGGGCAAAGCTGCCGCCGGTGGACATTATCTGCGGCGGCTCACCCTGTCAGGACTTATCCGTGGCATCCTGTACCCGCGCCGGACTGGCCGGCACGCGGTCTGGGCTGTTCCTGGAGCAGATTCGGGTGACAAAGGAGATGCGGGATGCGGATATACGACGAGGGCGGACAGGCAAGTCTGTTCGCCCCAGATGGCTTTGCTGGGAGAATGTCCCCGGCGTGTTCAGCAGCGGCTTCCCCAAAGGGGAGGACTTCCGGCTCGTCCTGGAACAGATCGCCGGAATTGCAGGCAATTCCATACCTTTCACTCAACCTCACCCCTGGGGCTGGCAACCTGCTGGGAAATTACGAGTGGGAGCTGCATTCTCCCTGGCGTGGCGGGTCTTCGACGCTCAATACTGGCCCGGCACCCCCCAGCGGAGACGCAGGGTGTTCCTTGTCGCGGATTTTGCAGGACAATCCGCCGCGAAAATACTATTTGACCAGGAAAGCCTGCCTGGGCATTCTGCGCAGGGCGAAGAAGCGGGGAAAGCCTCTCCCACCCCAACTCCATGCGGCCCTGCTGGTGCAGGCGGGGCTGATCAGTCAGGATAATATATCACCAGGCAAAGAAACATCTGGTCGGTCTTCTCTTCATGGAAATTGCCTGACGCCTTGGGACACTCAGCGGGCACGTATTTTTACTCCAGACAGCGTCGCCCCAACGGTTGCCGGGGCGGACGGCGGCGGTGGGCGCAATCCAGCTGGGCTTCTTTTTGCCGCTGGTTTCTTGGCGGGACAGGGCTCCGCAGCCAGAGGGATCGGTTATCAGCCGGAGTGCTCCCCAACATTGAAAGCTGCGGAAAGCGGCAGCAATATGGTTCCCTCCGTCCTCTGCCTCAATGACCAGAGCGGCAGCGCGATGGACTGTTCCCCAAATATGTTTAGTACCCCAATGGGGCTCGTGAGGACGAAGGAACAGAGACATCAGCCCCTGGTTTTTGAGGGCCACGGCATTGACAGCCGGTACACTGGGCCGCATCCAATCGTGCCCACACTATCCGCCAGGGCTGGTACCGGCGGCAACAACCTGCCTCTGGCCCTCCAGCCGGAGCCAACCATGTGTATCTGCGGCAATGCCATTGACCGGCAGCCCCGCAATGGGGGCAATGGCATCGGGATTCAGACGGATGTGGCCTATACCTTGACCGGTGCAGACCGGCATGCTGTTTTCCGCCGGCAGTGGGTGGACAAGTTCAGAGAGGGGCAGAGTGCTTCCACCCAGAGTGCCCGTCAGGGGAAGGACGCCACCGATCTGATCTGTCAGCCAAGCCGTGATACACCAGCGGTTTTGCTGATCCGACGCCTCACTCCATTGGAGTGTGAGCGGCTTCAGGGGTTCCCGGATGGGTGGACAGACCTGCCCGGCGCCTCGGACTCTGCCCGATATACAGCCCTGGGCAACAGCGTGGCAATCCCCTGTGTGGAGTATATCATGGCCGGAATTGCCCGGGCGGCGGAGGGGAATTAGCACTGTTGCTTATGCTTGGTTTCCGGCGAGATCTTTGTTGGTGTTGGTCATAGCTATTTGCCGTTGAGATCGGTATACTTGCGTTACCATAAGAGGAAGGGAGCTGCGATATGGAAGAAGAAGTGAAGAACCTCTGTGCTCCCATCCCCGCCGGGCTTCATGCCCGGGTGCGGGAGGAGCAGGAGGCATCCGGCAAAACACTTGGTCAGTATATGGCCTGGTTGATCCAAACATTTTATGAAAATCAAGTTAAGGAGGAAAACATTATGATCATGGACAAGAGAACGGTAGCATTCCAGGTGCCCGGCGAGCTGTTCGAGAAGTTCAAGGACTACTTGCAGGAGCGGGGTATCAGACAAAACGCCTTCTTCCTGGATTGTATCCACAGGGCCCTGGCGGAGGCCCAGGAGGAGCGGGAGGATGCGGAGGCCGACACCAACACAGGAGACGGGACGCACCTCCCGGAGGAGGCCTATACCCCGGAGAACGACGCTGAGCCCGAAGGAGAACCCGACGGAAACGAGGGTGTGGAAGAAAGCAGTACAGAAGAATGAACTACAGGAAGGGATTCGGCCGGACTGGCCGGATCCCTTCCTGCTTTGGAGGTGTTTTCTTGTTCATCTATCCAGATAACCTGAAGGCTAAGGCCACCCTGTGGCTGTGGCAATTGCGGGATGTGGCTGTCATTGGGGCGGCTTTTCTCCTCTCTGTATTGGCGCTGGCTCAAGCCGGTACCATGCTCCCCCTGGTGGGTACGGTGCTGTATGCATTCCTCACCATCCAGGTGGAGGGCTCCAGCGTCCTGGACTTCCTCCGCCGGGCGGCCTGCTTTCTATTCCTGCAGCAGCAGTTTTACGAATGGGGGCAGGAACCGTGACGCGGAAGGAAAAATTACTCCTGCATCAACGCCAGACCACCCGTCAGCTCATGGGCATCACCCGCCTGACGGAGCACGGCGCGGTGTGTGGCCGGGATGAGCTGCTCTTCTACCTGCTCCGGCCGGATAATCTGTCCATCCTCTCCCCAGAGGGCATCCGGGGCCGGGTGCGGGCCCTGACCGGTCTCCTCCAGGGGATGGCCTCCCTGGAGTTGCTGGCCCTGGACTCCCGGGAGTCCTTCCTGAAAAACAAGCAGTATTACCAGCGGCGGTTGGAGGAGGAGCCAGAGCCCGCCCTGCGGGAGCTGCTGCGGCAGGATATGGAGCACCTGGACGCACGCCAGTCCTCCACCGCCGCCTCCCGGGAATTTGCCCTGGTCTGCCGGCTGGACAGCAAGGCCGCAGAGGATCGGGAGCTGCCCCGGCGATTGGAGAAGCAGATCCAGGATCACGGCTTTCACGTCCGCCTGGCCGGGGAACAGGACGTGAAGCGCATCCTGGCGGTGTACTACCAGCAGGACATGGTGACCGAGCACTTTGACAGCATAGATGGAGAGAGGTGGGTAACCGAGTATGGCTAAAAGTCAGAAGAAGCAAAAGAAACCTGCGGAAAAACCAGCGCAGCTCTTCCAACCCAAGGACTTCCTGGATCGGATCGCCCCGGCGGCGGTCAAGTTCAACACAGACTCCTATGTGCTGGGCGGGCTGTACCGCTGCGTCCTGGCCCTCCGGGGCTACCCCGCCGTCACTGAGGAGCTGGCCCTGCTCGCCCACGTCTGCAACCGAGCCGGTATCGCCCTCCATCTCTATACCCGTCAGGTGACAGCGGCGGAGGAGGAGGCTATCTACCACAAGGCCGTCAACAAGCTCCGGCTGGATCGGAGCAATCAGGATAACCTGAAGCGGAGTGTCACGGCGGAGGCCAACCTCCAGGACGTGGCTGCCATCATTGCCGCCGCCTGGCAGAACCGGGAGCCCCTCATCCACTGCGCGGTGTTCCTGGAGCTGGCCGCCAAAAGCCCCGAGGAGCTGCGGAGGCTGCGGGATGAGGTGGGCGCCGAGCTTACCCGGGCAAAGCTCAGTGCAGATCCTCTGCTCCTCCGTCAGCGGGAGGGCTTCCTCTCCGCCAACCCGGTGGGCCGCAATGCCCTGGGCGCCCAGTTTGAGCGGGTGCTCCCTGCCAGCTCCACAGCCAACCTGTACCCCATTAACTACTCTGGCCGCAGCGATCCCCACGGGTTTTACATTGGTAATGACCACTACGGCTCGGACGTCCTGCTGGATCTGGATCGCCGCACACCGGACAAGACCAATTCCAGCGTGCTCATCCTGGGCAACTCCGGCGAGGGCAAGAGCTACCTGCTCAAGCTGCTCCTCTGCAACCTGCTGGAGAGCGGCAAGACGGTGATCTGCCTGGATCCGGAGCAGGAGCTGACCTGGCTCTGCGACAAGCTGGACGGCTGTTACGCAGACCTCATGGGCGGGCAGTACCGCATCAACTTCCTGGAGGCTAAGCGGTGGGACGTTGGCGACGACAGGGATGACGATCCAACTGCGCCTAATGCCTTCCGCCAGCGGTCGCCCCTGTCCCAGCACATCTCCTTCCTCAAGGACTTCTTCCGGGCCTACAAGCCCTTCACCTACCAGCAGATTGATACCCTGGAGCTGATGCTGGAGCGGCTGTACCGGATGCGGGGCATCTCGGACAAGACGGACTTCTCCGCCCTGGAGCCGGAGGACTGGCCCATTGCCGAGGATCTGTACGCCGTCCTGGAGAACGCCTACGAGCACTATGACCGGGAGGACAGCCCCCTGTATCCCAGGGAACTGCTGCGGGAGCTCCTGCTGGGCCTCCACTCCATGTGCCGGGGGGCGGAGAGCGTCTACTTCAACGGCCGCACAAACATCACCAGCGCCCGATTCCTGGTATTTGGCGTCAAGGATCTGATCCACGCCAACTCCTCCGTCAAGGACGCCCTGCTCTTCAACCTGCTGTCCTATCTCAGCGACCGCTTACTTACCCAGGGGAATACTGTGGCCGCCTTGGACGAGCTCTACCTCTGGCTGTCCAACCTGACCACCATCGAGTACATCCGCAACTGCCTCAAGTGGGTGCGAAAGTGCAATTCCGCATTGATTCTGGCCAGTCAAAATTTAGAGGATTTTGACGTCCAGGGTGTGCGGGAGCTGACCCGTCCCCTGTTTGCCATCCCCACCCACCAGTTCCTCTTCCATGGCGGCAAGGTAGACCGGAAGTTCTACATGGATAATCTCCAGCTGGAGAGCGCCGAGTACGATCTGATCAGCTCTCCCCAGCGGGGCGTTTGCCTGTTCAAATCCGGCGCGGATCGCAATCTGCTGGACGTCCATGCCCCGCCCCACAAGCATGTGCTGATCACAGGAGGAGATGGATGAACGTGGTGGGCTATGGCGGCGGAACAAACAGCACGGCCATGCTGATAGGGCTTTGGCAGAGGCGCATTCCGGTCGACCTTATTCTCTTTGCGGATCCCGGCGGGGAACAGCCCCACACCTATGCCTATCTGGAAATTATGAGCCGGTGGCTGGCGGAACACGGGATGCCGCCCATCACCCGGGTGTGGTACACCACCCGGGACGGCCAGCGGCTCACTTTGGAGCAGGAGTGCCTCCGCTCCGGTTCCCTCCCCTCCATTGCCTATGGGTACAAGAAGTGCTCCCTCAAGCACAAGGTCTTCCCCCAGGAGAAGTTCTGCCGGCACGATCCCCGCTGCCGGGCGGTATGGGCTGGCGGCGGCCGGGTGATCAAGTTCATCGGCTATGACGCCGGGGAACCGGAGCGCCGGGAGCGGGTGCGGGAGCGGGACGAAGCGGACAGCAAATACCAGAAGAAATATCCCCCCGTGGAGTGGGGGTGGGCTCGGGACAGGTGCATTCAGGCCATCCGGGAGGCTGGACTCCCCCTGCCGGGGAAGTCCTCCTGCTTCTTCTGTCCCAGCATGAAACGGCGGGAGATCCGTACCCTCTACCACAAATATCCGGAGCTGTTAGGCCGTGCCCTGGCCATAGAGGACAGGGCGCGGCCTAATTTAGTTACCGTCAAAGGGTTGGGCCGAAATTGGGCCTGGCGGGACTTTCTGGAGTACGATAAGGGGCAGCTGGCGTTCCCCCAGGTATTCCCGGAAGACAATCTGCCCTGTTCCTGTGGGGGGTACATCACATGAGCCCCGCCATCTTAGTCAAGGCTGCCGCATCCATCCTTACCAATGAGAAAAGCCGGAAAGCTGTGGGTGGGTGCTGACAGCCGTACTCTCTCCCATCATTCTCCTTCTGGCCTTTTTCTGTACCTCCTTCTCGGGAGGGGCGGAGCACAACCGCACTGTGGTGGATCTGTGCTTTCACGGCGGGGCCATACCGGAGGGCACCCCGGCGGAGTATCAGGCATGCATCCAAGAGATGCGGGACAGCTTTGCCCTGCTGGATGCCGCCATGCAGACCATGGAGGGGCAGATGGAGGACGGGGACGGCCTGGATGACGTCCGGGTCAAGGCGGTGTTCTTCGCTCTGTACTTCGGCGCGGATGACCCGGCAGCCCATGCTGGACAGACCTTTGTGGATTGCTTTGTCACCTATGAGGAGCGCACCCGCACAGTGACCACCGTGGATGAGGACGGCAATGAGGTAGATACCCAGGAGACCTATACCGTAGCCGTCCCGATTTCAGATCTCCAGCAGGTCTGGCAGAACCTCCAGCGGCTTACAGGAACGGAGATCACACCGGAGCAGCAAGCCAATGCGGACAGCGTCTACAATATCGTGAAGTATGGTGTATCCACCGGCACGGAGGGCTGGATTCCCGGCGCGGATGTGCCCTTCATTGGGGCGGACGGCTTCTGCTCCCCCATTGGGGCGGGCTGGGAGAGTCGGGTCACCTCGGAGTTCGGCTACCGGCGGGATCCCTTCACTGGGGAGACCCGGGGCCACACCGGCATGGATCTGGCGGTGCCCACCGGCACCCCCGTCCGGGCCGCCCTGCCCGGAACCGTCACCGCCGCCCAGTACCACAGCAGCTACGGCTACTATGTGATGATCGACCACGGCAGCGGCCTGTCCACTCTCTACGCCCACAACTCCCAACTGGTGGTGCGTATGGGCCAAACGGTGGAGACTGGCGACATCGTATCTCTGTCCGGCAGCACCGGCCGGTCTACCGGCCCCCACCTCCACTTCGAGGTGCGCGTCAACGGCCAGAGGACAGATCCAAGATATTACCTGCCAACTACATAACGAGGAGTGAGAAAATGAACCCAATCCAGAATACATCTTACCTTATTGCCGCCTATGAAACGGCGGCGGGGCTGCCGGACAGTGAACGGATCACCCAGATAGATGGTACATGGAGGCCAGGGGTGACGGTGCAGCAGGCGGCGTCACTTTACCGGCAGGCACAGGACCTGCTGGCTCCGGAGACCAAATTGCTCTCCACAAGCCGTGAGGCATTGATCGATCAAATGAGGGACAGCCTGCTGGTCAGGGAACTGGCCGTGGGAGACACGGTGCTCTTTGCCGCCACAGAACCCTACGCAGGCCCCGGCGATTTTACCCTTCGCGCCGGCATTATCCAGTCCATTGACCCGAAACGCAAAACCTGCTCCGTACGGGGACATTTTTTCCCGATGGATGATGTTCCCCTTCACTATGTACTGGGGCGGTATGATTTGGACTTGCATGAGACGCACTACGGCGTCCCCTGTGTCCGGCCTCTGCTGGGAGAACACCCTGAGCTGGCCGAGCGGTATCTGCGTGAAGCAGAGGCCCAGTGGAACGCCCAATACGGACAGCCCACAGCACCATCAGAGGTTCCGAAAAACACAATGCAGGCGATGGGAGGCATGAGCTGACTATGGAAAAAACAGAACTGACGGTAAGCATGGAACCGGAGCGGCTGGACGCGCTCCGGTATTTTCTTGCCGCCAAGAACAAACGCACACCTCAGGTAGAGCTCCAGCGGGCGTTGGAGGAGCTGTACGAGACCTACGTCCCGGCGGAGACCCGATCCTATCTGGATGCCAAGTGCCGTCCAAATCGGCCGCGCCCCAGACGGACAGCTACCAAAACTGCCCGGCAGCAGAGCGCGGAGCCGCTGGATGGCAGCGGCTCCGTGCAATAATGGGTAAGGAGTGCCGCATTATGGATGTGAAGCGATTGTGTGGATTTGCTCTTGCGCTTCTTTTGGCCTTCCGCTGTATGGCCCTCCCGGCCGCTGCATCAGGCCGGTTCGCTGATGTGCCGGCGGATTCTGTGTATGGTGAAAGCGTAGCCTACCTGGTGGAGCACGGGATTACGAGGGGAGCAGGGAATCATTGCTACTGTCCGGAGCGGCCTGTTACAGTAAGCGAATGGGCGGTTCTGCTGTTCAGAGCGTTGGACGGAAGCGGCCTGGACAGCTATCCGTCGGATAAGCAAGCCGAGTTCTGTATCCAGCAGTGCTATCAAAAGGGGTGGCTGGATGTACGGGAGGTCTTGTCGCCTGAGGCGGTGCTCTGCCGTGGGAACCTGCTGCTCAGCGCCGTTCGTGCGTTTGGATTGCCGGTATACGATTCCACGCTTTATGGAGATGCACCAATGTCGCCCCTGGAAAATGCGCTGCGCGTTGGCCGAGCGCTGGAGCTATGTCCGGAGGGAGCGTCCCCATCCGAAGAAATGACCCGTGGAGATGCTGCGGTGCTGCTGCACACCCTCCTGACCCAAACGCTTGAGGTTGCCAACCCTCCGCTGCTCAATGAGCTGGATATCCAGGCGGAGCCCTCAGCCGATCTCAACCGTTTTCTTTTGGAGATAAACCGGGTACCGGATCCTATCCTGCAAGCCTTCTGCGCGGCGGGATGGGAATTTCATGTGGCGCCCGCATACATGCAAGCCTACAGTGAGCGGCGCGGTACGGACTATGGCGGGCTTACCGTCTATGCAGAGAAGCGGATCTATGTATCAGCAAGTGTCTCTGTAATTCATGAGTTTGGACATTTCCTCGCCTGGGAGCTCGGCTTTCCGCCAGAGCATGACGCGCTCTATTGTGCGGAGCAGGAGTCCGCGCGCACCGTTTTGCGGGACTATGCTGTGACCAACAGCCAGGAATACTTTGCGGACTACTTCTCTTTTTGGATTCGGAATTTGGACGACAAGTCGGAAATGGAACGGCTCAAGACAGCAACTCCGCAGACCTATGCGTATTTCGCCGCCCTGGAAACCTGCGGCTGGACAGGCAGTTCGTAACCATCTGCGGGAGGGATGGGCTGTATGGTTCAGGGGTGCCCGGCTGGTTGCCTGCCCAGAACCCTGTGCGCGCCCTGTGTGCCGGTTTCAGGCGAAGAGAGGGCCAGAGTTCCGCCTGGCCGAAAACCGCCCCGTTGGGGCCGGTGTCGCCCCGATTTGGGGCGTTCGATTTTAGTACTAGGATAAAGAACCGCCGTGGTGAACCCCGGCGCTCCGGCCACAAAGCCCCGCAGTGCGGGGCTTTTCCCAGGTTCAGGTACCGCCGTCGGTAAAGGCCCGTTCCGGGGTTTGGAGCGGTGGTACGTTTGAAAAAGCACGGTGTTGTAGGGGCTTGAGGCCCTTTTGCACCGCCGTGGCGAACGAGGAGGAAGCATGGACGAGGAAAACAGGCTGAAAATCACCCTCTGGCTCAAGCCGGGCATCGTCCGCCGGATGGACGGCTGGCTGGAGGAGGACAACTGCAAAAGCCGCGGGGAGTTTGCCGAAAAGGCCCTGCGGTTCTACATGGGCTACCTGGCCACGGAGGACACCTCGGAGTACCTCTCCCGCGCCCTGGTGGACACCCTGCGGGGTACATTGGCGGACAACGAAAACCGGCTGCGCACCTTGTTGTTCAAGCTGTGCGTGGAGGTGAACATGATGGGTCACACCGTGGCCGCCCACTTCCGCGCTGATCCGGTAAACCGCCGGGAGCTGCGGGCCTTTGCAGTGGACGAGGTGCTGCGCACCAATGGGAAGATCAGCTTTGACGACGCGCTGGATCTCCAGCGACAGGTCTACCCTGACGGATGAGCCACATCCGCTTCATGTCCCCCTACCTGAAGGGCGGCAGAGATGCGGCCAAGCTGTCCAACCGAACCCGCTACATCGCCACCCGTCCCGGCGTGGAGGTGCTCAGGGGTGAGCACAGTGAACAGCCTGCAACAAAAAAGCAGCAGGCTTATATCCAACGTCTGCTGCGGGACTTCCACGGCGCGGACGAGCTGCTGGAGTACGAGGACTACCGCAATGCACCCACGCAGGGGAACGCAAACGCCTTCATTCGCCAGGTGCAGGAGGACTTTGCGGAGCCCATGAGCCGGATGGAGAACTACCTGGACTACGTGTCCCACCGCCCCGGCGTACAGCTGGACGGTGAGCACGGTCTGTGGTGCGCCGGGGGCAAGGTGCGCAACCTCTCCCAGGCCGTCCGGGAGGTGGCGGAGCACACCGGAAGCGTGTGGACGCCGGTGGTGGCCATCCGCCGGGAGGACGCGGAGCGGCTGGGCTACAATGACGCGGACAGCTGGCGGCACCTGGTGTGCGCCTGTGCGCCGGAGATCGCCAGGGGGTACAAAATCCCGCTGGAGCACCTGCGCTGGTACGCCGCCTTCCACCGCAAGGAGGACAGCGTCCATATCCACATGGTGGTGTTCTCCTCCGATCCCAAGGAGGGCTACCTCACCAGGCAGGGTATCCAGCAGGTGAAGTCCGCCTTCGGCCGACGGATCTTCCGACAGGATCTGCTCCACATC
>OWID01000656.1_pt1 | contig 12088 bp, 10 predicted proteins | sample 1732661 | NCBI WGS metagenome assembly OWID01 (sample SAMN05065739, study PRJEB22554) | human gut metagenome | biome: ENVO:2100002; feature: ENVO:00000062; material: ENVO:00002003 | host: Homo sapiens | place: USA
GGCTCCGGTCTCGTGGGCTCGGAGATGTGTATAAGAGACAGGGCATAGAGCGCGGCGGTCAGTCCGGCCGGACCCGCGCCCGCGATGACGATATCGTACAGCATAGTTTCCCCTCCACAGGTTTTCTGGTCGTTGTCAAATATAGTATATCCGATCCAGGAGGGAAAAGCAAAGGGATTTTAGCGCGTCGGCGTGGCCGTCAGGGCCCTGCACTCCGGGAAGCTCACCACTGCCTTGAAAAGGTCCCCGTCGATGTCCAGACGGAAGGTCCCTCCCTGGAGCTCGGTGAGGCTGCGGGCGATGGAGAGTCCCAGGCCGGACCCCTCGGTGGTCCGCGACTCTTCGCCCCGCACAAACCGCTCCATAAGCCGGTCCGCCGGGATATTCAGCGGCTCCCGGGACACATTTTTGACGGACAGCACCACATTCCCGTCCCACGCCTTCACATCCAGATAGACGCGGGTGCCCGGCATGGCGTATTTGACGCAGTTGCCCAGCAGATTGTCGATGACCCGCCAGAGGTGGCGCCCGTCGGCCTCCACATAGAGCTCGTGGTCCGGGGCCGTGCACACGGGGCTGAGGCCGCTTTTTTCAAACTTTTCCTCGTACTCCCCAAGGGCCTGATCCAGAAGCTGGATGAACCCCAGCCGCTCCTTATTCACGGTAAGGGCGCCGGTGGACGCCTTGGACGCCTCCACCAGGTCCTCCGTGAGCTTCTTGAGCCGCTGGGACTTCCGGTCCAACACCTCGATATACTCCAGCGCCTTGGGGTCCTCCACCCCGGTCTTTTTCAGGAGGTCCACATAGTTGATGATGGAGGTGAGGGGGGTTTTCAGGTCGTGGGAGACATTGGTGATGAGCTCGGCCTTGAAGCGCTCGCTCTTGAGGCGCTCGTCCACCGCATTCCCGATGGCGCTGCCCAGATCATTGAGCTGTCCGGCGTGCTCCCGAAGGTCCCGGTACATTTTTGCCGTGTCAATCTTATCGTCCGGCTCTCCGCCCACGATGCGTGCCGTCCCCTCCCGGACGGCGCGCCACTGGCGGGCCCACCGGCATAGCAGCCACAGCACCACGCCCTGCCAGACGGGCACCAGCACCACCGTGGGGATGGTGATGACGGTCATGAGCAGATAGAGGAGGAAGGTGAGCACAGGGCGGCGGATGACGCTCCAGTTGGCGGCCACCTCCCGGAAGAAGCGGCACACCCGGGCGCACAGCTGCCAGAGCACCGTATTCCGAAAGAGCCCTCCCGCCTTGCACCGCACGGCCAGCGTGTGGAGCAGGGCCAGGCACAGCCCGTCCGTGGCCACGGTGAACACGCCCAAGCCCACATAGGCAGTGGGACGCTGCCCTCCCTGGTTGATGCTGTATGTGATGGAGTCCCCCGCAGCCAGCAGGAGGGTGATGAGCACGACAAACAGGCAGAGGTACAGGTCCAGCGGGACCCGGTCCTGCCAATTCAGCACGAGGCCGTCCTGTCCCCGGCGGCGGCCCGCCGACCGGCAGAACGGTATGAGGAGCGCCACGGAGAGTGTCAGCGTCACGACCGCCGCCGCTGCGACGGCCGGGAGATACTGCTGAAACTCCATGTAGTCCCGGTAGTATTCCATAAAATAATCGTCCGCCGTCAGGGGCCAGCTCACCCCGCTCTGGGTCGTAAGGGTAGCCGCCTGGATCCGGGTGTCCATGGCAGAATCATAGTCCCACCAGTCCTCACCGTCGGAGCGCCAGCCGTATGCGTTATACTCTCCGGGCTGCTCGGCAGGCTTACACCGGACGTAGGTTCCGTCCGCCAGGTACACCATCTTGTCATAGCGTTCGCTCGCATCGTCGTAGACGCTGTAATCGTTCTGCACCAGATCGTCGCCCCGGATAAGGGTGTGCTCACTGAGCTGTACGGCGGCCGCCTGGTCCATGCTCTCCTCCTCGGGGAGATTGGAGCAGAGGAGCTCTCCCGTCTGGTCGTGTATCTCAAAGCGGTAATTGGTGCGCTCCGGAGAGAGCGCCTTGGCGAGGTTCTCCAGCCGCTGCTGGCTGGTGTAGGTCAGTTCTCCCTGCCACCGTTGGAGCTGGCAGAGATCCCGGACCTGGTCCACCATGTACTCATACTGTTTCATGGGGGCATAAATGCTGTGGCTGTGGATATAATCGCCCCCGGACCAGAGATTGTCCCACTGGGACGCCGTAAAGAGCCCCGTCCAGAAAGCCAGTGCGGTGGTCACCAGGCACAGGAGGGTGAGGGCCGCCCGCCCCTGGGGACTGGTGAAGCGGATTTTCATGGAATCACTCCTATTCAGGGTTGGAGCCCGGCGGCTCCCCGCGGTGGGGGCTACACCTTCTCCATCTTATATCCCAGACCCCAGACCACCTTGATGTATCTGGGGTTGGCCGGGTCGATCTCGATCTTCTCCCTTAGATGACGGATGTGCACCGCCACGGTGTTCTCCGATCCCAGAGAAGGGTCGTTCCACACCAGCTCGTAGATCTGGCCGGTTGAGAAGACCCGGCCCGGATTTTTCATCAGCAGGAGCAGGATGTTGTACTCGATGGGGGTCAGGGACACGCCCTCCCCATCCACGGTCACGGACTTGGCGGCGTCGTCCAGGGCGATGCCGCCGTTGCGCAGGACCCGGGAGGTCTCTTCCTTCCGCTGGCCCCCCAGCGTGGTGTACCGGCGGAGCTGGCTTTTTACCCGGGCCAGGACCTCGATGGGGTTGAAGGGCTTGGTCACATAGTCGTCCGCCCCGATGTTGAGGCCCAGGATCTTGTCCGCGTCCTCGCTTTTGGCTGTGAGGAAAATGATGGGGATATTCTTGCTCTCCCGGAGCTTGGCGGTGGCACGGATCCCGTCCATGTGGGGCATCATCACGTCCATGAGGATGAGATGGATCTCCCGCTCCTCCACGATCTTCAGCGCTTCCAGTCCGTCGTAAGCGTGATAGGTCTTGTACCCGTCGCTGGTGAGGTAGATGTCCAGGGCGGATACGATATCCCGGTCATCATCACAGATGAGAATGTTGTACAACAAAATCACTCCTCCTGTTTGTTATCCTACCAGCCGCTTTTTAAGCCGCAAGGTGGAAAAGGTTTAAGAAGTTCTTAAGAGGGGCGCCGCCGCCCTCTCTGGGTAGTATACCACATTGCCGCGCCGGCACCAAGATGGTCGGCTTTGGTTGGTTCCCCCCGCAGCCTTTGGATGGAGACAACCCACCCGCCGCCGTGTTAAGATCATCCCATCTTGTAAAAGGAGCGTGCCTATGGAAGCTTATCTACAGGGCCTCACCATGGGGCTAGCCTACGTGGCCCCCATCGGACTGCAAAACCTCTTCGTCATCAACACCGCCCTCACCCAAAAGCGCAGCCGGGCCTATCTCACCGCTCTCATCGTCATTTTCTTTGACGTCACGCTTGCCTTTGCCTGCTTTTTCGGGATCGGCGCCATCATGCAGCGCTTCGAATGGCTGCGCATGGCGGTCCTCTTGGTGGGCAGCGGTATCGTGATCTGGATCGGGATCGGCCTGCTCCGGGACAGGGGGCCCGAGGACACCGCCGCCGATGTGGATGTCCCCTGGGCCAAGGTGGTCACCACCGCCTGCGTCGTCACCTGGTTCAACCCCCAAGCCATCATCGACGGCACCATGATGCTGGGCGCCTTCCACGCCGCCCTTCCCGCCGGAGAAAGCACCCGGTTCATCCTGGGCGTCACTTCTGCCTCCTGCCTGTGGTTCACCGGCGTCACCACCGTGCTCCAGTTGGCGGGCCACCGCTTCAGCCGGAACGTGCTACGCATCATCAACCTCGTCTGCGGCAGTGTCGTCATTTTTTACGGCGGAAAACTCCTCTGGTCCTTTCTTCAGGCGGTCCTTCCTCTCCTCGGCGCATAATTCTCTCTTTTTTGCCCTTATTGTTGCATGTTCAACTATTCCTATGGTATACTGTTGAATAATAAACTGAACATGGGAAGTGACCATCTATGTCCATTTTCCGGCAGCCGGAAGACAAGTTTGCCCGTATGACCCAGACCCCCATCCCGACTCTGGTGTCCACGCTGGCGGTACCCACCATCATCAGTATGCTCATCACCTCGCTCTACAACATGGCCGACACCTTCTTCGTAGGCCAGATCGGTACCAGCGCCACCGCCGCCGTGGGCGTGGCTCTCCCGCTGATGGCCATCATCCAGGCCATCGGCTTCACCTTCGGCCAAGGCTCCGGGAACCACATCTCCCGGCTTCTGGGCCAGCAGCAGCGGGAGGAGGCGGAGCACATGGCCTCCGTCGCCTTTTTCTCCGCCTTTGCGCTGGGGGCGGTGCTGGGTGTGCTGGGCACCCTGTGGCTCGATCCGCTGGTCGATCTGCTGGGCGCCACCGCCACCAGCGCCGGATACACCAAGGACTACGCTCGATACATCCTCATCGGCTGCCCCTTCATGGTCTCCGCCCTGGTCCTCAACAACCAGTTCCGCTTTCAGGGAAACGCCGTCTTCGGCATGGTGGGCATCTTTTCGGGCGCCGTGGTCAACATCATCCTGGACCCCATCTTCATCTTTGTCCTGGATATGGACACCGGCGGCGCCGCCCTGGCCACCATCCTCAGCCAGTTCCTCAGCTTCTGCCTGCTGGTGGGTGGCACGTTCCACGGCGACAATCTTCCCCTCTCCCTCCGGGCGTTCCGGCCCACGGTGGAGCGGTACTCCAAGATCATTTCCGGGGGCCTTCCCTCCTTCTGGCGGCAGGCCCTGGCCAGTGTGGCCACCCTTCTTCTCAACGTGGCCGCCCGGGAGTACGGCGATGCCGCCATCGCCGCTATGAGCATCGTCTCCCGCATCACGATGTTCGCCGGTTCGGCGCTGGTGGGCTTCGGGCAGGGCTACCAGCCGGTGTGTGGCTTCAATTACGGGGCCAAGCTGTATGGCCGGGTCCGGGAGGCCTTTTTCTTTTTCTTCAAAGTGGCCGCCGTCGGAGCGCTGATCCTGGCGGCGCTGGGCTTCCTCTTCTCCCCCCAGTTGGTCGCCATCTTCCGCCGGGACGATTCCGAGGTCATCCGCATCGGCGCCACGGCCCTGCGGATGCAGTGTGTCACCTTTCCCCTGATGGCCTGGTTCTTTCCCACCAGTATGACCTTGCAGACCACCGGCCTCTCCTTAAAGGCCTCCGCGCTGGCCATGTGCCGACAGGGGCTTTTCTTCCTCCCCTTTATTCTGACCTTGCCCCGCCTCTGGGGTATCCCCGGCATTCAGCTCAGCCAACCGGCGGCGGATCTGTGCTCTTTCCTGGTGGCCCTCCCCATGGGGCTCGGGGTCCTTCGGGACCTGCGTCTGGCCCAGGAGGGACTGGAGGCCCAAAAGGAGTGACTTCAGCCCGGATCACCGGCGCTGCTCCGGGAGAGGGTGCCCATCTACTTGAGCCGCCGCCTTCCCGGACCTTATTCCCCGCACAGAGAGGCCCCTCCCCCTGTTGAAAAGGGGGAGGGGCCTCTCTGTATTCTCTCTGTCCGTCCTCGCGCCTCTATGATGCGGCACCGGCGATTTGCTTATCTTCCAAAGGAAAAGAGCCCTTTCTTCTGATAGGGCTCGCTCCGGATGGACGATACCCGATAGCCAGTGGCGTCGATCACCTGCCGCAGCGCCTGTTCATCGATCTCCTGCTCTGTGAGGATGACGGTCTGATTTTTGCTGTGGGATGCGCTCACCTTTTTGACATCAAACGCCTTCCGGACCGCCTCATTGATGTGCGACTCACACATGGAACAGGCCATACCTTCGATCTCCAGGGTCACTTTCGTCATATTTTGGATCTTCTCCTGATCTTATCTGTGCTACGGACCGTGCAGTTAGTTTAAACTAACTGCATTATAACACACTCCACTCCCCCGCCGGAGACAAGCGGTCCGGCTGAATATTTTTCCTCCGGGATCGTCCCATTCCGGCCAAATGGTGCAAACAGGGCTGCGCCTGCGATAAAAACGCCTTTTGTCCCGTTATTTTTTTGCAGCGCGGCTCTGCCGACACCGCCTTTCCTTCTCCCGGCAATTATGATATGATAAAAGAAAAGGCATCCCATTCCAAATTTTAAAGAGGAGGAGCGGCGCGTGTTTCTCGTGATGACCATGGAGTCCCTTGCCCGGCGGGAACGGCCCGAGCAGCGGCTGGACGAGGGGCTGCTGGGCCGGGTGGGCCGGGGGGATCTCACCGCCTTGGAATCTCTCTACCTTCAGACAGAAAAGGCCGTCTATGCCCTGGCCCTCTCCATCCTCCGGAATCCGGACGACGCCCAGGATGTGACCCAGGAGGTCTACCTGAAGGTCCGGGCGGCGGCTCACCTGTATGTGCCGCAGGGGAAACCGCTGGCCTGGCTCTTCACCATCACCCGCAATTTGTGCCGGGACCTCCAGCGTGTCCAGGCGCGCACCGGGCAGGCTCCGGACGGCCTGGAGGATGACGTGCGGTTCTCCTATGTCTCCGATCCCACGGACCGACTGGTGCTGGAGGCCGCCCTCAAGACTCTGGGAGAGGATGAGCGCCAGGTGGTGCTGCTCCACGCCGTCTCCGGTCTGCGGCACCGGGAGATCGCCCGGGACCTGGGTCTCCCGCTCTCCACAGTGCTCTCCCGGTACAGCCGGGCACTCAAAAAACTCAAGCGCTGTCTTTCTGAAGAGGGGGTGCGCCTATGAAACGGAAGATAGAGACCTCCCTGCGCCGGGCCATGGACCAGCTCCCGCAGCCCGATTACTGGACTGTGGCGGAGGCCCCGGTCCAAAAGATGGAGGTCCACGACTATGTAACCCGGCAGGATGTCTCCGTCCGCCCCGTTCGCCGCCGCGCGCTCCCCTTGGCCCTGGCCGCCTGTGCGCTGGCGCTTGCTGTGGGACTTTATTCCTATTTTCGGTTTTTCCAGATCTATTCCGTGGTAGATCTGACGGTAAACCCATCTTTCGCCCTTGCGCTCAACCGGGGGGACCAGGTGCGGAACGTGACCGCCCTCAACGGGGATGCGGAGGCAATCCTGGAGGGCCGCTCCTACCGGGGCTGGACTCTGGAGGCCACTGTGGAAAATCTGTTGGACGGGTTGGCCGCCCAAGGATATCTCACCTCTGCCGACGATGCCGTGGATGTCGCCGTGAACAGCAAAGACGCCGACCACGGCCGGGCGCTCCGTGAGACCGTGGAGCGCTGCGTCGCCGAAAAGCTCTCCGGGTTCTCGCAGCCGGATGTTCCCGCCCCCTCTCCTACGTCCGAAACGGCGGCCACACCCGTGCCGACTCCCATCGCAACCCCCTATTCCACGACTGTTCCCCCACCCGCCGCAACGCCCGTCCCGACGCCTGCTCCCACACCTGCACCCACGCCGACTCCTTCCCCGCAGCCCACGGCCCCCCTCTCCGAAGAGGCGGTGGGGGATATCCTCCGTCAGCGCCTGCCGGAGGCCGTACTCAAAGAGCTGGAGTTGGACGAGGACGACGGCCGGTGGATCTACGAGGCCAAGCTCCGCCACGGCGATCTCAAATATGAAATCGAGCTGGACGCCTTTACCGGTGAGATTCTCAAGTGGGAAGAGGACGACTGAACGCGAGCCGCTTAGGGCGCGCCTCCGGTGGGACCCGCTCCGCAAAAAAGAGCTGTGGCTTCGGGCGTTGTTCATAAGACAGTAAAATATGCAAAAGGCGTGCCTTTCGTGGTCACGCCTTTTGACTTAAGAGGATAGCCGCAAAGCGGAGTAAGGGATACAGTCCCTTGTTCGGAACGCAGTAACGTGAAACGCCCCGAATATTTAAAGGTAGCCGGGCGTTTTGGCTCCCAGAGCGCACATACGGGGTTACCTCGTATAGAAGTGCGCCCTTATATCTGTTTGACAAACTGGAATTTTGCTAAACAATTTCCCGTCCTGTTCTAATATAATGTCCTTCTTGAATTGCTGAGAACGTTGCTATGGCGCATATTATGATAGCGCTATATTTTAATTTGACAAAATACAGTGTCAGAGGCAGTAAAAACAGAAGCAAACCTGTTAATTTATTCATTATAGTATGTTCGACTATCAATCTTTTCCTGCAAATAAGCCCCGATATAACATTACTAATTTTGATAATTGCAATAACAATAATCCACAGCCATAGCCATTTTGGTATATGCATTACCGGTAATACTTTTGTCAAAGATACCGCTACAAATATAAAATCAGCGATGGTGTCCAATCGTGCTCCAAACTTGCTGTCAGTATTTGTTCTCCTTGCGATCGTTCCATCAAGCATATCCGACAATCCGCAAAGCAGATACATAGTATAAAACCAAGTTGAAAATGCAGGTGAAAATAACATCAATATACTGAACAGAATGCGGCTGCTGGTAATTACGTTTGACATATAGATTTTCCTTTTGCAAATCGACAACTTCCAATTTGCAGGTTTATTCGGTTCCATATTATCACATAACAGGATAAAATACAAGAACAGCCACAGCAGCGCAAACTACTGTGACTGTTAACTGTCTTATGAACACCGCACTTTTGCCGCAGCTCTTTTTATCCGGTCTTCAGTCCTCCCTCAGGGTCAGGGACACCGGGCAGTGGTCGCTGCCCAGGACATCGGCATGAATCTCCGCCTTTTCAATGCGGTCCCGGAGCCGGTCCGACACTAGGAAGTAGTCGATGCGCCAGCCCGCGTTCTTCTCCCTGGCGTGGAAGCGGTAGCTCCACCAGGAATAGGCCCCTGCCAAATCAGGATAGAGGTAGCGGAAGGTGTCGGTAAAGCCGGATGCGAGCAGCCGGGTCATCTTGGCCCGCTCTTCGTCGGAAAAGCCCGCGTTCCCCCGGTTGGTCTTGGGATTCTTCAGGTCGATCTCCTCATGGGCCACATTCATATCCCCGCAGACCACCACCGGCTTTCTCGCGTCCAGGGAGAGCAGATAGGCCCGGAAGGCGTCCTCCCACTCCATCCGGTAAGGGAGACGCGCCAGACCGTCCTGAGCATTGGGGGTATAGACGGTGACCAGATAGAGCTTCTCCAGCTCCAGGGTGATGGCCCGCCCTTCTCCCACATGGGCCGGATCTCCGATGTCGTAGGACACGGAGATCGGCTCCCGCCGGGTGAAGGCGGCGGTGCCGGAATAGCCCTTCTTTTCAGCGGAGTTCCAGTACTGGAAATAGCCGGGCGTCTCGATCTCGGCCTGATGGGGCTGCATTTTGGTCTCTTGCAGGCAGAACACGTCGGCGTCGGCCCTCTGAAAATAATCAAAAAAACCCTTTTTCGCGCAGGCCCGCAGGCCGTTCACGTTCCAAGAGACGAGCTTCATGGAAAAGTCCTCCTTCGCATCCAGTCGTGTGTGCTACTATTTTACACGATGGGGCGCGGAATTACCAGATAGAGACCGTCTTTTTACAGAAATCCGGTGGGGCGTGGATAAGAGGCATGCTAAAATGGGTATAACGAATGGGAGGTCATATCCTGTGACACGTCTTTTTGCCGCACAGGCGGCGGAGGATGGCGCATCCATCTCCGCCGCTCTGCTCGCCGGGGCCGTGCGGGCGGTCTGGCGCCTGGAAGCTCTCCCGGAGACGGCGCTCGGCCCCCTGGGCAAGCCCTTTTTCCCCAGCCATCCCGCGCTCCACTTCAATCTCAGCCACAGCGGTCCCTACGCCTTCTGTGCCCTCTCCGACGTGCCGGTGGGGGTGGATGTGGAACGGCTGCGCCCCCGCCGGGTGGCGCTGGTCAAACGCGCCCTGTCGGAGGAGGAATCCGCCTGGTACGTCTCCCGCGGCCGCCGCTGGGAGGACTTCTACACTCTCTGGACCTGCAAGGAAGCACGGGTGAAGTGCCTGGGCACAGGGCTGATCCAGGCCCCCGCCTCCATCTCCGTTCCCCTTCTGGATTCGGGCGCGGCCGCCACCCTGGACGGTCTGGTTTTCACCACTTATGCCGGAGAGGGGTACCGGGCCGCCCTGTGCTCCCCCACCGACACGGCGGCGCTGGAGTGGTTCACTTTTTCTTAATCATAACTTAATAATGGACCCACTGTTTTCTAAAGAATCCATCGGTATACTGGGGGTGTAAAAGGAGGGACAGACATGAACATCTTGATTTTGACTGGAAAATTCGGCATGGGACACTGGTCTGCCTCTCAGTCGCTGCGCTTACAGCTTCTGAACGCCTTTCCCGCCGCCAATGTGACCGTGGAGGACTTTTTTGCCTACGCCCTGCCCGACGCCTCCGAGGCCATCTACAAGGGTTTCTCCCTGCTGGTGACCCACGGAAGCGGTCTCTATAACATCTACTACAAAGCCACGGAGAACGCCTCGCTCAAGACTAGGCCCCCGCTGGAAAGCCTCTTCCAGGACAAGCTTGCCGAGCTGCTGTGGGAGCGGCGGCCTGACGCCGTGATCGCCACCCACCCTTTCTGCGCCCAGTTGGTGTCCGACTACAAGGAGGAGCTGTGCTCCACCCTTCCCCTGGTGACCTGCATCACCGATCTCACCTCCCATTCCGAGTGGATCAATGACCACACCGACTGCTATCTGGTGGGCTCTCCCGAGATCCGGGACCGTCTGGAGGAAAAAGGCGTGGACCACGGGCGCATCCTGGTCACCGGTATTCCCGTAAAGCCTGAGTTCAAGGCCCCTGCCCGTCGGGGGCAGGATGGCGTGCGCCGCCTGCTCATTATGGGCGGCGGACTGGGCCTGCTCCCCAAGCGGGACAGCTTCTACGAGGCGCTCAACGCGCTTCCGGACGTCAGGACCACCCTGATCACCGGCGGGAATCAAAAGCTCTATGACAAGCTCCACGGCAAATACGAGAATATCGAGGTCGTGGGGTTTACAGACCGGGTATACGATTATATGGCCCGCGCTGATTTGATGCTCTCCAAGCCGGGCGGCATCACCCTGTTCGAGACCATCTTCTCCGAGCTGCCCATCCTGGCCTGGGAGCCCTTCCTCCAGCAGGAGCGCAACAACGCCCGCTTTATCACCCGCTATCAGATCGGCCGTATTGCCGCCAAAGAGCCGGAAGCCTGTGTGGAGGCCATACGGCGGCTTCTCTACGACGACAAGGCCCTCCGCCGCATGGGGCGGAATATGCGCCTTCTGAAAGGGCGGCTGGAGGCGCAAAGCCTGGCGCGCATCGTTGCCACTCTGGCGGCCCAGGGCAGGGGGGTGTGCGCATGATGGACCGGAAAACCAACTGGGGGCTTCTTCTCATTCTGACCCTCATGTCCGGAACGATCTTCCTTCTTCTCCGGGAGCAGCCCCTCTCCAGCCTGCTGGGCATCCTCTCTACCATCCGGCCCGGCTATGTGCTGCTGGGCCTGGGGCTGATGTTCTGCTTTGTGGGCTGTGAGGCCATGTGCTCGAAGCTCATCCTGGCCCGTCTGGGGCACCACCTCCCCTACCGCCGGTGCCTGGGTTACTCCTTTACCGGGTTCTATGTCAGCTCCATCACCCCCTCCTCTACGGGAGGGCAGCCCGCCCAGATCTATTACATGTCCAAAGACAGCGTACCCGCGGCCCACGGCTCCCTCAATATGATGCTCATCGCCGTATGTTATCAAGTGGTCACTCTGGGCTATGCCGTCGCCGCGTTCCTGCTGTTGCCCTCGGTGCGGGCGGGCATGGGAGCCGGCCTGGGGCTGCTGCTGCTCTATGGCGGGGCGATGATGCTCATTCTCACCGCCGGGATGCTGTGCATGATGTTCCTCCCCAACGCCGCCCAGCGGTTCACCGGCGGGCTGGTTTCCCTTGGGGGACGCCTCCGTCTGGTCAGGCATGAGGCCCAGACGCGGGAGAAGCTGGCGCGGCAGATGGACGCCTATCGGGAGGGGGCGGCGTGCATCCGGGCAAACCTGAATCTTCTTCCCGCCCTGCTGCTGATCACCTTTCTCCAGCTCACCGCCCTCTATGCCGTACCCTACGTGGTCTACCTGGGCTTCGGCCTGCGCGCGCACAGCCTCTTCCAGCTCCTGGGCGCCCAGGCCCTGGTCTCCATGGCAGTCGGCTCGCTCCCCCTCCCCGGAGCGGTGGGGGTGGCGGAAGGGTGCGCCCTGAAGACCTTTACCCTCTTCTTCGGCCCCGCCCTGGCCGCGCCCGCCGTGGTGGTGGCC
>OWID01000667.1_pt1 | contig 11912 bp, 10 predicted proteins | sample 1732661 | NCBI WGS metagenome assembly OWID01 (sample SAMN05065739, study PRJEB22554) | human gut metagenome | biome: ENVO:2100002; feature: ENVO:00000062; material: ENVO:00002003 | host: Homo sapiens | place: USA
GGATATTAACAATTCCCGTATGATCATTTGCCATATCGGAAGTGGAGCAAGTATTTCCGCGATCAAAGATGGTAAGTCTGTAGATACCAGCATGGGTATGACACCATTAGAGGGACTGATGATGGGAACGCGTTCCGGTGATATGGATCCTGCCATCATTGAGTTTATCTGTCAGAAAGAAAATATCACGGTACAGGAAATGACAACAATCTTGAATAAGAAGTCCGGTGCTCTTGGATTGTCCGGCTTATCCAATGATTATCGTGATCTTGTAGAAGCTGCACAGGGTGGCAATCAGGATGCGATCAATGCGTTAGATGTCATGGTATATCGTGTGATCAAGTATATCGGTGCATATTATATGGCACTTGGCGGAGTAGATGCTATTGCCCTGACAGCAGGTGTTGGTGAGAACAACTTAGAGCTTCGTGCCAAGATCGTTGAAGGTTTAGCAGCGATCGGTATCAAGCTGGATGTTGAGGCAAATGCAGTACGCGGTGATGAGCGTAAGATCTCTACCGATGACAGTGCGGCTCAGGTATGGGTGGTACCAACTAATGAGGAGCTTGCTATTGCCAGAGAGACAGCTCGTCTGGTCTGCAAATAAGATTCACAAAAAAATTGTTGACAAAGCAATCGTGAGTTGATATAATCGAGAAAGTGTTGCAAAAGGAAATGGATTACAAATAGGAGGTGGAAAGAAATGTCTATTTGCCCTAAAAATAAATCTTCTAAGTCTAGAAGAGATAAGAGAAGAGCTAATTGGAAAATGTCTGCACCAAACTTGGTAAAATGCAGCAAATGTGGTGCTTTAATGATGCCACACAGAGTATGCAAGGCTTGTGGATCTTACAATAAGAAAGAGATCCTTGCAAACGCTGAATAATGGACATTCCATATAGTACATGAAATAAAAAACCGATACGGAAACGTATCGGTTTTTTTGCTATTAGAGATTAAGGTGTCAAAAGTCCTTTTGGCACTTTAATCTTATTAAAGTAATCAAGCTGTGGGATGATATATTTGTTAAAGTAATCAGGCTGTACAATGATATATTTGTTAAAACAGCCAAGCTGTACGGCGGTCTATTTATAAAAAGCAGCCAAGCTGTGCTGCCACATAAGCAGGGAGCCATGAGGAACCATCATCTTCTGAAGCAGGTTCCGGAAGTGCTGCAAAACATAATTTGTCACGATGCTCTTGCTGAAACAGCAATAATCCGTCACAGTCTATTTTGCCGGAAACAGAGGGAATAAAATCGCCGGTCTTTCGGACATAACAGGTTGCAGCAGTTGCTGCCTTGCGATGTGCTTTATCGACAAACTCTGCCACACTGCGGTGGATGGCAGTGTCCTCTTCCGGCAGGTAATAATAATTTTTGTAATCCGGAATAAAATATTTCAATTCTTCATGAACACAAGGTATCGTCAACAATCCCAGAGAGTGCTCCAAGGTAAGTTCCAACTCTTTTTGCGGTTGGTCCCGGAATAGTTTTGGCCAAGGAATCGGTGCTGTGACATGGACTTTGCGGGGAACGGCTGTCGACAGTTCAAACGAGATCGTAGCCGTGCTGCAGCCGGGGCGGCGTTCTAATAGTGTGGCGTGTTCGATCCGGGCAGGCGATTCTTTTTTGCGTGTCAAGAGCAGCCGGTAGGTCAGAACTTTTACTAAGTGGAGCATACCGATCAGGTCATCGTGATTATGCAAGAGCAACAGATGTTCTTTGACAGCCGCTTGTTCCGGGTGAAGCAGCAGATCTTGGCGGTAGCTGCTGTATACCTGGATGAGATCTCCGCCGGAATAAATATCTTCTCGGTCAATGCCGATAAACTGTTCCCAGTCTTTTTGTGCACCATGCGCCAAACCAAACAGCTTCTTTAATGGTCGTAGCTGCAGCAGCATATCAAACGATCTTGTCTGCGTTGTGTCAGATAAGATGTCCTGACAATGGGAAGAAGGTGTGATGTGATATTTGTCGCATTTATTCAAAATATAGGGGATATCAAAGGTGCGTCCATTGAAATGGCACAGGCCATCATAATGTTCTAATTGCTCCAGAAAGCATGTTAGCATTTCCTGCTCACTGGCAGATGTGTCGGCGAACCATTGTGTGATCGTATATTGGTCTGCACCGGAAGCGTGTATGGTACCGATTAAATATAGGGAAGATGCACGTGGCGACAGCCCCGTGGTTTCAATATCAAAAAATAAAATACGTTCCGGATCCATTGGAAAAGCAGCAGCCGGAAGTGCTAATGTAATTGTATCTGTAATGGTTTTCATTCGTTTCCTCCGTTTGTGAAACATCGTTTGAGGACATTATAGACCATTTGAGTTTTTTGAGCAATTCGAGTATACTAATATGCAGAAGTGAGTAATGATGATAATGGTCTCTGTAGTGCGGCAAAGAATGGTAATAGTTGCACTTCGACAGGAACGAATTGGAATGGAGGGTGTTTATGAAGAAAACTCCATCAGACAGCAGTTATGAAAGATGGATACGTAAACAGAGAGAACGTGACGCAGATATGTTTCGCAGAGGAGAGGAACATTACAAGCATTTACGAGGGCTAAAAGGACGGATCCAAAATAATTTATCCGGATTTTTGCGCATCATATTGACAGCATTTATCGTTTTGATCCAGTTTGTAATGATAATAATGCTCCCGTTACTGCTGCAAAATCAAACAGTGTATTTCTACTTTATATTGGAGATTGTTGCGGTGATCGCCATGCTGACGCTGATCAATAGCAGTCAAAGCCCGGCGTATCGGCAGGCTTGGATCGCATTAGCGTTGATCCTGCCGATCAGTGGATTTGTAATGTATTATCTGTGGGGAAGATCCAGCCGTAACAAAAAGAAGTTGGATCAACATATCTTGCGACAGATTTCTTATGGAAATCAGTTCTTGATACACGATGAGCAGGCGTATCAGAAGTTTTTGCAGGAAAATCCTGTGGCAGGTCGTATGGTTAAGTACATGGAGACGGCAGAATTCCCATTGTCTGCGGCAAATGATGTGAAGTATTACCCGATGGGAGAAGATGCGTTCGAAGATATTTTTGCGGCGTTAGAACAGGCAGAAGACTATATTTTGATCGACTTTTTTATCGTTGCTGAAGGAGCTTTGTGGGATAAAACGTTTGAAATATTAAAACGGAAAGTAGCACAGGGCGTTGAAGTAAAGTTTTTGTATGATGACTTTGGTGCAGCGATCCGAACGGGTAAATATTTTTCGACGATGTTACAAAAAGCAGGAATTGACGTGCGTGTCTTTAATCCGATCCACAAATATACAGGCGAATTGTATATGAATTTCCGTTCACACCAAAAGATTGTTGTGGTAGACGGTAAAGTGGCGTTTACCGGAGGATTTAATCTGGCAGATGAATATGCAAATTTGATAGAACGCTTTGGCGTTTGGAAAGATACGGGTGTTCGCGTGAGCGGTGAAGCGGTTTGGGGACTGACGATCGTTTTCCTGCAAATGTGGGAAGCGAGTTCGACCGACCCGGAACATGTTGGTTATTTGCGATATCGTGTTATGCCGGAAAGTACGGGCGATACGTATTGTCATGTGATCTCAGATGGCCCGGCCAACAATCCGTTTAATCCGATTGAGAGCATCTATAATCAGATGATCATGTATTCCGATGAATATTTGTATATTACGACGCCATATCTTGTTATCGAAGATTACATGAAGCAGTCATTGATCGAGGCAGCACAGAGAGGTGTTGACGTACGTATCATCACGCCAAGTATTCCGGATAAAAAACTGGTTAAAATATTGACATATTATAATTATGGCAGTCTTCTCAAAGAGGGGATCCGTATTTATGAATATACGCCGGGATTTGTGCATGCGAAGCAGATATTGACGGAGGATGCAGCAATCGTAGGAACGATCAATATGGATTATCGCAGTTATTATCTGCATTATGAAAACGGCATTTGGATGTCAGGAGAGCAGATACAGGAAGATATCCGCAAGGATTTTTGTGCTACTTTTGAGGAAAGTCATGAAGTTAGTTATGAAGAATGGAAGAACAGACCGCGAAGATATAAATTTATCGAGCCGGTGTTGAATTTGTTTTCCATTTTGCTGTAATAGATTACAGTATGTGCAGTGAAGGGCGCAAAAGTACCGAGATATATGCCTTTGTGGAAGAAACTTTGGAGGAGAGGAGAGAACGTACGATGTATACAAATGTGTGCAAGCACTGTCATCAGGTGTTTCGTTCGAAGATCCGTACTTGCTGCTGCAAGGATTGTCGTGATAAGGATGAGGATCAGTTGGATGATATTGTAGAATATCTGCACCGCTTCCCAAACAGCAATGCGCTGCAGATTTCAGAGGAACTTGGTATCCATCCGTATGTGATCTTGAAATATATGGAAGAAGGTTGGTTGTCTAAGTCTCATGGGACTTTTAGTCGGATACCGGACTAGTACATAAGAAAGATAATTGACGATGTTAATACCACGCCTGTGGTAATATGCGAAAACATACATAGATCTGCAGGTAGAGAAAGGAATGTAGGATTAAGATGATCAGTTATGTTGCAGGAGAGCTGGTGGCAACGACAGCGACCAGTGTGATCATAGATCACCAGGGGATCGGACTGGAGGTATTGGTGCCGGATTCCTTGCTGTCAAAAATGCCGGTGGCAGGCAGTCAAGTGAAAATATACACGTACTTTTCGGTGCGTGAAGATGCAATGCAGTTGTTTGGGTTTGCGACACAGGCGGACAAAGACCTGTTTAAGCTATTGATCACGGTCAGCGGAATTGGACCAAAGGGAGGCTTGGCGTTGATGGGAACACTTTCCGGAGATGATATTCGGTTTGCGATCCTTTCTGAAGATGCCAAGACGATTGCAACTGCACCGGGAATTGGAGCGAAAACAGCCAAAAAACTTATTCTGGAACTGAAGGATAAGATTGATATGCAGCAGTCGATCGAGACGGCACTGGATGTCGGGGAGCAGTCGAAGACAGATATGACGCAGCATTCTTCTGCTCTGCAGGCAGATGCTGTCAGTGCATTGACGGCACTCGGGTATTCGGCAACGGATGCGCTAAGAGCAGTGCGGGCAGTTCCTGCGGCAGAGAACATGACGGTAGAAGAACTGCTTAAGCAGAGCTTAAAAAATATGTAAAACAAAGTCAGACGAAAGGAATTAATAACGGATGGCAAAGAGAAGCATTACAACGGAGTTTACGAATGAAGATGCAGGGATAGAGACCAGTCTCAGACCGCAGTATCTTCGGGAGTATATCGGACAGGAAAAAGTAAAGAGCAACCTTAAAGTGTATATAGAAGCTGCTAAGGAGCGAGGGGACTCTTTGGACCATGTACTGTTGTACGGCCCGCCGGGACTTGGTAAGACAACACTTGCCGGGATCGTGGCAAATGAGATGGGGACGAATCTAAAGATCACAGCGGGACCTGCCATTGAAAAGCCGGGTGAGATGGCTGCTATCCTCAATAATCTGCAGGATGGAGATGTGCTGTTTGTGGATGAGATCCACCGGTTGAATCGCCAGGTAGAAGAGGTATTATATCCTGCGATGGAGGATTTTGTGATCGATATCGTGATCGGGAAAGGTGCAGCGGCACGGTCGATCCGCTTAGATCTGCCAAAGTTTACATTGATCGGTGCAACGACAAGAGCCGGCATGCTGTCGGCACCGTTAAGAGATCGTTTTGGGGTTGTGAGCCGTCTGGCGTTCTATACGGTAGAAGAGTTGCAGGAGATCATTTTGCACTCTGCTAAAATATTAGAAGTAGAAATTGATAAAGATGGTGCTTTGGAGCTTGCCAGACGATCCAGAGGGACGCCGCGCCTTGCTAACCGGCTGCTCAAGAGAGTGCGTGATTTTGCACAGATCAAGTACGATGGACGTATAACGAAAGAGGTGGCTGATTTTGCGCTGAATTTATTAGAGGTTGATAAGCTGGGGTTGGATCAGACGGATCGACAGATCCTCATGACGATGATCCAAAAATTTGGCGGTGGGCCTGTAGGATTAGAAACGTTAGCCGTATCGATCGGAGAAGACCCGGGTACGTTAGAAGATGTATACGAACCCTATCTTGTTCAAAATGGACTGATCCTGCGAACGCCGAGAGGCCGCGTTGCATCAGATGAGGCGTATTATCATTTCGGGATACCGAAAGAATAAAACATAGAAAGCAAGAGACACAAAGTAACTATGGTACCTACGGCTCTAAAACGAGTCGGGAAAGGAATGAATGATCGTATGAAATTTACAAAGATGCATGGGTGTGGCAATGATTATGTATATGTGAACTGCCTGGAGGAAACGGTGAAACATCCGGATAAGGTAGCACAATTTGTGAGTGACCGCCATTTTGGCATCGGATCGGATGGACTGATCTTAATTGAGCCGTCTGAGGTGGCAGACTTTTGCATGGCGATGTACAACGCTGATGGTTCCCGTGGAGAAATGTGCGGCAACGGAATACGCTGTGTTGCAAAATATGTCTATGATTACGGGCTGACCGACAAAACGAAGGTATCGATCGAGACGTTAGCCGGTATCAAATATATTGATATGGAAGTACAGGATGGTAAAATGAAAACGGCGAAAGTGAATATGGGATCGCCGATCCTCTGCCCGTCTGAGATTCCGGTAACGATCGGAGAGAAGCAGTGTGTGAATGAGCCATTGATCGTGGAGGGGAAAGAGGATCATGTAACAGCGGTATCTATGGGAAATCCTCATGCCGTTGTTTTTGTGGAGGATACTGCATCACTTCCGTTGGAAAAGATCGGACCGGGTTTTGAGCATCATGAAGCATTTCCGAAGAGAGTAAATACAGAATTTATTCAGGTGTTAAACCGCAGTGAGATCAATATGCGTGTTTGGGAGCGAGGGGCCGGAGAGACACTTGCTTGTGGAACAGGAACGTGTGCGGCTGTTGTAGCCTGTGTATTAAATGGCAAAACGGATGAGAACGTAACTGTGCATTTGCTGGGAGGCGACCTGTATATTGTCTATGATCGTGAGGCAGAGACGGTATTTATGACGGGACCGGCTACCGTTGTATTCGATGGGGAAATCAATATCACAGATATTGATGTGTAGAATGTAAGAGACAGAGAATATGATGTTGTTTGTGGTTAGGAATGTAACAGAAATATAGATAGGACAGAAAGGATGAGCAGAATATGAGATTATCACAGTTATTATTGGATATGGATTATACGGTACTGCAGGGGGAGCAGGAACGCGAGATCAGTACCTTAGTATATGATTCACGTAAGGTAGAGCAGGATTCTGTATTTGTATGCATTAGCGGGGCAGTGCGCGACGGACATGATTTTGCACCGGAAGTTGCCGCAAAAGGCGCTGCGGTGTTGATCGTGGAAAAGGAAGTTACCGTTCCCGATGAGGTTACCGTGATCCGGGTGGCAGACAGCAGGTTAGCGCTTGCACAGCTTTCAGCAGCATATTTTGACCATCCTGCCAAAGAACTGACAACGATTGGAATTACCGGAACCAAGGGGAAGACAACGGCAACGTACATGGTTCGTTCGATCTTGGAGGCATCCGGCTTTAAGACCGGCTTGATCGGAACGATCGAGACGATCATTGGAGATACGGTGATCCCATCGGTGAACACAACTCCGGAATCGTATGTTGTGCAGGAATCTTTCCGCAAAATGGTGGACGCCGGATGCAAATGCGTGGTGATGGAAGTTTCTTCACAGGCGTTGATGTTACACCGTGTAAGCGGTTTTGTATTTGATTACGGCATTTTTACAAATTTGGAGCCGGATCATATCGGTCCGAATGAGCATAAGGATCTGGCAGACTATATTCATTGCAAGAGCCTTTTGTTTAAGCAGTGTAAACACGGTATATTCAATGCCGATGCACATCATCTGGATGAGGTATTGGAAGGCCATACGTGTGAAGTGGAGACATATGGATTTGGAGAAGATGCAGATCTTCGCGCATCTAATGTTCATTTGATGGATAAAGGCGGCACGCTTGGTGTTGCTTACCATATGAGTGGGGCATTGGATATGGACGTTGAGATTGATATTCCGGGCACATTTAGTGTGTATAATTCGATGACGGCGATTGCGATCTGCAGACATTTCGGAGTACAAAAAGAGACGATATTGAACTCTTTATCGCAGATCCGTGTGAAGGGGCGAGTGGAGATCCTTCCGGTTTCTTCTAAATTTACGCTTATGATCGACTACGCACACAATGCTATGAGTCTTGAGAGTCTCTTGTCTACGCTGCGAGAGTATCATCCAAAACGTCTGGTGTGCCTGTTTGGATGTGGTGGTAACCGTTCCAGAGAGCGTCGCTTTGAAATGGGAGAGGTTTCTTCTAAGATGGCAGATCTGACGATCGTGACTTCGGACAATCCGCGTAATGAACAGCCGGAAGCGATCATTGCAGATATCGTCACCGGCGTGGAAAAAGCGGATGGAAAATACATCACGATCATTGACCGAGCCGAGGCGATCCGTTATGCGATCGAGCATGCACAAGAGGGTGATGTTATCGTTTTAGCCGGTAAAGGACATGAAGATTATCAGGAAATCTGTGGCAAGAAATACCATATGGATGAGAGAGAACTGGTGGCAGATGTTGTCAAAGACGGCAACTTCCTGCAGTGATGACAGAACCGAAAGGAATGTAGGGTTTATATGCTATTTGCAGATATTATCATCGATATATCGGTGAAAAGTCTAGACCGCCCGTTTCAATATCGTGTACCGGATCCGCTACAGGCGGACGCGGTGATCGGCGCATTGGTCGATATCCCATTTGGCAAAGGAAATCGAACAGTGCGGGGATATATTATCGGGTTGTCAGATCAGGCGAAGTTTGACATTCGCCGAACCAAAGATATTATAGCAGTTGTAAAGCAGGGCGTCGTAGCACAGTCGCACCTGCTTTCCCTTGCTTACTGGATAAAAACACATTACGGCGGTACGATGAATGATGCGATCAAGGCTGTCATGCCGGTGCGGCGTGAAATCCAGATAAAAGAGAAAAAGCGTGTCATACCGATCCCAACAAGGGAAGATCTTAGAAAGATACGCGAGGAACTGGCAGGCAAGCATCAGACGGCAAGAGTGCGGATCATAGATGCTTTGCTGCAGGCAGAAGACTATGCAGACGGGATGGATTATGATGTGCTTTGTAAGGCGCATAAGGCAACACTATCTGTACTTCGAGCAATGCAGGACAAAGGATGGATCCGTATAGAGGTGAGCAGATCTTACCGCAATCCCTATCACACACTTCATGCGGCAAACAAAGAAGTGATATTGAATGAGCAGCAGCAAAAGGCTGTAACGCAGATCTGTGGCAATATGGATGCGGGACAGCAGCAGGTATATCTGCTGCATGGTGTTACCGGAAGCGGTAAGACAGAAGTATATATGCAATGTATCGAGCATGTCATCCGCAGCGGCAGACAGGCCATTGTGCTGATCCCGGAGATCGCACTCACGTTTCAGACAGTACAGCGCTTTTATGCGCGTTTTGGAGACAGAGTTTCGGTTATGCATTCCAGACTATCTGCGGGAGAGCGGTACGACCAGTTTGAACGTGCGCAGACGGGAGAGATCGATATTATGATCGGACCGCGATCTGCATTGTTTACGCCGTTTGAGCGACTGGGTATCATTGTTATGGATGAGGAACACGAGTCCAGTTATCAAAGTGAAAATGTTCCGAAATATCATGCAAGAGAAGTTGCCGTACAGCGTGCCAAGATGCTTGGGGCAAGCGTGTTACTCGGATCGGCGACACCATCGCTGGAAGCATATTATCATACGACCACAGGGGAGTATACGCGCATTGAACTGACGGAGCGCGCCGGAGGGGCTTCACTGCCTCGTGTGGAAATTGTGGATCTGCGGGAAGAACTGGCAGCAAAGAATTTCTCGATATTTAGCCGGAGTTTAACGGCTAAGATCCAAAAGAGACTGGAACGAGGCGAACAGACAATCTTATTTTTGAATCGTCGTGGATTTGCAGGCTTTGTGTCCTGCCGCAAATGTGGAGAAGTCGTTGGCTGTCCGCATTGTGCCGTGTCACTCAAACCGCACAGCAGAGCTGGCAAAGTAACGCATCTGACCTGCCATTATTGTGGCTATACGATTCCGATGCCACAGACTTGTCCATCCTGTGGATCGAAATACATTGGCACCTTTGGACTTGGCACAGAGCAGGTAGAACAGATGGCGGCAAGCAGATTTCCGGGTGCAAGAGTACTTCGCATGGATGCGGATACGACCGGAGGCAAAGAGGGGCATGACCGGATCTTAAAGCAATTTGCGGCGGGAGAGGCAGACATTCTGGTAGGAACGCAGATGATCGTCAAGGGCCATGATTTTGCGAAGGTAACATTAGTTGGCATATTGGCGGCAGATCTGTCGCTTAATGTAGGAGATTACAGAGCGGCAGAACGCACTTATCAGTTGCTGGCGCAGGCGGCAGGACGGGCAGGACGTGGCGATCTTGCCGGAGAAGTTGTCCTGCAGACCTATCAGCCGGAGCATTACAGTATTACCTGCGCAGCAGATCAAAACTACGTGCAATTTTATAAGCAGGAAATTTTAATGCGTCAAATGTTGCAATATCCGCCCGTTTCCCATATACTAGGAGTATTGGTGCTTTCTAAGGATGAGGCGTTAGCAACGTCATTTGCAGATGAGTTAGCGGACATGCTTCGTGGCACAGAGGGGCTTGTACTTTTGGGACCGTCAGAGGCACCGATCGCCAAACTTCGGGATGTGTATCGATATATGATATATGGAAAATCGGCGGAGTATGAGTGCTTGGTACGGGAAAAAGATCGATTAGAACAGTACATTCGGCAAAGAGGACTGTCAGAGCATTTAAGTGTTCAGTTTTCTTTTGATCATGAATAAAGGAAGGAAGAAAAAAATGGCATTAAGAACAATTCGAGTAATGGGAGATGAAATATTGACAAAGCAGTGTCGCCCGGTAAAGGAGATGACACCTAGGATTAAAACATTGATCGAGGATATGTTAGAGACGATGTATGACGCAGAGGGTGTAGGTCTTGCAGCACCTCAGGTTGGTATTTTGAAGCAGATCTGCGTGATTGATGTTACACCGGAATGTGATCATCCGATCGTATTGGTCAATCCGGAGATCATTGAACTTAGCGGAGAGCAGATCGGACAGGAAGGCTGCTTGAGTGTGCCTGGCAAAGTTGGTATTGTAAAACGCGCCAATTATGCGAAGGTAAAAGCATTGGATGAAAATATGAATGAGATCATTGTGGAAGGGGAAGAGCTGTTAGCGAGAGCCTTGCAGCATGAAATCGACCATCTTTCCGGTACGCTGTATGTCAGCAAGACGGAAAATGGAATTCAGGACGTAGAGCCGATCGAGTAAATGATCTCATAGGATGACGATAGAGAGGCAGACTGCAGAAGACAGTGCCTGATTAGAGTGAGACAAAGGAGTGGACAAAGCATGCGTATTGTATTTATGGGGACACCGGACTTTGCGGTTCCGACATTGGAAACTCTGATACAGAGCGAACATGAAGTAGTTGGTGTTGTGACACAGCCGGACCGACCGAAGGGAAGAAGCGGTAAGCTGCAGTTTTCTCCGGTGAAGGAAGCCGCCATGGAGGCGCAGATTCCAGTATTTCAGCCGGAGCGCATAAAGGACGGAACGTTTTATCCGGTCTTGCAGGAACTCAACCCGGATGTGATCATCGTTGTAGCATTTGGTCAGATATTACCCAAAGAAATATTAGAACTGCCAAAATACGGATGCATGAACGTGCATGCGTCCTTGTTGCCAAAGCTTCGTGGTGCAGCACCTGTCTCTTATACACATCTCCGAGCCCACGAGACCGGAGCCTATC
>OWID01000668.1_pt1 | contig 11899 bp, 12 predicted proteins | sample 1732661 | NCBI WGS metagenome assembly OWID01 (sample SAMN05065739, study PRJEB22554) | human gut metagenome | biome: ENVO:2100002; feature: ENVO:00000062; material: ENVO:00002003 | host: Homo sapiens | place: USA
TCTCGTGGGCTCGGAGATGTGTATAAGAGACAGGTTCCACGTTTCGAAAGGTGCTGCCCTACCTTCTGGTGGGGGTGGGCATTGGGGCAGTCATTCACAACTGGATCCCGGAAAGCTGGATCGAGGCCGTGCTGGGCAGCCGGAATCCCTTCGGAGTCATTCTGGCTACGCTGATCGGTGTCCCCATGTATGCGGATATCTTTGGTACCATACCGGTGGCGGAGGCGCTGCTCTACAAAGGCGCACAGCTGGGTACCATCCTGTCCTTCATGATGGCGGTCACCACATTGTCTCTGCCGTCTATCATTATGCTGCGCAAGGCGGTCAAACCGAAACTCCTGGGCCTTTTTACCGGTATCTGCACCGCCGGCATCATCCTGGTGGGCTACCTGTTCAATGCGGTTCAATTTTTACTCATTTAAGGAGGAAAAGCCATGAGACTGTTTCCAATCAAGAAAGCGGAAAAGCCGGGGGCCTGCTGCTGCGGGAAGATCGCCCGGGAAAAAATGACTCAGACCTCGGAGAGCGGCATTCGGGTCCTGGGTTCCGGCTGCGCCAAGTGTAATGCGCTGGAAGCGGCGGTGAAGGAGGCGATGGCGGAGCTGGAGATCGCGGAGGAAGTTGAGCATGTGACGGATTTTTCTCAAATCGCCGCATACGGCGTGATGAGTACTCCTGCGCTGGTGGTGGACGGCAAAGTGGTCTCTTACGGCAAGGTGCTGAAAAAGGATGAGGCGGCGCGGCTTCTTCGGAAGGCCCGGGAGAAGGCATGAGAAAACCCAGGGTGGCGTTTCTCTGCGTCCATAACGCCTGCCGCAGTCAGATCGCTGAGGCGCTGGGCAGGTATTACGCACGGGATGTGTTTGAAAGCTGGTCTGCCGGGACGGTTGTCAAGGCCGGGATCGATCCGGACGCGGTGCGGGTGATGAAGCAGCTCTACGGGATCGATATGGAGGAGACCCAGAAGCCAAAGCTGTTGTCTGCGCTGCCGCAGGTGGATGCGGCGGTCACGATGGGCTGCAATGTGGAGTGTCCGGACGTTCCCTGCCGGTTCCGGGAGGACTGGGGCATAGAGGATCCCACTGGCAGGGGGGAGGAAGAACTGGTCCGTACCATACGCCGGATTGAGCAGAAGATCCTGGAGCTGAGGGACCGCCTTTCCCAAGGGGAGCAGGGGCGGCTCCCGCAGTCCGGGGATTGAAGAGGGAGGAACCTATGACAGATTACAAACTGCTGACCGAGCAGCTGCGCGCCCTTTGCGAGGAGGAGCCTTTTTATGTTCCGCTGCTGGCCAACGCCTCGGCGCTGCTATGGGAGGCCCTGCCGGACATCAACTGGGCCGGTTTCTATTTCATGCGGGGCGGGGCGCTTGTACTGGGGCCCTTTCAAGGAAAGCCCGCCTGCATTCGGATCGCGGTGGGCCGTGGTGTGTGTGGCGCGGCGGTGCGGGAAAATCAGGTGCAGCGGGTGGCGGACGTCCATCGTTTTCCTGGGCATATCGCCTGCGACTGCGCTTCTAACGCGGAGATCGTGGTACCCATCCGTAAAAACGGAGCAGTGGTGGCGGTGCTGGATCTCGACAGCCCGATACCGGACCGTTTTAGCCACAAGGATGAGGAAGGGCTGACCGCCTTTGTTGAGACCCTGGAGCGGTATCTTACCTTTGACTGAGCCGGTGTGAGCCGGGAACGGGGAAAGCGGCTGTGGTTTTTAGCGTGAAAAATTATTTTTTTGGAGCTGCCGGATGAGCAGCTCCAAATTTTTTATGGTGTTTTCATTTAAAAAATGCTCGATCTTCTCAACCTGTTCCAGTTCATTTTCCGTGTGATTCAGGAAACACAGAAACCGCTGGAGCACATCGTGCCGATGGAGCAGATAGCTGCCGGCCGTGCGGCCTTTCTCCGTCAGGGAGATATCCCCGTATTTCTCAGTCTGTAAATATCCGGCCTGGGCCAGGTGCTGCACCATTTTGGTCACGGAAGGGGATTTGACGTGCAGCATTTTTGAAAGGTCGTTCACCCGGATCCGCCTGCCCTCCAGCGAGAGGCGGGAGATCATCTCCAGGTAGTCCTCCATGGCATTTGTCATCTGACCCTTCTCCTGAAGGGAGTAGCCCTTCAGGGTGTAAAACCCATCGGTCTCCTTCATAGCGCTCACCTTTTTTTCCGTATGGAATAGTATGATGACGGGAAGTTTCCTTCACCTAAAACTATTCGAAAGGTGCTTATGTTATGAGTCAGCATATTTGTCTGAATGATATAAAACCAGGTCAACACGCCGTTGTTGCCGCGCTGCGCTCCACCGGGAGCATGCGGCGCAGGCTGCTGGATATCGGTCTGATTGAAAATACGGAGGTGGAGTGCCTGGGAAGAAGCCCCGGCGGCGATCCGTCCGCATTTCTGATTCGGGGAGCAGTCATCGCCATCCGCTCGGAGGACTGCGGCAACATTTTAATTCACGCGTCATAAGCGGGGGGACGGAATGGGGCTGACAAACAGTTCTGTCGGGATCAAAGCGGTGGATTCCGGCCTGGTGATTCAAAAGCAGACTCCGGAGGATCAAGTGGTCGCGTTGGCGGGAAATCCCAATGTGGGAAAAAGCACCGTGTTCAACAGCCTGACCGGAATGAATCAGCACACAGGAAACTGGCCCGGGAAAACGGTTGCCAACGCGCAGGGCTACTGCGCCACAAAGAGGCAGTCCTACGTCATGGTGGATATCCCGGGGACATACTCGCTGATGGCCCATTCCGCGGAGGAGGAGGTGGCGCGAAACTTCATCTGCTTCGGCGCACCGGACGCCGTAGTGGTCGTGTGCGATGCCACCTGCCTGGAGCGCAACCTCAATCTGGTTTTACAGACCCTCGAGATCTCGGACCGTGTGGTGGTCTGCGTCAATCTGATGGATGAGGCCAAACGAAAAAATATCCGAATCGATCTGCCGCTGCTGTCTCAAAGGCTGGGGGTCCCGGTGGTTGGGGCCACCGCGCACAAGAAGAAAAGCCTGTCTCAGCTGATGGAGGCCCTGGACGATGTGGTCTCAGACGGCGGGGGCGGCACGCCGCTGCGCGTTCGCTACCCGGAGAGCATTGAGTCGTCTGTGGCCCTGCTGGAGCCGGTCGTCAAGGAAAAGTGCGGCGGAAAACTGAACAGCAGATGGCTCAGTCTAAAGCTGCTGGATCAGGACGAATCCCTGATCCGCGAGATCAACGCGTACTTAGGAACTGCGTTTTTGCAGGATCAGGAGCTTTCGGATGCTCTGGCGGAGGCAAAGGCGCAGCTGGCCCGACAGGGCGTTGAAACCGGAGACCAGTTCAAGGATCGGATCGTCTCCTCCCTGGTGAAAAGTGCGGAGGAGGTCTGCCGCGGGGCGATCATCTTTGAAAACCGCCAATATGCAGCCTCCGACCGCAGACTGGATCACATCCTGACCAGCAAGCTCACGGGGTATCCCGTCATGCTGGCCCTTCTGGCCCTGATCTTCTGGCTCACGATCACGGGGGCCAACTATCCGTCTCAGATCCTGTCCGACGGCCTGTTTTGGGTGCAGGACAGACTGACGGAGCTTTTCACCTATCTGCATGCGCCGGAATGGCTTCACGGTGTGCTGGTGCTGGGTGTCTATCGGGTCCTGGCTTGGGTGGTGTCCGTCATGCTGCCGCCCATGGCCATATTTTTCCCGCTCTTTACCCTTCTTGAGGATGCGGGATACCTTCCGCGGGTGGCGTATAATCTGGATCAGCCGTTTAAAAAATGCTGTGCGTGCGGCAAACAGGCGCTGTCTATGTGTATGGGATTTGGCTGCAATGCGGCTGGAATCATCGGCTGCCGGATCATCGACTCCCCGCGGGAGCGGCTTTTGGCGATCCTCACAAACAACTTTGTGCCATGTAACGGGAGATTTCCCACCTTGATCGCCATTCTCACCATGTTTTTTGTGGGGACGGGGGGCGGGGCACTTACATCGCTCTTGTCTGCGCTGCTTTTGACAATGATTATCGTACTTGGTGTGGCGACGACTTTTGCGGTGACAAAGGCACTGTCAAAAACGCTGCTCAAAGGGATCCCGTCCTCCTTTACGCTGGAGCTCCCGCCGTATCGGAAGCCGCAGATCGGCAGGGTCATTGTCCACTCTATTTTCGACAGGACGCTTTTTGTGCTCGGGCGCGCCGTTTCGGTGGCGGCCCCCGCCGGGCTTGTGATTTGGCTTATGGCCAACATTGTGATTGGCGACGCCAGCATCCTCCGCCACTGCGCCGCATTTCTGGATCCATTTGCCCGTTTGATGGGGCTGGACGGGGTTATTCTCATCGCGTTTATTTTGGGTTTCCCTGCAAATGAGATCGTTGTTCCTATTATTATCATGGCGTACATGGCCCAGGGGAGTATTCTGGAACTCGACAGTCTCGCCCAGATGAAGACCCTGTTTGTGGAAAACGGCTGGACCTGGATCACCGCAGTGAGCATGATGCTGTTTTCCCTCAACCACTGGCCCTGTTCCACCACGCTGCTCACCATTAAAAAGGAGACGGGAAGCTGGAAATGGACGGCGCTCGCGGCCGCGATCCCGACAGGGGTCGGGATCGTCCTGTGCGTTGTGTTCACCGCCGCGGCAAGGGTATTTGCCTGAGCTGTGCCCGGAGAGAGCGGCGAGGAGCGGTGCGGATGCATATCGTGCCGTGGCCCCCGTTTGAAATCCGGCTTGAGAGAGGGGCTGGAAACCTTGGAGGACACAGATGCCGGGGATTTCCCCAATCAGGACGCCGACCAACTGCTGAAGGCACTGAGGAACCGTTTGAACCTCGACTATATTTCAGACATTCCGGGTGCGGTTGGGGGAAAAACACTGCCGCAGCTCCAGAGATATTTACCTGGGCAGAGCGATTCCCCCGAGGTATGGGAAAAAGCAGCCCATTATATTGCAATATCCCGGCGGGGGCATCTTTGGCGGAGCGTTGGAGTCTGCCGCAACCTGGGCCCGGTGAGTTTATCAGCAGACGTGATCCACGAAAGCTGCTTTCTGCCGTGACCGAGAGATCCACCCGAGGGGTGCTGGAATACCGAAATGACTTGAAGCTCCAAGCCATTTCCGGGATATTGAAAGCCTGTGGCGGCCATCGCCACAGGCTTTCAATATCTCGAGCTTGGATTTGCGGTGTGTTCGCGCTTCAGGCCAGCTCCGACATGTCCGGGGGAAGCGGGGAAGTAAAGACCAGACGCTCTCCGGTAAAGGGCTGGGTCAGTGCCAGCCGGGCTGAGTGGAGCGCGGGGCGGGAGATGAGTTCCGGCCGCTCGGTACCGTAGAGAAAATCTCCCGCCAGCGGGTGGCCCAGATAGGCCATATGGACCCGGATCTGATGGGTGCGCCCGGTGTCCAGAACCAGCCGCACCAGAGAGAAGGGAGATCCCGGCCGGAGGATCTCGTAGTGGGTGCGGGCCGGTTTTCCGTCGGGGCGGACCACCTGACGGAGGAAGGAGTCCTCCGACCGGCCCAGGGGGGCGTCGATCACCCCGGAGGGCGGGACAGGCGTCCCCTCGCACACTGCCAGATATTCCCGATAAAACGCTCCCGAGTGGAGCGCGGAAGTGAGAGCGTGCTGAGCGGCGGGGTGTTTGGCCACCGCCATCAGGCCGGAGGTGCCTTTGTCCAGGCGGTGGACCGGATGAAAGCCGGCGGAGAGGCCGATGCGGCGATAATAGGCCACCAGCCGGGCCCCCAGAGAATCCTCCCAGTTTCCGGCGCAGGGATGGACGGTGAGCCCGGCAGGCTTGTCCACCACCAGCAGGTCGTCATCCTCCCAGCGGATGTCCACAGGGCCGTCAAAGGGGACGATGTCGGAGGGGGCTTTGTCGTCGGCCAGGATGGAGACGGTCTGTCCGGCGTGGACCGGATAGCTGGTGTAGATGTCCTCCCCATCCACCAGAAGCCCCAGGGGGCGGTGCTTGGCGCGGCGTACGGCGGAGGTGGACAGGCCATGATGGCGGAGAATGGCATCCACCCGGCGGCCCTCCTCCTCAGGTGTGACGGTAAAATCGAGGTAGCGCAGTGTGTCTCTCTCCTTTCCTGCCCATAGCAGCGGGTACGGGATGTAAAGGTATATTATTTTTATTATATCACAAAACGAAAAAAATGACATCTCGCCGGTACCGATAAGGAAAAGCTCTTTCCAAGCGGCCGAAAAAAGAGTATAATATTTTCATTCAGTCGGCCGGAAACGGCCTTTGTGCGCGGCGGGGCCGTGCGCACGAAAACGAGGTGATTTCAATGGGGGAAAAATTGGGGATCTACATCCATATCCCATTTTGCCGCGCCAAGTGCGATTATTGTGATTTTTACTCTCTGCCGGATCGGGAGTCGGTCATGGATGACTATCTGAAGGCTGTGGCAGCCCACATCAAAGAGACAGCCCCTCTCACCAGAGGCTGGCAGGTGGACACGGTATACATCGGCGGAGGCACGCCCACGGTGTTCGGGGCCAAGCGACTTACAGCGCTGCTGCGGGAGGTGCGCCGCCGTTTCGACCTGACCCGGGACGCCGAGATCACCTGCGAGGCAAACCCGGAGAGCGCGGGAGCGCCGCTGCTGGGGGCGCTCCGCAGGGCCGGGGTAAACCGGCTGTCTCTGGGGATGCAGTCGGCATGCGACGGAGAACTGGCCGCCGTCCACCGTCTCCACAACTTCTCTGAGGTCACCGGAGCGGTGGCCGCGGCCCGGAAAGCCCGGATCAAGAATCTCTCTCTCGATCTGATCTATGGCCTGCCCGGACAGGATCAGGAGAGCTGGCGCCGGAGCGTGGAGGCTGCGCTGGCCCTACGGCCGGAACACCTGTCCTGCTACGGGCTGAAGGTGGAGCCGGGCACGCCTCTGGACGGCCGGGTGACCCGGGGAGAGGTTCTCCCAGATGACGACGCCCAGGCCGACATGTACCTGTGGATGGTGGATCGCCTGACCCAGGCGGGCTATGTCCAGTACGAGATCTCCAATTTCGCCAAGCCCGGTTTTCAATCCAGACACAACCTGAAATACTGGATGGGGCGGCCCTATGTCGGTTTTGGCCCGGGTGCGCACTCCGATTTCGGAGGGCGGCGCTACTCCTTTGTGCGAAATCTGGACCGCTATGTCTCCGGTATTCTGGGGGGCGGTCCGGTCATTGACGAGTCGGAGCTCATTCCCCGGCGGGAGCGGGGCAGCGAATACCTCATGCTGCGGCTGCGGACCACCCGCGGCATTGAGGAGTGGGAGTATCGCCGGGAGTTCTCTCTCAACTTCGACCCCCTGGAGCAGAAGCTGGAGGAGTATGAGCGCCAGGGCTGGGCGGCCCGGCGGGACCGGCGGTGGTACCTGACGCCCAAGGGTTTTCTGGTCTCCAACCAGCTGATTGGGGATCTGCTCACCATTCAGGAGGCGGCCACTTTGCAGACCACTCTGCCCCGGCTGCGGGCGGAGGGGAAACTTCTGAAGGAAAAATAACATTTTGTTCCAGAGGGCCCGGAGCGGTTTACACCCGCTCCGGGCCGTGATATGATAGGACGTACCGGGCGCACGTCCGGCACGCCCCTTTGACACGGAGAAAATAGGAGGAAGCATGAAGCACTGGATGAAGCAGATTACCGCGGCGGCAATGGCGCTGTCGCTCAGCATAGGACAGGCTGCCCTGGCCTCCGATGCCCTGGGGCACGACCTCCACGCGGGGACTACGGCCCTCTCTCAGGGGGCCGCGCTCACTCAGGGGTATTTCTGGAGCGATACATATTCCGACCTGCGCACGGAGCGCTATGTGACCTATACACCCAATGAGAACGTGACGCCCACCGTGGCCTACGGCGCCAACGTGCTCCAGCGGGCGACCCTCTCCACCATGGCCCGGCAGTTGGAAAGTCGGGGCAAACGGGTGGTGGGAGGCACCAACGGCGACTTCTATGTTCTCTCCACGGGGCAGCCGCTGGGCCTGGTGGTCACCGACGGCGTGCTGCGCTCTTCGGCATCTTACCACTATGGGGTGGGATTCCGCTCCGACGGCACCGCTTTTGTGGGCACACCCAATCTGACCATCACCGCCACTATGCTGGGGGAGCGGGTCACTGTGTTCGGAGGGGTGAATAAGATCCGCCAGGTCCGCACGGTCGACGGCGGTGGACTGACCCTGCTCACCGGCGACTTCGGCAGCACCACACAGAACACTTCTCCCGGAGTGGACGTGGTGCTGCGCCCTGTGACAGAAAATGTGGGGGAGACACTCCCCGCCGGAGAGAACGGCTCGGGTTACGACCTGGTGCTGTCCGATCAGCTCCGGATCGGCGGGCGGGTCCGCTGCACGGTGGATCAGGTGGTGGAGGCCGCCGGCGCCAACGCCATCCCGGCAGGCTGCTTTATTTTGACCATGAACGCCAAAGATGACGCGGGGACGCTGAATATGCTCCGCTCCCTCCAGCCGGGGGATGAGGTGTCCATTGACGTCACCAGCGCCGACCCCCGCTGGGGCGAGGCCACAGAGGCCCTGGGGGCCATGTACCTCCTGCTGCAGAACGGCCAGGTGGGATCTGCCCTGAGCACCGAGCGGACCGCCCGCACCGCCGTCGGGGTCAAGGCCGACGGTTCCGTCCTCTTTTATACGCTGGACGGCAAGCAGGAGGGGATCAGCGTGGGCGCTACCTGCGCACAGGTGGCCCAGCGCCTGAAGGAGCTGGGCTGTGTAGAGGCGGTGGGCCTGGACGGCGGCGGCTCCACCACCATCGGCGTCACTTATCCGGACAAAAACTCCATGCAGGTGGTCAACAGCCCTTCCGACGGAGCCGAGCGGGCCAACTCCACTGCCATGTTCCTCACCACAGAGCTGAAGGCCACGGGTGTGCCGGGCTCCCTGATGCTGAGTCCGGGGGACACCCTGGCTCTGGCCGGGGCACAGGTGCCCTTTTCGGCCCAGACCGTAGATACGGCCTATTACGCCATGGGGGCTGCCTCAGGGGTGGCCTACACGGCTTCCGGGGCGGGGAGCGTGACCGATGACGGGCTCTTCACCGCAGGCGCCTCTGCCGGGTCGGCTGTCGTCACCGGGCAGGCCAACGGAGTTTCCGGCAGCGCAAATGTGACGGTGGTGGCCACGCCCAGCCAGATCAACATCACCAACGAATCCACCGGAGGCTCGGTACAGGCCCTTTCCCTGGAGCCGGGGGAGAGCGTTCCGCTCTCGGCGTCCAGTATCTGGAAAAATCTGAATCTCCGCTCTCAGGATATCTGCTACACCTGGACCTGCGACGAGGCGGTGGGAACTGTGACGGCAGACGGAACATTCACTGCCGGGAGCAAGAGTTCGTCCGGGAATCTCACGGTCTCTGCCGGAGGCAGGCAGGTGACGATCCCAGTCAATGTGGCCGGGCATATCTATCTGCTGGAGGATATGGAAGGGGACAACTCCGCGTTCGTCTCTGCGGAGGGGGCTCGTGCCGGGACCGAGGCCGACCTGTCCAAGGTCCGCACCGGACGTCAGAGCCTGCGTCTGGAGTATGACGCCGGGGAAAGCGGCACTGCTCAGCTGAATACCTCCATTGCCATCTCTGCCGGGGAACGCTATCTGGGACTGTGGGTGTACGGCGACGGCTCCGGGAACAATCTCACCGCCGTGGTGGCCGACGCCGCCGGGAACGAGTCCATCGTGCCGGTGACCGGCCTGAGCTTTACCGGCTGGAAGCATGTCCTGGTGCCTCTGACGGACGGAGCCGTCCGGCTCACCGCTCTGCGGGTGGTCTACGGCGGCGGCAACAGCCGCACGGGGACCCTTTGGCTGGATCAGCTCACCAGTGCCAATGAGGATCTGGAGGACTTCACCCCCCCCACGGTGAGCATCAAGGTGGCGGGCACCAAATTCACCGCCACAGTCAGCGACAATGTCGACCGCAGTCTCACCGCGGGTGCGGTCATCCTGCAGTATGACGGAGCGGTCCTCACCGGAACCTGGAATGAAAAGACAGGCACCCTCTCGGCCAATCTGCCCGCGCCCGGCGCGGCCGGGCACCGGGTGACGGTGACGGCGGTGGACGCCAGCGGCAACTTGGGCCGCGCCTCCCGGGAGGTGGGCGAGGGCGCCACCCTCATCTTTGCCGATCTGGAGGATCACTGGGCGGCCTCTTATGCCGACTACCTCTACGAGCAGGGGATCACCAAGGGCGTGTCTCAGGGGACAACGCTTTATTATCAGCCGGACGCCAACATTACCCGGGCGGAGTTCTTCACTATGGCCGCCCGGTGGATGGGGCTGGATCTGAGCAAATACGCCGGCGTGTCGCTCCCCTTTGCCGATGCGCAGGAGATCCCGGCCTGGGCAGTGTCCGCAGTAAAAGCCATGTATGCCGAAGGCATCGTCAAGGGCAGTCAGGATCGCGGCGGGCTCTATGCCTACCCCATGTCCAGCATCAACCGCGCCGAGGCGATGACCATTCTGGGCCGGACGCAGATGCGGGGCTATCCGGAGGCAGAGCTGAACAGCTTTACCGATTCCGCCAGTGTGCCGGCCTGGGCGGAGGCCTACGTCCGCAGCCTGGTGGGCCAGGGAGTGGTCAACGGCTATGAGGACGGGACCCTTCGTCCCGGAGCTTCTATGTCCCGGGGCCAGGTGGCCAAGGTGCTCTATACACTGCGATAACCGCTGAAAAGATTCAACAGCCCCCGTCCCGCCTTTTGGAAAGGCGGGACGGGGGCTGTCTGTGCTTCCTGGGAAACATTCTGCGGAGCATGGGAAAAATCCATCGAAATGGGTCCCACGATAAAAAATATAGAGACACCCGCCCCAGTATGAAAGCTCCCGCCGAGGAAATACTGAAATCAGTATTTTAGGCGGGAGGGATCACAGTTGCAGGGGAAAGTAGAGATCTGCGGAGTCAACACCTCCAAACTGAAGGTACTGAAAAACGAGGAGACCATGGAACTGCTCCGGCGCACGAAGGGGGGGGACATGAACGCCAGGGAGCAGCTCATCGCGGGCAATTTGCGGCTGGTGCTGTCGGTCATTCAGAAATTCGACCGCCGGGGAGAAAACGCCGACGATCTCTTTCAGGTGGGGTGCATCGGCCTCATCAAGGCCATCGACAACTTCAACATTGATTTGGATGTGCGGTTTTCCACTTACGGAGTGCCTATGATCGTGGGGGAGATCCGCCGTTATCTCCGGGACAACAGCGCCATGCGGGTGTCCCGCTCCATGCGGGACACGGCGTATAAGGTCCTTCAGGCCAAGGAAAAATTCATCGCGCAGAACCAGCGGGAACCCACCATTGAGGAGATCGCCAAGATGCTGGAGGCCAAGCGGGAGGATGTGGTCTTTGCCCTGGAGGCCATCACCGACCCGGTGAGCCTCTACGAGCCGGTCTACTCCGACAACGGCGATGCGGTGTGCGTGATGGATCAGGTCAAGGATGGCCGCAACACCGACGAGAGCTGGATCAACCGCATCGCGCTGAAGGACGCGGTGGACAAGCTGCCCGAGCGGGAAAAGCGCATCCTGGCCCTGCGGTTCTTTCAGGGCAAGACCCAGATGGAGGTCTCCGCTGAGGTCGGGATCTCCCAGGCCCAGGTCTCACGGCTGGAAAAGAGCGCGCTGGAGCAGATCCGGAAGAATATTTAACAAAAAAACAGCCTTTCCGCCAGGGTACGGAAAGGCTGTTTTCTAGGGAAGCCGGGCCTGAAGCTCGTCGGAAAGGCGGGCGAACTCCGCTATACTCAGCCGCTCCCCCCGCACGTCGGCGGGGAGGCCCGCCCGGTCGATGCACTCCCGCAGCTCCTCTTTGGAGAGGGGAAAGGCGGAGGAGAGGGCGTTTAAAAGGGTTTTCCGCCGTTGGGAGAAGGCCCCGGCGATCACCCGGAAAAAGAATTCTTCATCGTGGACGCAGGCGGGCGCGGGGTGGGG
>OWID01000670.1_pt1 | contig 11864 bp, 9 predicted proteins | sample 1732661 | NCBI WGS metagenome assembly OWID01 (sample SAMN05065739, study PRJEB22554) | human gut metagenome | biome: ENVO:2100002; feature: ENVO:00000062; material: ENVO:00002003 | host: Homo sapiens | place: USA
CGAGATAGGCTCCGGTCTCGTGGGCTCGGAGATGTGTATAAGAGACAGCCTTTGCCTGTTTTTGAAAAGAAATACACAGTTTCTGCCGGATCTCTGCGGGCAGACCTGTCGGTTTTACCGCTGAAAAAAACAGCAATTCCGCAGTGTTACAGAGATCTAAAGTGCATTTTCTATGGAAAACAGGTCACTTTCAGACCGGAGGAATGTATTCCGATCTACAAGTGCTATTATACAACATTTTCCGAAATCTGTCAATCTATAAAATGACTTTTTTCTCCCTATTTCGGAAACTTATCATTCCATAATTTTTTCTTATATTGAAATTGCAAGAAAAAGCAAAAAAGCACTTGACAGAACCGGAATGATGTGCTATAATAATATACGTTGCTTGCAGCATCATGAGATATTAGCTCAGTTGGCAGAGCATACGCCTTTTAAGCGTAGGGTCGAGGGTTCAAATCCCTCATATCTCACCAAGAAGTCCGTATCATGGTTTGTGATACGGATTTTTTGCTGTATGCGGCAATCTTATCAAAAATCCGCCTGTCGGATTTTTATGAGGTTGCCCTAAGGCAATACCGCACAAAGCCCGCCTGACGGCTTTGCACGCAATCTGCGTGCAGATTTTCCGTCATATTGCCCAGAAATCCCTTGCCATACGGCAGTATGCCTGCGGAATTTCTAGGCAATCTGCCGAAAAATTTGACGACGCATCTGTCGCACAATCTTTGTGCGGTATTGCCCTGAAGCCGGTTCCGCGGGCAGCCGGCAGGAGAGAAAGGCGGCGTAGCGGCGTGGAACTGGAAAAACAAATCCGGCTGGCTGATCGGGTAGATTCTGTCATTCAAAAAGGCATACAGGAGGGAAAGATCACCGGTGCCTGCGTAGGCATATACCAGAATCAGGAAGAATATTTGCGTAAGGCATACGGTCTGGCAGATCGGGAACAGGAAACGCCCATGCGGACGGACACCCTGTTCCGCATCTTCTCCATGACCAAGCCGGTGACGGCGGTGGCGACCATGCAGCTTTGGGAGTCCGGCAAGCTGGAACTGAGCGATCCGGTTTCGTGGTATATTCCTGCCTTTCGGGAGAAGCTGGTAGATGTGCACGGTGAACTGGTGCCGGCGAAGCGGGAGATCTGCATTCAGGATTTGCTGAACATGACCTCCGGCATTCCCTATCCGGACTGCTGGAGCGAATCCCAGAAGAAAATGGGAGCGTTTTATGGCGAGATCGACCGCCGGAACGCCACTGACCACCCTGTGGATACGCAGGAATTCGCACGGCGTGTGGGGGAAGAAGTGCCGCTGCTGTTTCAGCCGGGAGAGAAGTGGTCTTATGGAGCTTCGGCGGATATTCTGGGGGCAGTGCTGGAAAAGGCGGCAGACATGCCATTGGACGAGCTGTACCGGAAGCAGATCTTCCAGCCGCTGGGCATGACAGATACAGATTTCTACGTGCCGGCGGAAAAGCGTTCCCGTCTGGCACAGCTGTATCAGTATCACTGGGGCGAAGATTTTTGCGGGCTGGCGATAGAGCCGGATCCCCATCTGGGCATGACGGACTACCGGAAGAAGCCGGCGTTTTTCTCCGGCGGGGCAGGGCTGATCTCTACCATGCAGGACTATGCCCGGTTTGCCAATCTGCTGGCGGGAAAAGGTCTGCATCGGGAAAGCGGCGTGCGTCTGATCGGCGAAAACACATGGCGGTATCTCACCACGCCGCAGCTGAGCGATGCCCAGAAAACGGGAATCGACTGGGAGCAGCTGAAAGGCTATACCTATGGCAACCTGCTGCGGGTGCTGGAAGATCCGCTGGTGTGCATGACCAATGTGCCGGCTGGGGAATTCGGCTGGGACGGCTGGACAGGACCGTATTTCTGTGTGTCCCCGCAGGACGGCACTGTGCTGTTGTATCTGATTCAGGTCTGCGGCGGCAGCACCAGTGATATTGTGCGGAAACTGCGGGCGATCACATTCGGGTGCTTGTGATGATAAAGTGAAAAACAGACTTGACAAATCGGAGAAAATCGCGTATAATAAAAGTAAAGAGAGCACACCAGTAGACGGTCTGCTCCCACGGTTATAAATAACCGCCTTTAGTTGGAAGCTGCAGGGCGGTTATTTCTTTTTGTATGCTAAGTATGCAAGAACTGCACGAAAGACATTACAAAAAATGCTTACGATAAAGGAAATTACGTCCATCATCATGCATCACCTCCCATCAATTCAAATAGAAGATTGTGGGAGCGTGGATTTGACCGCCTACCGTTATTGGTATGCCCTCGGCTTTTTATTATATCACACTACGTGAAAAATGTCAAACGATAGTTTATGCTGCTTTTCGCAGACACCCACAAAAAACACCAGCATCAACCGGAACGTCCTCCCGTTGATGCTGGTGTTTTGTTATGGCAATACCGCACAATCTTTGTGCGGTATTGCCTTATATGGTTTCCGTCAAAACGTCAAACTTATGTGGTATTACCTTAGGATTCTTCCAGACCGGTATTGATACCGCTTTTTTCCAGTCCTGCCAGTTCTCCGGACGGTGTTTCTCCGGAGTTGTCTTTCTTTTTCGGGAAGACGAACTTCAGCAGGATCGGGGTGACGATCGTGGTGAATACCACCATGATGACCAGCGGTGTCATGAACTTCTCGCTCATCAGCCCTACAGAAGCACCCTTGTTGGCAACGATCAGGGCGACCTCACCACGGGAGATCATACCAATACCGATTTGCAGGCTCTCCTTGTTGGTGTACCGCATGATCTTTGCACCCAGACCGCAGCCGATCACCTTGGTGACAACTGCCAGCAGCATCAGCAGCAGCATGAATACGATCAGCTTTCCGGTCAGACCGTCCAGTGTCATTGCCAGACCGATGTTCGCGAAGAAGATAGGGGACAGGAGCATGTAGGACAGCGTGTTGAAACGGTTGACCACATACTCGTTCTTTTTCAGACCGGATACTGCCAGACCGGCAACGAATGCACCGGTGATGTCGGCAACGCCAAAGCAGATCTCGGCAATAAAGGACAGCAGCAGGCAGAAAACAAATGTCACGATGTTGTGACGGCGGAGGTTCTCGTTGCTGGATTCCCGCCACTTTTTAAAGAAGAAGTGGTACAGTACAGCGGCACCGATCGCCACAATGAAGAACGCCAGAATGTTGATGACAACAGCAAATACACCGTCATTGACCAGCAGTGTGCCCAGTGTCTTTTCGCCGCCGCCGTCGCCGGTCTTCTTGCCGCCCAGACTGATAACGACAGTCAGAGCGATAATGCCCAGAATGTCATCGATTACGGCAGCACCCAGAATGGCATTGCCGGCACGGGAGTTCAGGGCACCCAGTTCCTTCAGAGTTTCTACGGTGATGCTGACGGAAGTTGCAGTCAGGACAACGCCGATGAAAATGTTCTGCCAGAACAGGGAAGCCATTTCCGGATTCTGTTCCGTATTGTAGAAGTCGGCGAGGAAAAATCCGCCTACCAGCGGAACAATGACGCCCAGCAGGGCAATGACAAAGGAGGCAAGCCCTGCCTTTTTCAGTTCCTGAATGTCGGTTTCCAGTCCGGCACTGAACATGAGGACGATAACGCCCAGTTCTGCCAGACTGACGATCAGGTCATTCCGTTCTACAACGTCCAGCAGCATCGGACCGAGAATGATGCCGGCTGCCAGTGCACCAACGACCTGCGGCAGGCTGATCCGCTTGGTCAGCAGCCCCAGCAGCTTGGTGGACAACAGAATGATCGCGATTTGCAGTAAAAAAGAATAATCATTGTTGAATAAAAAATCTTTCAAACCCATAATGGTTTCTATCTCCCTTTATAATTTGCTTTCTGTCAAGAATGATCCTATGTCAGTTTTGGTTTGACGGTACCATGTGGTCAGTTTTATCAAAGCACTCTCTCCGCCTGCGGCAGAGCTAGAAATAGCCGCCCTTTTCAAGGGAGCCTAAATCAGCCTCCCCTTTAGGGGTGACTCCCCACGGGGTGGGGAGATGCCCGCAGGGCAGAGGGGACCGCTCAGTACGAGGGGAACCGTCGCAGACGGTGGAGGGGTTCTTGTGGAATCTTTTGCTTGTTGTGTGAGGCTTCACGGAAATACCCCTCAGTCACCTGCGGTGACAGCTCAGCACAAGGCACGCCCTTCGGGTGCCCTAAAGGGGAGCCTAGAAATACAAACTTGCAAACGCCGTATCAAATAAAGTTGACCGTTTGCACAAGTAACGCCTTAGAAAAACAACATTGCAAATACAGGCAAGGGCAACAACCGGCGTTGGCGAGTCCCAGGCGGACAGCGAGAGAAACGAGCGAATTCCGCCGGACGGTTTCGGTGTGGCTGAACTAGAAGTTACGCTTTGCGTAGGAACCCCTCCACCAGCTTCGCTGGTCCCCCTCCCCTTTCAGGGGAGGCTATAAGCTGATATAATGGTAAAGCTGGTGAAAGAGTTCGATACAGAACTCCTTTACCAGCTTTTCTGTTTCCCTTATGGGCAGGTTTGCAGCTGAAATTTTCTGTGGGACACAGTGGTCAAAGTCACAGATTCTGCAAAGTTGCGGTAAAATATTGACAACCCCGCTGAAATGGGGTACAATAGAAGAAAGCGTTTTTTCGGAAGCATTTTCCGGATAAAGGCAACACCGCACAAGCTTTGTGCGGTGTTGCCTAAAAAATTACTTTGCTGCAAAAAAGGAGATTTTTGTATGAATATTGCTGTTGCCCAGTCCGGCGGACCGACCTGTGCCATTAACGCTTCACTGGTAGGCGTTTTTCGGGAATCCCTCAAGGAACCTGCAATTGATGCGATTTTTGGCTCTGTCAACGGTGTAGAGGGCATTATTCAGGATCACCTCATTGATCTGAAAACCATGATCCGCACCAATGAAGATATGGAACTGCTCCGGCAGACCCCTTCCACCGTGCTGGGTTCCTGCCGGTATAAACTGCCGGATTTTCACGAGGACAGCAGTGTCTACGAAAAGATCGCAGCTGTGCTGAAACGCCGCAAGATCGGTGCGTTTTTCTACATCGGCGGGAACGATTCCATGGACACCGTACAGAAACTTTCCACCTATTTCAAGGAAATCGATCTGGACGTAAAAGTCATTGGCATTCCCAAGACGATCGATAACGATTTGTGCATTACCGACCACACTCCCGGCTTCGGCTCTGCGGCAAAATATGTTGCCACTACCATGCAGGAGATCATTCGCGACAGTTCTGTGTACAGTATTCCCTCTGTGACGATCGTCGAGATCATGGGACGGCATGCGGGCTGGCTCACTGCTTCCAGTGCTGTGCTCCACGCCTACGGCGAACCGGCTCCGCATCTGGTCTACGTGCCGGAAACCCATTTCTCCGCTGAGCGTTTTCTCCACGACGTGGAGCAGGAAATGGCAAAACATAAGGCGGTGATCGTGGCAGTTTCCGAGGGCGTTTCCGTGCCGGAGGGGGTACAGTCCGGTCTGGTGGACAACTTTGGACACAAGTATCTGTCCGGTATCGGCAAGTATCTGGAGCAGCTGGTGCGGGATACATTCGGCTGTAAGGTGCGTTCGGTAGAGCTGAACGTTATGCAGCGTTGCTCCTCTCACCTGAGTTCCAAGACGGACATTGACGAGGCGGAACAGATCGGTGCAGCCGGCGTGCAGACTGCCCTCCGCGGCGAAACCGGACGGGTCATGATCTTCCGCCGGATTCACAACAAGCCCTATACCATTACTATGGAGCCGGCAGACGCGTCCCAGATCGCCAATCGGGAAAAGTTCCTGCCCAGAGAGTTCCTCACGCCGGCAGGAAACAACATCAGTGACGAAGCAATGGCATACTTTCTGCCGCTGATCCAGGGCGAGCTGGATCTGGTAATGCGGGGCGGCATTCCGGTACACTTCACCATTCAGGAGTCCGTGTTGAAGTAAGCGTAATTTTTTCAGGCGAATCGTATAAAGGCAATAACGCGGCAGTGTTTCACGTGAAACACTGCCGCGTTTTTTGATATTACGGAAACAATGCATCAATCTTTTGCTGCATCGGTATCATCTGATTTTTCTGTTCTGTTCTGATACTTCTGATACCAGGCTCTCTGCTCTGCCTGGCTCATGTTCTCCCACGCTTCCTCCCGCTTTTCAATTTTCTCAACGGTGTATGCGTCCATGCCGTAGCACTCATTTCCGTCCATATCCTGATAAACCGCAATATCGTCTTCCAAACCGTGATAGATATACTCGTGACGCATCAGGTTGCGAAAGGTGATATAATCCACTAAATGTTGATTCATGGTCTGCATGCTGCCATAGTGCAGAGAGAGTGTTTCTACGATTTCAGCATAGTCCTTTTTCCCTCTGGAAAAATACAATTCTTCGAGAATGGCAGCAAGCACGTTGTCGTTGAATTGCAGGGTGACTGCGTCCTTGTCTGCCTTGACCAGCGAAACGTCGAAGTCCCGCAGAATCACCGCAAGAGCGGCAATCGTTTGTCCGGAAAACCGATCCTGGCTCTGGATCAGGCTGTCTGTGCTGACCTCAAAGTAATCCGCCAGTTTCTTCAAAATAATCGCAGACGGAACGCTTTTCTTATCGATATAATTGCGAATGGACTTGGGGTCAACCAAAATTTCAGCCGCCAGCTTGTTGATGGAGATGTTCCGCTTCCCCATGAGCCTTTGCAGCATGTCCGAAAAGTTCTTTTTCCACGCAGTTTCGTCAATTTCATAGTTATTCATCATGAAAATTCCTCCTTTGAAAATTATCCTGTAGAAAACTCCTTGCTATCTCGATTTCCCTGTGCTAAAATAAAGGTATGACTAAAGTCACAGCAAGTGCAGATAAAATTCCCCGGCTCAGTGCTTAAAGTATACCGCATTTGTTTCACTTTGTCAAGAGAAAATCACAAAAAATTTTTTTGCAATTCCCCGAAGCATGTTCGCAGAAATGGGAACACGCTTCAGAAAAGGAGGTCTATGATGTTATCACATAAAAAATACATGGAAATTCAGAACCTGAACCGCGAGATCGGTGACATGTTTGAGCCTGGAGATCAGATCATCATTCAAGAGAAAATCGACGGTTCCAATGCCAGCTTTCAGTATGATCGGGAAACAGACAGCGTGATTTGTTTCAGCCGCAATCAGATCTTGTCGCCGGAATTGCATCTTCGCGGCTTTTACGAATGGGTACAAAAACTGGACAAAGAGCGAGTATATGCGGTTCTGGGTGACAATCTGCGAATGTTCGGAGAGTGGCTGGTACGGCATACTGTACCCTATCCGAAAGACTGCTATGAAACGCTGTACTGCTTTGATGTGTTCGATATGAAACAGCACCGCTACTTGCCGCAGGATCAGGTAAAAGCCCTTGCGGAGCAGCTGGGGCTGCGATATGTTCCTGTGTTCTATGAGGGACCTTTTACCTCGTGGGAAGACTATCAGCCATTGGTGGGAAAAACAGAACTGGGCGGTGAGATCGGTGAAGGAATCATCATCAAGAATCTGAGCACCCTGAGCGGCAATCTTGCATACACGAAAATCGTACACGAGAATTTTTCTGAAAACAAGAAAACGTGGAAAAAGAAACAACGCCGGAAGCCCAGTCCGGAGGAACTGCAAGAGCATGAGCGTCTGCTGGAACTGGCAAAAACAGTTGTTACCAGACAGCGTGTACAGAAGATGCTCTACAAGCTAGTAGATGAGGGCGTGATTCCGGAGGATTTTTCTCGACAGGACATTCCCGCCATTTTTCAGCATCTGCCTTCAGCCATCTATTACGATTGCCTGAAAGAGGAGCCGGAAGTGGTCAATCGAATTGAAAAGTTTAGCAAACTGTCCAGCGAGATCAGCCGCAGTTTGGTAAAGGAAATTATCGCCGAAAAGGAGCGTTAATATGCGAAACATTGGTCTGGGAGATCGCATGAAGCAATACGAACAAGTCACACAAGTCCGCTTGATACGGCGTATGCCGGTGATTCTCCGACTGGACGGAAAAAGCTTTCACCGCTTTACCAGAGGCTTTAAGAAGCCCTTTGATCCGGTAATGCTGACGGCAATGCAGAACACCATGCAGGAGCTTTGCAACCGTGTGGAGGGCTGTGTGTTGGGTTACACGCAGTCTGACGAGATCTCTCTCGTGCTGTGTGATTATCAGCAGCTGGACACAGAGGCATGGTTCGGCAACAAGCTGCAAAAGCTTTGCAGTATTTCTGCAAGCATCTGCACCTCTGCCTTTCAGAAATATTTTCGGGAGGCAGCTTCCACTCTGGGATACACCGACTATCTGAAACGAGCAGATCAGGCGAATTTCGACAGCCGAGCATTCAATCTGCCAATGGAAGAAGTGAATAACTACTTCGTCTGGCGGCAGCGAGATGCGATACGAAATTCCATACAGGCAACTGCACAAGCCTATTTCAGCCACAAGCAGCTGAACGGTGTCAACTGCAAAAAAGCTCTGGAGATGCTGCTGACAGAGAAACAGGTCGATTGGGAAACGTTTCCTACGGTGTGGAAACGGGGGACTTGCTGTATCAAAATGCCGCAGCTGTTGAACCAAGGCACACCCAGTTCCCCGGCTAGTTCTTCCTGTGTCATTCCCAATTGTGTTCGCAGATGACGTATTTGCTTTCCTGTTGTAATATTCGTCTGTTCCTGGTTCAAAATAGTTTCTCCTCTCTGATACTGATTTTATCAATGATATTTCGCAATAGCCAGCAATGAACGCTTGCATTGCGCAAGACGTTACATTATCTTCTGAAACATATGGCGAACCTTATCTAACCGACTATTTGGGCGGCGAGGTTGTACTACAGGTTCCCCTGAAGTTTCCTGATACCCTTTCAATTCTGTCAAGCAAACGCTTCTTCCATTTGTATAGAAATTCAAATCACTTTTGTATTCCCCAATCCGCCGAGCCGGTATTTCTCCAGTTAAAATTGCCTCATTATTTTTTAACGAAGTTGTTTCAATTACCGCATCATATTTCACAGCATCATGATAAGCTCGTGAAAGATATTCCTGCGGTGCAAATAGAGTAAAAGAAAGATAGGGTTCTAAAACTTGCGTTCCCGCTTTTTTTAATACCTGTTCCAACACAACAGGCGCAAGAAAGCGGAAATCTGCCGGAGTACTGACCGGGCTGTAGTAAACACCATATTCAAAACAAATTCTGCAATCTGTTACCTCCCATCCATACACTCCCTGCTCTAATCCATACCGAATCCCTTCCATAACTGCATTTTGAAAGCTTTGGTTTAAATAACCGAGAGACACTTTACTTTCATATTCTATTCCGCTTCCAACAGGAAGAGGAGTGACAGCCAAACCAATCGACGCCCAAAAGGGATTTGGCGGTACTTCAATATGAATTGTATAATGAGCCTCTTTTCGTGGTCTCTCCAGATAAATAACGGTAGGCTCTTTTATTGCTACCTCGACACCATATTTTTCATTTAATAAAGAACAAACAACTTCCAATTGTACTCTTCCCAAAAAGGAAAGAATAATTTCATGAGTAATAGAATCAATCATAAAATGCAGAAGCGGATCAGTATCCGCAATCTCTGTAAGGGCATCCAATAATACTTCCCTTTGCTCTGCTTTGATTGGCTCTATCGTTGTCCGAAAAAATGGCAGGGGACTATCCGTCCATGCCTTGCGTGGCAATAGTTTTTCATCTCCCAGAACATCATTTAGTTTTAATGTATTGTCAGATAAAATAACAATCTCCCCGGAATCAGCGGTGTCTGTTGGGACGATTTCTCCATCAAATGGAATTGACATCTCTGTAATTTTAATTTTTTCCTTTTTTGACAAAAGAATCGTTTCCCGTAAACAAAGCGTACCGCTATAGAGCCTTAAATAGCAACGTCGTTTTTTCTGCTCGGTATATTCAATTTTAAATACATACCCACACAATTCCGATTGACTGTCGTCTGTTTCCAATGAAAAAACTTCTGTAATCACTTCAAGCAATTCTTTTACCCCGATATTGTCTTTTGCGCTTCCATGATATACCGGAAAAAGCGTTCCCCTTTGTACCCTTCGTTTTATTTCTTTTTGCAGTTCCCACAGTGTCAAAGGGACTCCTGAAAGATATTTTTCTAAAATATCATCATTCCCAGCAATTACAGCATCCCACTTTTCAAAATCTGCAACATCAGAAAGTATTATTTCTGAACATAAATGAACTTCCTGCATAACAATCATATCTTCTGTCAATTTTTCTCTGATATTTTGATAAGTCTGCTCAAGAACAACACCACTTTGATCTATTTTATTGATAAAAATGATTGTTGGTATCTTCATTTTCCTTAGCGCATGAAACAGCACTCTGGTCTGGGCTTGTACACCATCTTTTGCGGACACTACTAAAATTGCTCCATCCAGAACCGATAAGGAGCGATGCACTTCTGTTAAAAAGTCCATGTGTCCGGGGGTGTCCACAAGATTAACTTTGTACCCTTTCCAGCGAAAAGATGTAACGGCAGCCTGAATTGTAATTTTCCTTTGACGTTCCAAAGCCATAGAGTCCGTTCTTGTTGTACCTTTATCTACACTACCTGGTTCCATGATTGCCCCGCTTGTATACAGCAGGCTTTCTGTCAGTGTCGTCTTGCCCGCATCTACATGGGCAAGAATCCCGATATTGATAATGTTCATGTCTATCCTCCATACAAGGCCCAAAAGGGCGCAAAAATCCCCAGCGGCAAATACTTTTACCGCTGGGGATCATGACTTCGGATACATAGAAACGCATTCAGCTAACATGAGCCGTTATCCGTCACGATATTTGATAAAAAGGCAAAAGCATTCTTAAATTGGGTACAAAAACCAAGCCCCTGCAAGGGGCAATTATTTTTGTGCCCATTATCAAATTTTATTTAAGAATACCTTGCCGCATGTTGAATAGACTCCTCAAATCAGGATGACAGCAGTATAGCATAGCACACTCTAAAATGCAAGAAGTTTTTACCCGCTGTCCCAAATAAATCAGGAGGGCATTCACCGGGACACCCTCCGATTTGGGGCCTCATGCGCAAATAATTTCTGTGTCCACGATTTCCGCCGCACACGCCCGAATATTGTTAGTCCCTCTGCAACTCATACCACAGACCGTTGCCCTCGTCAAAGATGTACTTTTCCATGAAATTACCTCCATTTTTTGTGATTATCGTGCGCCTACCCTTATTTTTGACCTTGCACCCCATTTCTGCTCCTTTTCGACCTGTTCCTGCTGGTAAGCTGCCTCCAGTATCCTGTCCGCCTGTTCCGGGCCAATGGCCCGTCTGACCCGCTCATAGTCCCTGACTTGCCCTTTCAAGCCGTCCCTCTCGGCACAAACCTCATAAATCCTGGCTGACAGGGAGCCGTTCTTACTGACCTCACGATCATAGGCGCTCTGCAACCGCTCAAACTTGCTCTTGAGGTCGAAGTAGGCCCGGTAGACGGAGCGCAGCACCTTGACGATCTTCTCCCAAAGGGGCTTGGCCTTTTTCTCCCGGTAGGCCCTGCCTGTTTCCAGTGTTCCCGGCTCCGGCAAAATCTCCTCCGGGTCGGCGGAGAAATCCGCTGCCAACCGCTCTATGTTCTTCACAGCCGGGGCAAGTTCCTTGAGCCGTTTTTGTTGCTTATCTGCCTGTTTTTCCGCTTTTAGAGCTTCCTCTCTGGCTTCTTTGGTATCTTCCTGTAATTGCTCCATCTCAGCTCCAGCAAGGGTTATTTGCCCCTGTATCTGCCCTAATTCGCCCCGAAACTCTGCACATTTTTCTTCCAGTATGGATTCCGTTTCTGAAAATCTTTCATAAATTCAATCAAGATTTCCTTTGCAAGTTCCCCTTCTTCACTTTTGCCTAAACTTAAAGA
>OWID01000672.1_pt1 | contig 11851 bp, 13 predicted proteins | sample 1732661 | NCBI WGS metagenome assembly OWID01 (sample SAMN05065739, study PRJEB22554) | human gut metagenome | biome: ENVO:2100002; feature: ENVO:00000062; material: ENVO:00002003 | host: Homo sapiens | place: USA
CCGGCCTGGAGTTCATGGGCGTGAAGATGGACGCCGAGGCCAACAACGTCCGCGGCAAGGAAACCGTCATCTCCTCCGCCGACTCCAAGGTGAAGGTGCTGCTCATCCCCACCGATGAGGAGCTCATGATCGCCATGGACACTGCCGAGATCGTTGGCAAGTAAGACCTGACAACAGCGCATCCCGGAGCTGGTACCAGCTCCGGGATGCGTTTTTTTATCTTCTCACGCCTGCGGCGTGTTGTTGTTTGTCTGCCCCCACAGCCGGGGAGCAGTATGCAGGGAAGCCGGTGATTCGAACGCGCCCCGGATAGCATTTCTCCTCCCGCGCATTCCCGGTCTATCGCCTTGCCTGTCTGGTACCTTGGCTGTAAAAATAAGATACCACCTTTTTCCCATTCAGAGTTGGATAAAGTATAACAGGCCTGTGAACGTTTTGTGAAATCTCCGCCCTCCGGCGCTCTTCCATTTATACCCTTATCCCACATGACAAATATTTAACAATAAGGTTGTGGAAACTGACGATATCAGTATTTTGACCTCTCTTCTTTATGGAACACTCCGCCAAAATTTCCCCACCTCTTTTTGCTATATTGCACAAATCTGCGCACTTACCACACTGTTTCTACTTACTTTTTGGTTATTTGCTTACCGAATTGTGGGGATTGAAAGATAGCCTGCAAACCGTTAAATTATAGTCCGCAAAGGATGCCGGGCTGTGTTCCGGCAAAATCTATCACAGAGAGAAGAGGGAAACGTATGGCAAAACCAACCAAGGATAACCGCAAGTCCGTAGTCGACTTCGGCGTGGGCTGGGTCGTCATCATCTACTGCCTGCTGATGTTCTTCCTGTACGTCGGCATGTGCAACGACGGCGCCAACATCACCGCCCCCAATGTGGCCTACCGCCTGGGACTGGAGCAGGGCGACATCATGAACATGAACTCCCTGGCCGGTCTGGTAGGTGTCGTGTTCTTCATCATTGCCGGCCAGGTCAACCGGAAGATCGGCGCGCGCATGACCTCCGGTATCTGCTGCATCATCTCCGGCATCGCTTACATCCTGGCCTGCAACGCCCCCAGCATCGTTATCTACACCGTCTGCATGTGCTTCGTGTACGGCGGCATCATGTCCGCCGGCTATGTGGCGGGCGGCACCCTGGTGGCCTCCTGGTTCCCCAAAAAGAAGGGCGTGGTCATGGGCTATACCACCATGGGCCACAACTTCGCCTCCGCTTTCTATGTGCAGCTGGTAGCCATTCTGATCGCCCCTACCGTGGCGGGCACCACCAATATCGGCGAGAACTTTTCCACCGGCATCGTCCCCATCGGCATCGCCGCCATTGTTCTGGGCATCCTGGGTATGATCTTCATCCGCAACGAGCCCTGGGAGCGTGGCATCAACCCCGACAACGTCTCCGACGAGATCTACCAGAAGGAGTATGACACCAAGGACGCCGTCGAGGGGGACGGCGGGTGGACCACCGGCAAACTGCTGGCCACCAAGGAGCTCTGGCTGGCGGCCATTACCACCGGTTTTTTCCAGATCTGCTCCGTGGGCGTCATGAGCCAGTTGGTTATCCGCAACACTCAGCTCGGCTTCTCTCAGCAGGCCGCTATGAACGTCATGACCATTCTGGCCCTGGGCGGCGTGGTTGGCTCCTGGCTGGTTGGCGTCATTGACGACGCTATCGGCACCAAGAAGACCATGGTCATGTTCGGTATCTGGTATGCTATCGCCCTGCTGCTCAACTTCACCGCTGTGGATTCCGTGACCCCGCTGGTCTACGTGTCCCTGTTCATGATTGCCATGGGCATCGGCGGCTCCGCCAACTTCACCACCTCCCTGCCCACCTCCATCTTTGGCCGCCAGGGTTTCGACAAGGTGAACAGTGTCATCTTCCCCATCCAGGGTGCAGTCACTGCCCTGTGCTTCCTGGTCAACGGCGTGGTGCAGAAGATTACCGGCGGCCAGATCCGCATGGCCTACCTGGTGTTCGCCGGCGTGGCCCTGGTGAACGTGCTCCTGGTGCTGATGGTCAACGAGCACAAGTACAACCGCGACTGGATGGCGGCCCACAAGAAGTAAGCTGCACCGCTTCTGAGCCTCTCCAAAAAAAGCTGTCCCCGCAGCCGCGGGGGCAGCTTTTTTCGTTGCGCCCCATGCCCCATTCTGCTATACTGATCTTATCTGAGTGAAACGAGGTGGCGGCATGGCGGAAGAAAATGGCCTGGTGCAGATCTATTATGGAGACGGCAAGGGTAAGACCACAGCGGCCTTCGGACTGGCCTTCCGGTGTGCGGGCTGGGGGCGGCGAGTGGTGATCGCCCAGTTCCTCAAAAGCAGCCCCTGCGGGGAGCTGACGGCGGCGGAGCGGTTTCCCACCCTCACCGTCCTGCGCAGCAAGGGCATCCACAAGTTCACCTTCCAGATGAACGACGAGGAGAAGGCCGTGGTGGCGGAGAACTGCCGGACGCTCCTCCGGCAGGCGGCGGAGCTGGCCCGGGCGGAGGAGGCCCGCCTGCTGGTGCTGGACGAGGTGATCGACGCCCTCCGGGGCTTCCTGCCCCAGGAGGAGCTCTGCGCCTTTCTGGACGAGCGGCCCGCCGGCCTGGAGGTGGTGCTCACCGGCCACAGTCTGCCGGAGGCGCTGGAGCGCCGGGCAGACTACATCACCCACATGGTCAAAGAGAAGCACCCCTACGACCGGGGCGTAACCGCCCGCAGGGAAATCGAATTTTAACCCGGCAGCCCCCGGAGTTCACTCCGGGGGCTGCTTTTTATTACGCGCAGAAGCGGTGCTTGCCGATGGTCTTGATGAGGGGGCGGCTCCAGATCCACGCGCTGGTGGCCGTGTCCGGGTTAAAATAGTAGATGGCTCCGCCGCTGGGATCGGCCCCGTTGAGCGCATCTTGGGCCGCCCGGTAGGCCGAGTCGGCCACCGGCTCGTTAAACTGCCCGTCCACCATGCAGGTAAAGGCCCCCGGCTGGTACACCACCCCGGCGATGGTGTTGGGGAAGGAGGGGTGCTCCACCCGGTTGAGGATCACCGCCCCCACCGCCACCTGGCCGCTGTAGGGCTCGCCCCGGGCCTCGGCAGAGATCACCCTGGCCAGCAGCGCCGCGCTGTTCTGCTGGCTGCTGCTCCCCCCGCCTCCAGAGGACATGCCCAGCGCCTTGAGGGTGGCCGGCCCGGCGATGCCATCGGCGGTCAGGCCGTTCTTCCGCTGAAAGTATTTGACCGCCTGGGCCGTCTGACTGCCGTAGATGCCATCCACCGCGCCGTCATAGTAGCCCCAATTTTTCAGCTTGGTCTGGATGATCCGCACCTGCTCACCGCTGGAGCCCTGCCGGTAGGTGGCCGCCTCGGCCTGCTGGGCCAGGGAGATCACCGCAATATTCACCACAAACAAAAGGGCCAGCGCCCACGCCAGCCGCCGCTTCTGCGTCATGCCTTCGCCTCCATTCCTGGCAATAGTGTACGGCGGCAAACGGGCGGATATGAGCGGCAATTCTTTCCGGCCGCCGGAATAGGTATTCTAAAAAGCGGCCATACTGGAAGAAAACAGGAAAGGATGTGTCCCGGTTGGTGAAAGGTGTGTCCAGGCAGGTCATCGTGGTCAAAGCGCCTGACCCCCGCTTTTTTGAGCAGGCGATTTTTATTTTGAAGGAGGACGCCTTCGGCAGAGGCGTGACGGCGGACGATGTGCTTCAGGAAGCCCGCCGGGTGGCTGACGGGTATATCCGCCGCAACTCCCGCTGGAGCCGCCTGTGGCGGCATATCCCCGCCCCCGCCTACGTGGCCGCCGGCGCCCTGGGGGCTACGGTATGCTGGTGCGTGGCCCTGGTGCTGTAGAAACAGGCCGCCCCGGAGCCATTTGCTCCGGGGCGGTTCCGTTTGATTTTTGTGCTGGTCAGCGGGCGATGATGACGCGGATGCGCCCGCCGGCGCTCTCGTCCTTGTCGTACCAGCCGGTGAGGGAGTAGTTCCCTCCGCTGATGCGGGCCAGGCTGGAGAGCTGATACTCCCCGCCCTCATAGACGTACACCGCCACATTGTCTGAGAGAGTGTACTTCTGGTTGTTGGTGCCCACGGCGGTGCTGCCGCTGACGCTGTCCAGCTTGCGCTCGGACAGGTTATACAGCCGCTCGACGGCGTTGGGGCCCTCCATTTTGATCTGGCAGGGACCTACTTTCAGATTGTAGATGGCGTTGGTAGAGCCAAAGGTGAGCTTCTGGCCGCCCACGTCGTAGGTATAGGAGGAGGAAATGCCCATCATGGTGCCCAGATCCAATTCCTCCACGCTGGTAATGACGCCGTACTGGTGAAGGTCGCCGGTCACGTCGTTGAGGATCAGATGGCTGATCTCCCCCTGGGCGTTGAGGGCATAGAAGCGGACCATATTGCCGTCAAACTTCACGCCCTTCAGGCGGTCGGGATAGATGCGGATGGGGGTACAGCTCTCGTAGGTGTCCAGAATCTGCACGTCGTCAGCCAGGGGGTAGGTGCCCAGCTTGGTGCCGTCGTTGCTCATCTTTCCGGTCAGGGTGGAGGTGGTCAGGCGTTTGACCTCGATGGTGTCGCCGTCGGTATTCACCCGCACCAGATCGCCCTCGTCCAGGCTCTTATTGTCGGTCTGATAGCGGTAGGAGCCGCCGTCGGTACCGGCCACGGTGACGGTGCGGGCGTTGTAGGTGCCGCCCTTTCCGTCGTCGTAAGAGGTGCTCTCCACCTTGGTGACGACGCCGTAGATGAGGTTGTCGGCCGCCACGGCCTCGCCCACTGCCGCCACGCCGCCGCTGCGGCCCAGCAGCAGGGTCACGCTGTCGCCAATCTGGTAGCCGCCCAGGTCGGAGAGGGCATAGGCGGCGGAGGTGGTCTCAATGGTGTAGCTCTTGCCCGCCACGGTGACGGAGGTGGGGCTAGTGACCGAGGGAGAAGCCGCCTCATAGGTGCCGGTGATCTTGTCGGAGTAGGCCCACAGGGTATGCATGGACTCCGACCAGTACACCACGTCCTGATTCTGCACCGCGGCCAGGCTGCTCTTGGCGCCGTTGCGGTAGACCGTGGCGCTGCCGGCGTCGAAGGGCACGCTGGACTGCCAGCCAGCGGCGGCCACCACGGGGCCCTCCATAGCGGAGTTGATGAGGGCCACCCGGTCCAGCTCCCCGGCGGCATTCACCAGGCTGAGGGTGGGCTCCAGCACGTTCAGGTAGTAGGAGCCCTCCTTGTTTTTGGTGATCATCAGGTTGTAGAACAGGTACAGGGCGTCCCGGCGGGTCATGGCGCTGTCCTGTCCGGCGGTGACGCCCTCGTTGAGCTTGAGGGCCCGGTACTGGGCCATCTGGCCGGAGGGCCAGACGCCGGTGAAGTCACTGTCCTGGTAGCCCAGCAGGCGCAGGACGATGGTCACGCCCTCGGCCAGCGTAATGGAACGGCCGGGGTTGAAGTTGCCGTGCAGATCGCCCTGCACCAGCCCCAGATCCACCGCCGCCTTGATGTAGGGAGCGGCCCAGTGGCTCTGAGGCACGTCGGGGTAGGGCTTGACGGACACCGTGTCGCCTACGGCGTCCCGGCTGGTGGAGGCGGCCACCGCCAGCTTGGTGAACTCGGCCCTGGTAACGGTGGCGCCCAGGTTCAGGTTGCCGCTCTCGTCGCCCACCATAATGTCCAGGGCGGCCAGCACCTGGGCGGCCTCCTCCTCGGCCGGCGCGGCGGCCAAGGCCGCCGGAGCCAGCCCCAGCACCAGCACCACGGCCAGCAGGCCGGCTAACAGTCGTTGTTTCATTGCTTTTCTCCTTCTCATGCTCGTGAAAATGGAAACGGCGGGCCGGCGGGAGCGCCGGCCCCTGCCTCTTATCATATACCATCCGCGCCGGTTCGGCAAGGGCGGGCCGGCGTACCGTCAATCATAGCGCAGCGCGTCAATGGGGTTCAGCTTTGCGGCCTTGTTGGCAGGCAGGTAGCCGAAGAGAATACCGATGCCCACGCTGACGCCAAAGGACACCGCAATGCCTCCGGCGCTGGGTACGGCGGAGAAGCCCTCCGCACCGGCCATCACAACGCCCACCAGGGCGGTAAAGACGTTGGCCAGCACCACACCCAGAATAATGCCGATGACGCCGCCGATGGCGGAGGTGGTACCCGCCTCGATGATAAACTGGCTGCGGATATCCCGGCCCTTGGCGCCCAGGGACTTGCGGATGCCGATCTCCCGGGTGCGCTCGGTAACCGACACCAGCATGATGTTCATAATGCCGATGCCGCCCACCACCAGGGAGATGGCGGCGATGACCACCAGAATGGTCATGAGCACCCCCAGCATGGAGTCCATCATGTCCATCATCTCCGCGGAGGTCATGACCATGTAGGCGTTCTCATCCTGGTAGATGCGGAACAGCAGGCTCTCCACCACGCCCTTGGCGGCGGAAGAGGTCTCCTTGGTGGTGCTGGTGACCAGGTACATCTTCATGCCCATGCCCCCGCTGGCGGCGTTGAGCTGCTCCACCATGCCGTAGGGCAGGTAGATGAGGTCGTCCCCGCTGCCCTCGGTGGAATCGGCCTTCTGGACCAGTGTGCCGATGACCTTGTAGGGGACGCCCCCGACGGTCAGAGTCTGGCCCAGGCCGTTTCCGCCGAACATATCCTCGTTGAGGTAGCTGCCGATGACGCACACCTTCTGGTCCCGCTCCACGTCCACATAACTGAGGAAGCGCCCCTCCTCAAGCTGGTCACCGCTGGCCGTCTGGCCCTTTTCGGCGTTGTAAAAGGTCTCACTGACGCCGTACACGCTGGTGTGGTCGTATTCGTCGGCGCCGTGGCGCACGGTGGTGGAGGCGCTGAGGTAGGGGCTGACGGAGTCAATGTACTGGGGGTACTTCTCCGCCAGGGCGTACATGTCGTCCGGCTCCACCTCCCGGTTTCCGCCGTAAGAGTAGATGGTCACCTGAATGAGATTGACGCCGATCTGCTCAAACTGGGCGTTCATATACTGCTGCATGCCATTGCCCAGGGAGACGATGACGATGACGGCCGCCACGCCGATAATGATGCCCAGCATGGTCAGCAGGGCGCGGACCTTGCTGACCATCAGGCTCTTGAGGGCCAGGCGGAAGGATTGGCTCACATTCACGGCGCGCCCACCTCCTCGTCCAGCTCCGGCTGTACCACGGCCTTCGGGTCGTGGGCATCACCGTCATAGATGATCCTTCCGTCCTGTAGGCGCACAATGCGCTTGGCCTTGACGGCGATGGAGTTGTCGTGGGTGATGAGCACCACGGTATCCCCCTCGGCGTTGAGCTTCTGGAGGAAGCCCAGCACCTCCCGGCCGGTGCGGGAGTCCAGGGCGCCGGTGGGCTCGTCGGCCAGGATCACCGAGGGGTTGCCCGCCAGCGCCCGGGCGATGGACACCCGCTGCTGCTGGCCGCCGGAGAGCTGGCTGGGCAGGTTTTTGCACTTGTCCGCCAGCCCCACCCGCTCCAGAGAGCGGATGGCCCGCTCATGGCGTTCGGCAGCGGACACTCCGGCGTAGAGGAGGGGCAGCTCCACGTTCTCCAGCACGTTGAGCTTGGGAATCAGATTGTACTGCTGGAAGATGAAGCCCAGCATCTTGTTGCGGATCTCCGCCTGCTGGTCGTCCTCCATGGTGGAGACGTCGATGCCCCCCAGGTGGTAGGTGCCCGAGGTGGGGACGTCCAGGCAGCCGATGATGTTCATGGCAGTGGACTTTCCGGAGCCGGAGGAGCCAACGATGGCCACGAACTCGCCGGGGTCGATGGCAAGGCTGACCCCGTCCAGGGCGTGGACGGATTCCTCGCCCATCCGGTAGATCTTATAGACGTCTCTGAGCTCGATGAGGTGTTCCAAGGACTCAGCCTCCCATCATCATGTTCATGGCGCTGGAGGCGCTGTTTTGAATGTAGACGGTTTCGCCCTCGGTCAGGCCGGAGAGGATCTCGATATAATCGGAGTTGTTGCGGCCCACGGTGACTTCCCGCTCTACCAGCTTGGTGGGATCGACGATGTTGCCTTTTTCGTCCAGAGCGCCGTCGCCGGCTACCAGAACGGTGTTGTTGCGGCTCACAGCATCCACGGGGACACAGAGAACGCTGCCGGCCTCCTCCACGATGATATTGGCGGAGACGTTCATGCCGGGGTAGAGCCCGGTCTGGGCCAGCGTGCTGCCGTCCCCGTCCACCGTGACGGAGACGGGGTAAGTGGTGGAGCCGTTGACCGTGGTGCCGTTGATGTTGACTTTCTCCACCAGACCGGTGAAGGACTGCCCTTCCAGCGCGTCGGCTGTGAAGCGAACTTTCTGGCCCACTTTGAGCTTGACCACGTCCAGCTCATCCACATTGATGTCGAAGGTGAGGCGGGACATGTCGTAAATGACCGCCATGTAAGTGGAGGCACCGGCGGTGGTGGCGGTGGTGGGGTCCACGTTGTCCCCGGCCTTGTATTTTTTCTCGATCACGGTGCCGTCGATGGGGGAGGTGATGGTGTAGTCGTCCAGGCTGTCCTGGGCGCGCTGGAGGTTGTCCTGGGCATTGCGCAGGGAGAGCTTGGCATTGGACAGAGAGATGGCCGCGGCGTCGATCTGGTCCTGCATATCCTTTTCCTTGAACTGGCCCACGATCTGGCCATCGGTGACCCGGTCCCCCTCCTTGATGTTCAGGGTCTCCAGTTCCCCGGTGTACTTGGCCACCAGCTGTTTGCTGGCGTTGTACGCAAAGGCTGCCGAGGAAGAGGAAGCGGCGGTGCCCACGCTGGCGGTTCCGGTGGAGGTATTGGACAGTGCGCCGGGGTTTGTGACCACCACAGTGACATTGCGCACCAATGTGCCGCCCGGCCCCACGGAGTCGGTGGCCGAGATCTCGGAGATGCTCCCGTACAGGATCTCCGCGGTGCCGCCCACCGTGACCGAGGCGGGCTGCCCCACGTAAAAGCCGGCGGCGTCGGCGGAGTGGAAGGGGACGGTGAGCTTCATGTTGTCCCGGTCCAGGATATCGGCGATGACGGTTCCCGCAGTCAGGTTGTCACCGGGGTCCACATAGACCTTGTTGATGATGCCGGAGGCGTTGGCTTTGACCTGACGGTCCCGGGTGTTGTCGTTTCGGGTGCGGACCAGGCTGTCGTAATTGAGCTGCGCGGACTGTACGGACAGCTCGGCCTGTTCCACCCCGGTGCGGGCCTGTTTGATGGAGTTTTCCACGTCGGAGGCGTCAATGGTGAAGAGCACATCGTCCTTCCGGATGGTCTGTCCCTCTTCAAAGGGAGCGGTGAGGATCTCGCCCTTGACCAGGGTGGTGGCCTTATAGGAGTCGTTGGGCTTGATGGTGCCGGGGCCGGTGACGGCAACGGTCATCTCCCGCTGCTCGGCTGCGGCGGGCAGATAGTTGCCGGCCAGGATCTGCTTTCCGCCGGCCATGCACTGGGAAAAGATCAGAGCCACCACGGCGGCAATGACCGCCAGGATCACGAACCGTTTGATCCACTTGTTTTTCTTCTTTGGCACCTGGAGCTTGGGCTGGCCCTTGACAGGGGCGGCAGTTTCCTGCGCGATGGTTTGTTCGGCCATAAAATTAGTTCTCCTTCCGATCCGGATAATCACATGATGACAGCTTTACAGTATAGCTGAGGAAAGCGAAAGAACCATAAACGAAAGATTAAAAATCACTTAAGTTCCGGGTGCAGGGAAAAAACCTTGGAAAATACCTCCCGACAGTCCTCCATCCGCTGCAGAGCGATCCCGCGATGGCAGTCCACCAGCAGCATGATGCTGTCGCCGGGGCGTACACCGTAAAGTTCCCGGGCCTCCTTCGGAATGACGATCTGTCCCTTGGGCCCCACTTTGACGGTGGTCATATACTTCCCTTCCAGGAACTTGGATGCGCTGTCCATAGCCAACCTCCTTTCTGAATCGTAAAACTTTTCCTACTTGTGGAACTAAATAGTAAGCCTGACAAAGAAAAAAGTCAAATGAACTTTTTGTAAAGAAAAGGTATAAACATCCTCTAGGACGGCAAAACTATGGCTCGGAGGTGTCAAACAATGAAAAGACCAATGAAAGAGCGCGTGAGTGACTTCATGGCGGGGAAGGGCTTCTACATAGTCCTTCTCCTGTGCGTGGCAGCACTTGGAGTTTCGGGCTATTATCTGTTCTCCGGCATGGAGGATCCCGGTCAGACGGTGTCCGGACCGGCGAAGGTGACGGTGACCGCCGCCCCGTCCGCCATGGCAGTCCCGCCCTCAACGGCTACCCCGCGGCCTGCCGCCACGGCGCGGCCCACAGCGACGGCGGCGCCCAAGACGACCCCTGCGGCCACTGCAGCTCCTGCCCCTGTCACCGCCACCGCCTCGGTGTTTACCTGGCCGGTGAAGGGAGAGGTCCTGCGAGCATATTCCGTGGAGACTCTGGCCTATGACAAGACAATGGGGGACTGGCGGGTCCATGACGGCATCGACATTGCCGCTGCGGCCGGGACCCAGGTCATGGCGCCCGCCGGAGGCACGGTGGCCGACCTTTACACCGACGATCTCATGGGCACCACGGTGGTCATCAGCCACGCCGACGGGGTGATGAGTACCTGCGCCAACCTGGCGGCAGTGCCCTCTGTGGAGATCGGAGACGCGGTGCGCACCGGAGACGTCATCGGTTCGGTGGGGCAGACAGCCATCGGCGAGAGCGCCGAGGCGTCCCACCTTCACCTGTCCATGACAAAGGACGGCGTTTCTGTAGATCCTCTGGACTATCTGCCCCAATGAAAATTGCTTTCATTTAGATAAAAATCTAAATGAAAGCATACATGAAAGACGCGAGAATGTCAAGAAACAAAAAGGACGCCTGTGGGATTTTCCCCACAGGCGTCCTTTTTTGCTTTACTCAAATCCATCCAGGCCCTGAATAGGGACAATACCCAACATTTCATCGTTGGCCCGACGAAGAGCCTTCTCATCGGAATTGATGATGCATTGGTAAATTTTATAATGAGAATCATCCTCACCGACAGGAGGGAGCCCGGCATTGTGCCGGCGGCGAAGACGGCTGCTGATCAGCTCGGTGATATGGCTGCGAATGAGTTGCTGCACCATAAATTAAATGTCTCTATACAGTTTGTTGTGGCTCATTTTCACGACTTTATAGTGAAAATTGAAGTCGGCATCCACAAGCTGTTCCAGGATATCATGGTTATCGATGTTGCCATAGTAGACGTCGACCAGCTTGGTATAGTGCTCCAGCGCGCCTTTGAGTTCTTCTTTTTCGGCATCGCTGGCGGAATAGACGGCCAGGCGCATACATTCATATTCCAGCAGGCTGCGCAGTTGCTTGACAGCGTGATACTTGTCCTCACCCTCATAAAAGACAGAGGGTGCACTGAGCGCGGGCCGGAGCGAAAAAGAACACACAAAGGAGCCCCCTCCCACTCGGGTCTCAATAATGCCCAGCGTGTTCAGTTTTTGCAGCGCCATACGTACACTCAGACGGCAAACGTTTCAGCGAACTCAGCCTCTGAGGGCAACTTGTCTCCTGCCTTCCAAATTCCGTCGGCAATGTCCTGCCTAATGGAAGAGCAGATCTGGTCGACAATGGAAACGCGTGTAATTTCCCTTTTGCGTCCGCCGGGACGGCTGAGCTTTTCTTGTTCCATGATGATGCCACCTAAAAAAGTAATGATTGTACATATGTATTCGATTTTTTTATTTGATGTCATTCTATTTTCTAAATCTTGTTATACACCCCAACAGGAAAGGCAGAAAAAATAAAGAAAAGCGACTAGGGCTTGTTTGAAAAAAGGGGGAGATTGTGCTAAAGCAACAAAATAGCGATGGAGGCAAGATACACAAAGGCCAG
>OWID01000673.1_pt1 | contig 11848 bp, 4 predicted proteins | sample 1732661 | NCBI WGS metagenome assembly OWID01 (sample SAMN05065739, study PRJEB22554) | human gut metagenome | biome: ENVO:2100002; feature: ENVO:00000062; material: ENVO:00002003 | host: Homo sapiens | place: USA
GAATGACTGCGGATGGTATAAGGCGTCATAGTGAGGGAAACGTTAAACGTCATCCTGAACGAACGTGAAGGATCTGTACCCGTGGTGAGGGAATCGGTAAGATGTCATGAGGATAATAGAGTCTTCACTCTGTGTCACTGTTTCGTTTCCCGTTTTTCCTACAAAGCATTCTTGCTCCGTTCAGAATGACAGCAGACGGTAAGGCGTCATAATGAGGGAGGGACGCTAAGCATCATAATGACAGAGAACATTAAACGTCATCCTGAACGAACGTGAAGGATCTGCCACCGTGAGGAGATAAATAGAAAGAACTCCGTAGGGAGTCATGAGAGTTATAGATTCTTCACTTTGTGTCACATTACCATTTCCCGTCTTTTCCACAAGTCATTCTTGCCCCCGTTCAGAATGACAGCAGACGGTAAGGAATTATAATGACGAAGGGACGCTAAGCATCATAATGACAGAGAACATTAAACGTCATTCTGAGCGCTAGCGAAGAATCTGTCACCGTGGTGGGGAAGACGGTAAGAAGATAAAAGCTATCAGCTGTGAGCTGTCAGCTATAAGCTAAATATTCTTTTACGGGTTGAATCATCTTGGCATGCGAGTATCCTTTCGGCTTCGTCGGTCACCGGGCGCATAATAATAAGTGGCGCTGAATTGGTAAGAAAGGAGCCGGCTTGATTTGTCCCCAAATTTGCCTTCTAAAGAAGGGGAGTTTCTAAATAGGAAAGTACCGGTTGATTTGATCCATTACCGATGGTATGTCTGAATTTGCGAAAAATTATTGGCACAACCCATATTGTACATATAAGGTATAAAAACAAAAACGTTTCTTCCTGATTATATATCCGGGAAGGAACGTTTTTGTTTTGCGAAGATATATTTCTGACGCCTGGGGTGCGTCTATTTGTGGAAAGCTTATTGCCCGTGATTCTTTTATAATGCTATGCGGAAATCATGGTACAGCCCCCAACCGCTGGATAAGGCAGAAAACAAATAATTACATCGATAAGGTAAATGCATGAGTACATAGGAAATGGATGTGGAAGTGCTATGTGTGTTTACGCCTGCCGGTTTGGATGAGATAAGCTGGTAACGCTGTTATTTTCCGAGAAAAGTGCGATACGGGATCTACTATGTTTTTTCGCTCAGTACAGCTTGGATGATTTGAGACAGCATGTCCTGTTTTTTCTCTGAGAGAGTATATTCCGTTCCATTGAAGAGAAATGTGCTGCTCAGGATGGATCTCAGATCCGGTAGTTCCTTTGTGTTGTACGTACTTCTATCTTCCTGCAGGATATAATTCCGGGGCTTTCCTATCTGAGACAGTTCGTCAGTGGAAATGTGCAGACCACTGCAGATTTTTACTATATTGTACATGGATCCGCCATCTGCATTCTTCAGAATGGAATATAGAGTTCCATATGGCATATTGATCTTTGCGGCGAAATCTTTCAGTGTCCATCGTTGGAGGATCAACTTTTTCAAATATTCCTCTTTTGTCATAATCGCCTCCTTACTGTTGATTTTACATAAATAATATCGAAATTTCAATGAATCAGGAGTGGGGTGTGGATTTTTTAGTAATAAAAAGTTATAATGATATAATAATTTGAAATTTCAAATTAAAGGGAGAGAGGAACGTGTATAAAAATCTGATGGCAGAATTGGCAAAACGGGAGATGAGCCTTGAAGAACTGTCAAAAGAAATGGGGATCAAGCAGGAAATGCTGCTGTTGAAGATGGAAAACCGTCATGGAATTAATTTTAAGGAGGCTGTGAAGATTAAAACGATTCTAAAAACGGATATGCCGTTGGAGAAGCTTTTTTTTTGGGAGTCAATTTGAAATTTAGAATCATATGATTGGGCCATTTTGTATATATGCTGTTACAGTATGTAACGGCATACACATGACGGGAAATAAGGAAACTCTTTTATTAAAGTGGACTTGAACAGAAATATGGAGAATAAGGTAGCTTTTTAGGAATGCCTTGGAAATAATCGATCGCTCCGAAATTCATCTCCATTCTTAAGAAATATTGATATGAATCATATTCATAAAGGCATTTGGAATTAAAGTAAGGACAGCTGTACTGTTATTGCAAAAATTAAGAGCACAGCTGTTTACATTATATGAATGAAATGGCACTGAACCGGTAGATAAATATTCATCAGTGAAAAATCTTGTATTTTTATAAAGGCTGGTAAATATGATGAGAAGTATAGAAGGAGGTGTAGGAGGTCTGCCGGATCATATAAATAAATTTTTGATATAGCATTATATTTTTTGGGTATGTAGAGAGGAAGGGTTATATGAACAAAATTTACAAAGTCATTTGGAGCAAAGTGAAGAACAGTTATGTGGTAGTTCCAGAAATTGCCGTCAGCAGCAGCAAAAATAAGGGGAATAAAGCATATAAATCTGCGCTGGCTGCGGTTTTAACGGCGATGCTGGGCTTTGGCGGTTTTGTCGGCAGTGAGGCGGCTACAGTCAATGATGGGGATACATTGAACGGCAGTACCCATGTCACTGTAACTAAGGATCCGGCAACCAAGACGATTACCATATCAACGACCGGGCTGGCTACAACTGGTGACCTGACTACATTAAGTACGCAGGTGAATACCAACACCGGTAATATCAACAATAATGCTACCCATATCAGTACGAATGCTACCAATATCAGCACAAACGCCGGCAATATCAGCAATAATACATTAAAGCTTAATACACTGGCAGCACTGACAAATAGCCTGGGACTTGATGCTACAAAACCGGGGATTAAGTATTTCCGTGCCAATTCCACGGGGGCAGATGCTTCAGCTGTTGGCTCGGATGCTGTCGCGGTAGGGACGCAGGCCAGAGCCACCAAAGATAATGCGATGGCAATGGGGGTGGAGGCCAAAGCAGAAGCCGAAGATTCCGTGTCGGTAGGGCGTGCTTCCAGAAACGTTTCTAATGCAGTAAATGGCGTGGCCATCGGCCATGGGGCAATTAACGGTGCTGTCAGCGGTATGACACCAGATGGAGACAGCACGGTCGTACTTGTCGGCGGCGGCAAGAATAGTGTGTCTGTCGGGAATAAAGCCAATGCCCGTGGTAATTCTTCTATTGCGTTGGGAGATGGAGCGGTTGTTCAAAATGATGGCGGCAATCGTATAATTAATAACAACAGTATGGCGATTGGAACAGCGGCAAAGACGGTGTCTTCTAACAATGCGACAGCTATCGGGCACGGTGCTTTTGTTGCCAAAAACAGTCACAGTGCGATTGCTGTCGGCGAAAGTGCCCAGGCCGGTAAGGAAGCCGCAACGGCGATCGGCAAAGAAGCGGCTGCTAAAGGCAAAAACAGTCTGGCAGCCGGTACTTCTGCTGTGGCCGAAGGAGAAAATGCCGTATCTGTTGGTCAGGGAACGGAAGCAAAAGGAAAAAATGCGGTTGCTATTGGGAATGCTAGTCAGACAGCCGGTTCCAGTTCTGTTGCTGTCGGTGATGAGGCCGGCGCGGCAGCCGGCAGATCTGTGTCTGTCGGTATTGGTGCCGGAAAGGGCATGATTGGTGATATATTGGGAACGAAGGGCTCGCATGTGTCTATTGGTGACGAAGCCGGACAAAATGTGGATGGGCAGCATGATATTGCCATCGGCACCAAGGCGGGCGGAAATGTATCCAGCAATTATAATATTGCCATTGGTGTAGAGGCAGGGACGAATATAGGTACTGCCGGTAATCCTTCTATTGGGAAAAATGTATCCATTGGATATAATGCTAATAAGAATACTACCCTGGTGTCCCGCCTCCAGGCGACAGCAGTCGGCAGTGATACGAAAGCCGCTGATGACGCGTTGGCGCTTGGTTTTCATGCGCAGGCAGCAGGAAATGGATCCATAGCTGCCGGGTTTAATGCATTGGCGGAAGACGCGGCCAGCATGGCGCTGGGACAAGGGGCAAAGGCTTCCGGCGGGAACATTGCCATCGGTAATGGTTCGGAAGCCAGCGCGGCCATGATTAGCGGTACTGGTTATCTGACAGGGACTGCCGCTCCTTCCACAGGTGTTTCAGTTGGTACGGCGGCAGCATTGCGTCGTATTACGAATGTAGCGGATGGCGCGCAGGATCAGGATGCCGTTACAGTGGCACAGCTGAAGAAATCCATCGATGAAACGGTCCGGCAGGTGAATGCCAGTATTACCAGTACGACGACTACAGGAGTCTACTATGATACTGTAACTACCGGGCAGGGAGAAAGTATCACTTTAAAGAATACCAATAACAAAGGAACCGTAATTCACAATGTGGCTAAAGGTACATCGGGAACAGATGCGGTTAATGTTAATCAGTTGAACGAAACCGTGGATCAGGCAAAGACTCATTATTACTCTGTGAAGTCCACAAGTGCGAATAATTACAATAATGACGGGGCTGCCGGCGAAGATTCTATGGCAGCAGGAGTTGGCGCCAAAGCGTTGGAAAAACGCAGCGCGGCCATTGGGAATAATGTGGAGGCACAGGGAGAAGGCAGCATCGCCCTGGGAACCGGCTATGAGGAAATAAATGGTGGTACACCTACCATTACGCAGACTGTGGCGGCTTCCGGTTATAAATACAATATGGCCATTGGTGCAGGAGCACAGTCGGAAGGGAATCATTCTATTGCCATGGGTACCCGTGCCGTCACCACCATAAAGAATGGCGGGACCAGTGTGGATAAGGCAGTGGCTATCGGTTATGCCGCCGGAGCCTCTGATGATAAAGCAGTAGCAATAGGCAGTGAAGCCAAGAGTAACAGCCGGAGCGCGGTAGCTTTGGGTGATCGGGCACACGCATTGGCGAATGATGCTTTGGCTATAGGTACAACGGCAAGTGCTACAGGAGAATCTTCCGGCGCAATCGGTACGGCTAACACTGTCAATGGGGCAGGGACATATGTCATCGGCGCACGGAACAGTGCCCCCACAACTCCGGTAGCAAGTAATGGTTCAAATATCACGGCGGTCAATTCCGGTGTGTTTGGAAATGAAAATACGTTGGACGGTGAGAATAACAGAGTAACCGGAAACAGTAACATCGTCAAAAAAGAAACGGCAACAGGGCTAACGGATATCATGCTGACAGGGAATAATAATACAGTCAGCGGCGATACGGATACAACGACGCAGGATGATGCCGGCAAGGTATCCGGTATCACGATTACCGGTTCAAAGAACACGGTAAAGGCAAAAAATAATACAAAGAATCTTACAGATGTCCAGATTGTCGGGAATAATAATACGATAGACACATCAAATAAAGCGCTTGATTTGTCCAATACCCAGATATTGGGCAGCAATGTGAATGCCACCATGGGGAATTCCGTATATCTGGGGAGCGGCTCCGCTTATGTGGCAGATGGCGCGTCCACCAAAGGCATGGCAGTTTATAACAGTGATGGCACTTATGCCTATGCAGGCGGCACACCGGCAGGTGTTGTCACGGTAGGAGCTAAAGGCAAGGAACGCCGTATTCAAAACGTGGCGGCCGGATTGGTTGCTCCGCAGAGTACGGATGCAGTCAATGGAAGCCAGCTCTATACCATGACCCGTCCGCTCCGTTTTGGCGGAGACAATTCCACTATCGGTGCGACAAGTGCGGCAGACGTCAATGTGGTTAAACGGGGATCTGACCAGGCGATGTCCATCTTGGGCGGTGCTGACGGCAGCAAACTGAGTGATAACAATATCGGCGTGGTAGCCGATGCGGCGAATAACAAGTTCAACGTCAAACTTGCCAAAGAGCTGAAAGATCTGACCAGTGTGACGACAAAAGATGCGGCAGGAAATACGACAGTAACCAACGGAGCCGGTATGACTGTGACCGACAGTGCCGGAAATAAGACGGAAGTCACCGCCGGAGGTGTCACCATTACGCCGAAGACACCGGGACCCGGCAAAACGAATGTTTCTTTAACCGCGGACGGACTGAATAATGGCGGCAACCAGATCCATAATGTGGCAAAAGGTACGGCCGGTACAGATGCGGTCAATGTAGATCAGCTGAAAGACGAGATCGCAGCCAATGCGACCAAGCTGGTAGACGGAAAGAATACCACCGTTGAAGGCGACGGAACAGCAGCCAATCCGTATAAAGTCAATGTAAAAGATAACATCAATCTTGGTGAAAAAGGCGCGAACGGCAAAGACGGCTCCATCGGAGTCAACGGTAAAGATGGCTCTGCTGTGGTCATCAACGGCAAAGATGGCTCCATCGGTTTGAATGGCAAGGACGGCGCTAACGGACTTACCATTAAAGGTGGTGATGGTAAACCCGGCGTTGACGGAACGAATATCACACGTCTGATCATCGAAGAAAAGAATGGTGATAAGCATGACGTCGCTACCCTGGATGATGGGCTCAAGTTTGCAGGAAATACCGGTACCGTAGCTAAAAAACTGAATGAAACCATGACCATCAAGGGCACCGGTACGAAGGCGGATACGGAATATGATTCTTCCAACATCAAGACCATGGTGAATAGCAACGGTGAAATGATTGTTGGCTTGGACAAGAACCTGAAAAGCGAAACTATTGTTGCTACAGGTAAAGACGGCAAAGATGGTAAAATCGGTATTAATGGTAAAGACGGCGTAACGACAAATATTTCCGTTACCCGTGATGGCAAGCCCGGAGTAGACGGCGCGCCGGGTACGACCACGACCCGTATCGTATACGAGAAACCGGACGGAAGCAAAGAAGAAGTGGCTACCTTAAATGATGGCATGAAGTATGGCGGTGATACAGGAGCGGTCATCAAGAAGAAACTGAACGAACAGGTGAACGTAGTCGGAGGCATTACAGACACAAACAAACTGACCACAGAAGACAACCTTGGCGTCGTATCCGACGGCAATAACAACCTGAAAGTCCGCATGGCCAAAGACCTGAAAGGTTTGGAAACTGTGATGACAAAGACAGTTACTGCCGAGACAGGAAATATCACTACGGTAAATTCCGATACAGTGAATGCCAAGACTGTCAATGCCACGACCGTCAAGACGGGAGATACCACGATTAATGATAACGGACTGACTATCAATAACGGGCCTTCCATCACCAAAAACGGTGTAGATGCGGGAGATAAGAAGATCACCAATGTGGCGCCCGGCGATATTAGCCCGACCAGCAAAGACGCGGTGAACGGTTCCCAGCTGTTCCAGACAAACCAGAGCATCAGCAAGCTGGGGGACCGTGTGAACAAAGTTGGCGCTGGGGCAGCCGCCTTGGCATCCCTCCATCCGCTGGACTTCGACCCCGATGATAAATGGGATGTGGCAGCCGGTTATGGACATTACAGAAATGCCAATGCGGGGGCTATCGGCGTATTCTACCGTCCGAATGAGGATACCATGTTTAGTGTGGGAGGTTCCTTTGGCGGCGGAGAGAATATGGTGAATGCCGGCGTCAGCTTGAAACTGGGACAGGGCAACAATGTATCCACATCAAAAGTGGCAATGGCGAAAGAAATCAAAGATCTCCGTAAGGAAGTGGAACAGCTGCGCGGCGCGCTTGGCCAGGTCGTTCAGGGACAGGCGTTGGATCCGATGAAGATCAAGCTCTTCCCTGATGTACCGGAGAACCACTGGGCTTACGAATATATCGCCACCCTTGCGGGGAATGGTATCCTTGAAGGGTATCCTGACGGAAACTTTGGCGGCGACCGTATGATGACACGTTATGAATTCGGTGCTATTGTATACCGCGCGATGCAGAGAGGATTCGAAGTACCTGCTAGAATGCTCAAGGAATTTGAACCTGAATTGGAACGGTTCCGCGTGGACACGATTGCGCAGAACAAAGCAGGACAACCGACAATCGAACGTGTACGTGTTATTCACAATAGATAATCCTGTAAAATAATTTCCATGTAATATGAAATCATGCCTCCATGAATATGCGATAGAATTCAGGAGGCATGATTTTTCTATTTTCTATAAAGAAAGCAGATGAACGATTTTGAAAATAAATGAAACGTCTTGCCCTTGCGGGTTTAGGAAGGCGCCGATTTCAAAGACGCTAAGAGACGCATGAAGTTGTGATCATCATCGATGCTGTAGATCTGGGGATACTCACTTGCGGGAGCGGGATGAAGAATACGGAATGAAATGTTTTCCTGTGTAACTGCCCGATTTGCTGTTGCGGTTTAGTGTCTGATTTCATTTTACAACTAACCTTGTTTCTTAATTATTCATGATAGTTTTTAAAAAAGTGGAAATAAGATAAATTCTCTGCTATAATATTTAATTATTAGAAAAGCAGTTTTGTGTAACTTGCGGAATTTGTCTGTTAAAATCTGAAACCGGTTGTGTGACAGGGAGAGGTGAGACGGAGTACGAAGGGGAAAGCATGACAGCTCTTTTATATTTTTTATTTTCTTTAAATTGGGAGGAAAGTATGAACAAAATTTATAAGGTCGTATGGAGTAAGGCAAAACATGCCTATGTCGTCACTTCTGAAGTGGCAAGAAGCCACACGAAAAGCGCTTCGGGAAAAGCAGTGAAAGCCGCTCTGGCAGCAGCTGTGGGGATGGGAGTCCTCATGGGTGGATACACGGCGAATGCGGCGGATACAACGACAGGTTCCGGCAGCGGCGTGGCATATGGCACGGGCAGTAACGCGCCGAAAGCAGAAAATGTGGCCATTGGCAAAGGGGCTTCAATTGTCTATTCCAATGGTGCAAGTGCGGCAACCGGGGATGTTGCGGTAGGCAACGGTGCTAATATCAATAACTATGCCAGCCAGGGCGGCAGCATTGCCATCGGCAAAAACGCACACATAGAAAATATGGCTGGCGGCGGAGAAGCCAGCTTTGCCTTTGGACAGACAACATTTAGCGGAGGTTGGTTCTCTTCGTCACGAATCCCGGCTGATCCGACGAAGGTTGTTGGAAGTGTTGCTATCGGCGATAATACATTTGCCCGTACCGGCAGTACGATGATCGGTTCACATAATTACAAAGGCGCACTGGGAGATACCACGGTAGACAGCGCTTCTACGCGGACAGACGCGTTGAATGTCTATGCCACCACCATCGGTGCCAACAGTTTCAGCAATGGCGCTTTTACGACAAGTACCGGCGTCTATAATATCATCTCCAGTGATTACAATGGTGGACGACTGGCAAATCCGGTAAAGAATTTAGGAGCCACCATTACAGGTTCTTTGAATAGCATTGAATCGAAAACAGGAAGTTATTATTCAGGTATAGCTAATACGGTCAGCGGTGTTGCCAACCGCACAGCTAATTCCAATGGCTCTCTTATTTATGGTGCCGGCAATGAAATTACCAACTCATATACTCCCTTATATGATACACCTGAGGATGGTGGTTCTTCAGCAAAGGCCTTTGCAGATAAATTAAGAGCATCTGTCCGGGCTTCCAAGAGCGGCGGTGCCACTTTAGCTATTGGCGGTGGCAACAAAGCGGATTATACCCAGAAAACATCCATTATTGGCGTTAACAATACCGTGACCGGTACCAGCGGCAGTCCGAGTACCTACAACTCGATCACCGGTTATAATAATACTGCTACTAATGTCAAGAATGTTTCCGTCATCGGTTCTGACAATAATGTAACTAATACAAATGGCGCTGTTGTCTTTGGGGATAAGAGAACACTGACAGGTGCCGACGGCAGCGTTGTCATCGGTTCGTCTCAAAACGGTACCAGTACCAGTGTCAAGAATGCTGTAGCCATCGGCAGTGAAGCCAACGTGACCAAAGAAGGCGGTGTAGCGCTTGGTGCAGGTTCTGTGGCGTCCGTGGATAAAGGCGTTGCGGGCTATGATCCCGGAACAGGTACGAATTCCACGGATACATCTTCGGTATGGAAATCTACGCAAGCAGCTGTTTCCGTAGGCGATACGTCCAAAGGTATCACCCGCCAGATTACCGGAGTTGCAGCCGGCACAAATGATACTGATGCTGTCAATGTAGCGCAGCTGAGGAAAGCAAAAACATCCATCGTAGCGGCTGCTTCCACAGAAGTAAGGGCTGGGACGAATATTACGTCGGTGAATAAGACGGCAGATCCTGGGGATGGACATGCTATATACACGATCAATGCCAAGGATACGGTAGTAACCGGCGGCACGGCTACCTATGCTGCGAACGGTACAGGCACTGCTACGCTGACAAACAGTGATGGAACGACAGCAACCGTTACCGGATTGCAGGACAGCTATACATCATCTGCTTCACTCAGCGGGGATACGTTGAACTTCACCCGTAATGACGGCAGCACCTATTCCGTTTCCGGCATTGCGTCTTCGCAGGATATCAAAAATGTAACCAATAAAGTAGGCGAACTGGGAACCCGTGTGAACCGTGTAGGAGCGGGCGCTGCAGCATTGGCAGCCCTTCATCCCCTTGATTTCGACCCGGATGATAAGTGGGATTTCGCAGCCGGCTACGGCAACTACAAAGACGCTCATGCCGTATCGGTAGGCGCATTCTACCGCCCTAATGAAGATACCATGTTCAGCGTGGGCGGTTCCTTCGGTGCCGGTGAAAACTTGGTGAATGCCGGAGTCAGCGTGAAGCTGGGACAGGGCAACCATGTATCCACATCCAAAGTAGCCATGGCAAAAGAAATCGTCGATCTCCGTGATGAGAACAAGGACTTGAAGAAGCGCCTGGATACCATGGAGCAGAAGATGAATTCCATTCTTGGCATCCTGGATATGGGTAAGAAGAAGGATTTCCCCGATGTGCCGGAAAACCACTGGGCTTATGAATATGTGGCTACATTGGCAGGAAACGGTATTATCGAAGGTTATCCGGACGGTGAGTTCAAGGGTGACCGTTCCATGACCCGCTATGAATTTGCGGCGATGTTCTATCGTGCATTGAAGAATGGCGCGCCGGTGGATGACAATATGGACAGAGCCATGAATGAGTTCGAACCGGAACTCCGCCAGATCCGTCTGGATCGTATCCGTGTCGACCGCATTTCCGGCAAGGACAATGACAGAAACAAGGTAGAACGTGTCCGTGTCAACAGTGAAGACGATAAGGCGAAAAATGATTACCGCGATGTGTACGGTTCTCATATTTCCCCGAAAGCGTAATGGAAAGCAAGGGTAAGGAAATAACTTAAGAAGCATAAAATACGGTACTTGTCAGATGTGATGGGTACCGTATTTTTGTATGAGTGAGGATAAGCTGACGGTCAGGCGTCATCCGGAGAATCTGTTACCGTGGTGAGGAAAGTGGTAAGAAGATAAAAGCTATCAGCTGTGAGCTGTCAGCTACAAGTTGTTAGCCATTAGCTGTTAGCTATTAGCTGTGAGTTAAAAGCCGAAGCATATGATTTCCATTAGGTGTCATACGAAACATCAGCAAAGGATTTGCTGTTGTAGTGAGGAAAACGTTAAACGTCATCCGAAGCGAATGTGAAGGCTCTGTACCTGTGGTGAGGAAAGCGGTAAGATGTCATCAGAATCATAGATTCTTCACTCTGTGTCACTGTCCTGTTTCCCGTTTTTCTTGAACAGCATTCTTGCCACCGTTCAGAATGACGACTGACGATAAGCGTCACCCCGAAGCGATGTCGAAGACTTGCTGCTGTGATGAAGAAGACCATAAGACGTCATCCTGAAGCGATAGCGAAGGATCTGTTACCGTGGGGGGAAAAGTGGTAAGATGTCATCAGAATCATAGATTCTTCACTCGGTGTCATGTTGCTGTTTCCCGTTTTTCTTGAACAGCATTCTTGCCGCCGTTCAGAATGACGACTGACGATAAGCGTCACCCCGAAGCGATGTCGAAGACTTGCTGCTGTGATGAAGAAGACCATAAGACGTCATCC
>OWID01000679.1_pt1 | contig 11805 bp, 4 predicted proteins | sample 1732661 | NCBI WGS metagenome assembly OWID01 (sample SAMN05065739, study PRJEB22554) | human gut metagenome | biome: ENVO:2100002; feature: ENVO:00000062; material: ENVO:00002003 | host: Homo sapiens | place: USA
CTCGACTAGTCGTCGGCAGCGTCAGATGTGTATAAGAGACAGTCCTGGTATTCCGCCCGGCTAATGTGATGAAATTTATGGTTAATAGAATTATTCATATTTTTCTCATTTTGATTTTATCAATTTGATTATTATTTATCATAAAGAAACGTCGCGAGATTATTAAAGAATATCCATTAATGTGCAATTGAAATGTGATAATTATCACTGAACCGTTGTTGTCATTTGTTTTACAAAAGCAAGGGATTAAATCTCCTCCAATGGACAAAAAAATGAATAATGACAATACCGATTACGTGAGTAATGAATCAGGGACGCTTTCGCGATTATTTAAACTACCTCAGCATGGGACCACCGTCCGCACAGAATTGATTGCGGGGATGACCACTTTTTTAACCATGGTGTACATCGTTTTTGTGAACCCGCAAATCCTCGGCGCGGCACAAATGGACCCGAAAGTGGTGTTTGTTACCACCTGTTTGATTGCCGGTATCGGCAGTATTGCGATGGGGATATTTGCTAACTTACCCGTGGCGCTGGCTCCGGCAATGGGGCTGAACGCCTTCTTTGCGTTCGTGGTCGTGGGGGCGATGGGTATCTCTTGGCAGACCGGGATGGGCGCGATATTCTGGGGCGCAATTGGGCTATTTTTGCTCACGCTGTTTCGTATCCGTTACTGGATGATCTCCAACATTCCATTAAGTTTACGTATTGGCATCACCAGCGGAATCGGATTATTTATTGCCTTAATGGGATTAAAAAACACTGGCGTTATTGTCGCCAATAAAGACACCCTGGTGATGATTGGCGATTTAAGTTCTCACGGCGTGTTGTTAGGTATTTTAGGGTTTTTTATTATAACCGTGTTGTCATCACGTCATTTTCATGCCGCGGTGCTGGTTTCTATTGTGGTGACGTCTTGCTGTGGATTATTTTTCGGTGATGTTCATTTTAGCGGCATCTATTCCATTCCGCCTGATATTAGCGGCGTCATTGGTGAAGTAGATTTGAGCGGCGCGTTAACACTTGAACTCGCCGGTATCATTTTCTCCTTTATGCTGATCAACCTATTTGATTCATCAGGAACATTAATTGGTGTAACTGATAAAGCTGGCTTAATAGATAGTAACGGTAAATTCCCCAATATGAATAAGGCGCTATATGTTGATAGCGTCAGTTCGGTGGCGGGCGCGTTTATCGGCACCTCGTCTGTTACCGCCTATATTGAAAGTACTTCTGGTGTGGCAGTCGGTGGTCGCACGGGGCTGACTGCGGTTGTGGTCGGCGTTATGTTCCTGTTGGTTATGTTCTTCTCACCGCTGGTGGCGATGGTTCCTCCTTACGCAACCGCCGGAGCGTTAATCTTTGTTGGCGTGCTGATGACTTCGAGCCTGGCGCGCGTTAACTGGGATGATTTTACCGAATCGGTGCCCGCATTTATTACCACGGTGATGATGCCCTTTACTTTCTCGATTACCGAAGGGATTGCACTTGGCTTTATGTCGTACTGCATCATGAAAGTGTGCACCGGGCGCTGGCGCGATCTGAACCTGTGTGTGGTGGTGGTCGCAGCTCTGTTTGCACTGAAGATTATTCTGGTGGATTAGTAACTGGCGAGGGTTTCCAGATATCATGAGTTCTGATTACGCAGGAGAACTCATGATCTGGATAATGCTCGCCACGCTGGCGGTAGTGTTTGTGGTTGGTTTTCGGGTGCTGACATCCGGGGCCAGAAAAGCGATTCGCCGTCTCAGCGATCGGCTGAATATCGATGTCGTACCCGTGGAGTCGATGGTCGATCAAATGGGAAAGTCAGCCGGTGACGAATTTTTACGTTATTTGCATCGTCCGGATGAGTCGCACCTGCAAAACGCCGCGCAGGTGTTGCTCATCTGGCAAATTGTCATTGTCGATGGTAGCGAACAGAATCTGCTGCAATGGCATCGGATTTTACAAAAAGCCCGCCTTGCCGCGCCGATTACTGATGCTCAGGTCAGGCTGGCGCTGGGTTTTCTGCGCGAAACCGAACCTGAAATGCAGGATATTAATGCTTTTCAGATGCGCTATAACGCGTTCTTTCAGCCTGCCGAGGGCGTTCACTGGCTGCATTAAAACCGCTTCGTCTTATCAGCCTACAGACCGCGCCTGACCTGTAGGGTGGATAAGGCGTTCACGCCGCATCCGGTATTGGAACTGACAGTAGGTGAATGCATTATCTACGTTCTATTTACAGCAGCACCTCCAGCCCGTGTTTTTGCACAATGCTGAGCAGTTTTAATGAAATGCCATTGGGGCGTTTAGCGCCACTTTCCCATTTTTGTACAGTTGAAACGCTGGTATTGAGATAGTGAGCGAAGACGGGCTGACTCACTTTTAATTTTTCCCGCAGTGCTTTTATCTCAACAGGTTGTAAGTCTTGCACGCTGGTCAGGCAGGCTTTGTCAAAAGTACGCATCGTTTCGGCAGAAATAGCATCGACGCTGGACAATCCAGCCGCTGCGCTGTGAATAGCCTCAAATGCAGGACTTTTAAATTTAGTTTTTGCAGTCATAGCAGATCTCTGTCAGTTCTTTAGTGTTAATCATTGCTGTTAGTTGGGCTTTCGTCAGGAAGGCATAATGCTTTGCAATTTCACGAAACCCAGCCAGTTCCTGACTATTGATGTTCGACATATCCTGTTTTGCATATAAAAACGTGTAAAACCAATTGCTTCCTCCTTTCGCCAGAATAATTGCACGCTCACGATTTTGGTGAAGGCGCTTTTTAAAAACGCCACCGCCAAGTGCATCAGCTTTACCTTGTTCCGTTTCTAAAATGGCCCGGCACAACTCTTCATCTGTTATTGCATGAGACCTGGCTTCCCTTGCAAACCATTTGGTTTTAAACACGCGCATATCGTTGAGGTCCTGTTATTAAAGTATATCACCAAGTGCAATACTTTATCCCTTGTTCCCAACACAATCGCGAAAATACATATCACCTTGCCCTATGATTTTTATTTCTTCGAGCAGCCTCGAACTTTCCCACAACACCGTAAAAGTTGCAAAAACGTTAAATGCGTCACACATTTCAATGTTAAAGTGGTCGGCTTTTCCCCTGAAACATGCCACGGGTAACACCATGAGTGAATTTATTGCCGAAAACCGCGGCGCGGATGCCATCACCCGACCGAACTGGTCAGCCGTTTTCTCGGTGGCGTTTTGCGTCGCCTGTCTGATTATCGTTGAGTTTTTGCCTGTCAGTTTGTTGACGCCAATGGCCCAGGATTTAGGCATTTCGGAAGGGGTTGCCGGGCAATCGGTGACCGTGACCGCCTTTGTGGCAATGTTTGCCAGTTTGTTTATTACCCAGACAATTCAGGCCACTGACCGCCGCTACGTTGTTATTTTGTTTGCCGTTTTGCTGACGCTCTCCTGCTTGCTGGTTTCCTTTGCTAACTCATTCAGTTTGCTTTTAATCGGTCGTGCCTGTCTGGGGCTGGCGCTGGGCGGGTTCTGGGCGATGTCGGCGTCGCTGACCATGCGTCTGGTACCGCCGCGTACGGTGCCGAAGGCGCTGTCGGTGATCTTCGGCGCGGTTTCTATTGCGCTGGTGATTGCTGCGCCGTTGGGCAGTTTTTTAGGCGAGCTTATCGGTTGGCGCAATGTCTTTAATGCGGCGGCGGCGATGGGCGTGTTGTGTATTTTCTGGATTATCAAATCATTGCCTTCGCTGCCAGGCGAACCCTCGCATCAGAAACAAAATACTTTCCGCTTATTACAACGTCCGGGTGTGATGGCAGGGATGCTCGCCATCTTCATGTCTTTCGCCGGGCAGTTTGCTTTCTTCACGTATATTCGCCCGGTGTATATGAACCTGGCGGGATTCGGCGTGGATGGCTTAACGCTGGTGCTGTTGAGTTTTGGTATCGCCAGCTTTATTGGTACGTCGCTTTCGTCGTTCATTCTTAAACGTTCGGTAAAACTGGCCTTAGCAGGCGCGCCGTTAATACTGGCTGTGAGTGCGTTGGTGCTGACGTTGTGGGGAAGCGATAAAATCGTTGCTACCGGCGTGGCGATTATCTGGGGGCTAACTTTTGCATTGGTTCCTGTCGGCTGGTCAACGTGGATCACCCGCTCACTGGCCGATCAGGCAGAAAAAGCCGGGTCTATTCAGGTGGCGGTTATTCAGCTTGCTAATACCTGTGGCGCGGCAATCGGCGGTTATGCGCTGGATAATATTGGTCTGACTTCGCCGTTGATGTTGTCCGGCACATTGATGTTGCTGACGGCGTTATTGGTCACCGCAAAGGTGAAAATGAAGTAACGTATTTACAGGAGGGGTTACTGCTCTGGCGGGAAAGCTCTCCTGTTCTTCCCCTGATAACCATTGATCAGGCATTGTTCTTATCTTGTTGTTATTTCCATTATTCCGCCTGTATTCATCATTTGCTAATCATGAATCATCATTTTCTCTCATGTTAAAGAAAGGTCATTTAATCTGAACGCATAGCGACAGGGATGACAAATGGCAGGGAAAGCGCATGGGAATGGCGATCGTCGGGGCGATAACACCATATGTGGATTGGGGGATCGTTTACGTCGTCTGACCGCCGGTATTTGCCTGATAACACAAACTATTTTCCCTGTTATGGCTGCTGCCCCTACGCATATTAATCCTGCGCACTCGGATACTGCCGCGTCACTGATCCTGCCGAACGTTAAAACTATTCCATATACCCTGGGTGCGTTGGAATCGCCACCAACGGTCGCGGCACGCTTTGGTATCACCGTTGATGAATTACGTCGCCTGAATCAGTTCCGTACCTTTGCGCGGGGCTTTGACAATGTGCGTCAGGGCGATGAAATAGATGTGCCCCTCATTAACAGTAACAGCCCTGAAGCGCGCAACCTGAAAGCAATGCAGATGGAGCGCGACGGCAAAGATCCGCAAATGCAGGTCGCGGAAATGGCGCAGCAAAGCGGAACACTTTTAGCTCGCGATATGGACAGCGAACAGGCGGCGAGTATGGCGCGTGGCTGGGTGGCTTCTTCTGCATCTGCGCAGGCAACGGACTGGCTCAGCCGTTGGGGAACTGCCCGGGTATCTCTTGGTGTGGATGAAGATTTCAGCCTTAAAAGCTCGTCATTTGAATTTCTCCATCCCTGGTACGAAACGCCGGATAACCTGGTCTTCAGCCAGCACACACTTCACCGTACGGATAATCGCACTCAAACCAACCACGGTATCGGCTGGCGTTATTTCACATCGAGCTGGATGTCTGGCGTCAATATGTTTATCGATCATGACCTGACCCGCTATCACACCCGAACCGGGATGGGCGTTGAATACTGGCGCGATTACCTGAAACTGAGCGGCAACGGTTATCTGCGCCTCAGTAACTGGCGTAGTGCACCGGAACTCGACAATGACTATGAAGCACGTCCGGCGAACGGTTGGGATCTTCGCGCCGAAGGCTGGTTACCGGCCTGGCCGCAGCTGGGCGGCAAGGTGGTCTATGAACAATATTATGGCGATGAAGTGGCGCTGTTTGGTAAAGACGAGCGTCAAAATGATCCTCACGCGATTACCGCAGGTTTGAGTTATACCCCTGTTCCTCTGATCTCCTTTAGTGCCGAGCAACGGCAGGGCAAACAGGGAGAAAACGACACCCGAATTGGTATGGAGTTGACGTTGCAACCCGGCCATTCACTGCAAAAACAGCTCGATCCGGCTGAAGTTGCAGCACGACGTAGCCTTGTGGGCAGTCGCTATGACCTGGTCGATCGTAATAACAATATTGTCCTCGAATATCGCAAGAAAGAGCTGGTGCGGCTGACGCTGACCGATCCGTTGAAAGGCAAGCCGGGTGAGGTTAAATCGCTGGTTTCTTCCTTACAAACCAAATATGCGCTGAAAGGTTATGACATTGGATCCGCCTCCCTGCAATCAGCGGGCGGAAAAGTAGCTGTTTCCGGCAAGGATATTCAGGTCACTATTCCTCCCTACCGATTCACGGCAATGCCTGAAACCGACAACACTTACCCGATAGCGGTTACAGCGGAAGATTCGAAAGGAAATTTCTCCCGGCGTGAAGAAAGTATGGTGGTCGTGGAAAAACCCACATTAAGCCTCGCCGGTTCAACGCTTTCTGTCGATCTGCAAATCCTGCTTGCTGATGGAAAATCAACCTCAACGCTGACCTATACCGCGCGAGATTCCAGCGGCAAGCCAATCCCAGGTATGACGTTAAAAACACAGGTGAAAGGTTTGCAGGATTTCGCCTTAAGCGAATGGAAAGACAACGGTAACGGAACCTATACCCAAATAGTTACCGCCGGGAAGACGTCTGGCGCGTTATCGCTGATGCCGCAATTTAACGGCGATGATATCGCTAAGACGCCAGCGCTGATTGCTATCGTGGCGAATACAGCATCCCGCGCTGACTCCACGATTGAGACAGACCAGGATAATTACGTCGCGGGTAAGCCGATAGTCGTTAAAGTGACCCTGAGAGATGATAACGGCAACGGGGTTACCGGACGAAAAGAACTTCTCAAACAAACCGTTAAAGTTGACAACACGAAGGCTGATGCCGTTAGTGCCTGGACGGAAGAAAGTGAGGGAATTTACAAAGCAAGCTATACGGCCCATCTCATTGGCGACAAATTAACGGCCCAGCTGACGATGCCCGGCTGGCAAACCAAACATTCGGATGCGTTCAGTATTGCGGGTGATAAAGATACCGCCAAAATCGCTGCGATGCAGATCACCGCGAATAACGCAGTTGCCAGACGCGATCACAATACCGTCGCTGTGACGGTCAGGGATGTGCATCAAAATTTACTGCAGGGACAAAATGTTACCTTCACGGTCGTGAATGGTGCGGCGGTTTTTGCCGATCCAAATGGCGGTATTGTGACGACAGATAAAGACGGGATTGCCAGCGTTAACCTTGCCAGTGACCAGGCGGTAAACAGTCTTATCAAGGCCGAGACCAATGGCAGTAGTCAGTCTGTGGAAGTGAGCTTTATTACTGGCGATATCTCGCAGCTGACCTCCACCATCAAGACAGACGATGTGTCATACACCGCGGGTGGCAAGATAAAAGTGTCAGTTACCCTTATGGATGAGCAGAAAAACCTGGTGAAAGGGATGGCTTCGCTGCTGGCGGGTAGCAGTGTGGTCGAGGTGAGCGGTACAGATAAAAATGAAACGGGTAACTGGAGCGAAGAGTCTGATGGCGTTTACACCAGCACCCGAACCGCGAAGATTGCTGGCGATCGCCATTACGCCACGCTGAAACTATCGACATGGAGTAGCGCGCAGCAATCTGATGCGTATGCCATACGCGAAAGCGGAGCTGTGTTGGCTTATTCCTCCATCGTTACCGACAAAACGGCCTACACCGCAGGCGGTGCGATAAAAGTTACGGTAACACTCAAGGATAGCTATGAAAACCTGGTCGGGGGGCAACGAGACGCTATCAACCAGGCTATCCAGCTGCCAAATACAAAAGCGGAAAGCATCGCCTGGAATGAAGATCAAAAAGGAATTTATACCGCAACGTATACCGCCTTACTCCCTGGCACCGGTTTAAAAGCACAGCTACAGATGTCCGGCTGGGCGAGCGCTCTGACTTCAAATGATTACAGTATTAGTGGCGATGCCGCCAGCGCACAAATTGTCGCGATGCAAGTGACAACGGGTAACCCGGATGTGCTGGCGAATGGCAGCGATCGACATACGGTGAATGTCCGGGTGGAAGATCAGTTTGGCAATGTGCTGCCGGAGCAGACCGTCACCTTTACGGTGACGAAGGGGGCGGCTGTATTTGCCAATGCAGGGCAGAGCGCAGATATCAGGACGGATGCGCATGGCATGGCAGAGGTTGATCTGAGCAGTACCGTAGCGGATGCCAGCACTGTTGAGGCTAAGATCAATCAAAGCAGCGATAGTAAAACGGTGAACTTTATTGCTGATGTTAGCACGGCGCAGGTCGCTGAGCTGGTGGTGACGCAGGACGGCTCAGTGGCTGATGGTTCGACGGCGAACATGCTGCGGGTGAGGGTGACCGATGTGTTCGGGAATGTACTTGCCGGCCAGACGGTCAGCGTGTTGGCGGACAACGGCGCAACGGTCGCTCCGACGGTGATTACAGAGCCGGACGGCACGGTGGAGATCTCAGTCACCAGCCAGACCGCCGGAACCAGTGCGGTCACCGCCAGCATCAACAACAGCAGCCAGAGCCGGAACGTGACGTTTATTGCGGATGTCAGCACGGCGCAGATCGCGGATCTGGTGGTCACCCGGGATAACTCGGTGGCTGACGGTGCAATGGCGAACACGCTGCGGGTGAGGGTGACCGATGCGTTCGGGAATGCGCTGAATGGGCAGACGGTCAGCGTGTTGGCGGATAACGGTGCAACGGTCACTCCGACGGTCACTACAGAGCCGGACGGCACGGTGGAGATCAGTATCACCAGCCAGACGGCGGGAGTCAGTGCAGTCACTGCAACCATCAACAGCAGTACTCAGAGTCAGAACGTGACATTTATCGCCGATGTCAGGACGGCGAAGATCGCGGATCTGGTGGTCATTAAGGACGACTCAGTGGCAGACGGTGCAATGGCGAACACGCTGCGGGCGAGGGTGACCGATGCATTCGGTAATACGTTGGGCGGGCAGACGGTCAGCGTGTTGGCGGATAACGGCGCAACGGTTGCCCCGACAGTCACTACGCAGCCGGACGGCACGGTGGAAATCAGTGTCACCAGTCAGACCGCCGGAACCAGTACAGTCACTGCCAGCATCAACAACAGCAGCCTGAGCCAGAACGTGACGTTTGTCGCCGATGTCAGCACGGCGAAGATCGCTGATCTGGTGGTCATTAAGGATGGTTCAGAGGCAGACGGTTCGACGGCGAACACGCTGCAGGTGAAGGTGACCGATGCGTTCGGGAATGCACTTGCCGGACAGACGGTCAGCGTGATGGCAGGCAACGGCGCAACGGTTGCCCCGACGGTGATTACAGAGCCGGACGGCACGGTGGAGATCTCTGTCACCAGCCAGACGGCAGGAACCAGTACAGTCACCGCCAGCATCAACAACAGCAGCCAGAGCCAGAACGTCACCTTTGTACCGGGTGATGCATCGCAGCTCACTTCAACCGTTGAAACAAATAAGTCGAACTATACGGTTGGAGAGACAATCACCATCACGGTAACGCTCCGGGATGCGTTCGATAATCTGGTAACCGGTGCAGCTTCACAGTTAGCCGCTAATGGTGTGCTGACGGTGGCTGGCACCGACCCGTCAGAAACGGGAAGCTGGGTTGAATCAGGTGGCGTGTATACCACAACCCGAATGGCGACGATTGCCAGTACCAATCAGCACGCCAACCTGCAATTGCAGTCGTGGAGTGATGGCGTAACGTCAGATCGCTATGACATACAGTCCGGTTCTCCGGCGCAAGCCACATCAACTATCGCCACGGATAAAAACGCATACACCGCTGGCGAGACCATAACCGTCGCCGTGACGCTGAAAGACGCGCACGGTAACCTGGTTGAAGGGGGCGAGTCCTTACTGTCTGGTGATAACGTAATAGTGGAAGGAGCCGTACGTTCAGGAGGATGGTCTGAAAACGCCGGTGTTTATACTGCTACATGGTCGGCGCAAATGGCGGGAGACTCTCACCACGCGACGCTGAAGTTGTCTGAGTGGGGCAGCAGTAAACAATCAGAGAGTTATTCCATCCACAGCGGTGCTCCGGTGCAGGCAAATTCTGCTATCAGGACAGATAAATCGGCATATATCGCCGGGGAGCCATTAACCGTCACAGTAACGTTACGGGATGAGTTTGGTAACCCTGCTTTCGGGCTGACATCAGAAGTCATCGAGTCTTATATTGATAGTTTCGCGGTAGGCGGCGCAACTCCCGATTCTATGCAGTGGGTCGAGCAGAATAATGGTGAATATACCATTGTCTGGACAGCATGGGGTGCCGAGGAAAATCTGGTTGCCAGTCTGAAATTAAAAACATGGGCAGCGGAGATTAAGTCCTCATTATATGGAATACAACCAGGTGCAGCGGCAAAAACTCAATCAACGATTGTCGCGGACAAAACGATATATATCGCTGGGGATAGCATAACGGTGACCGTTGTTCTTAAAGATGCCCAGGGTAACTTTATTACTGATGGTGTTGTTCAGCTTAATGAGGAAAACGTACAAGTCAGGAATGCGGATCCTATCCAGGGCAATAATTGGGTTTACAACGGCAATGGGCAATATCAAAGACAGTATATGGCACATTTTGCGGAAGCGAATTTGAATGCGCAACTGAAGATGGCTGGTTGGAGCGATGCCAATTATTCAAACAATTATACTATCAAACCAGGTGAAGTGAGTCCGCTTGGTTCACAGCTTCGTATACGAGAAGTTTTAGTAGTGGAAGGGGCGGATTTACCTGTCAGTGCTTTATTAGTTGATGATTTTGGAAATCCGGTGGATAACGGTCTGGATTTGCTGGATGATGCAGTGTACTTACAAAATGTAGAAAAGAAAGAAGGGGAAAAATGGAGATATGTGGGTGATGGCATATATGAACGTACATATATGGCCTACCAAGAAGGAGAAAATTTAACTTCATTTATGGAGATTAAAGGTTGGCGTATATACGGGCAACCATCCTATAACATCCTTCCTTTTGTGGAAGTCGAGTCGCTGAGTGTTAATGGTGTAAAATTCAGGGCGACAGATGGTTTTCCAGAAACAGGGTTTGATGGTGCAAAATTCACGCTGTTACTAACCCATAATATGAAAAATACGGATTATAATTGGACGGCTGGGATTTATGGAATTAATGTTGATAGTAATGGAGAAGTAACATTATCTGTGCTGATAAGAAGTGAAGTTACTATTACTGGGAAACCCAAGAATGGTAAAGGGAATGATGTTGTATTTAAATTCAAGATTAAAAAATGGTTTACTAGTTTAGGTGCTAGCAGTAGTAATACCTGGGATATCATAAATACTTCATGTAGCTATGGTCAAATGCCGTCATCTTTAGAATTAGCGCAGCGGCCAAGCGGTGGGGTAGTACCGCGAAAAGTAGGTACGTTGTGGGGCGAATATGGTAATTTAAAAACGTATGGGAACGCTTTTAGCAGTACGGATTATTGGACAAGTACTCAGCTCATGGGAGTACACGAGAAATTTAATCCTGAAACTGGTATATCAGAGCTTGGGACAGGAAAGTCTTCTGGCTTGTGCGTAGAGTATTATTAACGAAGTAATCACTAGATTGCCCTGCTTCAGCAGGGCAATTTATATTCGTTATTACGCAGAAGTACGCATCACACCAATAGTATTAAATTCGTTTTTCACACTGAGCAAACGGGGGTCATGAAGCAAAACATTTGACCATAAATCATTCTCTTTAATTAATTGTTGCCAGCGCTTTTCATATTCTTTTTTACCATACACAGTGTAAATTAACGGCAAAATAACACCATTGATTTTGTTGGTGCTAATATTTGCCAGTAACTTCATAATGTCATTTTTTATAGATGCGCCATAGATCAGAAACTTCGTATAAAGCGAGTTAACACAGGTGTAATCAAGACCATGTTCAGGCTCAAGTTTAAGCAATAAACTTTTGGCTTTATCATTATGTCCTTTCAGTGCCATGAACATAGCCAGAATAGAGGTAATAATTGGATTGTTACAGGTGTTTTGACTGTTAAGATTTAATGCAAAAGATATCGCGTTATCGAGGGGGGATGTGTAATAACTGTCTCTTATACACATCTGACGCTGCCG
>OWID01000681.1_pt1 | contig 11752 bp, 10 predicted proteins | sample 1732661 | NCBI WGS metagenome assembly OWID01 (sample SAMN05065739, study PRJEB22554) | human gut metagenome | biome: ENVO:2100002; feature: ENVO:00000062; material: ENVO:00002003 | host: Homo sapiens | place: USA
GAGATAGGCTCCGGTCTCGTGGGCTCGGAGATGTGTATAAGAGACAGATATCAGCCAATATTGAGGGGAAAGCCCTTTACATCTGAGGCTCCATTGGGTATAATAATGTGCAATTTGCAGTTTGAACGTGGGACAAGGAAGGAACAACCATGGAGAACAACGTGATTATTTCCATCCAGGGAAAGCAGTCCTTTGAGGCACAGGGCGATGACACCATCGAGCTGGTCACGGAGGGCTGCCTGGAGCCCGACGGGGACGACGGCTACACCCTGAGCTATCAGGAGAGCGAGCTCACCGGCCTGGAGGGCACCCTGACCACCTTCCAGATCGAGCGGGACCGGGTCACGCTCCTGCGGGTGGGGGAGGTCAACTCCCAGATGGTCTTTGAGGAGGGCCGCCGGCACCTGTCCATGTACGACACCCCCTACGGCGCCCTGTCCGTAGGCATCAACACCCGCAAGATGCGGGCCGAGCTGGACGCCAGGGGCGGCAGCATCGAGATCGACTACGCCATCGAAATCGACCACGCGCTGGCGGGCCAGAACCTGTTCCGCATCCACGTGCGGGAGAAGGGGCCGGCCATCAAGCAGTGACTATCCCGCGCGGCGGCCGGCTGCGCGGCACACAGAGAGATGAATCGAAAAGGAGATAGAACCATGTCCAACATGATCCAGGCGGCCCGGGAGCAGGTCGCCGCTCTGACCCAGGCGGCCTATGAGAAGGCCGCGGCGGAGGGCCTGCTGCCCGCCGGCGCGGAGGTCAAGGCCACCATCGAGATTCCCAAGGATGTCACCCACGGGGATTACGCCTCCTCCTTCGCCATGGCCGGGGCCAAGGCCCTGCGCAAGGCCCCCCGCCAGATCGCCGAGGTGATCGTCAGCCATCTGGATCTGGCTGGGACCTTTTTTGACAAGGTGGAGATCGCCGGCCCCGGCTTCCTGAACTTTACCCTGGGCAGCAAGTGGTACGGCGGCGTGCTCGCTGACATCCAGGCCGAGGGGGAGACCTATGGCGCGGTGGATGAGGGCCGCGGCGAGAAGGTGATGGTGGAGTTCGTCTCCGCCAACCCCACCGGCCCCATGCACATCGGCAACGCCCGGGGCGGCGTGCTGGGCGACGCCCTGGCCGCCGTGCTGGAGCGGGCGGGCTACGACGTGTGGCGGGAGTTCTATGTCAACGACGCGGGCAACCAGATCCACAAGTTCGCCATGAGCATCGACGCCCGCTATCTCCAGTTGGTGCTGGGGGAGGAGAACGTCCCCTTCCCCGAGGACGGCTACCACGGCGACGACATCAAGGAGCTGGCCCGGGGCTTCTACGACCAGCACGGCGCCGGCTGGAAGGACAAGAGCGAGGAGGAGCGGCAGGCGGCCATGGCCGAGTACGGCCTGTCCGTCAACATCCCCAAGATGAAGGAGGATCTCCGCCGCTACAAGATCGAGTACGACGAGTGGTTCCTGGAGTCATCCCTCCACGACAGCGGCTATGTGGCCGAGACCGTGGAGCTGCTGGCCGGCAAGGGCTGGACCTATGAGAAGGACGGGGCCCTGTGGCTCAACACCACCGCCCTGCTCAAGCAGAAGTTCCTGGCCGAGGGCAAGAGCCAGGAGCAGGTGGACAAGCTCGACCTGAAGGACGACGTGCTCCGCCGGGCCAACGGCTTCTACACCTACTTCGCCGCCGACATCGCCTACCACCGCAACAAGCTGGAGCAGCGGGGCTTCTCCAAGGCCATCAACATCTGGGGCGCCGACCACCACGGCCACGTGGCCCGCCTCCAGGCTGCCCTGGACGGCCTGGGCCTGGACGGCTCCCACCGGCTGATCATCGTGCTGATGCAGCTGGTCAATCTCCTCCAGGACGGCCAGCCCGTCCGCATGTCCAAGCGCTCCGGCAAGGCCATCGCCCTGCGGGATCTGCTGGACGAGGTGAGCGTGGACGCCGCCCGCTTCTTCTTCAACTCCCGCTCCTCCACCTCCGCCCTGGACTTCGATCTGGATCTGGCGGTGCGGGAGGACAGCGAGAACCCGGTCTACTATGTCCAGTACGCCCACGCCCGCATCTGCTCCCTCATTGCCCGGCTGGCCGAGGAGGGACACCTCGTGCCCGACGCGGCGGCGGTAGACCCCGCCCTCTACGCCACGGCGGAGGAGAAGGCCCTTATCAAAACCCTGTCCCAACTGCCCGAGGTCATCCGCCTGGCCGCCCGGGATTACGATCCCTCCGGCATCAACCGCTATCTGGTGACCCTGGCCGGGGAGTTTCACCGCTTCTACAATGCCTGCCGTATCAAGGGTGAGGAGGCGGCGGTGCTCGCCGCCCGCCTCAAGCTGGCCGACACGGTGCGCGCCGTCATCGCCAACTGCCTGTCCCTCATCGGCGTGGCGGCCCCGGAGAAAATGTAACAATCGCAAATGCGCGGCGCCGGGGGCCACCTGGCGCCGCGCGGCTGCGGCGGGCTGGGGAATCCTGTCAGTACAGCATGGCGGTTCCTTACATTTGTATAAAAGAAATAAAAACTTTTTCTTAATAATCTGTTAATTGGTATGTAACACTCTTGTAATCTTTTTGAAACGTGGTATGATAGGCACTACGCGCAGACGGGGCGTCTCCCGCAGCGCGTGCTCCATCCGCCCAAACTATGGAGGATTACAAGAATGACTATGTTGGAACTTGTCAAGCATCTCAATTTTGCTGTGGTGGTTCTGTTTACCCTGCTCTACCTGTACCAGGGCTTCTATGTAGTGGTGGGGCTGGTTCGCCGCCGCTGGCAGGACCGGCACCAGCCAAGCCGCCTGCACCGCTTCGCCGTGATCGTATCCGCCCGCAACGAGGAGGGGGTCATCGGGGAACTGCTGGAGAGTCTGAACCGGCAGAATTACCCAAAGGAGCTGCTGGATCTCTATGTGGTGGCTGACAACTGCACCGATGACACCGCCGGGGTGGCCCGCCGGGCCGGCGCGTTCGTGTACGAGCGATTCGACCAGGTACATAAGGGCAAGGGCTACGCCATGGACTACCTCTTCCGCCGCCTCAAAGAGGAGGGGAAGGACTGCTATGACGGCTACTTCGTCTTTGACGCGGACAATCTGGTAGACGCCAATTTTGTCGCCGAGATGAACCGCACCTTTGACCAGGGCTACGATGCGGTGACCTGCTACCGCAACTCCAAGAACTTCGCGGCCAACTGGATCTCCGCCGGCTACTCCATCTGGTTTTTGCGGGAGGCCCGGTTCCTCAACTTCCCCCGCACCCTGCTGGGCACCAACTGCCACGTGTCGGGCACCGGCTTCCTGGTATCCGCCCGGGTCATTGAGGATAACGGCGGCTGGCCCTTCCACCTGCTCACCGAGGATATCCAGTTCTCCGTGGACTGCGCCATCCAGGGCAAGAAGATCGGCTACTGCGACAAGGCGGTGGTCTACGACGAGCAGCCCACCACCTTCCGTCAGTCCTGGGATCAGCGGCTGCGGTGGTCCAAGGGCTTCTACCAGGTGGACCGGGAGTACACCCTCCCCCTGCTGAAGGGCTGCTTCCGCCGGGGCCGCCTGGGTACCTCCTGCTACGACATGTTTGTCACCGTGGCGCCCGGCATGCTGCTCACCCTGCTGATGATCCTCTTTAACGGCGTGATCCTGGCCGCCTGCCTCACCCAGCCGGCCTATCTGGCCACCCGCATCATCCATGAGACCGTGGGCTTCATGGGCTCCGCCGTGTGGAATTTCTATGTGGGCCTGCTGTTCTACGGGCTGATCACGGTGCTGTCCGAGTGGCGTCACATCGACGCCGCGCCGGTGCAGAAGCTGGGGTATGTCCTCACCTTCCCGATCTTTATGTTTACCTACATTCCCATTTCCATTGCTGCACTGGTGCAGAAGGTGGAGTGGAAGCCCATCTACCACACCGCCACGAAAAAAATCAACGAGCTGGGATAAACAAAGAGGGGCCGCGGATACTCCCGTCCCCCCTTTGTTTTTGTCTATATGAGGCTGTACTTGCATTCCCATATCGTTTTGTGATATACTATCTCCCAATCATGCATCCATGCAATTTTAGGAGGAATAAAACAATTATGGACACCATCCCCCCCTTATCCCTGCCCATCCTGCTGGACGGAGCCACCGGCTCCGAGCTGTATAAGCGGGGCATGCCCGCCGGCGCGTGCACGGAGCAGTGGGTGCTCGGCCACCCGGAGGCCCTGCTGGAGCTCCAGAGGGGTTATGTGGCGGCGGGCAGCCAGGTGCTGATCGCCCCCACCTTCGGGGCCAACCGGGTGCGGCTGGAGCAGCACGGTATCTTCGGGCAGGTGGCGGACTACAACCGCCGGCTGGTGGAACTGTCCCGGCAGGCTGCCGGCGGCCGCGCTCTGGTGGCGGGGGACATGGCCCCCACGGGGCTGTTCATCGCCCCCTTCGGGGAGAGCAGCTTTGAGGAGCTGGTGGCCATCTATACCGAGCAGGCGGCTGCCCTGGCGGCGGCGGGGGTGGACCTCTTCCTCATTGAGACCACCATGACCATGCCCGAGGCCCGGGCGGCGGTACTGGCCTGCAAGAGCGTGTCGGATCGGCCGGTGTGGGTCACCTTTACCTGCGACGAGAACGGTCGCACCCTCTCGGGCACCGACGTGCTGGCCGCCCTGATCGTCATGCAGGGCATGGGAGTGGACGCCTTCGGGCTGAACTGCTCCTCCGGCCCGGCGGAGATGCTGGAGCAGATGCGCCGCCTTACCCCCTACACCACCGTCCCGCTCATTGCCAAGCCAAACGCGGGCCTGCCCGAGACGGTGGAGGGGCAGGCGGTGTACCACTGCCCGCCGGAGGAGTTCGCTTCCTACGCCGCCGGCTTCGCGGCGGCAGGCGTTCGTATCTTTGGCGGCTGCTGCGGCACTACGGCGGAGCATGTGGCCGCCCTGCGCTCCGCGGTGGAGGCGGTGGATTTCTCCGCCTTTGTCCCGCCCAGGCGGGACCCCGATGTGATTCCCTGCGCCAGTGAGAAGGAGGCCCGGTTCATTACGCCCGACATCGATGTGGGGGAGACCATCGAGTGCACCTCCGATCTGCTGGAGGATATTCTGGAGGCGGAGGAGAACGCCCCCCAGGGCGCGCTGAAGATCGCCATTTACGACGAGGACGACCTCTACACCTTTGCCGAGAACCAATACGCGGTGAAGGATGCGCTGTGCCTCTGGACCGACGTGCCCGAGCTGCTGGAGCAGGCCCTGCGGCTCTACCAGGGCCGGGCTTTCTGGGACGGCACCGGGGAGCTGGAGGCGGCCTTCCTCCAGGAGATGGCCCGGAAATACGGCCTGGTGCTGCTGTAAATCCCGTCAAGTCCCCTGTTCCAAAATCAGCGAAACCGCCAAAAAGCACGCCCTGTTTTTGGGGCGCGCTTTTTGTTTTGTGCCTTGACGGGCTAACCAAGATACGGTATCATAGGAGACATCAAGAACATAAGAACACAAGATGTAGTGCCAAGCCTGGACGGGGTGTCTTTCCCTGTGTTGGCTTTTTTCATGAAGGAAGAAGGGGGCGGACAGCCATGACACTGACAAAGATCCGCAAGCGGGACGGCCGCCTGGCCGAGTTCAACGAGGAGAAGATCGCCCGCGCCATTGAGAAGGCGTTCAACGCCACCTACAAGCCCGGACGGGGGGAGGAGGCCAGAAAGCTGGCCGACGAGGTGCTCTCCATCCTGGAGGTGGAGGGGCAGGCCCAGCCCGATGTGGAGCACATTCAGGATCTGGTGGAGCGGGTGCTCATGGACAACGGCTATGTGCAGACCGCCAAGTCCTACATCCTCTACCGGGAGGAGCGCAGCCGCGCCCGGGAGATGAACACCCGGCTGATGAAGACCTATGAGGACATCACCTTCTCCAAGGCCAAGGACTCCGACATCAAGCGGGAGAACGCCAACATCGACGGGGATACGGCCATGGGGAGCATGCTCAAGTTCGGCTCCGAGGGGGCCAAGCAGTTCTACGACATGTTTGTGCTCAACCCCGACCACGCCCGGGCACACCGGGAGGGGGACATCCACATCCATGACCTGGACTTCCTCACCCTCACCACCACCTGCTGCCAGATCGACATCCAAAAGCTGTTCGAGGGGGGCTTCTCCACCGGCCACGGCACCCTGCGGGAGCCCAACGACATCGCCTCCTACGCCGCCCTGTGCTGCATCGCCATCCAGTCCAACCAGAACGACCAGCACGGCGGCCAGAGCGTGGTCAACTTCGACTACGGCATGGCCGACGGCGTGCGCAAGACCTTCGCGCGGGTGTACCGCCAGAACCTGGCCCGGGCCCTCATGCTGCTGGAGGGCCGGGAGGACCCGGAGAGGGAGCTGAGGGCCTTTATGGCGCAGCTCAAGGCCGACACCGGGCTGGCGCCCACCCTGGAGGACTGGGGGGATTACGCCGCCGCCGAGCGGGCGGCCCTGGTCCCCGCCTTCGGCACGGCGGAGCAGGTGGAGCGGGCCCAGGCCTTCGCCCACCAGCGGGCGGTGAAGGAGACCGACCGGGCCACCTACCAGGCCATGGAGGCCCTGATCCACAACCTGAACACCATGCACTCCCGGGCCGGGGCCCAGACCCCCTTCTCCTCCATCAACTACGGCATGGACACCTCCCCCGAGGGCCGCATGGTGATGAAGAACGTCATGCTGGCCACCGAGGCCGGCCTGGGGAACGGGGAGACCCCCATCTTTCCCATCCAGATCTTCCGGGTCAAGGAGGGGGTCAACTACAACCCCGGCGAACCCAATTACGACCTGTTCCAGCTTGCCATGCGGTGCTCCGCCAAGCGGCTGTTCCCCAATTTCTCCTTCCTCGACGCGCCCTTCAACCTGCAATATTACAAGCCCGGCCAACCCGAGACCGAGATCGCCTATATGGGGTGCCGCACCCGGGTCATCGGCAACGTGTACGATCCCAGCCGGGAGATCTGCAACGGCCGGGGCAACCTGTCCTTCACCACCATCAACCTGCCCCGGCTGGCCATCAAGGCCAGGGGGGATCTGGACGTTTTCTTCGAGGGGCTGGACCGGATGCTGGATCTCTGCGTGGAGCAACTGCTGGAGCGCTTTGAGATCCAGTGCCGCAAGCACGTATACAACTACCCCTTCCTCATGGGCCAGGGGGTGTGGCTGGACAGCGACAAGCTGGACTGGGACGACGAGGTGCGGGAGGTGCTCAGGCACGGCACCCTCACCGTGGGCTTCATCGGCCTGGCCGAGACCCTCAAGGCCCTTGTTGGCGTCCACCACGGGGAGAGCGAGAAGGCCCAGGTGCTGGGCCTGGAGATCATCTCCCACATGCGGGCCCGCATGGACGAGGAGGCCGCCAAACGGGGCCTCAACTTCTCCCTCATCGCCACCCCCGCCGAGGGGCTGTCCGGCCGGTTCGTCAAGCTGGACCGGGCCCGTTACGGCTCCATCGAGGGGATCACCGACCGGGAGTACTACACCAACTCCTTCCACGTGCCGGTGTACTACCCCATCTCCGCCTACGATAAAATCCGGATTGAGGCCCCCTACCACGCCCTCACCAACGCCGGCCACATCAGCTATATCGAGATGGACGGCGATCCCACCGACAATCTGGAGGCCTTCGAGAAGGTCATCCGCTGCATGAAGGAGAGCGGCATCGGCTACGGCAGCGTCAACCACCCGGTGGATCGTGACCCGGTGTGCGGCTTCTCCGGCATCATCGGCGACCAGTGCCCCGGCTGCGGCCGCACCGAAGCCGACGGCGTGCCCTTTGAGCGCATCCGCCGCATCACCGGCTATCTGGTGGGAACCCTGGACCGCTTCAACAACGGCAAGCGGGCGGAGGAGCGCGACCGGGTAAAGCATTCGGTGTAATAGGGACGGGGACAAGCCTAGGGCTTGTTTGAAAAATATCAACATGCCCAATCGACGGGTCTTTTGTCCCCTGGACGGCGCAATTTTTCCTTGAAATCCGTCCGGATTCCCGCGAAAAAATTGCTTGCCAGCGGCCCCAAATCCCTCGCCGCTGGGCACATCGCCAATCTTCAAACAAGCCCTAGCGCTGCCTCGTAGGGGTCGATGCCCACATCGGCCTGCTCAACCAGTCTTGTAGAGGAGAGATACCATGTCAGACACGCCCGCCATCCGTCTCAAGCGGGGAGAGGGCCGCGCCTTCAAGGCCGGCGGCCCCTGGATTTACGACAACGAGATTGCAGAGATTCTGGGCGAACCCGCCGACGGCGGCATCGTCCGCATCGAGGACTACAACGGCTACCCCCTGGGGGTGGGCTTCCTCAACCGGGCCTCCACCATCGCGGTGCGCGTCCTGTCCCGGGACGCCGGGGCCGTCATCGACCGGGATTTTCTGGAGCGGCGGGTACGGGCCGCCTGGCAGTACCGCAAGGACACGGTGGACACCTCCTCCTGCCGGGTGATCTTCGGGGAGGCCGATTTCCTCCCCGGCCTGGTGGTGGACAAGTTTGCCGACGTGCTGGTGGTGGAGTCCCTGGCCCTGGGCATCGACCGGCTGAAATCCACCATTCTGTCTCTGCTGGTGGATCTTTTGAAGGAGGACGGCATCTCCGTCCGGGGCATCTACGAGCGAAGCGACGCCAAGGTGCGCCTCAAGGAGGGCATGGAGCGGGTGAAGGGCTTCTTGTCCGACCCCTTCGATCCGGTGGTGGAGATTGTGGAGAACGGCGTCCGCTATCAGGTGGACGTGGCCGAGGGGCAGAAGACCGGCTTTTTCCTGGATCAGAAGTACAACCGGCTGGCCATCCAGCCCCTGGCCCGCGGCGGCCGGGTGCTGGACTGCTTCACCCACACCGGGGCCTTCGCCCTCAACGCCGCCAAGGGCGGCGCGGCGGAGGTGCTGGGGGTGGACGCCTCGGAGCTGGGGGTGGCCCAGGCCACGCAGAACGCCGCCCTCAACGGCATGTCCGACCGGGTACGCTTTGCCTGCCGCGACGTGTTCGAGCTGCTGCCGGAGCTGGAGCGGAAGGGCGAGAAATTTGACCTGGTGATCCTGGACCCGCCCGCCTTCACCAAGTCCCGCGCCTCAGTGAAGAAGGCGGTCACCGGCTACCGGGAGATCAACCTGCGGGGCATTAAGCTGGTGAAAAACGGCGGCTATCTGGCCACCTGCTCCTGCTCCCACTTCATGACGCCGGAGCTGTTCACCAAGACCATCGGGGAGGCCGCCCGGGACGCCCGCCGCCGCCTGCGGCAGGTGGAGTACCGCACCCAGTCCCCCGACCATCCGGTGCTGTGGGGGGCCGACCAGTCCCTCTACCTGAAGTTCTATATCTTCCAGGTGGTGGACGACGCATAAAGCGAACAGGGCCGCCGCATCCGCGGCGGCCCTGCTGTTTGAGGGAGGAAGCGCCATGCGCATCGCCAATACCGTATCCGACTCCATCGTGGACGGCCCCGGCCTGCGGTTCACCGTCTTCACCCAGGGCTGTCCCCACCGCTGCCCTGGATGCCACAACCCGGGCACCCACGATCCAGCCGGGGGGCGGGAGGTCTCGGTGGCGGAGCTGACGGCGGAGCTGTCCGGCAATCCGCTGACCGACGGCCTCACCCTCTCCGGCGGGGAGCCCTTCTGCCAGGCGGCGGAGTGTGCCGCCCTGGCCCGCATCGCCCGGGAAAGGGGCTTGAACGTGTGGGCCTATACGGGGTATACTTATAAGAGACTGCTCGCCGGAGAGGTGCCGGACGCGCTGGCCCTGCTGGAGCAGGTGGACGTGCTGGTGGACGGGCCCTTTGTGGAGGCGGAGAAGTCCTACGCCGCCCTGTTCCGGGGGAGCGCCAACCAGCGGCTGATCGACGTGCCCAAGTCTCTGGCCGCCGGGGCGGTGGTGCTGTGGGAGCGGCCCGACCCCCTGGCCCACTTCACCCGGCCGGAGTCGTAAGGCCGGGCGGCCACAAGGGCCGCCCCTACAGACACGGATGACCGCACAGGCCCGGGCGTAGGGGCGGGGCTTGTCCCCGCCCGCCATCTGGAGGCATGGCTGTGTGGCCGACTTGGAGACACGCGGGCCGCCTGACACGCTGTTTCCCCCGAAGCGGCACAAATCCGCGGCGGCCGGGCGGCCACAAGGACCGCCCCTACAGATGCGGATGACCGCACAGGCCCGGGCGTAGGGGCGGGGCTTGTCCCCGCCCGCCCCGCGCCGGCGTGTGGACGGCGGGGGGATGCGAGTGCCGGTCCCTGCGGTGTGCGTGTAGGGGCGGATGCCTACATCCGCCCGTGTGCAGCCAGCCCCGCGCCGGTGCGCAGGCCCAGCAGAAAGGCGTGGGCGGCGGCAAAGGCCCGAATTGCCTCTATATCAGTCCATAGATCCGGCGTACATTCGTTTTTGACCAGATCGTGATGGTACTCGTCCGCCGCGTCCATGGGCATGGCGTCTATATACGACTGGATATACTGGGTATACAAAAATTGTACAAAGTCCGTCGTTTCACCACCTCCAATGTCGTGTTTATTATACACCACTTTAAAAGTTGTGTCAAGGAGGATTTGCACATATGGAGAAGATTATGGAGACGTTTGGCAAACGTCTGAAGGAACTGCGAACCCAGAAGCACAAGACCCAGGTGGAAATGGCAGAACTGCTGGAGTGTACAGACCGTCACTATCAGAGAATGGAGTATGGCTATGTAAACGTACCCTCCCTCACACTGCTTGCTTTGGCGGACTATTTTCACGTGACGACCGATTACCTGCTGGGACGGGAGGATACCGATGACCATCATTGACAAGGAGACCTGGCCCCGCCGGGCCCATTACGACTTTTTCACCCCCATGTCCGACCCCTTCTACACTCTGACGTTCCCGGTGGACGTGACCCCCCTGCGGGCTTGGTGCAGGGCCAATGCCATGCCCTTTTACCCGGCCATGGTGTTCGCCGTCACCAAGGCCATGGAGACGGTGGACGCTTTCCACTACAAGGATCGGGACGGGGTGATCGTCCGCCACGACACCCTGGTGCCCAGCTTCACCGACCTGAAACCGGGCAGCGAGCTGTTCCAGATTGTCACCGTGGAGGCGGGGGAGGATGCGGCGGACTTCTGCCGCCGGGCCAAGGCCCAGGCGGCGGCCCAGACCGAGTTCATCACCTCCGGCCCCTGGGATGGGGATCAGCTCGTCTACTTCACCTGCCTGCCCTGGTTCCCCCTCACGGCCCTGAAGAACGAGAAGGACGTGAGCCCTTCCGACTCGGTGCCCCGGGCGGCCTGGGGCCGCTGGGAGGAGGAGGGGAGCCGCACCCGCCTGCTGCTGAGCCTGGAGCTGAACCACCGCCTGCTGGACGGCGTCCACGTGGGCCGGTTTTACGAGGCGCTGAACCGCTGGATGGAGGGGCTATGACCGCGGAGGAGTTTCGCACCCGCTGGACGGGACATGTGCCCAAGGTACAGGACGTGACGGGGGAGTACGCCGTGCTGGTGCCCCTGGTGGAGCGGCCGGAGGGCCTGTGCCTGCTCTATGAGGTGCGGGCCGACACCCTGGGCCGCCAGCCGGGGGAGGTGTGCTTTCCCGGCGGGCGGCTGGAGCCGGGGGAGGACGCGGTCTCCTGCGCCCTGCGGGAGACGTGGGAGGAGCTGGGCATCCCCCGGCCGGCGGTGGAGGTGGTGGCCGAGCTGGACTGGCTCACCCACCAGGGGGGCTTTGTGCTCTATCCCGTCCTGGGGATCGTGTCCCCGGAGGCGGCGGAGCTGTCTCTTATACACATCTCCGAGCCCACGAGACCGGAGCCTATCTCGT
>OWID01000683.1_pt1 | contig 11746 bp, 11 predicted proteins | sample 1732661 | NCBI WGS metagenome assembly OWID01 (sample SAMN05065739, study PRJEB22554) | human gut metagenome | biome: ENVO:2100002; feature: ENVO:00000062; material: ENVO:00002003 | host: Homo sapiens | place: USA
GCTCCGGTCTCGTGGGCTCGGAGATGTGTATAAGAGACAGATCCCCGTCCCCGACACCCACCCCCTGCTTCTCCCCTCCCTGGACGTGGTGCCCATGCAGCTCTTTGCCTACTACGTGGCCCTCCAGCGGGGCTGCGACATCGACAAGCCCCGCAACCTGGCCAAGTCGGTGACCGTGGAATGAGGGGGGACGGAATGAAAAGGCTCACTGCTCTGCTCCTGGCCGCGGCGCTGGCCCTGTCCCTGGCGGCCTGCGGGCCGGAGGGCGAAGCGGCGGATACCGTCCGCTACGGCCTATCCAATGCCTGGGACGCTCTGATGCCCTACAACAGCCCCTCGGGGAGCAACTACTCCCGCATCATTTACGACAAGATCTACGACCGCCTGGCCTATGTCCACGCCGACGGCTCCCTGGAGCCCCGCGCGGCGTCCTCCTGGGAGAGCGCCGACGGCGGGACGGCCGCCCTGTTTCACCTGGACGAGCATGCCGCCTTCCACGACGGCACTCCGGTGACGGCGGAGCACTGGGCGGATACCATTGCCCTCCTGACCGACCCGGCCTGCCCCACCCTGGGGCGGTCGGCCTTTGCGGTGCTCTCCGGCACCGACGACACCGGCGCGGCGGTGCCGGGGGAGGCCCTGGGAGCGGAGGCGGTGGACAAGTACACCCTGAAGCTCACCTTCAAGACCCCCACCAAGCCGGAGGACTTCCTGCTGGACAAGAACCGGGAGTACTACGTTCTGCCCACCCATCTGCTGGAGGGGACAGCGCCGGAGGACGTGATGGAGCTGGCGCTGTGGGACGAGCCTGTTGGCTCCGGCCCCTGCAAATTCGTCTCCGAGACGCCGGGGAGCCAGCTGGTGCTGGAGGCCAACCCGGACTACCAGCTTGGGGCGCCCGGCTTTGACCGGCTGGTGATCACGGTCATTGACAAGTCCAACCTGCTCACCTCCCTGATCGCCGGGGATCTGGACTACTACGCCTTTGGAGGCAACGTGTCCGTGGAGGACGCGGAGGTAGCCCGGGCCGCCGGGCTGGAGGTGCTGGAGGGCACGGTGCCCAACTCCTTCTACGAGCTGATGCTCAACAACGAGACCATCCCCAGCGCCGCGGTGCGCCGGGCCATCGACCTGGCTCTGGACAAGGGGGCCCTGTGCCTCCATACCGCCCAGGGCCTGGGGGAGCCGGCGGCCTCCGATCTGACCCCGGGGACGGGGTATGACAGCGGCCTGACCTGGGCCAGGGACGTAGACGGGGCGAAGGCCCTGCTGGCCGAGGGAGGATACGACGGGCGCACCTACACCCTGGCCTGCACCGCCAACCGCTCCGGCCTGGCCGCCCTGATGCAGCAGGAGCTGGCGGAGGCGGGCATCACTGTCACCATCGAGACGGTGGACTCGGCCACCATGTTCGCCGGCATGGCGGACGGCAAGTACGACATGGCCATCGCCAGCCACACCCCCGGCGCCCTGCCCCTGTGGTTCACCGAGAGCCGCTTTACCGCCGACAACAACCTGTTCCACGTGGCGGATCTGACGCCCTACACCCAGGCCATCGCCGCCGTCAAGGGGGCGGCGGAGCACGACGAGCGGCAGGCGCGGGTGGAGGAGCTCCAGGCCCTGCTGGCCGGGGAGCGGCCCTTCATCCCCCTGTGGTTTGGGCGGACGCTCCACGTCCAGTCCCCCACGGTGGACGGCATCGACTACCCCTCCTCCGCCTTCTCCAACGAGAACGTGTGGGACTGGGTGTACCGGGGCTGACGGAACCGAATAAATGAGAAAACCTCCGTAGGGCCGTACCATCCGGCCCGTGCCGCCCACGGGCGGCCGGAAGTGCAGGAGGAAGAAGATGGGACGCTATTTCCGCCGCCGTCTGCTGACGGCGATCCCCGTGTTTTTCGGGATTACCTTTCTGGTTTTTGTACTTTTAAGCCTCTCGCCCGCCGATGTTACCGACCTGGGGGAGGGGGCCTCCGGCGGCGCCCAGCAGGCCGCACTGGAGGAGGCGCTGGGGCTGGACAAGCCCCTGCCCGTGCGCTATCTGGTGTGGCTGGGGGGGCTGCTCCGGGGGGAGCTGGGACAGTCCTACCTGAGCGGCCGGCCGGTGGCCGGCATGCTGGCCCAGCGGGTGGGGCCGTCCCTGCTGCTGACCGGCACCGGAGTGCTGCTGGCCATTCTGCTGGCCCTCCCCCTGGGTATTCTGGCGGCCTGGCGGCCCCGCTCGGGCTGGGATCGGGCGGCCTCCGCCCTGAGCCTGGTGAGCTTCGGCGTGCCCGGCTTTTTCCTGTGCCTGGTGGGGGTGCTCATCTTCTCGGTGCTCTTGGGCTGGCTGCCCTCCCAGGGCATGTATGAGTACGGCGTGTTCACCGGCGTGGGGGATGTCCTGCGCCACCTGGCCCTCCCGGCCGGGGTGGTGTGTGTCAGCGGCCTGGGGGAGCTGGTCAAGCAGACCCGCTCCGCCTGCCTGGAGTCCCTGGGGGAGGACTACATCCTCACCGCCCGGGCCAAGGGCCTGGGGGAGCGGGCCGTCATGGTGCGCCACGCCTTCCGGGGGGCGCTGACCCCGGTGCTCACCACCGCGCTGGGGCACATCCCCCACATCATCGGCGGCTCGGTGGTGGTGGAGCAGGTGTTCGGCTGGCCGGGCATGGGCAGCCTGCTCTTCTGGGGCATTGAGAACCGGGACTATCCGGTGGTCATGGGGGTGACGGTGGTCATCGCCCTGGCGGTGCTCCTGACCAACCTGCTCCTGGATCTGGCCTACGGGCTGGCCGATCCCCGGGTGCGCTATGGGAGGGGGTAGGCCGGTGGAGCGCTGTATGCTGTCCCGGAGCCCCTGGGAGCGGTTCCGGAGCGACCGGCGGGCCGTGGCCTGCTTGCTGATTCTGTGCGCCGAGCTGCTGGCGGTGCTGCTCCTGCCCCCGCTGCTGGGGCTGGAGCCCAACGCCAGCGATCTGGGGGCGGGCTTCTGGGCGCCCCCCTCCGCCGCCCATCCCCTGGGCACCGACGACGTGGGCCGGGATCTCCTGGCCCGCCTGCTCTGCGGGGGCCGGGTGTCCCTGCTCATCGGCCTGTGCTCCGCCGCCCTCAGCGCCCTGGTGGGGATTCCCCTGGGCCTTCTGGCAGGCTACCGCCGGGGGGCCTGGGAGTTCTGCCTCATGCGGCTGGCCGACGTGTTTCAGAGCTTCCCCAGCATTGTGCTGGTGCTCTGCCTGGTGTCCCTGGTGGGGCCGTCCGCCCTCAATCTGGTGCTGGTGCTGGGCCTGCTGGGTTGGACGGGCATCGCCCGGCTGGTGTACGGCAATACCCTCTCGGTCCGGGAGAAGGAGTACGTCCTGGCGGCCCGCGCCCTGGGGGGGCGGACAGGGCGGATTCTGCGGAGCAATGTGCTGCCCAACGTGATCGCGCCGGTGTGGTGCGCCCTCCCCCTGCGGGCGGGGCGGGCCATCCTCTCCGAATCCAGCCTGAGCTTTCTGGGGGTGGGTATCCGCACGCCCCAGGCGTCCTGGGGCAACCTGATCCAGTACGCCGCCAGCCTGCCTGTCCTCACCGGTCGGCCGTGGGTGTGGGTGCCGCCGGGGCTGTGCATCATCCTGACCGTGCTGTGCCTTCAGGGCATTGGAGACGGCCTGCGGGACGCGCTGGACCCCAGATATGGCGGACACAGGGGGAAATAGCAGGATTTTCTTTTCAACACGGCCTGTTTTGTGCTATAATCAATACAACCGGGTGAAGCGGCCCCAGTCATTCGGACTGGGGCCAAAGACTATCGACAACCCCTCCTGCCGAAAGATTCGGAGGGAAGGATAGTGTGAAAGGAAACCGTCAGGGTTTCCTTTCACGTGGGATCAAAGGACTTTTTAAAGCTTTTTAAAGCTTCAAAAAGTCCCATAGCCTGACGAAACGCTTTCGGCAGGCTGCGGCCCCGGTCATTCGGACTGGGGCCGCCTGTTTTATTTGTGAGAGGGGGCTTTCATGGAATCAATTCTGTTACTTTGTGCGGTGGTCATTGTCATCTGCATCGTCGCCAGCCGCCTGTCTCAGCGCCTGGGTGTGCCCGCCCTGCTGCTGTTTCTGGCGTTGGGAATGTTATTCGGCTCGGATGGGCTGTTCCGCATCCCGTTTGATAACTTTGAGGCGGCGGAGCGTATCTGCTCCGTAGCGCTGATTTTCATCATGTTCTACGGTGGTTTCGGTACCCGCTGGGAGGCGGCCCGACCGGCGGCGGCCCGGGCGGTGGTGCTGTCCACCCTGGGCGTGGCGGTCACCGCGCTGCTCACAGCGCTGTTCTGCCACTTCGCACTGGGTTTTTCTGTTCTGGAGAGCTTTCTGACCGGGGCGGTCATCAGCTCCACGGACGCCGCGTCGGTGTTTTCCATCCTCCGCTCCAAGAAGCTGGGCCTGAGGAACCACACCGCCTCCCTGCTGGAGGTGGAGAGCGGCAGCAACGACCCGGCCTCCTATATGCTGACGGTGATCGCCCTCTCCCTGATGGGGGTGGGCGGCGGCGGGGCAATCCCGTGGATGATTTTTGCGCAGGTCGTATTTGGACTGGGCCTTGGGGCGGCGGTGGCGGGGCTGTCCATTCTGGTGCTCCGCAGGCTCACGCTCTCCGATGGGCTGGATACTATTTTCGTGGTGGCTGCGGCCCTGCTCTCCTTTGCCCTGCCCGCCGTGGTGGGGGGGAACGGCTACCTGGGGGCCTATCTGGCGGGCATCCTGATCGGAAACGCCAAAATTCCCCATAAGGCGGCCCTGGTCCACTTTTTCGACGGACTTACGGGCCTGGCGCAGATTTTGATCTTTTTCCTGCTGGGGCTGCTCTCCTTCCCACGGCAGCTCCCGGCGGTTTTTCTCCCGGCTTTGGCCATTATGGTGTTTCTCACCTTTGTGGCCCGGCCTGCTGCGGTCTTCCTGCTGCTGGCCCCCTTCCGCTGCGGGGTGCGGCAGTGTCTGCTGGTGTCCTGGGCGGGGCTGCGGGGCGCGGCATCTATCGTGTTTGCCATCATGGCGGTGGCCAGCGGGGCCGCCATCGGCTACGACCTCTTTCACATCGTGTTCTGCATTGCCCTGCTCTCAGTGGCGGTGCAGGGTTCACTACTGCCTCTGGCGGCGCGGAAGCTGGACATGGTGGACAGTGCTGAGAGCATCAGCCGTACCTTCAACGACTACCAGGACCAGCGGCAGCTCTACCTGACCCGCTTCCCTATCGGCGCGGGCCACCCGTGGGTGGGGCGGACCATCGGGGAGTGTGAGCTGCCCGCCGACGCGCTGGTGGTGATGCTCCGGCGGGGCAGCGAGAATGTGATTCCAAACGGAGATACCGCAATCCAGGCAGGGGATCTTATGGTGCTCAGCACGCCGCTCTATGAAGACGATGACGGGGTCAGCCTGCGGGAGGTGCCTGTGGCGGAGCACGGGGACTGGATTGGGAGGCCGATCAAGGAGCTGGGTATCCCGGCGGAGGTACTCATCGTCCTGGTACGCCGTGCCGACGGCACCACTGTAGTGCCCAAGGGCGGGACAGTTCTTCAGCAGGGGGATATGCTGGTGGTCAACGAGTGGGAGGAAACCTGACATAAGAGAAGCAAGAGGTGTCGAGCAATGGAGACGTTGGATCTGTCGCGGCGCGGGGTGTTGCTGAATGACGAACAGTTGGGGCCCTATCCACTGGAAAAGCTCAAGCGGGTGGAGCGCCTGACCGTGGATATCGTGGAGGATTCACCCCGGGTGGATGAGAAGGAGATGGCATTCGCCAAGTGCCGCCTGGGGGGCTTCGGGGATGTACTTAAGAAGAGGATGGAGGATTTTACGGTTCGCGTGCCCATTGGGGCGTCCTATTACCACTTTCAGAAGTACCTTAACGACTACCCGGAAAACGAGGTCGCGCCGGAGAAAGCGCCCCTGCCGGAGGATACGCGTATCGTGACACGGCACATTAAAAAGATGGCCTATTTCACTGGGGCGGAGATGGTGGGAGTGTGCGAGGTGCCCCGGGATGTGTATTACGCCACCAAGGTGGACGGCACGCCGGTGGAGCGGGTTTACCGATACGCGGTGGTGTTTCTGGTACGCACCCAGCTGCCCACCATTGCGGCCTCCCACGGGGACGAGTGGCTGGATGATACCGTGGCCTATCAGGCCTATCAGCGGCTGGCCTGCATGTCCAACACCCTGGCCGACTACATCCGCCGCCTGGGCTGGCCGGCCCGCAGCGACGCTTTCAACAACTACGTGACCATCATGCCCCGGCTGGTGGCCCTGGCGGGACTGGGGGAGTTCTCCCGGCTGGGTATCGTGGTCAACCCCTTTATGGGGGCGGCTTTCAAGGCGGCCGCCGTGCTGACCGACCTGCCCCTGGTGCCCGACGGCCCCATCGACTTCGGGCTACAGAACTACTGTTCCGTATGCAAAATCTGTGCCGAGCAGTGCCCCATGCACGCCATCTCCACTGGGGAACAGGAGGAGTACCGCGGCTACATGCTCTGGCGGACCGACGAGCGCAGGTGTGTGGCCCACGGGGCGGCCAACCCCCACGGCTGTACCTGCGGCCGCTGCGCCAAGGTGTGCCCCTTCACCCGGCCGGACTGCGGGCCGGAGTGCTTCCAGGACTGGGACGGGGATCTGTCCGTGCTCTACCGCTCGGTAGAGGCCCGGCGGAAGTTCCTAGCCAGCCACGGCTATGTGGAGCCGGAGGAGGAGCATGGAAAGTGGTGGCTGCCCCATGTGGTCCGGGATGGAAAAATTCAGTACGGCGGCGATTTCGACTACGAGGTGCAGAGGCGCCACATGGAACGGACCAGATAGGCGGCATGGCCGGAACAGAGGAGGCGGACAACGGTGGCAAGAACCATTGATCTGGAGGAACGGAAACAATTTCGCGTGCTGCTCAACCCGGTACGCCAGGATATCATTCACCTGCTGCGGCGGGCGGGACGGCCCATGACGGCCAACACCGTGGCGGAGAAAATGCTGCTCTCACCCAGCGCGGCCCAGAGCCACCTGAACAAGCTGGAGGAGCTGGGCGTGGTAGAGCTGGGAGTATATACGGCGCCGGACGGCCGGCAGGCGACCTATTACCGGCTGGCCGATGTGGAGATCCGGCTCTGCCTGGGCCGGAAGGACGGCTTTCAGGGGGAGCGGGAGGCGCTGGCCGCCCAACTGGTGGACGGCACCTTCCGGGGCGTGCTGCACGCCGCCAGCCAGTGCGGCGAGCCGGAACAGCAGGAGGATCTCCAGTTCCTGTTCGGCGCGCTCCATCTCAAACCGGAGGAGCGGGCGGAGCTGCTGGGACTGATTGACGGCTACCTCCGCACCCACAGCGTGCCTGAGGGGGGCGTGGAGCACTGGGAGTATGTGCTCATGGCCTACCGGGCGGACGAGGAATAGGCAAAGGAGGCCTGCGGTAAAGCCGCAGGCCTCCTTTGTATGTTTAAAAGTGTTGCTCCCCTTTGCGGTATTCGATGTGGAGCTGTCCCCGGCCCAGGGGGATGTCCAGAGCGGAGGGCCGGGGGGACGGGGCGCTGGAGGCCCAGGCGGTGTCCCGCACCAGGGCGTCCATGCGGAAGACGGACAGGAGCACCCCCGCCAGGGCGGCGTCCACCAACAGGAAGAAGACGCCGTAGGACAGGAAGGGGAGGGAGAGCACGCCCAGCGGCCACCAGCCCAGGTTATAGAGCCAGTAGATGGCCGCCTGGAGGAACAGGGGAAGGAAGGCCGACAGGGCGAGGAACTTGCCCGTGCGGCTGTGGAGGGCGTGGATGCGCCGGAGCAGCAGGGCGGCAAAGAGGACGATCAGCCCGGCGGCGGCCCAGAACACCCACCGGCCCAGGCCCTGGGCGGCCTCCGCCAGCAGGAGCTCCGGGGAGGAGCCTACAAAAAGGGAGGGCAATTCCCCCATGCGCAGTCGCTCGTAAAACAGGTCGGGCCCCAGGAAAGCGTCTATGCGCCGAGCGGCGTGCTCCAGGTGCCGCAGGAAGTACAAGGGGATGGCCAGAGCGGGCCCCAGGGCGGCCAGCAGATTCCACCGTCGCTTTCCCCGGAACCAGCCCAGCCCCACGGCCGCCAGAAGTACCAGCAGCATACTGGCCAGGGTAACCAGATAGCCGGTACTGCTGACAGCGACAAAGGCCCAGATAGGGAGTGGAAGCGCGAGCCCGCCGCAGAGGAGAACCGCCCGTGTGCCGCGCCCCCGCAGGGAGACCACCAGGGCGGCGTAGGGGACGGGGAGGAGCAGCGTGGGGTAGAGCATGAGATAGTAGGTGAAGTAGGGCCAGCCAAATGGCAGACCCCACAGGGGGGCCAGAGAGAAAAGGAGCAGCGCCGCCGCCGGCACCCATTTCCGCCGCAGAAGGAGGGTGTAGTCGGAAAACCAGAGACCGGCCAGCACTCCGGCGGCCAGCAGCAGGCCCAAAACCTGCCGCCGGAAGTAGAAGACGTCCTTGGCGTCCCCCATGAGCCCAGCGGCGAAGAGCTGGAGCAGCACGCCTGCGGCAAAGAGGGCCGCCACGGTGACCGCCAGCCCCCAGCGGTTCCGGGGGCGGTGAAGGCGGTCCAGCTCCCGGCCCACCGCCTCCGGCTCCCCCATCTCGGCCACCGCGCCGGCCAGGGCCTCTTCTGGGCTCCGGCCCTCCGCCTCAAAGGCGGCGGCCTGATCGGCAATATGGTCGGACAGCTCCCGCAGGAGAACCCGCCGGGCCCGCCGCCAGCGGATCTGGCCGCCCACCGTCTCCAGATATTCGTTCACGCACTCACGCGCCACAGGGATTCCCCCCCTCCAGCACGCCGCGTACCGCGTCGGCGTAGGCGTACCAGCCCGCCTGCTGTTCAGCCAGGGCGGCCCGGCCGTCCCGGGTGATGGCGTAATAGCGCCGGGTGCGGCCATTGGCAACCCCGTCGCTGGAGGTTACCCAGCCCTGGGCCTCCAGGGAGTGGAGCAGGGGATAGAGGGTACCCGCCTTGAGGCGGAACACCTCGTTGGAGCGCGTCCGCAGGGCCTCGATCATCTCATAGCCGTACATGTCCCGGCCCTCCAGCAAGGCCAGCAGCAGCATGCCCATGCCGCCCGGAGTGGTGCGGTCATTTGCCATATTCCTCACCTCATAGATAGATTATCTATGTATAGTATAGATAGATTGTCTACCTATGTCAAGGAAATCTTCAATAGAGCTGGGATGGGCGTCCGGAGCCGCAGGCAAAAAGCAGCCCCCTCCGACCGGAGGGGGCTGTGCCACTGCTTCAGGAGAGGAGGTTGACCACCACCATCACTGCGCCCAGGATGGTGAGCACCACGCCGGTGACCCGGTTAAGGGCCTTGGCGGAAGCCCGGTTAGCAAAGACGGCGGCAATTCTGGCGCCCAGAAGCGTGACCACCACACACACCGTCAGGGCAAATACATCCAGCCCGCCGCCGATGGCCACGTGGGAGACCGCGCCGGTGAAAGCGGTGAAGGTCATGATGAACACACTGGTACCCACGGCGGTCTTGAGTTCATAGCCCAGCACGGAGGTGAGCACCAGAAGCATCATCATGCCGCCGCCAGCGCCGATAAAGCCGCAGATGAAGCCCACCACGCTGCCGCAGGCCAGGGACTCCGCGATGCGGCGCCCGCGGCTCTTATGGGCGGAGCTCTCCTTGGTGGTCATCACGGGACGCACAATGAATTTGATGCCCAACAGCAGGGTCATGAACACGGAGAAGCCGCCCATGGTGGCGTTGGGCACCAGGGAGGCGGCCCAGCTCCCGATCAGGGTGAATACCAGCACCGCCGCCAGCATGACCAGCCCATTGCGGATATCCAGATTCCTGTTTTTGCCATAGGTATAGGCCGAGGCCGCTGAGGCCAGCACGTCGGAGGCCAGAGAGATGGCCACCGCCTGATAGGCAGGAAAGCCCAGGAAGGTGATGAGCATGGGGGAGATGACGGCGGCGGCGGACAGGCCCGCCAGGCCGGTTCCGATGCCGGCCCCCAGGCCGGCGACGACGCAGACGATGAACTTGACGAGCATGACTTGGCCTCCTTTGTATACCTAATTTATTATAATGCGAAATATTATGTTGTCAAGAATTCCTTTACAGGCCGGCGTCCGCTGCCGTATAATGGGAGCAACAAGGAAGTGAGCCGACATGAAAACTGGAATCGTTCTGGAGGGCGGCGCGGTGCGCACCATTTTCTCCACCGGCGTCTGCGACGCCCTGCTGACGCGGGATCTGCTGCCGGATTATGTCATCGGCGTCTCAGCCGGGATTGCCTATGGCGTCAGCTATGTGTCCAAGCAGAGCCGCCGCAACCTGGACATTATGGTAAACTACATCAACGACAAGCGGTATATGGGCTTCGGCAACCTGCTCCGGCGGGACAACCGGGCCTATTTTGGCCTGGATTTCGTCTTTGGTACCATACCAAACGAGTTGATTCCCTTCGACTATGACACGTTTGCCGCTTATCCCGGCGAGGTGGAGGCGGTAGTCACTAACATGGACACTGGAAAGGCGGAGTATTTTCCGGTGGAGCGCCGGGATGACCGGTTTAAGCTATTGCAGGCCACCTGCGCCCTGCCGTTCCTCTTCCCTGTTTTCGATATCCAGGGTAAGCCGTGTATGGACGGCGGAGCGGCCGACGCTATCCCCTATGAGCGGGCGCTGGAGAGGGGGTGCGAGCGGGTGATCGTGGTGCTGACCCGGGAGCGGAGCTACGTCCGGCGGCCGGAAAAGCTCCAGCCCCTCATCGACGCGGCCTATCGGAAGTACCCCAGGTTCTGCGATACCATGCGCCGCCGGGCGGACGCCTACAACACCTCCCGGGAGCGGCTGTTTCAGCTTGAGAGGGAGGGGCGGGCCCTCCTGTTCGCCCCCCACAGCACGGAGGGCTTTCACCGCACCGAAAAGGACGTGGAGAAGATTCGGGCGCTGTGGAAGGACGGCTATGACGAGGGCATGGAGCGGCTGGACGAGGTGCAGGCCTTCCTGAGCGGCTCCTGAGCTTACAAGAAGCGGCGGGCGGCGCATCTGCGCCGCCCGCTATGGATTTTCCAGCGCCGCCCGCTGGGCCAGGAGCAGCCCGATGGCGTCCCCCAGCATGGTGAAGAAGGCGCCGAGCACCGCTGCCTGGGCGTCGCTCTTCCCCGCGGTGAGCTGGATGGCGGCCAGTGCGGCGATGGCCAGCAGCGCCTCGCCGGACGGCCCGGAGCTCGCCTGCATCCCACCACCCCCTGAATCAGCATATGGGCAGCGGGGCCGCCCTGTGCGGGAAATGCGCAATATCATGCAAGAAACAGGCGGCGGGACGTGCTATACTGCTTCCATCTCAGACAGAGGAGTGCCCTATGGAACAGGAATTGCGACGCGTGTACTACGATCCGGAGCTGGGAGTGGAGGCATGTCTCTTTCAGGGCATCGACCAGGGCTTTCCGGAGCATTTTCACACCTATTATGTCATTGGAACCATGGATCGGGGGAGCCGGGAGGTGACCATCGCGGGGGAGACCCTCCGCCTTGCCCCCGGTGAGCTGGTATTCTTTCAGCCCGGCGAGCCCCACGCCTGCCGTCCGGTGGGGGAGGAGCGTCTGGACTGGCGGGGGCTCCACGTGCCGCAGGAGGTCATGGAGCGGGCCGCTGAAGCCGTCACCGGCCGCCGGTTTGCCCCCCATTTCACGCCCCCAGTGCTGCCCGGGAGCGAACTGACCAGTCTGTTCCGGGACTGTCTCTTATACACATCTCCGAGCCCACGAGACCGGAGCCTATCTC
>OWID01000684.1_pt1 | contig 11740 bp, 9 predicted proteins | sample 1732661 | NCBI WGS metagenome assembly OWID01 (sample SAMN05065739, study PRJEB22554) | human gut metagenome | biome: ENVO:2100002; feature: ENVO:00000062; material: ENVO:00002003 | host: Homo sapiens | place: USA
CCGTAGCCAGCTTCACCCGCATCGGCCGCTCCGCCATGCTGGATGTGCTCCAGTCCGACTACATCCGCACCGCCAAGAGTAAGGGCCTGAAGCGGAACACCATCATCTTCGGCCACGCCCTGCGCAACGCCCTCATCCCCCTGGTGACCCAGTTCGGCACCAGCTTCGGCGGCCTGCTGGGCGGCGCCATCATCACCGAGCAGGTCTTCGTCATCAACGGTGTGGGTACCTACCTCATCACCGCCATCAACAACCGCAACTACCCCGTGGTCCAGAGCACGGTGCTGGTCATCGCCACGATCTTCATCATCATCAACCTGATCGTGGACATCCTCTACTGCGTCATCGACCCGCGGATCAGCTACGAATAAGGAGGGACTCACACGATGGACAACAAGCACGGGAACCCCATCCGCGTGGCCTTCCGGAAGCTCTTCCAGAACAAGCTGGCCACACTTTGCTTTATCATTCTGATCCTGGAGATCATCCTGGTGGCTCTGGCCCCCGTCATTGCCCCCTACGGCTATGACGAGCAGGACCCCTCCATCCGCCTGCGGCCCGGTTTCTGGGCCCAGTGGACGGTGGTCACCGACCCCAACGACCCCGACTATAATCCCAACAAGCAGTATGTCCCCGGCCACATCCTGGGCACCGATGAGTATGGCCGCGATGTGCTGTCCCGTCTCCTCTATGGCGGCCGGGTCTCCCTGATGGTGGGCTTCGTCTCCACCGCCATGGGCCTGGTGGCCGGGCTGGCTGTAAAAGGAAGTCTCAGCCGGGGCGAGCTTACATACGGCCGCAGTCTTCTGGGGGCCGCGTGCGGCTGCGCGGCCTATTATGTCCTCTACTTCACCAAATGCTTTCTCTATGACGGCATCCTCCTGGAGGGACTGCAGCCCATGGTGGCCCTGGGTATTCTGCCGCTGAAGCTCCCCGCCTCCATCTTCAATGCGGCCGTGGCCCTGGTGGCCGCTCCGCCCCTGGCTCTGGCCATCCGCCGGGCGCTCCGGAACAGCGGGTTGTCTGTTCCGTCCGGCTCTTGACTCTCCGCCAAGGCCTCAGGCGGCCAATCGGCGCCGGTTCCTTTAAAAAAGGCCGAAGGACCTTGTAAACCAAGATTGAACCGCCCCAAATTGTGCGGACAGCACAATTTGGGGCGGTTCAAAGTCTTTTGTTTTGTTCTGGAGGGAAATTCCGGGCTTTTTTGAATGGGCACAGTGCACATAACACAGAATTTCGGTTTGTACTATTTTGTGATACAATCACCAGTAAGAACATCCGGAAAGGGGGATATTCCCGTGGGCAAGCTGCCGCAAAAAGAGATTATTTCTGCGTTGGAGAGCGCCCATGATGGGTTTATGATTGCGGATTCCACTGGTAGGATCCTCTACTTCAATCAGGCCTATGCCCGGCTTACAAAGCTGGAGAACATTCTGAAAACGGGGATGCAGCTGCAAAAGCTCCAAGAATTAGGAATGGTTCCCAGCGCCAGCTGCCTGGAGGCGGTTTCCACCGGGCAGCAGGTCAGCCAGATCCATTTCACCGCTGAACGCAAGACCGCCATCGTCAGCGTGTCCATGCCTTGCTTTGATGACGCCGGACAGATGCTGCGCATCATTACGAACGTGCGGGATGTGTCGGAGTTTTTGGATATGCGGGGGCAAATCGAGGCGGTACAAAATATTCTCTCTCGCTTTTCCAAGCAGATGGAGCAGCCTCAGGATGCCTGCCGACGGGAGGTGTTGGCCGCCAGCGGGGAGATGCAGGCACTTTTGGATATGGCTGAGCAGGTGGCCGCGGTGGATGCGAACGTACTGATCCAAGGGGAGTCCGGCACAGGGAAAGAAGTGGTGGCCAAATTCATCCACGGCACCAGCCCCCGCCGGGAAAAGCCCTTTTTGGCGGTCAACTGCGGGGCTATTCCGGAAAATCTCTTGGAGTCGGAGTTGTTTGGCTATACAGAGGGGACCTTCACCGGGCAGATCAAGGGTGGGAAGAAGGGACTGATCGCCTCTGCCGAAGGGGGAACCCTGTTCCTGGATGAGGTCGGGGACATGCCAATTGCTTTACAGGTGAAACTGCTCCGCTTCCTGGATACGAAGACCTACGCCCCGTTGGGCGCCTCAAAAACGGTCTCGGCCGACGTACGGATCCTCTCCGCCACCAAGCGGGACCTGAACCAAATGGTCCAAGAGGGGTCCTTCCGTGAGGACCTCTACTATCGTTTGAATGTGGTCAATTTGGTGGTCCCTGCCCTGCGGGAGCGGCGGGACGACATCATTCCCCTGGTCCTCTTTTTCCTGGAGCGGGCCAACCGGACCTATTTTCAGAAGAAACACATTCCCCCCCTTCTTCTCCAGGCGCTGTATCAATATGACTGGCCTGGAAATGTGCGGGAGCTTCGGAACGTGGTGGAACGCATGGTCGTCCTGGGTCAGGGGGATACCTGCGAGCTGCCCCCCGGCTTTTCTAAAAAGCTGGACACCCAGGTTCGCCGGTCCTATAACGAGGGCGTCCACCCTTTGGCGGACTATATGGCTCAGCAGGAGCGCTCTTATCTGATCGACGCCTATCGTCAGTGCGGAACCACCCGAAAGACCGCCCAAGCCCTGGGGATCGATCACTCCACACTGATTCGCAAAATGAAGCGATACGGCATTTGCTCCACCAAAGAGTAAAAAAACGCAGGGGGACGCCAGGGGGAAAGAAAGCAAACGAAAGATTTTCCCCATCGCTCCGTCGGCAGTTTCTCTGGAAAAGACTGCTCAAAGCCTTGAAGCACAATCAATGCAATGAAGAATGCTCCGCGCCGCGGATCCTCGACTCCATCGAGGAGAGCGGCGTGGAGCGTTTGCTTTTATAGGATGATTTTGTGAAAACACTTTATTCCAAGCAAATCGCACAAATAATCTCCACGCAAAAGGCGAAGTGATTGCCATATTGCAACCATTTTGATTGCGTTTTTGCAACCATATAAGAAGGTGATGGTGAGCAACGGGGGAGAGAAACCGCTTAAGAACAGTGGTTCGGGAGGCCTGTGGAACATTGGCATAAAACTTGCTTAACAATATGGTGTCAGCATCGGCCGATGTGAATAAAAACATTTGAGTGAGGATGGGATTTTTTGAAACGACCAATCCCCGCGGCGAGGCTCGTATCGTATGGCTTGGGAATGGTGTTCTATGCCAGCGGAGCCTGCTTAGCGACCAAGGCGGCGTTGGGGCTTACTCCCGTGACCAGTGTGTCCTATGTTTTATCTCTGAGCTCAGGACTCTCTCTGGGGACTGTGATGCTCCTGTACAATGTTTTTATGCTGTTGGTCGAGCGAGCGGTCTATGGCAAAGACTTTCGGCGAAGGGTCTACTTGCAGCTCCCACTCAGCATCGTTTTTAGTGGCATCGTGGATATTTTTGTGTACCGATTCCGCGAGTTGACCCCTGTTGGGCTCCCGGCCCGGTGCGCCGTGTTTGCTATCGCACTTATCCTGATGGCCTTAGGGATCACCGGGACGATCTGCGGCAATTTTATCCCCCTGCCGGCGGAGGGTGTTGTGCAGGCGTTTGTGTTTTGGCTGAAGACCGACTTTAGCCCAACAAAGCTGGCCCATGACTGTACGCTGGTGGCGGCGACGCTTGTCCTTTCCCTGTTGTTCCTGGGCTACGTCGAAGGCATTCAGATCGGGACTTTAGTGGCGGCACTCTCTCTGGGACCGCTGTCCCGGATGTGCATTGGCATTGTTCAGCCGGTCGTCCATCGCTTGGATTGCCGGGCTGAATCGGTTTGATGAAGAAAGGAATGTGAACGTTAATGGATAAGAAAAAGGGCGCAACTCTGGCAGCTGCCTTCAGCGTTGCCGCCACATGGTTCAGTGTGCACGCCGGCGGCGGCTTCGCCAGCGGCAGCCAGACCATGGGCTTCCTGACAAGATTCGGCTTCCACGCGATTTGGACCCCAGTGTCCATGGTGGTCATTCTGGCCCTCGCCTACCGTGAGCTGTTCATCATGGGCAAGAACCACAACCTGAACAATTTCCGGGCTTTGACCAATGAACTCTATCACCCCTATGAGAAGGTGCTTTCCCCCATCTACGAGGTTTTGTCTATCATCGCCAGCGTCATGGCCATCGCCTCCTGTGTGGCCGGCGGCGCTACCGTGCTGGAGAGCTATCTCGGTGTTCCCTATTTCGCCGGCATCGTGGTCATCGGCGTGGGTATGCTGCTGCTGAGCATCTTCGGAAGAGACTTGGTGCTGAAGGCCGGTACGGCGCTGTGCATCATCATCTTCGTGGCCCTGGTGCTGATCTGCGGCGTAGCCCTGACCAGCGGCAATGGCCATCTGGGCACCTGGATGTCCTCCCCCGAGGCCAACTCCACCAGTTTTGGATACGTGCTGCTGAAGATGTTCTCCTACGTAGGCTTCCAGTGTTGGGGTCCTGTGGGTGCCCTGATCGGCGTCACCGGCGTGCTCAAGACCAACAAGGACATTAACCTGGCCCTGGTCATTGGCGTTTTCATCAACGCCATCATGCTCTGGCTCACCAATGTGGCCATGATGGCCTATATGCCTGAGTGCACCGCCTCCGCCCTGCCCCTTTACTGGGTCTGCGAGAGCACCGGCCAGCAGGCGGTCCTCATCGCTTACGTAGTGGCCCTGCTGGCGGCCTATGTCTCCACTGGCGTGGGCGTGGTCTACGGCCTGGCCGTGCGGTACACCCCCCTGGTCACCAGCCGGAGGCCAAACGCCAACCCTACCGTTATCAACGCCATCGTAGGCGCTTTGTTCATCATTGCCACCGTGCTGGTCTCCACCGTGGGCCTGACCAACATCATCAACTACGGCTTAGGTTATATGGGCTATGTGGGCATCGTGGTCCTGTTCATCCCCGCCATCACCGTGGCCCATATCAAGAACAAGAAGTTTGCCAAGGAACACCCTAACTTTGACGAAGAACAGCTGAGTAAGTCCAAGTAATTTGGAACCGGTGAAGTAAGGCGGTAAGAATATGTTTTTCTCTTTCCCGAACATGCACGTTCCGGTCCAGGGCATGGACGAAATCAGGCTGCCCCAGATGGTACCGATCCGCCAGCTCTATGACCGCAGTTACATTCAAGACCCTTCGGGAGAGATCGTCCGTCAGATGGACCAGATCTTCCCGGAGCGCAGTCGCTTTTCGGGGAAAAGAATCGCCGTCACCGTGGGCAGCCGTGGGATCCCCGGTTTGGCCGGCATGGTCAAAGGTATATGCAGCACACTGCGGGCGTGGGGTGCGGAGCCTTTCATCGTGCCAGCCATGGGGAGCCACGGCGGAGCCCGAGCCGAAGGTCAACTGGAGCTGATTACAGGATACGGCATCACGGAGGAGGCTATCGGGGCGCCAATCCGGACCTCCATGGCCGTGGTCCAATACGGCAAGCTGGAGGGCATCCCCCTCTACTGCGACAAGCTGGCCTTTCAGTCAGACGGTATCGTGATCTTCAACAAAGTCAAGCCCCACACCGATTTTCGGGGAACTCACGAGAGCGGCCTAAGCAAAATGATCGCCATCGGCCTTGGAAATCACAAGGGAGCGTCCTGTTTCCACAACGCGGGCTTCCAACGGTTCCCGGAACTCCTCCCCAAGGCGGCTCAGACATTGGTGGACACCGGAAAAGTGGCCTTTGGGGTAGGGGTGGTACAAAATGCCTATGACCGGATCAGCGACATCCGGGTCTGTCCCCCGGAGTATCTGGTACCCACTGACGCGGAACTTCTGCGGATTGCCAAACAGAAGCTGCCCCAATTCAAATTTGACAACATCAATCTGCTCATTGTGGACGAGATGGGCAAAAACATCAGCGGCACGGGGATCGACCCCAACGTGGTAGGCCGCAACCTCTCCAATACCTTCCATAATACGCTGAAACTGGATAAGCTTTTTGTCCGCAGGCTGACTCCAGAGAGCCACCATAGCGGCGTGGGGCTGGGAATGGTAGACATAACTACCCGGGCCTGCCTCAACGAGGTAGACTGGGAAACGACTTGGGCCAATGTGATGACCACGGGCTCCATGGCCGGCGGCCGGATCCCCATGTACGCCAATACGGACGAGGATGCCATTCGGCTATGCCTGCGCTCCATCTGCCCCAGAGGCGCCGAGACGGCCCGGGTGGCACGGATTCGAAACACCTTATGTATGGAAGAAATCCAGGTCTCTACGTCCATCTCCCGGGACCTTGAAAACCATCCGGAGGTGGAGATCATTGGGGCGCCGGCTCCCATGGAGTTCGGCCCCAATGGAGATCTAGTTTGAGTTAAAAAACAGGAAAGGATGGATAGAAAATGATCATTACCGAAGAGCAAATGAGCGTCGCCGCCATGGTGGGGGACTGGCTGAAAAAAGAAGTGGCTCCTGTCTGCGCTGAGTACGACGTCAAGGGGGAGTTTCCCCAACAGTTCTATGATGGCATGGTGGAACTGGGGCTCAATCTCATATCCGCTCCCGAGGAGTTCGGCGGGCTTGGCCTGAGCTGCCTGGAGCAGACCCTTATTGCCGAGCAGTTGGGCAAGTATGAGCCGGGCCTGGGCTCCGCCGTGGGTGTCAACGCCTCTGCCACCCACCTGATGACCCTTTTTGCCAACGACGCCCAGAAGAAGATCTTCTTTGACATCCTGGTGAACGGCGGCTGGGCCGGTTTCTGCCTCACCGAGCCCGGCGCCGGCTCCGACGCCGCCGGGCTATCCACCACCGCTGTGGAAGACGGCGGCGATTACGTGCTCAACGGCACTAAATGCTTCATCACCAACGGTGCCATCGCCGGGGCCTACACCGTATTCGCCACCGTGGATAAAACCATGGGGCTGAAGGGCATCACCTGCTTCTTGGTGGAACGCGACCGGGCCGGCATCAGCATCGGCAAGCACGAGGACAAGATGGGCATCCGCCTGTCCAACACCACCGAGGTAGTCTTCGAGGACGTGCGGGTCCCCAAGGACCACATCATCGGCGAGATCGGCCAGGGCTTCAAGATCGCCATGGGGACCCTGAATGAGTCCCGCATCAACGTGGGCGCCATGGGCGTGGGCTTGGCCTCCCGGGCGCTGGAAGAGGCCATCCGCTACGCCAATACCCGCGTCCAATTCAAAAAGCCCATCTCCAATCTGCAGATGATCCAGGGGATGTTGGCCGACATGGCCATGGACGTGGAAAGTGCCCGGCAGTTGGTGTATCACACCGCCGAGCTGGTGGATGCCAGGCTGCCCTACACCAAGTTCTCCTCCATGAGCAAGTGCCGGGGCAGTGACGTGGCTATGAAAGTCGCTGTGGATGCCCTCCAGATCTTCGGCGGCTACGGATACATGAAAGAGTACCCTATGGAGAAGATGGTCCGTGACGCCAAGATCTTTCAGATCTACGAGGGGACCAATCAGGTCCAGCGCACGGTCATTGCGAAAGAGCTGCTGAAGTAATCCGCTGGGAAAGGAGAAAAATCCATGCTCACATTGGGGATCGACATTGGCTCCGCGTCCTCCAAGGCGGTCATTATGGGGGACGGCAAAGAGCTGGTCGCCACTGCCGTAGTCCAGGCGGGCACCGGAACCAGCGGCCCGAAGCGGGTGACGGCCGAGATCTTTGAACGCTCCGGTGTTCTGCCGGAGCAGATCTCGGCGACCATAGCCACCGGCTATGGTCGCTACGGGGTGGACATGGCAGACGGGCAGATTAGTGAGATCACCTGCCACGCCAAGGGGGTCCACTTTCTCTTTCCCGCCGCCCGGACCATTCTGGACATCGGCGGGCAGGACGCCAAGGCCATCTCCATTAATGAGAACGGCCGGGTACTCAGCTTCTTTATGAACGAAAAGTGTGCCGCGGGAACAGGCCGTTTTTTAGAGGTCATGGCCCGCATTCTGGAGATCCCCCTCAGCGAGATGGGAGACTGGGACCGCAAGTCGGAGCACCCCGCCGTTGTGAGCAGCACCTGTACGGTGTTCGCGGAATCCGAGGTTATCTCCCAGCTTTCCAATGGCGCCCGGCGGGAGGATGTGATCCGAGGGGTCCACAACTCGGTCATCAGCAGGGCCATGGCCCTGCTCTACCGGACCCATATGGAGCCTGCTTTCGTCTTCACCGGCGGCGTGGCGCAGAACAGCGGCGTGGTGGACTCGCTGCGGCGGGAGCTCAGGCAAGAAGTGTTGGTCAGCCCCCAGGCGCAGCTGACCGGGGCGATCGGAGCTGCCTTATTGGCACAGGAAAAAGCCGATCAGAAGGGAGTATGACATGAGCGAAATAAATTTCGATGAAATGACGTCAAAACAAATGCTGGAGTATCTGGTCGCCAAAAACATGGAGGACGCCCGCCAGGCCAAGGCCAAGGGCGGGCTTGTGTGCTGGTCCAGCTCCATCGCCCCCTGCGAGTTCTGTGAGGCCATGGGGATCTATACAGTGTACCCCGAGAATCATGTGGTGGGCATTGCTGCCCGCGGCGGTGCCCCCGAGCTTTTAGCGCATGCGGAGCGCAAGGGCTATTCCAACGACATTTGCGGCTACGCCAGAGTCAACTTGGCCTACATGGATGTGCAGAAGTGTATCTCCGAGGAGATGCCCCTGCCGGACTTGGTGCTGCTGTGCAACAACATCTGTGAGACCCTGCTCAAATGGTATGAGAACATTGCCCACACCCTGAACATCCCCCTGCTCATCGTAGATGTGCCCTACAACCACGAGTCTGAGGTGACGGAGGAGAACGTGGCCTATGTGGAGGCCCAGTTCAAGCGCATCATAGAGCAGTTGGAGGACATCACCAACCGCCCCTTCGACTATGACAAGTTTGAAGAAGTAATGAAGATCGCCTCTCAAAATGCCAAGGATTGGTATGATGCCACGGCCCTTTGCTCCGCCGTGCCTTCTCCGCTGTCCGGTTTTGATATGTTCAACTACATGGCTTTGATCGTCTGCATGCGGGGCAAGGCCGAGTGCGGCATAACCTTCCGCAAGCTAAAAGCCGAGTTGGAGGAAAAGGCCGCCAACAAGATCTGCGGACTGAAGGGTGCGGAAGAACAACACCGGATCATGTGGGACGGGATCGCCTGCTGGCCCTATCTCTCTCACACCTACAAGGTGCTGAAAAACCATGGGGTCAACATGGTGGGCTCCACCTATCCCTCCGCCTGGGCTCTGATGTACACGCCCGGGGACCTAAACGGCATGGCCAGAGCCTATACCAGCATGGGCAACAACCTCTCCCTGAAGGGGCAAATCGATCTGCGGGAAAGCATTATTCGGGACACCAAGTGCGGTGGGGTCATCATGCATATGAACCGGTCCTGTAAAATGTGTGATTTTCTGCAACATGAGATCGGCGAGGCCGTGACCTCCGACATGAGAGTGCCCATCACCACCTTCGATGGGGATCAGGCCGACCCGCGCAACTATTCCAAAGCCCAATACGAGACCCGAATCGAGGCCTTGGTGGAAATGATGAACGAGCGGAAACGGGAAGGGGGCGACCAGTGATGAAACGCAGCGTCAATGAAATCATTGAGAAGCTGATGGCAGTAGCCGCCAATCCCGGCCAGGCGGTAAAGGCAGCCTGCGCCAAGAGCGGCAAGCAGGCGGTTGGTATTGTGGCCCCCTACGGGCCGGAGGAGATCGCTTACGCCGCCGGCTGCCTGCCTGTTGGACTGTGGGGAGGCCAGGTGGAGCTGAAGCGGGTGCGGGCCTATCTGCCTGCCTTTGCCTGCTCCATCATGCAGTCCGTTGTGGAGCTTGCCGCCGCCGGCACCTATGATGAACTGTCCGCCGTGGTGATCCCCGCTCCCTGCGACACCCTGAAGTGCATCGGCCAGAAGTGGAAGGGCAAGTGCCCCGCCATCCATTTCACCCACCCTATGAACCGCAAGCTGGACTGTGCCAACGACTATCTGACCTTTGAATATCAGACTATCCGCACCAAGTTGGAGGCCATTTTAGGCCGGAAGATCACTGACGAGGCCCTGGCCGACGCCGTGCTCTTCTACAATCATTACCGCGCCGTCATGCGGGAATTTACCCTGGTGGCCCGTGACCATTTGGCTACCATTTCCCCCACCGTCCGGCACAGCATCCTGAAGGCCTCTTACTTTATGGACAAGGCCGAGTATACCAAGGATATCGAAGATCTGATCTATGCTCTGAGAAGGGCGGGACCGGAGACCTGGAACGGCAAACGGGTGGTGCTGACCGGTATCACCTTCGAACCCCGGGAACTCTTGGAAATTTTAGAATTTTATCATGTGGCAGTGACGGGAGACGATATCGCCCAGGAATCCCGTCAGTTCCGCACGGACGCTCCTTATCACAAGAGCCCCCTCCAGAGTCTGGCCGCCCAGTGGCAGAACCAGCAGGGCTGCTCCCTGGCTTTCGATCCCTTCAAGCGTCGGGTCCACGACCTTGTGGATCTGGTACGCGCCACCCAGGCTGACGGCCTTGTTGTCGGCTTGATGAAGTTTTGCGACCCGGAGGAATACGATGTGCCCATCCTGATGGAGGCCTTTGAGAAGGCCGGCATCCCCCTGCTGTGCATCGAGGTAGACCAGCAGACCACCGCCTTCGAGCAGATCAAGACCCGCCTCCAAGGCTTCGTGGAAGCTTTGTAAACTGCAAAAGGAGAAACAGATTTATGAGTGAACAGCCTTACGCCCTTTTGAAGGGCGTGCGTATCATCGAACTCACGACCTACGTGGCGGCTCCCTCCGCCGGACGGATTCTGGCCGACTGGGGTGCTGATATCATCAAGGTGGAACCCACTCCCCACGGGGACACCACCCGCTTTGCCGTGCCCCTGCCCGGCATGAAGTATATCACCTACGATGTTCACAACGCCAACAAGAAAAGTATCGCCCTAAACCTGAAGACTCCGGAGGGCCAGGAGATCATGGCCAAGCTGCTGGAGACGGCGGACGTCCTGCTGACCAATACCCGGGGCAAGGCCCTGAAGAAGCTGGGGATGGACTACGAGACTCTCGCCAAAAAGCACCCCCGTCTAATCCACGCCCACATGACCGGCTTTGGCGAGACCGGCCCCCTGGCCAATGATCCCGGCTTTGACAACGTGTGCTTCTGGGCCCTGGGCGGCCCCATGGTGGCCTCCATGGAAAAGGGCACCGCTCCCGTAATCCCCCCCAGCTCCTTTGGTGACAACTCCACCGCCTGCACCATGGCCGCCGCTGTCAGCGCCGCCCTATACAAGCAGAAGTGCACCGGCGAGGGCAGTAAGGTCGTAGTCTCCCTCTACGGCCAGGCTATCTTCAACATGACCGAGCCTGTTCTTTCCATCCAGTGCAGCGACCTGGACAAATATCCCAAGTCGCGCCTGGAGAATACCCCGCTGAACAATACCTATCAGTGCAAGGACGACAAGTGGATCATGGTCTGCTGCCATGAGTACGAGCGGTATTTCCCCTTCTTTATGAAAATCATCGGCCGGGAGGAACTTATCACCGATCCGGAGTACAACACCTTTGCCAAGGGGAACGAGCGCAGCCGGGAGATCGTGGGCATCATTGCTGCAGGCTTCGCCAAATTCGAGCGGGACGAGCTGGACCACATTCTCCAGCAGTACGATGTTCCTCACGCCATCGTGGCCAACGTCTATGATCTGATGGATTCCAGGCAGGCCCAGGAGAATCTGTTTTTCAATGATTTCACCATCAACGGCGAGAAGTTCACCGAGTGTGCCACCCCCGCGAAATTTGGCGGCGTGACCCTGCCCCCCCGCAACAG
>OWID01000685.1_pt1 | contig 11729 bp, 12 predicted proteins | sample 1732661 | NCBI WGS metagenome assembly OWID01 (sample SAMN05065739, study PRJEB22554) | human gut metagenome | biome: ENVO:2100002; feature: ENVO:00000062; material: ENVO:00002003 | host: Homo sapiens | place: USA
CGAGATAGGCTCCGGTCTCGTGGGCTCGGAGATGTGTATAAGAGACAGATGTATGCACGGATCAGCTGCGCCGGCGAAAGCGCGTGGTGCTGGTGCCCCAGGAGGCACTGGACACGGGCAGCTACGAAGACCCGCTTCCCGCGGACGGGACCCTTGCCCAGCGGGTGGAGGGGCTGCCGCCGGAGGTGGCTACCATCGTGAAGCTGCGCTTTTACGAGGAGCTGTCTCTCAAGGAGATCAGCACGGTGGTAAATTGCCCGCTGAGTACGGTGAAGACCCGTTTGTACACTGGCCTGAAAAAACTTCGTGTTGCAATGGAAGGAGCGCAAGAATGATGAACGAATTTCGCACGGCCAAAGAGGCTTATGACCAGACTCCCATCCCGCAGGAACTGAACGAGCGGGTGCAGGCGGGCATCCGCCAGGGCAGTGAGGCCTATCGCAGCGCCCACCGCCGCGTATCCCTGCGCCGCACCCTGACCACGGCCGCCGCCTGCTTTGTGGTAGTCGTGGGCACGCTGAATCTCTCTCCCACCGTGGCGGCGGCCGCGGCCGACGTGCCGGTGCTGGGCGGCCTGTTCCAGATCCTGACGGTCCGCAGCTATGAGGATACCAACGGCGACCGCACCGTGGAGGTAGAGCAGCCCGGCCTGGAGGGCGGCGCCCTGGCCCAGCAGGTCTCCCAGGAGATCCAGGAGCGGGTGGACGCCAAGATCGCCGAGGGCGAGAAGATCATCGCCGACTACAAGGAGGCCTTCCTGGCCACCGGCGGCACCGAAGAGGAGTGGGCCGAAAAGGACAACACCGTCAGCGTCACCTATGACATCAAGTCCCAGACCGATACCACCGTCTCCTTTGTGGTAGACAGCTACGTCTCCATCGCCAGCGCCTATCAGGAGCAGGTATACTACAACCTGGACCTGGCAGCCAACCGGGAGATCACCCTGGCGGATCTGCTGGGCGAGAACTGGGTGGAGATCTGCAACGAGAGCATCCGCACCCAGATGGCCGAGAGTGAGGACCCCTCTGTGTTCTTCTCTGAGGACATGGGCGGCTTTACTACGGTGGACGAGACCACTTCTTTCTATATCAACGAAGCGGGCAATCCCGTGGTGGTGTTCCCCAAATACACCGTGGCCATCGGCGCCATGGGCAATGTGGAATTTGAGATCGCAAAATAACGCCGAATGTTCCCCGGAGCGCGCTCCGGGGAACATTTTTTTAGGGGTTGTGCCCGGATGGGGCGGGGGTGTATGATAAGAGAAATTTCAAAAACGGAGGAGAACGCCATGAACATCGCCCACAGCATCACGGACCTGATCGGACACACCCCGCTGCTGGAGCTTTGCCGCTATGAAGCCGCCCACGGCCTGGAGGCCACCATCCTCGGCAAGCTGGAACGCCAGAACCCTGCCGGCAGCGCCAAGGACCGGGTGGCTGCCGCCATGATCGACCAGGCGGAGCGCCAGGGACGCCTGACACCGGGCGGCACCATCATCGAGCCCACTTCCGGCAATACGGGCATTGGCCTTGCTGCCGTGGGCGCCGCCAAGGGCTACCGGGTGATCCTCACCATGCCGGACACCATGAGTGTGGAGCGGCGCAGCCTCATTGCCGCCTACGGTGCCGAGATCGTGCTCACGCCGGGCGCGGAGGGCATGGCGGGCGCGGTTGCCAAGGCCGAGGAGCTGGCAGCCTCTATCCCCGGCAGCATCGTGGCCGGGCAGTTTGAAAACCCCGCCAACCCGGCGGCCCACATGGCCACCACCGGCCCGGAGATCTGGGCCGATACGGACGGCAAGGTGGACATCTTCGTGGCGGGCGCCGGCACCGGAGGCACCCTCACCGGCGTGGGCCGGTACCTCAAGGAACAAAATCCCACCGTGCGGGTGGTGGCGGTGGAGCCTGCGTCCTCGCCTCTTTTGACCAAAGGGTATGCAGGGGCCCACGGCCTCCAGGGCATCGGCGCCAACTTCGTGCCAGAGAATCTGGACCGGTCGGTGCTGGATGAGATCATCCCTGTGACGGATGAGGACGCTTATGCCGCGGGGCGGGAGCTTGCCCGGCGGGAGGGCATCCTGGCGGGCATCACCTCCGGTGCGGCGGTCTGGGCGGCGGCAGAGCTGGCCCGGCGGCCGGAGAACCGGGGCAAGGTCATCGTGGCGCTGCTGCCGGACAGCGGCGAGCGGTATTTGTCCACTCCCATGTTCCAGGAATAAAAAAGAGAGACGCCTTTGGCGTCTCTCTTTTTTAATGGCTTGGATCAGACCACACCCTGGGCCAGCATGGCGTCCACGACCTTCTTGAAGCCGGCGATGTTGGCGCCGACCACCAGGTCGCCGGGCATGCCGCACTCCATGGAGGCGTTGTAGGCATTGTGGAAAATGTTCTCCATGATGCCCTTGAGCTTGGCGTCCACCTCTTCGAAGGTCCAGGAATAGCGCATGCTGTTCTGGCTCATCTCCAGCGCGCTGGTGGCCACGCCGCCGGCGTTGGCAGCCTTGGCGGGAGCAAACAGCAGACCGGCCTCCTGGAACACGCGGATGGCCTCGGGGCGGCAGGGCATGTTGGCGCCTTCTGCCACGGCCATGGCGCCGTTCTTCACGATGGTCTTGGCGATCTCCTCGTCGATCTCGTTCTGGGTGGCGCAGGGCAGGGCGATGTCGCAGGGGATGGTCCAGATGCCGCGGAAGCCCTCGGTGTAGGTGCTGCCGGGAACCCGCTCGGCGTACTCCTTGATGCGGCCGCGGTGGCCCAGCTTGATGTCCTTGACCACGTCCAGACGGATGCCGTTGGGATCGTGGATATAGCCGTTGGAGTCGCTCAGGGCCACCACCTTGGCGCCCAGAGCCATGGCCTTCTCCGTGGCGAAGATGGCCACGTTGCCGCTGCCGGAGATGACCACGGTCTTGCCGGCGAAGCTGTCGTTCTTCATGCACTTGAGCATCTCGGCGGTCAGGTAGCAAAGACCGTAGCCGGTGGCCTCGGTACGGGCCAGGGAGCCGCCGTAGGTCAGGCCCTTGCCGGTGAGGATGCCCGCCTCGTGGGCGTTGCGCAGACGGCGATACTGGCCGAACAGATAGCCGATCTCACGGGCACCCACGCCGATGTCGCCGGCGGGCACGTCGGTGAACTGGCCGATGTGGCGGTAGAGCTCGGTCATGAAGCTCTGGCAAAAACGCATGACCTCAGCGTCGCTCTTGCCCTTGGGATCGAAGTCGCTGCCGCCCTTGCCGCCGCCGATGGGCAGGCCGGTGAGGCTGTTCTTCAGGATCTGCTCGAAGCCCAGGAACTTCAGGATGGACAGGTTGACGGTGGGATGGAACCGCAGACCGCCCTTATAGGGGCCGATGGCAGAGTTGAACTGGACACGGTAGCCGCGGTTGACCTGCACCTTGCCCTCGTCATCCACCCAGGGCACCCGGAAGCTCACCACGCGCTCGGGCTCCACGAAGGACTCGATGACGCCGTTGGCCTCGTACTCGGGGTGTTTGTCCACAATGAGATCCAGGCTCTCCAGGACTTCCAGGACGGCCTGGTGGAATTCTTTCTGATCGGGGTCCCGGGTGACGACCTGGGTGTATACCCGCTGCAAATACTCGCTGTTCAACATAACCATTACCCCTTTTTGTGTAGTTTTATGCGTATACTACGCCTTTGACACTTTAATTTAGAATAACGGATATGCCCGATCTTACACAAGGTTTAAATTTCCTAAAATCCAAAAAAGTTAAGCAATCGTTTTCCTCCAATTTTTACAAAAAAAAGAGCCCCCTGCCGCAACGCGGACAAGGAGACTCTTTTTTGTACTTGAAAGGTGTACGTTACTGGGGGGCCATGGCCTGGCGCAGCGTGTCGGTAATGGCGCCTTCAAAGATGCGGGTGGCGTGGCCGTGGAGGGTCTCCAGCCCGGCGGCGGAAAGGGTGCAGGGCACCTTGCCGTTCATGGAGAGATCCATGTCGAAGATGAACTTGACCTCCGGGTCCTGAGCGGCGCCGGGGGCGTTGCTCTTCACCCGGCCGGGGCCGGCATGGATCTTGGCCCGGCAGCTGGAGTCCAGCTGGAACAGAAGGTCGCTGGCGCAGTTGAGGAAGTTCTCCTCGATCACGTCCGGCTGGCACAGGGGGCCCACATAGGCAGGAGAGATGAGCTCTGCCCACTTGGTCTTCTCCAGTCCCAGCTTGGAGCGGGTGAAGATGTTCACGTACCGCAGGCCCACCCGCTGGAAAAAAGCGGGCTGATAGAGCTTGATGAAAGCGGCCAGGGGCTTGTCCAGATGGCGGGCAAACTCCTCCCAGCCGGTATAGTGCAGGGTGGACAGGGCGATGAAATCCTTGGTGAGGTTCAGCTTCCACTGGTTGTCAGCAGAGAGAAAGTTGTAGTTGGTGACAGGGGGCTGCTGCTCCACCTTGGGGGCGGCGCCGGGGGCGGAGAGGGTGATCTTGGGAGGCGTCACATCCTGACGGCGGGCATACTGGGGAAACTCCGCGCGGATGGCCTCCTGAAAGTCCGCCGGCTCCACGGTGTTGATGGTGAGGATCGTGGGGAAACGCAGCTGGCAGATGACCTCCTGCACGGGCGCCTTATGATAGGTAGTACGGGGATGTCCTGAAAACAGCATGGGGCATGCTCCTTTTCTCTGGAATATATGCCCATTGTAGCCCGCCCGGCGGCAAAAGTCAAATCACAGGTAGAACCGGTGGCAGCCGATGGTGGTCAGGTAGGTGCGGTTGGCGTTGATCCAGGTGCCGGGTGAGAGATCGGGTGCATAAAAATACAGCGCGCCGTCCACCGTTGTCTCCCCGTTCAGCACCCGCCCGGCTGCCTCCAGGGACAGGTGATAGGGGTCTGAGTAGACGGTGCCGTTTTCCACCGGCTCGAACTGCACGGCGTATTTCTGGTCAAAGACCACACCGGCGATGGTATCGGGGAACTGGTCGCTTTCCACCCGGTTCAGAACTACGTTGCCCACGGCGATCTGACCCTCCAGGGGCTCGCCCTGGCTCTCGGCGCTGATGATGCGGCTGAGCCAGTAGTAGTCCACGGCGTTGTAGGGCGCGTCGGGCGAGGTCACGGCAGCGCCGGCGAGGTAGGGGTCCCACTCCACCGTGGCCCCCAGCAGCTCGCCGACCAGCCGCAGCGGCACCATGGTGCGGCCCTGCTCCACGGAAACGACGGCGCTGTGGGAAACGCCGTCCAACGTCACGGTGTCGGCGGCGGGATCGGCAATGAGCGTCCGGTCGCCGGAGACGGCCACTGCTGCAGCGGCCCCGGCGTCCCAGGTAAGCGTCCAGTCACCCAGGGTGTCCAACAGGGCGCCCAGGGGCACATAGGTGACGCCGTCACGCACCACGCCCCGGCTCTCCAGCCAGTGGCCGTCCACCTGCACGACGACGCTGCGCTCTGCGCGTTCGGTCTGCTCCATCTGCGCCGCCTGGGCGGGCGTGGACAGCAGCATAGCGGCCAAAAGACCGCAAAAAATACTTCGTTTCATAAAAGTCATATCCTTTTTGCGGGATTTCTACAAAAAGGATACAGGTTTTGTGCTGTCGGGGCAACCCACAAATCCTGGCAGAGTGCCCAGAGTCTGGGGTCAGGGGGCCGACCGTGAAAAAAATCCCCGCCTCGTACATACAGTGTGGAGAGGAGAGGGGGGCGCACAGATGGACGCGGTGGAGTGGAGCACCAGTATTTACGCATTGGCCGCGGCCATGGCCCGGTGCATGAGTTCGGAGGAGCTGACCCGGGCATCGCTGCTGCTGACCCAGCTGGGCACTACGCTGGGAACCATCGCGGCCCTGCGGGAGCTGGAGGAGACAGGGGAGACGGTGGAAGAAATATAAAAAAGAGCGGGCATGTGCCCGCTCTTTTTTTGATGAAATATCAGGCCAGTGCCGCGCGGACGCGGTCGGCCACCGCGTCCAGAAACTCCTCACTGGTGACGGTTTGGGTGGGGAAATCCGAAGCGGCCAGGGCGGCCAGGTCGCCGGTCATGACGCCGGAACGCAGGGTGTCCAGCGCCGCCTGCTCCAGCGTATCGCCAAAGGACATCAGGTCGGCAAGGCCGTCCAGCTCGCCCCGGCGGCGCAACGCGCCGGACCAGGCAAAGATGGTGGCCATGGGGTTGGTGGAGGTCTTTTCTCCTTTGCGGTAGCGGTAATAGTGGCGGGTGACGGTGCCGTGGGAGGCCTCAAACTCCATGGTGCCGTCGGGAGCCACCAGCACGGAGGTCATCATGGCAAGGGAGCCGAATGCGGCGGCCACCATGTCGCTCATGACGTCGCCGTCGTAGTTTTTCAGCGCCCAGATGAAGCCGCCTTTGGAGCGGATGACCCGGGCCACCGCGTCGTCGATGAGGGTATAGAAATAGGTGAGACCCAGGCGCTCAAACTCCGGCTTGTAGGTGGTCTCATAGGCCTCCTCGAAAATCCGCTTGAACTCGCCGTCATAGCCCTTGGCAATGGTGTCCTTGGTGGAAAACCACAGGTCCTGCTTCTGGGCGATGGCATAGCGGAAGCAGCTGTCCGCAAAGGCGCGGATGCTGCGGGCGGTGTTGTGCTGGGCCTGGAATACGGCGGGGCCGTCCACCGTCTGGACGGTGAGGGCCGTCTCCCGGCCGCTCTGGCCCCGGAAGGTCAGCGTGGCGGTGCCGGGCTCCTCCGTCACCAGATCCACCGCCTTGTACATGTCGCCGTAGGCGTGGCGGGCGATGGTGATGGGGGCTTCCCAGGTGCGCACCGCCGGGCGGATGAAGGGCAGGGGGATGGGGGCGCGGAAGGCGGTGCCGTCCAGAATGGCCCGGATGGTGCCGTTGGGGCTTTTCCACATCTCCGTCAGCTGGGGGTACTCCTCCATGCGCTGGCGGTTGGGGGTGATGGTGGCGCACTTGACCGCCACACCCAGGCGGCGGGTGGCCAGGGCCGCGTCCACGGTGACCTGGTCGTGGGTTTCGTTGCGGTGCAGCAGCCCCAGATCATAATATTCGGTCTTGAGATCCACAAAGGGGAGGATCAGCTTTTCCTTGATCCAGCCCCAGAGGACGCGGGTCATCTCGTCGCCGTCCATCTCCACCAGGGGGGTGGTCATTTGAATTTTTTCCATATCACTCAGCCCTCTTTGCGTAGTAGTTCATGAGGCACCCGTCCAGCAGGATTTCCTGCTCCTCCGCCGTCAGACCCCGCACGTGGAGCAGGAGGTCCGCCACGGTGCCGTCGGTGCGGATGACCTTGGCAGGGATGTCCTCCCGGCCCTCCGCCACGGCTGTGCGGATGTGGGGAACGAACACGCAGTCGCCGCTCTCGTAGGGGAAGGGGGTACCGTCATCCAGGGTGAAGGGCAGCATGCCCCAGTTGATGCAGTTGGAACGGTAGCGTTTAGTGGCAAATTCGTAGCATATATTAGCCAATCCGCCCAACACTTTCTGACAGGAGGCGGCCTGCTCCCGGGCGGAGCCGTCGCCGGGACGATTGGCAAACACGCAGGAACCGAACTGGGTCTCCGCCAGCAGGGCCGCCCCGTTGCCAACCTTGTCCAGGATCTCTTTGAGATGCTCCGGCGCTTTGCCGTCACGCCGCTGGGTCTCCAAAGCCGCGGCGGCCTTGGCCCGGCCCACATAGGCCGGCTCCCGGCGGGAGAGGGTGAACTCCGCCAGACGCAGGGGATTGGAGCGGTAGGAGGAGGTCTCACCGGAGGGGATCAGCTCGTCGGTGGTGGTCACCTCGTCCCGCAGTACCGCCGCCAGCTCCACCAGCAGGTGCTCGCCAAGAGGCGGCATGGCGGGCCAGTCGGTGATGTTGGGCCCCAGGATCAGCTCTGTGTCCGGCTCAGGGTGGCCGAAGCCGTTGTAGACCCGGCGGGCATAGACACCCTGGTCGAAGTGATAGGGCAGGGGCTGGGGGGCATAGTCTACCTCCGTGGCGGGGGTGATCTTACCGCCGTTGCGGGCGGTGGCGGCGATGGAGCGGGCGTCCATGAGGCACACGCCGGCAAACTGCCCCTCGGCGGGCTTGGAACCCTCCCGGTTGGGGAAGTTACGGGTGGTGTGACGCAGGCTCAGGCCGTTGTTGGCAGGCACATCCCCGGCGCCGAAACAGGGTCCGCAAAAGCTGGGCTTGATGATGGCGCCGGTTTCCAGCAGGTCGGCGGTGACGCCGGTACGGGTGAGCTCCAGGCTGACCGGCACGCTGGTGGGGTATACATCCAAAGAGAAGTAGCCGCTGCCGCAGCTTTCGCCCCGGAGGATGTCCGCCGCCTCGGTAATGTTGTCGAAAAGGCCGCCGGCGCAGCCAGCGATGACTCCCTGGTCGGCCCACACGCCGCCGTCGTGGCACTTGTCCAGCAAATGGATGTTGGCCTTGGGGAAGCGGGCGCGGGCGTCAGCCTCCACAGCGGCGAGAATGTCCTGCGCGTTGTCCAGAAATTCCCGGATGGTATAGGCGTTGGAGGGGTGGAAGGGCAGGGCGATCATAGGCTCGATCTCGTCCAGGGCAATGGTGACGGAGCGGTCATAGTAAGCCCAGGGGCCCGGCTGGAGGGGCTGGTACTCCGTCTCGCGGCCGTGGAGAGCCAGGTAGTCCCGGGTGGTCTCGTCCGTCTGCCAGATGGAGCTCAAGCAGGTGGTCTCTGTGGTCATCACGTCGATGCCGCTGCGGTAGTCCATGGGCAGGCCGGCGATACCGGGGCCCGCGAATTCCAGCACACGGTTATTGACAAAGCCATCGGCGAAGGTGGCCTTGATGAGGGCCAGGGCCACATCGTGGGGCCCCACGCCCCGCCGGGGCTTGCCGGTCAGGTACACCAGCACCACCTCGGGGTAGGGGATGTCCCAGGTGTTTTTCAGGAGCTGCTTGCAAAGCTCCGGGCCGCCCTCGCCCACGGCCATGGTGCCCAGGGCACCGTAGCGGGTGTGAGAGTCGGAGCCCAAAATCATTTTTCCGCAGCCTGCCAGCTGTTCTCTTGCATAAGAGTGGATGACGCTCTGGTTGGCGGGCACGTAGATGCCGCCGTATTTTTTGGCGGCGGACAGGCCGAACACATGGTCGTCCTCATTGATGGTGCCGCCCACGGCGCACAGGCTGTTGTGGCAGTTGGTCAGGGCATAGGGCACGGGAAAACGCTTGAGCCCGGAGGCCCGGGCCTGCTGGATGATGCCCACGTAGGTGATGTCGTGGGAGACAAGGGCGTCAAAGCGGATCCTTAGAGCCCCAGGATCGCCGGAGATGTTGTGGGATTGGAGGATGTGCCAGGCCATGGTCTGGCGGCGGCCCTCGTCAGCGGTGACGGGCGCGGTGGGGCAGGGGGCGCCGTTGTGGAAAAAGGTTCCTTGTTTGTTGAGCTGGATCATAGGCGGAAGACCTCCTGGGCTCCGGCCTGCGCCGGAAGTTTCTTGCACCACAATATACCACACTTTCCCGAAGATGCAAAGCAAAATTTGCAAGAATTGAAAGTTGAACTTGCAAATTTGGGAATCTGCCTAAGAATGGGGACGTGGGTTGGGAAATGTCGTGCAGATACACCTGTTTTTATAATACGGACAAAAGCGGCGCGGTTACGGACGGAGGACGGTGATCTGGCAGGCGGCCATGGCAGAGAGGGCTGTCTCGTGGGACTGGGGCGTGACGCCGGCGCAGCAGGCGGCCTCCACCACGATCTCCGCCTCCGGCAAAAATGCCTTGATGAGCAGGGCGTTGGAGAGCACGCAGATATCCGTGCACACGCCGATGAGGGTGACTTTCTCCACGCCGGGCTTTCCCTGGCGGCGCAGATCTTCATCCCGGGCACGGAGCAGCGCACCCAGGTCCGTGCTGCCGAAGGTGGGCTTGTCGATGGGATGGGCGGCGTACTCCTGCAGCTGAGGGATGATCTCCCAGCCCTCGCTGCCCCGGATGCAGTGGGGCACCGGCAGCCTGCGGCCCTCCTGTGTATTCTGATAGTCCGGGCTGTGGGTATCCCGGGTGAAGAGGATCGTTTCCCTACGGTTCAGCCCCTCCACCACGCGTCCCACCACATGGGGCACGATATCGAATGCCTCTTTTGTCCCCAGGGCGCCGGAGACGAAATCGTTCTGCATGTCCACTACGACTAAAACATCCATTGCTGTACGCTCCTTCCTGATTTTTTATTCAATATAGCAAATCTCCTTCCGACGCGCAAGGAACTGTGGGGAAAGCTGGAAAAAGAAGTTGACTTTTTCGGTGTAAACAGCTAACATAGACCTACTTACGACTATGCACTCCATAGTCAAATTGTATGAAAATGAGGAGAGAGAACCGTGAAGCGTGAAAATTTCCAATCCCGTCTGGGATTCTTGCTGGTGAGTGCCGGCTGCGCCATCGGCATCGGAAACGTCTGGAAATTCCCCTACGTCACCGGCGAAAACGGCGGCGGTGTGTTTGTGCTTTTCTACCTGCTGTTTTTGATCATCATGGGCGTGCCTGTGCTGACCATGGAGCTGGCGGTGGGCCGTGCCAGCCGGAAGAGTGCTGTGCTGGGCTACAAGGCTCTGGAGCCCAAGGGCAGCAAATGGCATATCCACGGCTGGTTCTGTGTGATCGGCTGCTGCCTTCTGATGATGTATTACACCACCGTGGCAGGCTGGATGCTGGATTATTTCTATAAATTTGCCACCGGCGCCTTTGACGGCATGACCACGGAGGCGGTGGACGGCGTGTTCAGCCAGATGCTTGCCAGTCCCGGCGAGATGACGACCTTCATGGTCATCATCGTGCTGGCGGGCTTTTTGGTGTGCTCCTTCGGCCTGCAGAAGGGCCTGGAGCGCATCAGCAAGTGGATGATGCTGGCCCTGCTGGCGCTGATCGTGGTGCTGGCGGTGCACAGCCTGATGCTGCCCGGCGCTGCGGAGGGCGTGAAGTTCTACCTGCTGCCGGACTTCCAGCGGGCTGCGGAGCGGGGCATCGGCAACGTGATGACCGCCGCCATGAACCAGTCTTTCTTTACGTTGAGCCTGGGCATCGCCGCTATGGAGATCTTCGGCAGCTACATGTCCCGGGACAACTCCCTCACCGGCGAGTCCGTGCGCATCTGCTGCCTGGATACCTTTGTGGCCCTCATGTCCGGCCTCATCATCTTCCCGGCCTGCTTTGCCTTCGGCGTGCAGCCTGACGCCGGTCCGTCCCTGATCTTCATCACGCTGCCCCGCGTGTTCGTCAACATGGCCGGCGGCCGGGTCTGGGGCGCCCTGTTCTTCCTGTTCATGACCTTTGCCAGCTTCACCACCGTGTTGGCGGTGTTTGAGAACATCATGGCAAGCTGCATCGATACCTTCGGCTGGACCCGCAAGAAGGCCACCATCCTTTGCTGCGTGTTCATTCTTGTGGCCAGCATGCCCTGCGTGCTGGGCTACAACCAGTGGTACTTCTCCGTGGTGCTGCCCAACGCGCCCAGCGGCGGCCAGATCCTGGACATCGAGGACTTCCTGGTGAGCAACCTGCTGCTGCCCCTGGGTTCCTTGGTGTATCTGCTGTTCTGCGTTACCAAGTGGGGCTGGGGCTTTGACAAGTACCTGGCCGAGGCCAACACCGGAACGGGCCTGAAAATGTCCCGGATGTTCAAGCCCTATTTCCAGTTCGTCCTGCCCATCCTGATCCTGGTGATCCTGCTGCAGGGCCTGTTCTGAGAAAAAAACTCCATACTGGAATCACTGAATCTTTATCCTGATTCAGAAGACCTGCCAAGGCCTGTCTCTTATACACATCTGACGCTGCCGACGA
>OWID01000687.1_pt1 | contig 11721 bp, 13 predicted proteins | sample 1732661 | NCBI WGS metagenome assembly OWID01 (sample SAMN05065739, study PRJEB22554) | human gut metagenome | biome: ENVO:2100002; feature: ENVO:00000062; material: ENVO:00002003 | host: Homo sapiens | place: USA
GAGATGTGTATAAGAGACAGGCCCCAGCAGAATCTTCTGCTTTTTGGTGCGCGGCCGGCCGGGCTTTTTCTCCCGCTTGGTCTCTTTTTCCCGCCGGGGACTCTCCGGCTTCTGTACCCGGGCGCCGCCCCGGTGGTTCTTTCTCTGTTCCGGGTTCATCAATCACTAATTCCTTTCGTCTTGCTCCGCAGCCAATCCCGGGCCTTTACCGTATTGGGGTGCACGGGCAGGCCCCGCTCCGCCATCTCCTGTATGCTCATCTCGCACCCCAGGAGCACCGCCGCGTCCAGATCCTCATAGGCCAGCGCCCGCAGGCGCTCCACCCCCGGAAAATCCCGGGTTGGCTCCATGTAGTCGGCGATATAGAGGAGCTTCTCCAGCAGGGTCATGTCGGCCTTTCCGGTGGTGTGCCAGAAAATGGCCTCATAGATGTCGTCGCTCACCCCGTACACGTGCCGGGCCACACACGCGCCCGTCTTGGAGTGGAGGAGCTTGACGGCCTGCTGCTCCAATTCGTCCAGTACGATACCATATTTCGCGCATAATTGCAACTGCTCGTCCAGTTCCAAATACTTGGTGCAGTCGTGGAGGATCGCCGCCCGGCGGGCGTGCTCCTCGTCGGCGCCCCAGCGCCGGGCCAGCCGCACCGCCTCCTCCTCCGTGCCCTTCACGTGGGCGATGCGCTTGGCGCGGATCATGGAGTAGGAGCAGGCCCGCAGCTCCCGGTCGGGCAGGTGCTTCAAATCCCGGCCCGCCCCGTAGAGCCCGTGGCGCAGGATGTACCCGTACACCGCCGGGGGCAGATACTCCCAACCCCCGCCGCGGGCCAGCAGCTCCCGCAGCCGGGTGGAGGACACGTCCACCACCTGGGGCAGTTGGAGGACGCACACCTTCGCCCCGAAGGTCTTCCGCAGGTGCTCGGCCTGGATGGTGAGCAGCTCCCCGCAGTCGGCCTGGGTGCGGGCAAAGGCGCAGATGCCCGCCAGGGCGGTGATCCGCTCCGGCTCCCGCCAGTTCTGGAGGGTCAGAAACATGTCCGTCCCCATCATCAGCCACAGCTCCGCGCCGGGGTTCTGGTCGTGAAGCTGCGCCAGGGTGTCGGCGGTGTAGCTCTTGCCGGGCCGGGAGAGCTCCATGTCACTGACGCTCACCCGGCCGGGCAGGAGCAGGCCGTCGGCGGCCAGCTCCACCATCTCCAGCCGGGCCTCCGGCCCGGGGGCGTCGGGGGGCAGGCGCTTGTGGGGCGGCAGCGCCGCCGGTACAAACCGCAGCTCGTCCAGCCCCAGCGCGTCCAGGGCCAGCCGGGCGGAGGTCAGGTGCCCCAGGTGGGGCGGGTTGAAGGTGCCGCCGTAGATGCCGAGCTTCATAGGCTTCCCCTCCTCTGCGTTACTTGCGCTTCTTGTCCGTCACCAGTACGATCTTGTCCTTTTTGTCCTTCTTATGGGTTGGACGATACAAAACGAATTTGGTTCCAATCACCTGTACCACCTGGCTCCGGGTGGCCTCCGCCAGGGCCTCAGCCGCCTCCCGGCTGCTCAGCAGGCTGTTCTCCAGAACCTTGCCCTTGATGAGCTCCCGGGCCTCCAGGGCGTCGTCGGCCTGCTTCACCAGGTTGTCCCCGATGCCGTCCTTGCCCACGTGCAGGATGGTGTCAATGCTGTTGGCCAGGCCCCTGAGCTGGGCACGCTGCTTGCTTGTCAGTTCTTCCATAGACCGGTCTCCTTTTGATCTGCCCTCCTGCGGGAGGGCATTTTACTTGTTCAGATACTGCTCCAGCTTCTCCCGAAAGGCCGTGAGCGCATTCCCCCGGTGGGAGATGGCGTTCTTCTCCGCCGGGGAGAGCTCCGCAAAGGTCTTTTTCAGGGCGGGGACAAAGAAAATGGGGTCATAGCCGAAGCCGTCCGTCCCCTTGGGGGCATAGGCCAGGGTGCCGAGACACTCCCCCCGGGCCTCCACCCGGTCCCCGTTGGGAAAGCAGCAGCAGATGGCGGAGACAAAGCGGCACCTCCGGTCCATCTGCCCCCGCATGTTCTCCAGCAGGAGCCGGTAGCGGCCCACGTCGTCCAGCTCCAGCCCGCCGTAGCGGGCGGAGTACACGCCGGGCGCGCCGTTCAGTGCGTCCACACACAGGCCGGAGTCGTCCGCGATGGCGGACAGGCCGGAGGCCTCCATCACCGCGCGGGCCTTCAAAAAGGCGTTTTCCTCAAAGGTGGCGCCGGTCTCCTCCACGTCCACGTCGACGCCCACCTCGGACTCCAGCACCACCTCCACCCCCAGCCGGGAAAGGATGTCCCTCATCTCCACCAGCTTATGGGCGTTCTTGCTGGCCAATACCAGTTTCATACATTTAGCCCCCCAACACTTGTCTCTGAATGTTCTGGAGCTCCCGGATGCCCTTGGCGCACAGCTCCACCAGGGCGCGCTGCTCCACGATGGTGAAGGGCCGGCCCTCGCCGGTGCCCTGGAGCTCCACCAGCTCCCCCGCGCCGGTCATGACGCAGTTGAGATCCACCTGGGCGTGGGAGTCCTCCTCATAGCACAGGTCCAGCATGGGCTCGTCCCCCACGATGCCGGCGGACACCGCCGCTACACAGTTGGTCAGCGGCATCTCTGGCAGGACACCGTCCATCACCAGCTTGTGCAGGGCCAGACTCAACGCCACAAACCCGCCGGTGACGGAGGCGGTGCGGGTGCCGCCGTCCCCCTGGAGTACGTCGCAGTCGATCGTAATGGTGCGCTCTCCCAGCTTCTTCATGTCCACGCAGGCCCGCAGGGCGCGGCCGATGAGCCGCTGGATCTCCGCGGAGCGGGGAGACAGCTTCAGCTTGGCGATATCCCGCCGGGAGCGCTCCCGGTTGGCCCGGGGCAGCATGGAATACTCGGCGGTGACCCAGCCCTCCCCCTCGGGGACGTGGCGGGGCGCGCCCTCCTCCACGCTGGCGCAGCAGAGCACATGGGTGCTGCCGCAGCGGATCAGGCAGGAGCCCTCCGCAAATTGATTGATGTTGGGGATGATCTCCACGGGCCGGAGCTGATCCGCCGCCCGTCCGTCGATTCTCGCCATGTTACGGCCTCCAATCTCCAATATGCGGGCCGATGAGGGCACCGGCCCATACTGCTTTTTAAACAAGGGCTTCGACAAATTTCTCCGCCTCAAAGGGCATCAGGTCGTCGATGCCCTCCCCCACGCCGATGAATTTCACCGGCACCTGGAGCTCCTGGGCGATGGCAATGACAATGCCGCCCTTGGCCGAGCCGTCCAGCTTGGTCAGAACGATGCCGGTGATGCCCGCGGCCTCCTTGAACTGCTTGGCCTGGATCAGGCCGTTCTGTCCGGTGGTGGCGTCCAGCACCAGCAGGGTCTCCCGGTCGCAGCCGGGCAGCTCCCGGTCCACGACGCGGCTGATCTTGTTCAGCTCGTTCATCAGGTTCTGCTTGTTGTGCAGCCGCCCGGCGGTGTCGATGAGCACCACGTCTGCGCTGCGGGCCTTGGCGGCGGACAGGGCGTCAAAGACCACCGCCGCAGGATCGGCCCCCTCGTACTGGCGGACGAGCTCCACGCCGCTGCGCTCACTCCAGATCTCGAGCTGGTCGGCAGCGGCGGCCCGGAAGGTGTCGGCGGCGGCCATCAGCACCCGGCGGCCCTCCCCCTTCATCCGGGCGGACAGCTTGCCGATGGTGGTGGTCTTGCCCACGCCGTTGACGCCGATGAACAGGGCCACCGACGGGGCGGTATCCAGCTTCAGGGCGGGCTCCCCCACCTGGAGCATGTCGGTGAGCACCTGGCGCAGGCACGCCCGCGCCCCCTCCATATCCTTGATCTTCTCCGCCTTCACCCGGCGGCGCAGCTCCTCCACGGCCTTCATGGTGGTCTCCACCCCCATGTCGCCCAGAATCAGCGTCTCCTCCAGCTCGTCGTAGAAGTCGTCGTTCAGCTCTCCGGCGAAGAGCTGGTCGAAGGAGTGTCCGATGTTCTCCTTGGTGCGGGTCAGCCCCGCCTTGATCCTTTCAAAAAAGCCCATGTGGTGTTGGTTCCTTTCGTCGTTCAAACATGGTATTCATCCTCCGCCCAGCGGGCGGGGTTATGCTCGATGTAGCTCCAGTGGTTGAGAAGGTCGTTCTCATCCCGGATGATGTGGTCGTAATAGGATGCCTGCCAGAGCGGGCGGCCGCACACGCGGTTGGTGTAGCGCTTGAGAGAGGAGACAAAACTCGGCACGCGCATCCCAGTAGGGCGCGGCATCCCTGACGCGCCGTTTCCCTCCCCGCAGACGCACAGCAAAATGTGAACATGATTTGGCATGATGACCGACGCCGCAATCTGAATTTGGGCGTCATGTCCGGCCAGATAGTCCATCGCGTCCTGAACGCACCGGCCGGTCTCCGACAACCGTACCAGCGGCGCGTCAGGGATGCCGCGCCCTACAATCTCGCTCAGGATGGGGGCCCGGCCCTGGGTGCAGAGTGTGAGGAAATACCCGCCGCTCCGGCTGTAATCATACCCGCGCAGGCGCGGATGCACCCGCTTTGGAAGCTCTGTCATTTGATGTGCAATTCCTTCTCCACGTCGTTCAGGTTGATCGTCAGAATCCGGCTCACGCCCTGCTCCTTCGTCGATGCAAAGTCCGCTTCGCTCGGAACTCCCGCAGGCGGAAATTCCTCGCCCGCTCCCTTGCGTCTCCTCTCCCCGGCGAACCCGTTTCACTGGGCTTCGCCGGGGTCTGCTCATACCCTGCGGCACAGGTGCGGCCTGCCCCTGCTGGGTGTTGCCGTCCGCCGCGTCCGGCGTCATTTGATGTGCAATTCCTTCTCCACATCGTTCAGGTTGATCGTCAGTATCCGGCTCACGCCCTGCTCCTGCATGGTGACGCCGTAGAGCACGTCGGCCTCCTCCATGGTGCCGCGGCGGTGGGTGATGACGATGAACTGGGTCTTGTCCGCCATTTGGCGCATATAGCGGGCGAAGCGCACCACGTTGGCGTCGTCCAGGGCGGCCTCGATCTCGTCCATGACACAGAAGGGGGTAGGCCGCACCTTCAGAATGGCGAAGTAAAGGGCGATGGCCACGAAGGCCTTCTCGCCTCCGGAGAGGAGGGAGAGCACCTTGAGGGCCTTGCCGGGGGGCTGCACCCGGATTTCAATGCCGCAGTTGAGGATGTCCTCCGGCTCCTCCAGCTCCAGGGTGGCCTTGCCGCCGCCGAACAGCTCAGTAAAGGTCTGCTGGAACGCCTCGTTGATGACGGAAAACTGCCGGGCGAAGATGGTTTTCATCTCCTCGGTGATGTCGGCGATGATGCCCTCCAGCTCCTTCTTGGACTTGAGCACGTCGTCCCGCTGGTCGGTCAGGTAGGTGTACCGCTCGTTGACCCGCTGGAACTCCTCAATGGCATCCAGGTTGATGTTGCCCAGACCGGAGATCGCCTTTTTCAGCTCGCCCACCCGGCGCTGGGCCTTGGGGACGCTCTCCAGCTCCACCCGCTGGGCGCGGGCGGCCTCATGGGACAGCTCATAGGTCTCCCACAGCTTGTCCAGCAGGGTTTTCTCCTCCAGGGCGGCGGCGGCCTTCCTCTGTTCTAAGACGGAGACCTCCCGCTCTAAGTTTAACAGTTCGCTGTTTTTTTCCCGCGCCTGCTTGTCGGCCTGGTTGCGCCGGGCCTCCAGGGACAGCTTCTCCTCATTGATGCGGGCGATGGCCTCCTGCCGCTCCCGGTTCTCCTGGCGGATGGCCTGGAGCCGCCGTTCCTTCTCCAGGATCTCCTCCTCCAGGGCGGCGTTCTTCTCCTCAAACGCGGTGAGCATCCGCTCCCGCTCGGCCCGGTCGCCGGTGAGATCCCGCCGCAGGGCCTCCAGCTCGGTAAGGCTCTGTCCGGCGGCCTGCTGCTCCGCCTCCAGGCCGGCCCGGCGCATGTTCAGCTCCGCGATGGCCTCCCGGATACCGGCGGTGCGCGCCTGGAGCTCGCTCTGGCCCTGGGCCTTGCCCTCGGCTTCGGCCCGCAGGGCGGCGGCAGAGCCCTCCAGGGCCTCAATGCGCGCCCGGGCGGCGGCGGTATCCGCCTCGGTCTGGGCGGAGCGGGCCTGAATCTGCTCCAGCTCCCGGCGCTGCTCGTCCCGGCGGCGGGAGGCGTCGGCGAGCTGGGCGTCGAAATGGGCCAGCCGCTCCTCCAGCTTGAGGATGGCATCCTCGTGCTGGCGCTGCTGGGACTGGGCGGTCTCCACCTCGTAGGCGGCGGCGGTGGCCTCCCGCCTGGCCTCCTCCATGGCCTGGGCGGCGGCGGTGCGCTGCTCCTCCACACCGGCGCGCTGCCGGTTCAGCCGCTCCAGCTCGTTGGCCCGGCTGAGGATGCCCGCGCTGCGGGACACCGAGCCGCCGGTCATGGAGCCGCCGGGGTTGAGCACCTGGCCGTCCAGGGTGACGATTTTGAAGCGGTGGCCGTATTTGCGGGCCATGGCGATGGCCGCGTCCATATCCTCGGCCACCACGGTGCGCCCCAGCAGATTGGAAAAAATCCTCTGGTAGCGGGGGTCGAACTGCACCAGCTCGTCCCCCAGGCCCACGAAGCCCGCCTCCCCCCGCACGCCCTGCTCCCGGAAGTCGGAGGGGCGGATGGTGGTCAGGGGCAGGAAAGTGCTCCGACCGCCGTCCCGGCGCTTGAGGTACTGGATGGCGGCCTTGCCGTCCTCCTCCCGCTCCACCACAATGTGCTGCATGGCGCCGCCCAGGGCGGTCTCAATGGCCACGGTGCAGTGGTCGGGCACGTGGAGCAGCCCGGCCACCGGGCCGTGAACTCCCTTGAGCTGGCCCCGCCGGGCCTCCCCCATCACCAGCTTTACCGCCTTGGAGTAGCCCTCGTAGAGCTTCTCCATCTCGGAGAGCATGTGGATGCGGGATTGGAGGGCGTTCTCCTCCATCTGGAGCTTGACATGGCGCTCCTCGGCCTCCTTGGCCTTTTTCCGGCGGGACTCCAGCCGCAGGCCGTAGCCGTTGAGCACATTCTGGAGGGAATCCCGGTCCTCCCGGGCCTGGGCCAGCTCCTTTTGGGCCGCGTCCCGGCCCTCCTGAAGCTGGCGCACCCGCTCCTCACCGGCGGACAGCTCCTGATGCACCGCCTCATCCCGGTCCAGCAGCTCTTGGGCCGCGGCGGCCAGGGCGGAGAGCAGAGCCCTGGCCTCGGAGGCGGAGGCGTTCTCCACCGCCTCCTTCCGGCGCAGCTCCTCCAGCTCTCCGGCCAGGGTGCCTGCGGAGCGGACGGCCTCCTCGGCCTCCCCCTGTTTCGCGGACAGCTCCGCCGCCAGGGTGTCCAGCTCGCCCACCAGCGCCTCCAGACGCTCCTTTCGCTCGGCAATCTGGGCGCCGATGGAGTCGGCCCGGCCCTCCTGCTGCTCCAGCTCCCGCTGGATGCGGTCCCGGTTCTCCAGGTTGTTCTGGATGTTGGCCCGGAGTACCGCCACGGCGTTTTCCAGTCCGTTGGCGTCGGCCTCCCGCTGCATCATCTGGAAGCGGACGCCCTCGGCCTCCACGTCCTTGTCCCGCATCTGGGCGGCGTGCTCCTCGGCGGCGGCGTAGAGGGCCTCCACCGCCCCCTGGGCCTCCTCCTTCTGGCGGACGGCGTTCTCGTAGTCAGACAGGGTCTTGATGGCCCCCGCCCGTATGTTCTCCAACTGCTCCAGCCACAGGGAGATCTCCAGCCCCCGCAGCTCGTCCCGCAGCACCAGGAACTTCCGGGCCTTCTCGCTCTGGGCGCGGAGGGGCTCCACCTGGAGCTCCAGCTCGTCGATCTTGTCGGTGATGCGCACCAGGTTCTCCTGGGTGCGCTCCAGCTTGCGCTCGGCCTCCTCCTTCCGGTGGCGGAAGCGGGAGATACCGGCGGCCTCCTCAAAGACCTCCCGGCGGTCGGCGCTCTTGACGGACAAAATCTCGTCAATGCGGCCCTGCCCGATGATGGAGTAGCCCTCCCGGCCCAGTCCGGTGTCCATGAACAGCTCGTTCACGTCCTTCAGGCGGACGGAGCGGCGGTTGATGTAGTACTCGCTCTCGCCGGAGCGGTAGTACCGCCGGGTGACCATCACCTCGCTCTCCTCCATCGGGAAGATGTGGTCGGTGTTGTCCAGCACCAGGGAGACCTCCGCGAAGCCCTGCTGTCTGCGCACCGCCGTGCCGCCGAAGATTACGTCCTCCATCTTGCCGCCCCGCAGGGCCTTGGAGGACTGCTCCCCCATGACCCAGCGGATGGCGTCGGAGATATTCGATTTCCCGCTTCCGTTGGGGCCCACAATGGCGGTCATGTCCTCCCCGAAGGAGAGTACCGTCTTGTCCGGAAAGGATTTGAACCCCTGGATTTCCAGCGCTTTTAAATACAAGGTCTGCACCTCGCCATGTTATCATTCTGAATAAATTATTATACCAAGGAACGGCGTCCTTTGCAAACCCTTTTCCACAAAAACGCGGAGCGCCTGAGCGCTCCGCGTCTGGTTTGGCGGCACACGGCGGGCAAACCATTTCGCAGGGGCGGATACCTACATCCGCCCGCCGTACACCAGGTTTTGCACTGCCCCAGGCCCTGTGAAGGCCTGACAGGACGGGCGGCCATAAAGGCCGCCCCTACAGAGGAGCCGGACAGCCCCTGCACGTAGGGGCGACCCTTGTGGTCGCCCGCGGGCCGGTTATTCCCCAGCCTTCAACTTCTCTATCGCAGCCTTGGCCGCATTCTGCTCCGCCGCCCAAACCGCCACGGGCGGTTCGGGGCCCCCGTTTCTCTCCATCTGTCCGGGCGGAGTGAATCCGCCCGGCATCAAGATTTTGCTCCGCAAAATGCTTGACGCCGCTGACGCGGCGGCTCGCTTCCGCTCGCAAAAGAGGCGGAGCGGCCGGTTATTCCCCAGCCTTTAACTTCTCTATCGCGGCCCTGGCCGCGTTCTGCTCCGCCTCTTTTTTGCTGCGGCCGCGGCCCTGGCCGATGGGGATGCCGTTGAGATCCACCTCCACCGAGAAGATCTTGGCGTGATCGGGGCCCTCGGCGCCGATGAGCTGGTAGCCCAACACCTGGCCGCTCTCCCGCTGCACCAGCTCCTGAAGGGCGGTCTTGTAATCGCGGCTGGCGCTCTTCTCCGCCTCCCGGTCCAGGATGAACTTCTGGATGAGCTTCCGGGCCGAGCCGATGCCGCCGTCCAGGTACACGGCGGCCAGCACCGCCTCCACCGCGTCGGCAATGATGGAGGGCCGCTCCCGGCCGCCGCCGGCCTCCTCCCCCTTGCCCAGCTTCAGGTAGGCGCCCAGCTCCAGGCACTGGGCCACTTCCACCAGGCTGCCCTCACACACCAGGGCCGCCCGGGTGCGGGTCAGATCCCCTTCCGGCAGGTCGGGGTGGGTGCGGAACAGGTAGTCGGCCACGACCATACCAAGCACAGAGTCCCCCAGAAATTCCAGCCGCTCATTGCTCTGCAGTCCCTTGGCCTTGTTCTCGTTGGCGTAGGAGCTGTGGGTGAGGGCGTTTTCCAGAAAGGCCCGGTTGGTAAACCGGTAACCCAGCTTTTCTTCCAATGCCTCCATGGCCGATCCTCCCTTTCAAAGCCGGAGCCCCGCCGGGAGGCGGGGCTCCTGTCTCTTTGGTTTCTTCAGTCCTCCAGCTTGGACTTGAGGTAGCGGACCAGATCCGCCACGGTGGAGATACCGGACAGATCCTCCTCGTCCATGTCCTCCAGGCCAAACTCCTCTTCCACAGCCATGGTCATCTCCACGATGTCCAGGGAGTCGGCCCCCAGATCCTCAAACGAGGTGTCCATGGTAATGCTGTCCACGTCCACGCCGAACTGTTCGGACAGCAGGGCGGCGAGCTTCTCGAAAATCATGTTCATCTACTCCTGTCGCTTCCGTCGTTCCCGACGGTGTCATTGCACTATGATAATAGGCAAGTTTCTCCCGCCTGTCAATAGGAAAGTCAAAATTTTCCCATTTACTCACTGCGCAGGCGCATGTGGTCGATATTTTCGGTGATGTCCTCAATAATGCCGGAGGCCGCGAAGCTCTGGGCCTGGCGGATGGCGTTCTTGATGGCGAAGGCGTCGGAGGAGCCGTGGGCCTTGATGACGGGCTTGGAGATACCGATGAGGGGGGTTCCGCCCACCTCCCCGGCGTCCATCATCTTCTTGAAGTCCCGCAGGCCGCCGGAAACCAGCACCGCCGCCAGCATGGTGAGCAGGTTCTTCTTGAACATGGCCTTGAGCTGCTTTGCCATGAAGCCGCCGGTGCCCTCCATGGTCTTGAGGAAGATGTTGCCGGAGTAGCCGTCGGACACGATCACATCCACCTCGCCGTACACCGCCTCCCGTGCCTCCACGTTGCCCACGAAGTGGATGCGCCCGGCCTTGCCCGCCTCGGTGAGCAGGGCGTAGGCCTCCCGCTGGAGGTCGGTGCCCTTGGAGGGCTCGGCGCCAATGTTGAGCAGGCCCACCTTGGGCTCAGGGCGCTTGAGCACCCGCTCGGCGTAATAGGAGCCCATAAAGGCGAACTGGAGCAGATACTCCGGCGTACCCTCCGCCGTGGCGCCGCAGTCGATGAGCACCGCGCCGCCGCCGCCGGTGGGCACCACCGGGGCCATGGCCGCCCGGCGGATGCCCCGGATGCGCTTGACCATCAGCGTGGCCGCCGACAACAGCGCCCCCGTGCTGCCCGCGGAGACAAAGGCCGCCCCGTCCCCGTTCTTCAGCAGGTTCAGGCCCACGGTCAGGGAGGAGTCCTTCTTCTCCTTAAAGGCGGTGGCCGGGTTGTCGCACATCTCCACCACCTCGGAGGCGTGGACAATCTCCAGCCCCGGGGGCAGTTCGCCGATGCCGTCCTCCTTGAGCACCTTGAGGATGTCCTCCCCCCGGCCCACCAGAATGACTTCCACGCCCAGCTCCCGCACCGCAGCGAGGGCGCCCCGCACGTTGGAGACGGGCGCGTTGTCGCCGCCCATGGCGTCTACGATGATCTTCATGAGATCCCTCTTTTCGTATCGTTTTCTTCCTCCTTGCGTCCAAGGAGATAATCGGCGGAGACGTTATAATGCTCACAAATGGCGCAGAATCGCTCCAAAGTGGTGGTTTTTGTCCCCTTCTCCATCTCGCTCACCTGATTGGTGGAAACTCCGATGGCTTTGGCCAGCTGAGCCTGCGACTCGCCGCTTTTTTTCCTCAGCTCACGGAGCCGAGCACGAAACACATCCCGATCAAACATACGATCTCCTTGGCAATTCATCTTTTAGATGATATCATGGATTCATCTAAAAGATGATGCATAAAGAAGGTTATTCACCTGTTCCAATTGTTTCCTCCGTAAGTCCAAGGAGGTAGTCGGCAGACACCTCAAAAAACACGCAGAGGTCATACAGCCGGGCCATGGAGGTGGCCGAGTTTCCCTTTTCCATGTCGCCCACCTGCGTACTGGTAATGCCCATAACTTTGCCAAGCTGGGAGGCCGTCATACCTTTTTGCTCCCGCAGAGCGTGAAGTCGGGCGCCAAATATTTTTTTATCAAACACGGCACTCCCCCCTTGTATTTTCAGATTTAATCTGATATCCTAGATTCAGATTAAATCTGATATTTGTGAGGTGTTCTTCATGCTTGATTACATAAAAGAACTCTATCTATTGGAGAGCGAGACCAACCGCCTGCCTTTCCAGGAGGAGGCGGATTACCGTGCCGCCTCGCTGGAACCTGTCTCTTATACACATCTCCGAGCCCAC
>OWID01000689.1_pt1 | contig 11684 bp, 7 predicted proteins | sample 1732661 | NCBI WGS metagenome assembly OWID01 (sample SAMN05065739, study PRJEB22554) | human gut metagenome | biome: ENVO:2100002; feature: ENVO:00000062; material: ENVO:00002003 | host: Homo sapiens | place: USA
ATCTTAATTCAACTCTCTTTTTTGCTTTTACTGAATTTTATTTTGGACACTATTGATCTATACCCGTTATGGCGGTCTTAATTCTATCGAGCGTCAGACTATTTCCCAGACGCTCAACCAGCTCTACTTGCCTCTCAAAGATGGCATCAAATTCCACCTTCTTGTCATAGAGTTCCGAACGAACCGCCTTGGCACTGAGCGTACATATCTTTGAAAAATCCTCTTTCGTAAACTCGCCAGCCACAAAGTTGTACCATGACTTTCTGTCTATGGTGTAGCGCATTGCGACAGGAAACGTGTTTCTGTCTTTCTTTGGATATGACGCTTGTCAAGGATGAGCGCATAGGTGCAAATTCCGAATCTTGCGCTCTTGTAAATTGTTTCTAATTTCTTTGCCATTTCTGCCAATAGTCTGGAGGTTTCAACTTCACATTTTTCTCTATTTGGGGAAAACAATGGGAAAACAAGTACCCTCATTTTCTTCCAAAATCCCATATTTTCCGATGATTATCGGGAAAATAATGGGAAAACAGAGACGTTTTGATACGGGGTTTTACAGAGTATCATAAACTGACACAAAGATAGTAACTATTTGCTAATCAGCAATAAAGTATATATTAAAAAATCACAAGACATCATTCTGTCTTACTCATAATCTGGAGGTCCCTGGTTCAAGCCCAGGCTGGTCCACAAATAGGTTTCAAAAGGACGTCAAACAACACGCCATTTTAGCTTTCAAAACAAGGATAATCGCTGTAAAATCAAGGTTTTACGGCGATTTTTTGTTTTTTATCCACATTCGCTTGACTGCCAAACCATACCTTTTGATAGTCATCATTCGGTCATTTTCTGTTACAGAAACTGCTACACAAAAGCAGGCTCTCAAAAAATGTAGCAGTGAATGGAAAATGATCACCAAACTGACTGCATACAAATCTCTTGTTTTCAACAACTTATGTCGAACTTTGTAGCCGAAAAGCTACACTAAACAAAATGCGTTATGAAAACGACTTTCAAGGTGTCTTACTACCTACGTTCAAACTATGAGAACAAAGAAGGAAAATCGCCAGTAATGCTCCGAATGTACCTCAGTGGCGAAATGGCAAATCTGGGTTCTACAAAAATTTTCGTGGATAAATCTAAGTGGAGTAACAAAACCTGCAGAATGATTGGCAGAACGGCAGAAGCACTATCCGTCAATGCTCCAATAGATGCACTGACAATTACGCTGATGCAGATTCACAAGAAGTACGAAACCTCAGAGGAGCTTTCCTTAAACCTTTTATTTTAAAAGTAATTCTATTAAGGCATTTGCAAGCGAAGAGTCCATAATATTGATAAAATTGTCTTCTTCGGGTGCATAACCCAAGATATTGATACTCCCATACCAAACATTAGATTTGTCAATTATTGCACAACAAACAGAAATATCGGTGAGAATCCTCACGGTTATTCCCAAAGACAAGATGTATTCTGTCTGTTCATCCATTTGCTTTGTCAAAACAACTATTTCTATTCCATTTGCCGCAAGTTCCTTGAGGAGAAACGCAAGGGTATTCTTTGCCGTATGATATAATCGAGGTGAAGAGATAACAATGGAGCGCCTTGCAGCTAATAGGTCTTTACGGAACGGATGATAGAAAGTCTTACCATTGAAAATCTGTCCTTCATCAGCAGCTAAATCAAGTTCATTAAGGTTGTCAAACAAAGTCGGAGTTGACTTGGTGATAGTTTTATAGCCAATAGCAGCATAACCTTTGAGGCGCTTCCGATACATGCTCTCACAAATAGGATGATGTATGTCTATATAATCATAGATACGCACATCTTTCTTTCCCTCACGCTCACGATGGAGTCGCCCTGCATACTGTGCCAATAGTCCTTTCCATGAGATAGGTAATGCAAGAAACAGTGTGTCTAAACGCGGATAATCAAAACCTTCGCCGACATACATTCCTGTTGCAACTATGACCAAAGGTTCTTCTACAGAAATCGTCTTCAATTGTTGTAGGGCCTCTCTTTTTTCTTTTATGGTTCCAGCTCCCATCAACGTAATTACATTTTTGATATGAGTATTTAGTCTTTGTGCCAAAGTCGCAACATGAGATTTTCTGTTGGTCAGTATAATCGGTGTACGCCCGGAGTTTACCGCTTTACACACATCATCAATAATAAGCCTATTCCGCACTTCATCTTCTGAGATGGACTGATATAATCTTGCAACAGACTGTTTTTCCTCTGAAAGCGGACGAAAAGATGTGAATCTTGGGATAAGATACCTTTTAAAAGGTTGCTTTGCAATTTGACTTGCAGCGCCTGTCGAAAAACGAATAGGGCCACATTGCATGAATATGATAGGTTGATGGCCATCCTTACGAATAGGAGTCGCTGTTAACCCGTAGATAGATTGTGCCTTTAGATTCTTTAGAACGTTTTCGAATGTAAAGGATGGAACATGGTGGCATTCGTCCACTATAACCATTCCATATTGCTGTACAAATGGTTTGACACCATCTTCATTGATACATGATTGTATGAGGGCAATGTCAATAACCCCATGCAGCGAGTTGCCTGTAGAATCCAAACATCCAATGGGGGAGAATATCTTGCGACGACCTCTCTTTTTTGGCAATTCCGGCTCTTGATAATCGATATCAAGAAACTCTTCCAGCCGTTCCTTCCATTGCGCCTGCAATGCTTTGGAATGAACAAGAATAAGCGTATTTATCTTCTTACGGGCAATGATTGCTGCCGCTGTAACAGTTTTGCCAAATGCGGTGGTAGCATGAAGCACGCCAATGTTATGTGGAAGTAAAGCATTGATAGCCACCCGCTGTTCTTCGCGTTCTTCTCCTCGAAAGGTAACAGAGATAGGAGCACCATGGTTTGTCTCATCAGCGATTTCGAATTCTACATGATTCCCCCTTAGAAAAGAGACAATTGCGTCTTCACAGCCACGGGGCATAATCAGGTAGTCATCTGAAATGTCAAAACAGGAAATAATGCGAGGGATGGAATAGGTTGGCAGTCGTAAAGCTTGCTTACTATAAAAATCAGGATTCTTAAATGCTGCCATGCGCTTCAGATAATTCAACACCTTGACAGATATGGCTTTTAACGGAATATAAATCCTGTCAGCCTTAGTTACAGCAACCTTTGTATAAAAGTCTTCTCTACCTATATTCTGCGGAGTTGGAGTTACCCACGGCCTACTTTCACTTGATGTTGAGAGTGGCCCTAATTCCTCATGAAGATGTTGATTCAACTGCCTATCGACATCCTCATCTTGCATTTTTTCTATGTGATACAAGAACGCCCATTGGTCTTTATAAGCAAGAAAGTCGTCGTCTACAAAAACGCTGTTCAACTTCTTGCGAGCTTGTCCTTGCAGAGGGAGAGCCACAAGATTACCCAACCCGCCTTCAGGAAGATAATCTTGATTGGGAAAGAATCGATCGTAAGAACTAAAGGACATCCACCCATCTCGGTTCATAGCCTCTGTTAAAATGGCATTACCAAATTGTCTCGCCTTATAGGCTGGTATGGCATCTTCAAAAAATATCCATACATGAGCACCATTACCCGAACGAGAACGCTCAATGGCATAGGGAATACGCCAGTCCTTACACACTTCCGTAAAGGCCTTGACATCATCTTTATAGCCGTGCTTACAATTCTTGTCGTCAAAGTCCGTGCATAGAAAAGCACAATTGTTATCTGGCATGATGGCATATAAGCCTATCACATCCTGACAGTTTTCACTCTTACCCTCTAAGTGGTTGTAAATCGCTCTGTCACTCAACGATTCAAAGCTTCGATTTGGACAATTGGTGCACTTAAATGCTTTCTTATCACAGAGGCCTCTTTTCCATTCATTCATACACACAGGTTGGTATCCACCTTTTCCTGTGGTCTTACTGTACCATCTTCGTGCAAATACATCTTCTCGTCCTCTAAACAGAGAACGAAACAGCCGCACTTTATCATCAAGAGACAGATCTACTGAAAGGAATACTTTTGGGGAGTAATGCTGAACCTCGCTCTTGGTAAATTTTGAAACATAATCAATTCCATGTGAACGGAGCAAGGCTTTTAACTCGTCATTCTCCTTTTGAAGAGTCTCAATACACAGGCGAAGATGGCGATACCGTTCTTCTATTGTTTCTATTCTTTCCATAGCATGTATCCTTTACAGGTTCATATTATCATAGCCTCAACAAAATGGCTCAGTCTTTCAAGCAGCCAATAGGGATTACGTACACTCCCGTATTTCCTTCGGTATACAAAACTATCACATTATTTTGAACAAGCCAAATGATTTTATGACTTTCTCGGCTATTTATGGTCGTTCTATTCGGCTTTTTTGTTGATATCTTTTGAGATAAACGGAAAAAAGAGTATTTTTGCATCTTGATATGGTATTGAACTACATTTGGATAGCGTTTTTCGTGATAGCGTTCCTGTTTGGGCTGGTGCAGCTGGGCATGGGAGACACTACCGTGTTTCAGAAGATGGTAGACTCCACCTTCGACTCTTCCAAGAATGCCTTTGAGGTTTCATTGGGCTTGACGGGCGTGCTGGCCCTGTGGCTGGGCATCATGAAGATTGGCGAGCGAGCCGGCGTGGTGAACGTGCTGGCTCGAGCGTTGAGTCCGCTGTTCACCAAACTGTTTCCCGACATTCCCCGCAACCATCCTGTGATGGGGTCCATCTTCATGAACATCGCCTCCAACATGCTCGGACTTGACAATGCCGCCACGCCTACAGGATTGAAAGCCATGCAGCAGATGCAAGAGCTGAATACGAGGAAAGAGACAGCCACCAACCCGATGATCATGTTTCTAGTGCTCAACACAAGCGGCTTGACCATCATTCCGACAACGATTCTGGCGTTTCGGGCAGCCAACGGGGCTGCTTCGCCTACCGATGTATTTATCCCCATCCTCCTCGCCACCACCGTAGCCACGCTGGCCGGCATCATCATCACGTCGGTTTGGCAGCGCATCAACCTGTTGCAGCCGGTGTTGATGGCTGTACTTGGGGGGCTGATGGCTTTCGTGGGACTGGTCATCTGGGGCTTCGGGCAAATGGACAAAGACACGATGGCGACAGTGACCGGTGTTGCTTCCAATCTGATATTGCTTTCTATCATTCTCATCTTCATTGTTTCCGGGTTTTGGAAACGCATCAATGTCTACGACGCTTTCATCGAAGGGGCCAAAGAGGGCTTCACCACCGCCGTGCGCATCATTCCCTACCTGGTGGCCATCTTGGTGGCTGTGGGTGTATTCCGGGCTTCAGGGGCGATGGATATGCTTATCAACGGCATTGCATGGGGAGTGGAAAAATGCGGACTAAACACCGATTTTGTGGGTGCATTGCCCACGGCCCTGATGAAGCCCTTGAGCGGGAGCGGAGCCCGAGGCCTCATGCTGGAGGCGATGAAGAACTATGGTGCCGATTCGTTTGTGGGTCGTTTGAGTTGCATTTTCCAAGGCAGCACCGACACTACTTTCTACATTCTCGCCGTCTATTTTGGCAGTGTGGGCATCAGGAATACCCGGCACGCTGTGGCAGTCGGCTTGTTGGCAGACTTGGCCGGAGTCATCGCTGCCATATTGGTTGCGTATGTCTTCTTTGGGTGGAGGTAAAGAGGCAAAAAAGTAAAGAGATATGAGAGCGGAGAAATATCACTCTATCAAACAAGATATAAACATCATAATAGGGACATTAGGCAACATTATTAAGAAAATAAAAGATAAGAATGAGTAGACAAGGTCACCCAAAGCCTGTCAAAGTAGGAAGTTTACCTTTTTACTCCTTTATCTTTCTACCTTTATAAGTTATGGCAAACTTAAAATCACTCGTCAAAGACACTGCTATCTACGGCATCAGCAGCATTGCCGGCAGGTTTATCAACTATCTGCTGGTTCCCATCCAGACTGCAGCTTTTGCAGCCTCAGGGGGAGAATACGGGGTGGTGACCAACATCTATGCCTATACGGCGCTGCTGTTGGTGCTCCTCACCTACGGCATGGAAACCACGTTTTTCCGTTATGTCAACAAGACCGGGGAAGACGCTGGGAAAGTCTACCCCACCACGCTCATCACCGTGGGCACCACGTCGCTGCTTTTCATCGTCGTTGTGTTGGCCTTCCTGCCGCAGATAGCGACTTTCATGAAATATCCCGACCACCCGTCGTGGGTAGCGGTGATGTTTGTCTGTGTGGCCATCGACGCCTTCAAGTGCATTCCCTTTGCCTACCTGCGCTATCAGAAACGCCCGTTGAAATTTGCCGCCTTACAGCTGCTCAACATCGTGTTGAACATCATTCTCAATGTGCTTTATCTCATCGCGCTACCCTATTTCCACCTCAATCCCTTCGGCCTCTACGATGCCGACTTCACCCTTGACGTGGGCATGGTGTTCTATATCAATCTGGTATGCACAGCGGTGGTGCTCCTCTGCTTCAAGACCGAACTCACAGGCTTCAGCTACCGATTTGACCGGGCGTTGCTCAAACGGATGCTCCGCTATGCCTGGCCGCTTCTCATTCTCGGCATTGCAGGCATTCTCAACCAGACATTTGACAAGATCACCTTTCCTTATCTCTATGAAGGGAGCGATGAAAAGGCGCAGTTGGGCATCTATGGGGCCGCCGCCAAGGTGGCCATGATCATGGCTATGATCACCCAAGCCTTCCGCTATGCCTACGAACCATTCGTGTTCGGCAAAGCCAAGGAGAAGGACAACCGTGCCACCTATGCCAAGGCCATGAAATATTTCATCATCTTCACCCTCTTGGCCTACCTCGCCGTGATAGCCTATCTCGACATTCTGCGCTACATCATCGCGCCAAGCTACTGGCCAGGCCTGCGCATCGTACCCATCGTGATGGCCGCAGAAATCATGATGGGCGTCTACTTCAACCTCTCATTCTGGTACAAGCTCATCGACAAGACCATCTACGGGGCCTGGTTTTCCGGTATCGGGTGTTTTGTCCTTGTAGCCGTCAATGTCATATTCGTGCCCCGCTACAGCTATGTGGCCTGCGCCTGGGGCGGTTTCGCAGGCTACGGCACGGCCATGCTCCTGAGCTATTTCGTGGGGCAGAAGAAATACCCCATCGACTATCCCATGAAGGAAATCATGATCTATGTAGTGCTGGCGGCGGTGCTCTGTGGCGGTATGACGCTGGCCAACGACTCCCTGCCAATGTGGGGTTCGGTAGCTGTTAACACCTTGTTGATAGGCGTTTTCATCGCCTATTTGGTAAAGAAAGACTTTCCGTTGGCCACGCTTCCGGTCGTGGGAAAATATTTCAGCAAAACAACATAACAATAAACATTTATAGCAACACACACAAATGAAAATCAAGAGCCTTATCACCTTTCTGCTTTTCCATCTCCTCGCCTTCCTGCCTTCCAAGGCCGACGAGGGCATGTGGACCATCTACAACCTGCCGCAGGCTGCCTTTGAGCAGATGCAGGCAGAGGGATTCCAACTCACCTACGACCAACTCTACAACGGCGAAAACGCTTTGAAGAACGCCGTGGTCAATTTCTCCGGCCACTGCTCGGGCGTGGTGGTTTCACCCGACGGGCTCGTGTTCACCAACCACCATTGCGGGTTTGAAGCCATACGCAGCCATTCCACCGTGGAACATGACTATATGCTCAACGGCTTTTACGCCAAGAGCTACGCCGAAGAGCTGCCCAACAAGGATATGTTCGTTGGTTTCATGGTGGAGCAGAAAGACATCACCGACAGCGTGATGGCACTTGGCTACGACTACATGACCAGCGACCGCCGCGAGGCTGTCATCGACTCGCTCCAGACGGCCATGACCCGCGAGGTGAAAAAGCAGGACTCCACGCTCCATGTAGAGATAGACGCTTTCTATGAAGGCAACAAATGGTATGCCACCACCTATCAGAATTTCCCCGACTTGCGTCTGGTGTTCACCGTTCCCAAGTCGATGGGGAGGTATGGCGGCGAGACCGACAACTGGATGTGGCCCCGGCAGACCTGCGACTTCTCCGTGTTCCGCGTGTATGCCGACCCCAAGACCAATCGTCCCGCACCCTACTCCAAAGACAACGTGCCCTACAAACCCAAGCGTTGGGCCCGGGTGAGCCTGCAAGGCTACAAGGACGGTGACTACGCCATGACAATGGGCTATCCCGGAAGCACCTCCCGCTACCTATCGAGCTACGGCATCAAGGAGATGCGCGATGCCGAGAATGCCGTCAGGGCACAGGTGCGGGGCGTGAAGCAGGAGGTGATGATACGCCACATGAGGGCCGACGAGGCTGTGCGCATCAAGTATGACTCCAAGTATGCACAGAGCTCCAACTACTGGAAAAACTCCATCGGCATGAACAAATGCATCGATTCCATCGGCATCATAGCCCAGAAGCAACGCTATGAAGACCGCATACAAGCCTATCAGGACTCCACGGGCTACTTGAAAGACAAGCTCGACTTCGCCTTATTGAAGCACCTCTACGGCAAACGCTTCAAAAGCCGCTACACCTTCATGAACCTTTGGGAGGCCTTCGGGCGGACGAGCGAGTTTGCCACACGCGCCCGCAAACTCAATGAGGGCATGGAGATACACGGACCGGAGAACAACGAGAAGAAACAATACGTGATGTTCAAGGACAACAGCGACACTTGGGATGAGGCTCTTGACAAAGAGGTGCTGGCCGCCATGCTCAAGAACTATCGCGAGCATGTGGATGCCAAGTATCTGCCGGCCTTCTACACCCAAACGATTGACAAGCGGTTTGGCGGCGACTATACGCGCTACGTGGACTATCTCTACAAAGAGTCGGCCATCATGAAGAGCGGTCGGAAGCTCTTCATCAACAGCAAGGCCTACCGGAAAGATCCGGGCGTGAACTTCGGACTCGACCTGCTCGAAGTGATGGGTGACCTGCGTGCGGCCATGAGCGAAGTGAAAGACAGCATCGATGAGCAGGAGCGTTATCTCTGTGCGGCCAAACTGCGCATGGAGGAAGACATGCCCCACTACTCTGATGCCAACTTCACCATGCGTCTCTCTTATGGGCAGGTGGGCGGTTTTGAACTCGACGGGAAGCCATCGGGCTACTACACCACTGCCGAGAGCCTTGTGGAGAAAATGAAACGGGGCGACAAGGTGGTCGACTATTTTGCCGAACCTGTCATGCATCGGTTGATGGGCGAGAGTGATTTCGGCCGTTATGCCGACAAGACCACCGGCAAGATGCAGCTCTGCTTCCTCACCAACAACGACATCACGGGCGGCAATTCCGGTTCGCCGATGTTCAATGGCAAGGGAGAACTCATTGGTCTGGCTTTCGACGGCAACTGGGACAGCCTCTCAAGCGACATCAACTTCGACAAGCGGCTGGCCCGCTGCATCGGCGTGGACATACGCTATGTGCTCTACATGATGGACAAGTGGGGACATGCCGACCGACTTTTACAGGAAATCAACGCACAATAAACCAAACGAATCCGGAAAGTATGCCGCACTTTCCGGATTCATTCGTTTTCCCTCCCGGGAGATGAAGGATCAAATTATCTCGCCGATAGATTTGTTCCTTTCGCTATTTTCATTATTTGCCACTTGTCTTATTTCTTCCTCGGGCGGCGTCTTGCCCAGCCTTCCTCGCTGAAATCGGGCTCCTCATCATTGAACTTGTCACGACCCCGGCGACCGAAGTCCCGGCCGAAGTCGCGCCCCATGCGCTCCCGGCGGTCTCCTCCGCTGCGGCCACGGCGGTCGTTGCCACCACGGGCCCCGCGTCCGTGTCCACCCTCATCGGCTTCGTTGCAGCGCACTTCACGGCCCTTATACTGCGAACCGTTGATGGCTTTCATCACGCGGCCTGCATCTTCCTCGGGCACCTCGATATAGGAAAACTTGGACATGAGGTCGATATGGCCCACCTCCTGCCGTCCGCGCACGTTCTTGTTGAGGAACTGCATCACCTCGCCGGGATAGAAACCATCGGCCTTGCCCAAGTTGATGAACAAGCGGGTGAAGCCGTCTTCTGCCTTGCGGGGACCGCGCTGACGGTCACCGCGACCGCCACGGGCACCACCGCCACGCATCTCGCCGCGCTCCTTCTTGCCCTTCGATGAAGAGGGTTTCTCTATCTCGGGCGCATTCTTATAGTAGTTGAGGAACCGACCGAAGGTGATGGTCACCATCTTCTTGATGATGTCCTCCTTGTCGATATACTCAAACTGGCGGATGATTTCGGGCATGTATTGCTCAATTTGCTCCTCGTCCACATCGGTTTTCATGATGTCGTTCATCACCTTGTAGAGCTGCTTCTTGCATATTTCCTCGGGCGAAGGCAGCGTGCCGTCGACAAATTCCTTACCAATCTGCTTCTCAATCTGGCGCACCTTGAACTTCTCGCGCGTGTGGATGATGGAGATGCTCGTTCCCTTCTTGCCTGCACGGCCCGTTCGGCCCGAGCGGTGGGTGTAGCTCTCGATGTCGTCGGGCAGTCCGTAGTTGATCACATGGGTGAGGTCGTCCACGTCGAGTCCGCGGGCAGCCACATCGGTTGCCACGAGAAACTGCACCGTATGCCGGCGGAATTTCTGCATTGTCAGGTCGCGCTGCTGCTGGCTCAAGTCGCCGTGCAGGGCCTCTGCGTTGTAGCCGTCTTTGATGAGCTTGTCGGCTATCTCCTGCGTTTCTATCTTCGTGCGGCAGAAGATGATGGCGAAGATGTGCGGGTAGAAATCCACGACACGCTTCAAGGCCAGATACTTGTCTTTGGCGTTGACGAGATAGTAGATATGATTCACGTGCTCGGCCCCTTCGTTGCGCGAACCCACCACGATTTCCTTGTGGTCGTGCAGATAGTTCTTGGCGATGCGCTCCACCTCCCGGCTCATCGTGGCCGAGAAGAGCAGCGTGTTGTGGTCGTCGGGCAGTGTCTCGAAGATGGCGTTGATACTCTCCGAGAAGCCCATGTTGAGCATTTCGTCGGCCTCGTCAAGCACGATGTTGTTCACCTGGTCGAGCTTGGCCACCCCACGGTTGATGAGGTCGATGAGTCGTCCCGGTGTGGCCACGATGATCTGCGCACCGTGTTTCAGCGTGCGTATCTGCGGGCCGATGTCGGCTCCGCCATACACGGCAGCCACATGCAGGCCGTCGATGTATTTGGAAAACGCATTGAGGTCGTCGGCTATCTGCAAGCACAGTTCGCGCGTGGGACTCAATATCACGGCCTGCGTGGTCTTGTCCGTCGCATCGGTCTTCTGCACCACGGGCAGTCCGTAAGCGGCCGTTTTTCCCGTACCGGTCTGTGCCAGTGCGATGACGTCGTTTTTGTTACCGAGCAAGTAAGGGATTACTTCTTCCTGTACGGGCATGGGATTTTCAAACCCCAGCTCTTCAATGGCGCGACGAATGTCCTCGCTCACGCCCAATTCTTCAAATGTCTTCAATTTATAACTTTTTTAGTTTCGCAAGCTCAACTTTAGGAGTTAAAGGAGTGAAAGGGAGTTAGCACTCACTTCGTTCGTTAGGAGTTAAGACATCAGTCCATAGCTTGATGGCCCGAGCGTGCAGGAAGAGGAAAACTATTGTCTTAACTCCCTTTCACTCCTTAACTCCTTTAACTCTGTCTCTTATACACATCTCCGAGCCCACGAGACCGGAGCCTAT
>OWID01000695.1_pt1 | contig 11614 bp, 8 predicted proteins | sample 1732661 | NCBI WGS metagenome assembly OWID01 (sample SAMN05065739, study PRJEB22554) | human gut metagenome | biome: ENVO:2100002; feature: ENVO:00000062; material: ENVO:00002003 | host: Homo sapiens | place: USA
TACGAGATAGGCTCCGGTCTCGTGGGCTCGGAGATGTGTATAAGAGACAGATCGGGAGGGGGCCTTCCAAATGGAGCAAACGCGAGTGGTGGATAATCTCTGGAGGATCTGGGTGGATACCAAGCGGCGCATCGTCTCCTTTCACGAGGAGGAGGGCTGCCAGATGCTGGAGTTCCACAGCCACGAGATGTTTTTGAGCTGCGTGGACCAGTACTCCGGGAAGCAGTACCGCTATCAGTAAAAAAACGGAAAAGGGCGCCTTTTGGCGCCCTTTTTTTCCCCGAAACGGTTGACAAACCGGCGGAACGTGATATCATAAGCAAGGAATTGCATAGTTTGGCGAGGATGAGGACGAGTACCCCTTTTCCACCGTGCAGAGAGCCGCCGTTTGGTGCAAGGCGGTCGGGCGGGGAGGGCGAACATCACCTTGGAGCCTCCTGCTGAAAGACGACGCGAGTAGGACAGGACGCATGATGCCCGTTAACGCATCGGCCCGTGACGGCGGGCTGTGAGGGGCCGCTTCCCGTAAGGGGACGGCAAGAAGAGTGGTACCGCAGAGTGTTTTTCCACACCCTGTCTCTTGAAAAAGAGGCAGGGTGTTTTTATTTTGCCTGAACAAATTTACGATATAAAGGAGAAGCGGACATGGACTACAATAAGACCATCAATCTGCCCAAGACGGACTTCCCCATGCGGGCGGGCCTGCCCAAGCGGGAGCCGGAGATGCTGGGGCGCTGGAAGGACCAGGACGTCTACAACGAGATGCTCAAAAAGAACGAGGGCAAGCCCCTGTTCAACCTGCATGACGGCCCTCCGTTCTCTAACGGCGCCCTGCACATGGGCCACGCCCTGAACAAGGCCATCAAGGACTTCATCACCCGCAGCTATGCCATGCGGGGTTACTACACCCCCTATATCCCCGGCTGGGATAACCACGGCATGCCCATCGAGTCCGCCATCATCAAGCAAAACAAGCTCAACCGCAAGGAGATGAGCGTGCCCGACTTCCGCTCTGCCTGCCAGGAGTTCGCCCAGCACTATATGGACGTGCAGAGCGAGGGCTTCCAGCGCATGGGCGTCCTGGGCGACTGGGAGCACCCCTACGCCACCATGCACCCCGGCTTTGAGGCCGAAGAGGTGAAGGTGTTCGGCGAGATGTTCAAGAAGGGCTATATCTACAAGGGCCTCAAGCCCGTTTACTGGTGCCCCCACGACGAGACGGCCCTGGCCGAGGCGGAGATCGAGTATCAGGACGATCCCTGCACCACCGTGTATGTGAAGTTCCCCATGCACGACGACCAGGGCAAGCTCTCCCATGTGGATAAGAGCAAGCTCTTCTTCGTGATCTGGACCACCACCATCTGGACCCTGCCCGGCAACCTGGCCATCGCCCTGCATCCCGATGAGTCCTACGCCCTGGTGAAGGCCCCCAACGGGGAAACCTATATCATGGCCGAGGCCCTGACGGAGAAGGTCATGAAGATCGGCGGCTTTGAAAGCTACGAGATCGTGGAGACCCACCCCGGCTCTTTCTTTGAAAATATGCTGGCCGACCATCCTTTCCTGCCCAAGACTTCCCGTCTGGTGAATGCCGACTACGTCACCATGGACTCCGGTACCGGCTGCGTCCACACGGCCCCCGGCTTCGGCGCCGACGACTATCAGACCTGCAAGCGCTACGGCATGGACATGGTGGTGCCCGTGGATGACCAGGGCCGCCACACCGACTACGCCGGCAAGTACGCGGGCCTGACCACTGACGAGTCCAACCCCATCATCCTCAAGGATATGAAGGAGAGCGGCGTGCTCTTTGCCCAGGAGGACATCGTCCACAGCTATCCCCACTGCTGGCGCTGCAAGGGCCCCATCATCTTCCGCGCCACTCCCCAGTGGTTCTGCTCCGTGGAGGCTTTCAAGGACGAGGCCTGCGCCGCCTGCGATGACGTGCGCTGGGTGCCCGGCTGGGGCATTGACCGCATGAAGTCCATGATCCGCGAGCGCAACGACTGGTGCATCTCCCGTCAGCGCAAGTGGGGCCTGCCCATCCCCGTGGTGTACTGCAAGGACTGCGGCAAGCCCATCTGCACCGACGAGACCATCGCCGCCATCTCCGCTCTCTTCGAGAAGGAGGGCTCCAACGCCTGGTTTGCCAAGACCGCCGAGGAGATCCTGCCCGAGGGCTTCACCTGCCCCCACTGCGGCGGAAAGAGCGGCTTTGAAAAGGAAGAGGACACCCTGGACGGCTGGTTCGACTCCGGCTCCACCCACTTCGCCGCCATGAAGCGGGATCAGGGCTTCTGGCCTGCTACCATGTACCTGGAGGGCCTGGATCAGTACCGCGGCTGGTTCCAGTCCTCTTTGCTGACCGCTGTGGGCGCCTTCGGCCAGGGCGCGCCCTTCAAGGAGTGCGTCACCCACGGCTGGACCGTGGACGGCGAGGGCAAGGCTATGCACAAGTCTCTGGGCAACGGCATGGACCCCTATGAGATCATGGACAAGTACGGCGCAGACCTGCTGCGTCTGTGGGCTGCCAGCGCCGACTACCACGCCGATATGCGCTGCTCTCACGACATCTTCAAGCAGCTGAGCCAGAACTACCTGAAGTTCCGCAACACCGCCCGCTACTGCCTGGGCAACCTGGACGGCTTCGACGCCGACCATCTGGTGGCTCCCCAGGACATGGAGGAGCTGGACCGCTGGGCCGTCACCCGCCTGAACGCCCTCATCGAAAAGTGCGAGCAGGCCTACAAGGACTACGAGTTCAACGCCGTCACCCACGCGGTCAACGACTTCTGCGTGGTGGACCTGTCCAACTTCTACCTGGATATCATCAAGGACCGGCTCTACTGCGAGGAGCGGGACGGCCTTAAGCGCCGCAGCGCCCAGACGGCCCTGTTCCTGATCCTGGATACCATGACCCGCATCATGGCCCCCATCCTGGCCTTCACCTGCGACGAGATCTGGCAGTCCATGCCCCATCGCGCCGGTGACGACGAGCGCAACGTGGTGTTCAACGAGATGCACAAGCCCTTCGCCGACTATGCCCTCAGCGAGTCCGCCATGGCCAAGTGGGGCGTGGTGGAGACCCTGCGCGACGACGTGAACGCCGTGCTGGAGGCCGCCCGTGCCCAGAAGAAGATCGGCAAGGCCCTGGAGGCCCATGTGACCCTCCACGCCGGCGATGACGCCACCGCCACCATCCTCATGCAGACCGCCGGACTGAACCTGGCGGAGCTGTTCATCGTCTCTGACTGCCAGGTGGCCTCCGGCCGTCCCGAGGACGGCGCCGTCACCGGTCAGGGCACCGCCTATCCTGGCCTGACCGTGGCTGTCACCGAGGCCAAGGGCGGCAAGTGCGAGCGCTGCTGGATGCACTCCACCCAGGTGGGCCAGGACGCGGATCATCCCACCCTGTGCCCCCGCTGCGCTGCTGTGGTGGCCAAGCTGCCCCAGTTCTGATCCTGCGTTTTCCCTTCAAGCAAAAGCACCCGGATCCTACGGTCCGGGTGCTTTTTTGCGTTGTGTGGAAAACCGGGGAGAACGGCCCTCCGGCGGTCGGGCAAAACTGCGCCGGGATCAAAAAGCGCCCCGCGGATGTTCCGCGGGGCGCTTGCGTTTACAGTCAGTCCAGAGGAACCTGCACGATGGCGTCCAGGGCGATGGAGATCTCGTTTTCCACAGCCTGGGCCACGTCGGTGTCGTCGGCGGTCTGGTTGTAGCCGTCCACGCCCACCAGCTCGAAGGCGGGAGCGTCGGCAGCGATGATGGCGCCGGCCTTGACGCCGTGGAGGGAGGCCACCACCAGGAGGCTGGCCACCTCGTTTTCCATGGCCTTCACGCCGGCCTTGGCGTAGAGCTTCACGGTGGACTCCAGGAAGCCGGGATAGAACAGGGCCTGGGTCAGCACGATGCCCTTGTGGACGGGGATGTCCAGGGCCCGGGCGGAGGCGGTCAGGGCCGCGACCACCTCACCGTCGGCGATAGCGGGGTAGGAAAGGGGGATCATCTTCTCAGTGACGCCCTCCTCCCGGCAGGCGCCGGTGGCGATGATGAGGCTGCCGGCAGTCACATCGGGCTGCATGCCGCCGCAGGTGCCCGTGCGGATGATGACCTTGGCGCCGGCACGCCACAGGCTCTCAAAGGCGATGGCCGCGCCGCCGCAGCCTACGCCGTGGGAGGTGACGGCCACCTCCACGCCCTTGTAGGTGCCTGCGTAGGTCCAGTACTCCCGGTTCTGGGCCAGGCACCGGGCGTTTTCCAGCCGGTGGGAGATGCGCTCGGCGCGGGCGGGGTCGCCGCACACCAGCACGCGGGCGGGGATGTCGCCGGGGGCCACATGGATGCAGGGCAGCAGATTCTTTTCAGACATGGGATCTCCTCCTGAGTCGTAAAAAATGTGGATAGAAAGCTGGCCCGCCGCCAGGCGGGCCAGCGCGTGTGGAAAAGGGAAGTCAGCTCTTGCGCAGCTTTCCGGTGGCGGTGCGGCGGCTGAACAGCACCAGCGCCACCACGGTGGCGATATAGGGCAGGGCCATGGTCAGCTGGCTCTTGATGACGTTCTGCAGCGCAAGGCCGATGCCCTGGCACAGACCGAAGAACAGGCTGGAGAAGATCACCAGCAGGGGGTGGGACATGCCCAGGGAAGAGGCCGCCATGGCGATGAAGCCGCGGCCGGAGGTCATGTTCTCCGTGAACATGGTCACCTGGCCCATGCTCAGTGCCGTGCCGCCCAGGCCGCACAGGGCACCGGAGAGCACCACCACGGCCATCTGGATGCGGGTGCCCTTGGTGCCGAGGCTCTCTGCCGCTTCCTTGTTGATGCCCACAGACAGCGTCCGGTAGCCGGCCACGGTCTTGAAGAGGAAGATAAAGAGCACGATGGCGATCACATAGCACAGGTAGTCCAGGATGGTCAGGTTTTCCAGCACACGGCCCAGGAACGGGATGTCCTTGATGATGGGCAGGTTGATCTTGTACATGGGCACCAGGCGCTCATCCACCAACCGGCCCCGCAGACCGAAGATGACGTACAGGAGGAAGGTGGTGGCGCCGTTGATGAGCAGGTTCAAAGAGGTACCGATGACCATGTCCGGGGCCTTGTACTTCACCTGCAGCACGGCCACCACCGCGCCCACCAGGGCGCCGGAGGCGATGCCGGCCAGCACGGACAGCAGGATGCTTCCGGTGAAGAAGTTCACCACGATGGAGCAGAAGCACGCGATGAGCATCTGGGCTTCCAGGGCGATGTTGAACACGCCCACCCGGCTGCACATGGCGCAGCCCAGTGCCGCCAGCAGAATGGGGGTGGTGGAGCGCAGGGTGGAGTTGACGATGGAGGCGATATATGCGCTGTTCATGCCTGAGCCCCTCCTTCCGCAGTCTTGGCCTTTTTCTTCTTGGTGAACTGGAACACCACTTTCACGGAGACAAACAGCGTGATGCAGCACTGGATGATGGTGGCGATCTCCAGGGGGATGCCCATGGAGCGCTGGATGGCGCTGCCGCCGATCTGGAGGCCCGCCAGGAAGATGGCGGAGAAGAACATGCCCACAGGATGGAGGTTTGCCATCAGGGCGGCCATCAGGCCCGTCCAGGCGTAGCTGGTGGAGGTGAACATGCCGTCCACAAAGCGGTACTTGAGGCCGAAGACCTCCGTGCCGCCGCCGATGGCGGCGATGGCGCCGGAGAGGGCCATGGTGATCATCATGACCTTGATCTGCTTGGTGCCGCCGTAGCGGGCGAAGGCTGCGTTGAAGCCGCCCATCTTGGACTCATAGCCGAACACGGTGCGCCGGGTGAGGAACATCATGCCGATCATCACCAGAACGGCAATGATGAAGCCGGCGTTAAAGGTGCTGATAGAGGACAGGCGGGGCAGGTGCATGGCCTCATTGAGCTCGATGGTCTGCAGGGCCAGGCCGTCGCCGGCGGTGTCCTTGAGGGGATAGGTGACGAAGTAGCTGGTGATGTAGTTGGCCACGTAGTTGAGCATCAGCGTGGTGATGACCATGCTGACGTTGAACTTCCAGGTGAGCACGGCGGGCAGCAGGGCGTACAGGGCGCCGGCTGCCAGAGCCGCCAGCCAGGCCAGCAGGCAGATGAGCACCGGAGGGCCGGGCACATACAGGGCCACCACCGTGCCGATGAAGGCGCCGGTGATCATCTGGCCCTCCACGCCGATGTTGATGTAGCCGGCGCGCCAGGCGATGCCGGTGGCCATGGCGGAGATGATGATGGGCGTGGCACGGGTCAGGGTGGAGAAGAGGTAATAGGGCTTCAGAAAGGACTTCTGGAACATCTCCGCGTAGACTGCCAGGGGATTCTGGCCGCAGGAGAGAATGACCACTGCGCCCACCGCCAGGCCGAATACCACGGCGATCAGGGGCTGACGCAGTGCCGCCAGGGACCGCAGGAGACTGCGGGAGAAGGCGGAACCGTTAGACTGCTTCATGGAGCGATCCTCCCATCATCAGGATACCGAGGGCTTCCTCTGTGGCGTCGGCCTTGCGGAACTCGCCGGCGGCGCGGCCCTCATAAATAACATAGATCCGGTCGGAGAGGGACATGATCTCCGTCAGCTCGGAGGAGATCAGCAGCACGGCGTCGCCCCGCTCCCGCTTTTCCAGCAGCTTGTTGTGGATAAACTCCATGGCGCCGATGTCCACGCCGCGGGTGGGCTCGGCGGCGATGAGCAGGGGAGAGCCCTGCTCGATCTCACGGGCCACGATGAGCTTCTGGATGTTGCCGCCGGAGAGCTCTCCGGCCTTCTGCTCCTGGCCGCTGTTGCGCACATCGTAGTCATCCAGCAGCTGCTGGGTGAAGGCGCGGATGCCCTTGGGGTTGAGCAGGCCGTGGCTGGAGATCTGGCTCTGGCGCTGGTGGGCCATGATGGCCGTCTCGGCCAGGGTGGCCTGCTTGGCGCAGCCGTGGAGATAGCGGTCCTCGGGGATGCAGGCGCAGCCCGCCTCGCGGATCTGGCCCACGGTCTGGCCGGTGACGTCCTTGCCGTTGAGGAGGATCTTGCCGCCGGTGGGCTCCGTCAGGCCCGTCAGGCACTCGATGAGCTCGGACTGGCCGTTGCCGGACACGCCTGCGATGCCTACGATCTCGCCGGCATCCACATGGATGGAAAAGCCGTCCAGGATGTTCTTTTTCTCGGAGCCGGCCAGGGTCAGGCCCTGCACGTCCAGCACGGTCTGGCCGGGCGTCTGGGCGGGCACTTCCCGCTCCACGATGTGGCGGCCCACCATCAGGAAGGACATCTCCTCGATGCTGGTCTCGTCCTTGCGCATCTCCTTGATGTGCTTGCCCAGCCGCATGACCATGACCCGGTCGGCCACGGCCATGACCTCATGGAGCTTGTGGGTGATGATGATGATGCTCTTGCCCATTTGGGCCAGCTTGCGCATGGTGGCCAGCAGCTCCGTGACCTCCTGGGGCGTCAGCACGGCGGAGGGCTCGTCGAAGATGATGATGTCCGCGTCCTGGTAGAGGACCTTCAGGATCTCCACCCGCTGCTGCAGACCCACGGGGCAGTCGGCCACCCGCAGGCGGGGATCGATGTGCAGGCCGTACTTTTCACAAAGGGACTCCGTGATGCGCACGGCGGCCTCCCGGTCAAAGAAAATGCCGTGCTTGCGGGGCTCGCGTCCGTAGACGATGTTCTCCGCCACGGAGCAGGGACCCAGCAGCATGAAGTGCTGCTGCACCATGCCGATCTTCTTGGCGATGGCGTCGTGGGGAGAGCGGAAGTGCTGGAGCTCGCCGTTGAGATAGATCTCGCCGGCAGTGGGACGCTCCAGTCCGTAGAGGATCTTCATCAAGGTGGACTTGCCTGCGCCGTTTTCGCCCACGACCGCCAAAATCTCGCCCTGGTTCAGGGAGAGATGGACGTCGTCGTTGGCGTACAGGGAGCCGTATACCTTGGTGATGTGCTTCATTTCCAGCAGCAATGGGATCACCAGTCCTTTCGTTGCGTTGTGGCTGCGCCGTCTCCCCGGCGGAAGGCGCTTCCGTCCGGGAGGCAGCGCAGGCAGAGAAAAAGCAGACGGGAAGAGCGGTTTCTTCCCGTCTGCTTTTGCGTGTTCATTCTGAAAATCCCTGAGGACTACTCAGAGCAGACGACCTTATCGCGAATCAGCCGGCGAGATACTCTTCTTCGGTGGGGTACTCCTTCAGGTCCAGAGCGCCGGTGCGCAGATCCTCAGCGATCTGCTGCAGCTGGGCAATGTCCTCATCGCTCAGACGCTCGCTTCTGGGGTTTTCAGACTCGTGGGTCACATACACGGCACCGATGGCACCCTCGGCAACGCCCCAAACGGCGGTGTCGTTGGTCCAGTTGCCGCTGAAGAACTCGTCCACCACGTTCAGCAGAGTCTGATAGGTGTCCTTGAGCTGAGTGGAGACGATGTAGGGGTTGTTGGCGTCGGTCTGGTCAGCGTCCTGACCGGAGGTGTAGAAGCCCTTCTCCTTGGCGGCCTCGAACACGCCGTCACCGCCGGCGGCAGCGGCGTCGTTGATGAACAGGCAGCCCTGCTCATACTGCTGGATGGCCAGCTCCTTGGCCTTGGCGGGGTCAGAGAAAGAGTTGGTGTAGTTGAAGACGAACTGAGCCTCGGGGTCGATGGACTTCACGCCCTCCATGTAGCCGTAGCGATACTTCCAGGAGCCGGGGCCCTCGGTGACGTGCACGCCGCCGTACATGTGGGACTCGCCGTCCACGGTCAGAGCGGCCAGAGCGCCGATCAGGTAAGCACCCTCCTGCTCACGGTAGCCGATGCACTTGATGTTGTCGTTGTCCACCTCGGTGTCGATCAGGCAGTAGGTGGAAGCGTCGGGGAACTCGTTGGCGACCTTGTTCATGGGATCGCCGGCAGCCCAGCCGCCGCCGATGATCAGGTCATACTCCTCCACGGCCAGAGCGCGGATGTTGTCCTCGAAAGCAGCGGTGTCGGCGCACTCGACCACGTAGGGCTCGTAGCCGTAGGTCTCAGCGGCCTCGTTCAGGGCGTTCACCATCTGGACCAGGAACATATTGGTGCCGACCTTGTCGCACACCAGGGCGATCTTCATGCCCTCACCGGGCAGACCAGCGGTCTCGCCGCCCTCGGCGGGAGTTTCCTCGGCAGGGGTCTCCTCCTTGCTGCCGCAGGCGGTCAGCAGGGACAGGGACATGGCCAGCGCCAGGATCAAAGCAAGAGTCTTCTTCATGTTTCATCCTCCATCGTACACTGTACTTGTAAAAAATAACGGGAGTGACGACGGTTTTGGAACCATGCCGCCAAAAAGCAACACAATTCTCCGCCGTTCCCAATGGGTATTATAGGGCAAGGTGTTATCTTTTGTCAATCGAGATTTTACAATTTTGACCCCCACAGGCTTCATTTCAACGAAAACCAACAAAAATTCGCCATTTTTTCATGAATAACGCAAAAGAAAAGTCGACCTTTGATGAAAATCAACAAAAGATTCCGCCCGCCCGGTCCGCCAGACGGAAAAGCCGCCGCCGGAAATTCCGGCGGCGGCTGGTGCTCACAGGCTCATGCGCAGAATATTCAGGATATCCTCCTGGCTCAGGGGGACGAAAGTGCGGTCGAAGCCGGGGGTACGGGCCTTCTTGGCCATCAGCTCCAGATGCTCCTCGCCGATGCCCACCTCGTGGAGCGTGGCGGGCAGGCCCAGGGAGGTGAAGAACGCCCGGGTCTTGGCGATGGCCTCCTCGGCGCGCTGCTGGGGCGGCAGGGAAGCGTCCAGACCCCACACGTTGGTGCCGTACCGGGCAAAGCGGTCCACGGTGCGCTCATTGAGCACGTAGCGCATCCAGTTGGGGGTCAGGATGGCCAGGCCCACGCCGTGGGTGATGTCGTAGAAGGCGGAGAGCTCATGCTCGATCTTGTGGACGCTCCAGGCCACGGGCTTGCCCATGTCCAAAAAGCCGTTGATGGCCCAGGGGGCGCACCACATGAGGTTGGCCCGGGCCTCGTAGTCGTTGGGGTCGGCGATGGCACGGGGACCGTAGTGGATGCAGGCCCGGAGGATGTCCTCGGCCATGCTGTCGGCCAGGAAGGAGGTCTCGATGGGGCTGAAGTAGTTTTCAAAGGTGTGGGACATGATGTCCGCGGTGCCTGCGGCGGTCTGGGAGGCGGGCAGGGAGCAGGTGTAGGTGGGGTCCAGGATGGACACGGCGGGCAGGCAGCAGGCAGCGGCAAAGTCCAGCTTCTCCTGGGTGTCTGGGTTGGAGATGACGGCCACGGAGTCCATCTCGGAACCGGTGGCGGCCATGGTCAGCACGGTGAAAATGGGCAGGGCGCGCTCGGGCACGGCCTTGCCGCTGGGGAAGTCCCAGGCATCGCCGTCGTAGCAGGCGCCGGCGGCAATGGCCTTGGCGCAGTCGATGACACTGCCGCCGCCCAGGGCCAGCACGCCGTCCAGGTTATGCTCCCGGCACAGCGCCACACCCTGGCGGACGGTGGAAATGCGGGGGTTGGGCTCCACGCCGCCCAACTCCGTCCAGAAGAGGTTCTGGGACTTGAGCTGTTCCACGGCGCCGTCGTACACGCCGTTGCGGCGGATGCTGCCTCCGCCGTAGACCATCAGCAGCCGGCTGGAGCGGCGGGCCATCTCAGCGCCCAGCTTTTGGATCTGTCCTTGTCCGAAGTGGACCGTGGTGGGAATGGAGAAGGTGAAATTCTTCATGGAGGCACCAAACCTTTCCGTATCATTTAATAAGGTATGTCCGCCCCCGCGTCCAGCGGGACAGGCGGTTTGTGAGAATGGTATCACACAAATCAACAGCAGTCAACATGTGGTTTTGGGAAAAACCCATGGCTATCCATTGACGAGGCGGGAGAAATATGCCATAATGGTCGAAAATGCACAGAAAATACCGGGATATCCCCAGCCGGACGCGGTAGTTCCGCTGTGCGGCTCTGCTGAAAAATGCGGAAGATCGTGAACAGTCCCGGAAAAGCAACGAAAAAAACGGCGTTTGCCGGAATTTGGGAGGGCAGCAGTCATGATGACAGCCCAAAGACGCAGCGAACTGAAAAAATATATGCTGGAGCACAAGAGCGCCTCCGTGCTGGAGATGGCCCGCCGGTTCTCCGTCAGCGGCCAGACTATCCGCCGGGACTTCGAGGTGCTGGAAAACGAGGGCTTTCTGCTGCGCTCCTACGGCGGCGCCATGGTGAAAGACCGTAAGGCAGTCACGGAGACCAACCAGGTGAAAAGCGCCCTGTTCGTGGATGAAAAGCGGGCCATCTGCCGCCTGGCAGCCAGCCGCATCTACCCCAACGACTGCATTTTCATCGACCACTCCACCACGGCCCTGGCCCTGTGCCAGGAGATCCGGCGCATGCCGCTGACGGTGCTCACCAACTCCTACCGGGTGGTGGGTCAGCTGGCGGGCTGCCCTAACATCAAGGTCATCTCCACCGGCGGCGTGTTCCATGACCGGCAGGAGGGCTTTTTCGGCCTGGAGACGGTGCGGTATCTGGAGCAGCACTGCGTGGACAAGGCGTTCTTGTCCTGCCGGTCTGTGGATTTCCAGCGGGGCGTCAGCGACTCCTGTCTCTTATACACATCTCCGAGCCCACGAGACCGGAGCCTATCTCGT
>OWID01000698.1_pt1 | contig 11586 bp, 9 predicted proteins | sample 1732661 | NCBI WGS metagenome assembly OWID01 (sample SAMN05065739, study PRJEB22554) | human gut metagenome | biome: ENVO:2100002; feature: ENVO:00000062; material: ENVO:00002003 | host: Homo sapiens | place: USA
AGCGTCAGATGTGTATAAGAGACAGGTATTGCGATGGTACAACTTTCGCCTGCTGCACTTGGCAACGACATGGCCGCCATCGAGCTGCGGATGCGTGAACTGGCGCGCACCATACCGCCGACGGATATTCAGCTTTACTATCAGACGCTGTTGATTGGTCGCAAAGAATTACCGTATGCGCCAGACCGCCGTATGGGCGTTGAGATGACGCTGCTTCGCGCGCTGGCGTTCCATCCGCGTATGCCGCTGCCTGAGCCAGAAGTGCCACGCCAGTCCTTTGCGCCCGTCGCGCCAACGGCAGTAATCATGCCAACCCAGGTGCCGCCGCAACCGCAATCAGCGCCGCAGCAGGCACCGACTGTACCGCTCCCGGAAACCACCAGCCAGGTGCTGGCGGCGCGCCAGCAGTTGCAGCGCGTGCAGGGAGCAACCAAAGCAAAAAAGAGTGAACCGGCAGCCGCTACCCGCGCGCGGCCGGTGAATAACGCTGCGCTGGAAAGACTGGCTTCGGTCACCGATCGCGTTCAGGCGCGTCCGGTGCCATCGGCGCTGGAAAAAGCGCCAGCCAAAAAAGAAGCGTATCGCTGGAAGGCCACCACTCCAGTGATGCAGCAAAAAGAAGTGGTCGCCACGCCGAAGGCGCTAAAAAAAGCGCTGGAACATGAAAAAACGCCGGAACTGGCGGCGAAGCTGGCGGCAGAAGCCATTGAGCGCGACCCGTGGGCGGCACAGGTGAGCCAACTTTCGCTACCAAAACTGGTCGAACAGGTGGCGTTAAATGCCTGGAAAGAGGAGAGCGACAACGCAGTATGTCTGCATTTGCGCTCCTCTCAGCGGCATTTGAACAACCGCGGTGCACAGCAAAAACTGGCTGAAGCGTTGAGCACGTTAAAAGGTTCAACGGTTGAACTGACTATCGTTGAAGATGATAATCCCGCGGTGCGTACGCCGCTGGAATGGCGTCAGGCGATATACGAAGAAAAACTTGCGCAGGCGCGCGAGTCCATTATTGCGGATAATAATATTCAGACCCTGCGTCGATTCTTCGATGCGGAGCTGGATGAAGAAAGTATCCGCCCCATTTGATCGTAAGCACAGCTTACGTTCGTCATCCTTAACGTGATTGAGAGAGAAACCTATGTTTGGTAAAGGCGGCCTGGGTAACCTGATGAAGCAAGCCCAGCAGATGCAAGAAAAAATGCAGAAAATGCAGGAAGAGATCGCGCAGCTGGAAGTGACCGGCGAATCTGGCGCAGGTCTGGTAAAAGTGACCATCAACGGTGCACACAACTGCCGTCGCGTAGAGATCGACCCGAGCCTGCTGGAAGACGACAAAGAGATGCTGGAAGACCTGGTGGCTGCAGCATTCAACGACGCAGCACGTCGTATCGAAGAAACGCAGAAAGAAAAAATGGCTTCTGTATCCTCCGGAATGCAGCTGCCGCCTGGCTTTAAGATGCCGTTCTGATGCAAACCAGCCCGCTGTTAACACAGCTTATGGAAGCACTGCGCTGTCTACCGGGCGTTGGCCCGAAGTCGGCGCAGCGTATGGCGTTCACGCTGCTTCAGCGCGATCGTAGCGGCGGGATGCGTCTGGCGCAGGCGCTCACCCGGGCGATGTCGGAAATCGGCCACTGCGCCGATTGCCGCACTTTCACCGAACAGGAAGTCTGTAACATCTGTTCGAATCCGCGTCGTCAGGAAAACGGTCAAATCTGCGTGGTGGAGAGTCCGGCGGACATCTACGCCATTGAGCAGACGGGGCAGTTTTCAGGCCGTTATTTTGTGTTGATGGGGCACCTGTCACCGCTGGACGGCATCGGTCCGGATGATATCGGGCTTGATCGTCTGGAACAGCGTCTGGCAGAGGAAAAAATCACTGAAGTGATCCTCGCCACCAACCCCACGGTTGAAGGTGAAGCTACCGCTAACTACATTGCCGAGCTTTGCGCGCAATATGGCGTGGAAGCCAGCCGAATCGCTCATGGCGTACCGGTTGGCGGCGAACTGGAAATGGTCGATGGCACCACGCTGTCACACTCCCTTGCCGGGCGTCATAAGATTCGTTTTTAAGCAAACGAGAGCAGGATCACCTGCTCTCGCTTGAAATTATTCCCCCTTGTCCCCATCTCTCCCTCATCCTGTTTTTAACCTTAAAATGGCATTATTGAGGTAGACCTACATGAAAGGACAAGAAACTCGTGGTTTTCAGTCAGAAGTGAAGCAGCTTCTGCACCTGATGATCCATTCTCTCTATTCCAATAAAGAAATCTTCCTGCGTGAGCTTATCTCTAACGCCTCCGATGCGGCGGACAAGCTGCGTTTCCGCGCGCTATCTAACCCTGACCTGTACGAAGGTGATGGCGAACTGCGCGTTCGTGTCTCTTTCGATAAAGACAAGCGTACGCTGACCATCTCCGATAACGGCGTGGGGATGACCCGCGACGAAGTGATTGACCATCTGGGGACTATCGCTAAATCCGGCACCAAATCATTCCTCGAATCCCTGGGTTCTGACCAGGCGAAAGACAGCCAGCTGATCGGTCAGTTTGGTGTTGGTTTCTACTCTGCTTTTATCGTGGCTGACAAAGTGACCGTGCGTACTCGCGCGGCAGGCGAAAAACCAGAAAACGGTGTTTTCTGGGAATCGGCTGGTGAAGGTGAATACACCGTTGCCGACATCACCAAAGAAGATCGTGGTACTGAAATCACCCTGCATCTGCGTGAAGGCGAAGACGAGTTCCTCGATGACTGGCGCGTGCGTTCCATCATCAGCAAATACTCCGACCATATCGCGCTGCCGGTAGAGATCGAAAAACGTGAAGAGAAAGATGGCGAAACCGTTATCTCCTGGGAAAAAATCAACAAAGCGCAGGCGCTGTGGACTCGTAACAAGTCGGAAATCACCGATGAAGAGTACAAAGAGTTCTACAAACACATCGCCCACGACTTTAACGATCCGCTGACCTGGAGCCACAACCGTGTTGAAGGTAAGCAGGAGTACACCAGCCTGCTGTACATTCCGTCCCAGGCTCCGTGGGATATGTGGAACCGCGATCATAAACATGGCCTGAAACTGTACGTCCAGCGTGTGTTCATCATGGACGACGCAGAACAGTTCATGCCGAACTATCTGCGCTTCGTGCGTGGTCTGATTGACTCCAGCGATCTGCCGCTGAACGTTTCCCGTGAAATCCTCCAGGACAGCACGGTAACGCGTAACCTGCGCAATGCGCTGACCAAGCGTGTGCTGCAAATGCTGGAAAAACTGGCGAAAGACGACGCGGAAAAATACCAGACCTTCTGGCAACAGTTTGGCCTGGTACTGAAAGAAGGTCCGGCGGAAGATTTCGCTAACCAGGAAGCGATCGCCAAACTGCTGCGTTTTGCTTCTACCCATACCGATTCTTCTGCGCAGACCGTGTCTCTGGAAGACTACGTTTCCCGCATGAAAGAAGGGCAGGAGAAAATCTACTACATCACCGCAGACAGCTATGCGGCAGCGAAGAGCAGCCCGCACCTGGAACTGCTGCGTAAGAAAGGCATCGAAGTTCTGCTGCTTTCCGACCGCATCGATGAGTGGATGATGAACTATCTGACTGAGTTCGACGGTAAACCGTTCCAGTCGGTGTCTAAAGTTGACGAGTCGCTGGAAAAACTGGCTGACGAAGTTGATGAGAGCGCGAAAGAAGCGGAGAAAGCACTGACTCCGTTCATCGACCGTGTGAAAGCCCTGCTCGGCGAGCGCGTGAAAGATGTCCGTCTGACTCACCGTCTGACCGATACGCCAGCGATCGTTTCGACCGACGCGGACGAAATGAGCACTCAGATGGCGAAACTGTTCGCTGCGGCGGGCCAGAAAGTGCCAGAAGTGAAATACATCTTCGAACTGAACCCGGATCACGTACTGGTGAAACGTGCGGCAGATACTGAAGATGAAGCGAAGTTCAGCGAGTGGGTAGAACTGCTGCTGGATCAGGCGCTGCTGGCAGAACGCGGCACGCTGGAAGATCCGAACCTGTTTATTCGTCGTATGAACCAGCTGCTGGTTTCCTGATGTAATGCCGGATGACCTTCGTGTCATCCGGCATTTTTCTTTTCATCATCTGCACTTTCCGCAAATTATCTCGCCATTAACCGTTTCAGCCTCAGGTGCCTTTCTTGAGGCAATCGCCTGTTGGTGGTATCGTTTATCGCTTTTTCAAAAAAATCGACACATTTTAAGGGGATTTTCGCAATGCGTATCATTCTGCTTGGCGCTCCGGGCGCGGGGAAAGGGACTCAGGCTCAGTTCATCATGGAGAAATATGGTATTCCGCAAATCTCCACTGGCGATATGCTGCGTGCTGCGGTCAAATCTGGCTCCGAGCTGGGTAAACAAGCAAAAGACATTATGGATGCTGGCAAACTGGTTACCGACGAACTGGTGATCGCGCTGGTTAAAGAGCGCATTGCTCAGGAAGACTGCCGTAATGGTTTCCTGTTGGACGGCTTCCCGCGTACCATTCCGCAGGCAGACGCGATGAAAGAAGCGGGCATCAATGTTGATTACGTTCTGGAATTCGACGTACCGGACGAACTGATCGTTGATCGTATCGTCGGTCGCCGCGTTCATGCGCCGTCTGGTCGTGTTTATCACGTTAAATTCAATCCGCCTAAAGTAGAAGGCAAAGACGACGTTACCGGTGAAGAACTGACTACCCGTAAAGACGATCAGGAAGAAACCGTGCGTAAACGTCTGGTTGAATACCATCAGATGACTGCACCGCTGATCGGCTACTACTCCAAAGAAGCGGAAGCGGGTAACACCAAATACGCGAAAGTTGACGGCACCAAGCCAGTTGCTGAAGTTCGCGCTGATCTGGAAAAAATCCTCGGCTAATCAAGCCGCAGCAGATCTGCTTTCGGGCAGGTCTGCTCATCCTCCTCAGGCAATACCTCTCACAGCAATTAGTTCTTCTTCTTCTCTTTTCCGCTACAATTATCAACAAGTTGAATCGATAAGAGGCGGTAATGCGTCAGACTAAAACCGGTATCCTGCTGGCAAACCTGGGTACGCCCGATGCCCCCACACCTGAAGCGGTAAAACGCTATCTGAAACAATTTTTAAGCGACAGACGTGTGGTTGATACCTCACGGTTGTTATGGTGGCCATTGCTACGCGGCGTGATTTTGCCACTGCGCTCGCCGCGTGTGGCGAAGCTGTATGCTTCTGTCTGGATGGAAGGTGGCTCGCCGCTGATGGTTTACAGCCGCCAGCAACAGCAGGCGCTGGCACAACGTTTACCGGAGACGCCCGTAGCGCTGGGAATGAGCTACGGCTCGCCATCACTGGAAAGCGCCGTAGATGAACTCCTGGCAGAGCATGTAGATCATATTGTGGTGCTGCCGCTTTATCCGCAATACTCCTGTTCAACGGTCGGTGCGGTATGGGATGAACTGGCACGCATTCTGGCGCGCAAACGTAGCATTCCGGGGATATCGTTTATTCGTGATTACGCCGATAACCACGATTACATTAATGCACTGGCGAACAGCGTACGTGCTTCTTTCGCTAAACATGGCGAACCGGATCTGCTGCTGCTCTCTTATCATGGCATTCCCCAGCGTTATGCAGATGAAGGCGATGATTATCCGCAACGTTGCCGCACAACGACTCGCGAACTGGCTTCCGCACTGGGGATGGCACCGGAAAAAGTGATGATGACCTTTCAGTCGCGCTTTGGGCGGGAACCCTGGCTGATGCCTTATACCGACGAAACGCTGAAAATGCTCGGAGAAAAAGGCGTAGGTCATATTCAGGTGATGTGCCCGGGCTTTGCTGCGGATTGTCTGGAGACGCTGGAAGAGATTGCCGAGCAAAACCGTGAGGTCTTCCTCGGTGCGGGCGGGAAAAAATATGAATATATTCCGGCGCTTAATGCCACGCCGGAACATATCGAGATGATGGCTAATCTTGTTGCCGCGTATCGCTAAAGCTGAGCGGTAAAGAACTGAGCGCCGTCGCGAAGAGCCTCGTCGGCGGTTTTCATCATCCGTGAATAATGCAAAAAGGCGTGCAGCGTGCCTGGGTAGAGTTTGAACTCACAGGGCTGCTGATGCGCCGCTAACGTCTGGTAAAGCAGACGGCTGTCATCCAGCAGCGGATCGAACTCCGCCCCGGCAATAAAACAGGGCGGAACTTCGCGAGTGAGATCATTATTAAACAGGCAGTAATACGGCGACTCGCGGTCCGCGTCGTTGCTTAAATACGCCTCTTCATACATCTGTAAATCCTGTTGCGTTAAGCCATCCCAGACACCGCCCAACAGACGACGAGTCACGGAATCCCGTAATCCGTAAAGCCCATACCACAGCAAAACGCCCGCAACTTTACCGCAATCGATCTGTTTATCACGCAACCACAACGCACTGGCGAGCGCCAGCATGGCACCTGCGGAATCACCGGCAAAGCCAATGCGGGACATATTGATTTGATAATCCTCCGCCTGCTGGTGGAAATAACAACAGGCAGCCACAATTTCCTCTATCGCTTGCGGAAAACGCGCTTCAGGTGAAAGGGTGTAATCAATACCAATCACCGTACATTGGCTGTAGCTTGCCAGCAGGCGCATGATGCGATCGTGGGTATCGAGATTGCCGAGAATAAAACCGCCTCCATGCAAATAAAATAGCGTCGCCGGGCTATCTGGCTGCGGACAAAAGAGACGTGTTTCCACCTGCCCATATTTTGTTGGAACCATGTAAGCTCTGGTTGCCATTTCTGGAGCGCCCGCATTCCAGAATCGGCGCTCAAGCGTGTAATACTGTCGTTGCTCAGCAATCGTTCCCGTTGCGGGCCAGGGCGGTAAATCCGGCTGAAGAGTATTCACAACAGTCTTCATTTCAGCAGAAATAAGGTCCAGAACAGGTAATTTTTTTTCCGGCTTCATACAAAAACTCCTTTCAAATTACGTCATTGTAAGGAACCACTGCCATGAAAATGCGATCCCGCCTGCTGATATTGAAACTGGCTGCGTCTCGCGCGCTCCCGTCAGATTGTGTTAACATTCGCCGCTCAGTTAACCACCCGTAAAAACAACCATGAAATTTCCCGGTAAACGTAAATCCAAACATTACTTCCCTGTAAATGCACGCGATCCGCTGCTTCAGCAATTCCAGCCAGAAAACGAAACCAGCGCCGCCTGGGTAGTGGGTATCGATCAAACGCTGGTCGATATTGAAGCGAAAGTGGATGACGAATTCATTGAGCGTTATGGATTAAGCGCCGGGCATTCACTGGTGATTGAGGATGACGTAGCCGAAGCGCTTTATCAGGAACTAAAACAGAAAAACCTGATTACCCATCAATTTGCGGGTGGCACTATTGGTAACACCATGCACAACTACTCGGTGCTCGCGGACGACCGTTCGGTGCTGCTGGGCGTCATGTGCAGCAATATTGAAATTGGCAGCTATGCCTATCGTTACCTGTGTAACACCTCCAGCCGTACCGATCTTAACTATCTACAAGGCGTGGATGGCCCGATTGGTCGTTGCTTTACGCTGATTGGCGAGTCCGGGGAACGTACCTTTGCTATCAGCCCTGGCCACATGAACCAGCTGCGGGCTGAAAGTATTCCGGAAGATGTGATTGCCGGAGCCTCGGCACTGGTTCTCACTTCTTATCTGGTGCGTTGCAAGCCGGGTGAACCCATGCCGGAAGCAACCATGAAAGCCATTGAGTACGCGAAGAAATATAACGTACCGGTGGTGCTGACGCTGGGCACCAAGTTTGTCATTGCCGAGAATCCGCAGTGGTGGCAGCAATTCCTCAAAGACCACGTTTCTATCCTTGCGATGAACGAAGATGAAGCCGAAGCGTTGACCGGAGAAAGCGATCCGTTGTTAGCATCTGACAAGGCGCTGGACTGGGTTGATCTGGTGCTGTGCACCGCCGGGCCAATCGGCTTGTATATGGCGGGCTTTACTGAAGACGAAGCGAAACGTAAAACCCAGCATCCGCTGCTGCCGGGCGCTATAGCGGAATTTAACCAGTATGAGTTTAGCCGTGCCATGCGCCACAAGGATTGCCAGAATCCGCTGCGTGTCTATTCGCACATTGCGCCGTATATGGGCGGTCCGGAAAAAATCATGAACACTAATGGAGCGGGGGATGGCGCACTGGCAGCGTTGCTGCATGACATTACCGCCAACAGCTACCACCGTAGCAACGTACCAAACTCCAGCAAACATAAATTCACCTGGTTAACTTATTCATCGTTAGCGCAGGTGTGTAAATATGCTAACCGTGTGAGCTATCAGGTACTGAACCAGCATTCACCTCGTTTAACGCGCGGCTTGCCGGAGCGTGAAGACAGCCTGGAAGAGTCTTACTGGGATCGTTAAGTTATCGTCGGTTCGTAGGCCAGATAAGGCGTTCACGCCGCATCTGGCATTTTGCTCTCAATGCCTGATGCGACGCTGGCGCGTCTTATCAGGCCTACATATCCGCGCCTATTATCCGGCAACCACCGTTTACCCCGTCACCACCTCACCCGCCGGTGGCGTTTCAAGCAGTTCCAGCATAGTACGGGCGATTTCCCGCTCACCCATCACTACCTGATTTGCACCACGTTCGGTGATATACGCCACTTCATCGTCATAATGGGCGCGGGCAATAATCTCAATATCCGGATTTTTCGCGCGGGCAGATGCCACAATCTCACCCGCTTCATAACCGTTGGGAATCGTCAGGATCAGCCATTTTGCACATTCCAGATGCGCTAGTTGCATAATTTCTTCGTTCGCCGCATTGCCCAATACTGCGCGGACCCCGCGCTCTCGCAGTTCATCAACACGGGTTCGTGACGTCTCAATCACCACCAGCGGAATATCAGAGGCGAGCAATTTCTCCCCCAGCAGGCTGCCTACACGACCGTAACCTACCAGTAGCGCATGGTTGCAAATATCCACTGGGATCTGCTTCTCTTCTTCGATAGCCTCTTCCAGCGTCTGCTCTTCCAGCGTTTCGGTCTTCGCCAGATATTTCTCCAGCAGCGCAAACAGGACCGGATTGAGCATAATCGACAAAATCGCCCCTGCCAGTACCAGGTTCTGCCCGGCTTGCGGCAACAGATCCAGCGCCATGCCCAGTCCCGCCAGGATAAACGCGAACTCACCAATTTGCGCCAGGCTGGCGGCGATAGTTAATGCCGTACGTTGGGAGTGACCAAACAGTCGCACCAGGAAAAACGCGGCTAACGACTTACCAAACAGAATAATCGCCAGCGTCGCCAGCACTGCCAGCGGTTGTTGAATCAGAATTAACGGATCAAACAACATCCCGACGGAGACAAAAAACAGCACCGCAAACGCGTCGCGCAATGGCAGCGTATCGTGGGCGGCACGGTGACTCAGTTCAGACTCGTTCAGTACCATCCCGGCAAAGAACGCACCGAGTGCAAAGGAGACATCAAACAGCTCCACCGCACCAAAGGCAATCCCTAACGCCAGCGCCAGCACCGACAGGGTAAACAGCTCACGGGAACCGGTTGCTGCGCTGCGTGCCATAATCCACGGCACCAGACGGCGACCTACCAGCATCATAATGGCGATAAATGCGATCACCTTGCCGATGGTGATCCCCATATCGACAGCAAGAGTGGCAAAGCCCACATCGCCTTGTTCCATCATTCCTGCCACTGCGGGCAGCAACACCAGCGTCAGAACCATTACCAGGTCTTCCACAATCAACCAACCGATGGCGATTTGCCCACGCTGACTGTCTATTAATTGCCGTTCTTCAAGTGCGCGCAGTAACACCACGGTACTGGCGGTGGAAAGGCATAAGCCGAACACGATACCGGTCATTAACGACCAGCCCAGCACGGCGGAGAGCGCCATACCCAGCAGCGTCGCCACGGCTATCTGGGCGATCGCACCGGGAATGGCGATGGCCTTTACCGCCATCAAATCCTTGAGCGAAAAGTGCAGACCCACGCCAAACATCAACAGAATGACGCCCAGTTCAGCCAGTTCCGGCGCAAGCTTGGTATCGGCAACAAAGCCCGGAGTGAATGGTCCTGCCAGCACACCCGCTAACAGATAACCCACCAGAGGAGAAATACGTAGTTTATTGGCCAGCATGCCGAGGATAAAGGCGAGCACAAGGCCGCCAACAATGGTGGTGATAAGCGGGGTGGCGTGATGCATTCCGTCTCCTTTTCCTGGTGGTTATTGTCCATTTTTGGCCGGGAAAACCAAAATTACAGGTAATAGTTTATGACAATTTCATTGATGATGTTTATGAATAATTGTTGAATTTTGCAGAAAAATGGAATTAGCTGCAAAAAAAGCACGGATCGGAAAACAGAAGGCGATTTAACAGAGGAAAGGCTTATGGCGACTGTAAAACGATGCAGCCAAAGTTTGCCTTTGGCTGCAATGAAATCAGTCTTTATGCCGGTTATCAGGCAGGAATATGGTCAACATCCCCAATAGTGGCAGGAAAGCACAGATTTTATAGACTAACTCGATGCTGGTGTGGTCGGCGATAAGCCCCAGAACTGCCGCTCCCAGACCTCCCATGCCGAAAGCAAAACCGAAAAAGAGTCCAGAAACCATACCGATACGTCCTGGAAGCAGCTCCTGAGCGTAGACCAGAATGGCAGAGAATGCCGAAGCGAGGATAAATCCAATAATCACTGTTAAAACCCCCGTCCAGTGCAGGCTGGCGTAGGGTAAAATCAGCGTAAACGGCGCAACGCCGAGGATAGAGCCCCAAATCACATATTTCCGTCCAATTTTATCCCCTACAGGCCCGCCGATCACCGTACCAGCCGCAACGGCAAACAGGAAGGCAAACAGATGAAGCTGGGCATTCTGGATAGATAATCCGAATTTTTGCATCAGATAAAAGGTGTAATAGCTGCTGATGCTCGCCATATAGAAATATTTCGAGAAAATGAGGATTAACAGAATGCTGACCGCCAGTACCACTTTGTTGCGCGGCAGTGGATTGATAATCGTCGCTTTTGGTTTTCCTTTATTCATTCGGTGCTGTGCCGAGTACCAACGGCTGATTTGCGCCAACACCACGATCGCCAGCAGTGCCGCAAGCACAAACCAGGCTACGTTGCCTTTGCCATAAGGCGCGATAATCACCGCCGCCAGCAAGGGTCCCAGGGAACTGCCAAAGTTGCCGCCGACCTGAAAGATAGATTGCGCCAGGCCATGCCGCCCGCCGGAAGCCATACGGGCTACGCGAGAAGATTCCGGATGAAAGACCGATGAACCGGTACCGACCAGCGCCGCCGCCAGCAGAACTGCGCCAAAACTGCCCGCTAGCGCCAGCAGCACCAGACCACTTAAGGTAAAGCACATGCCAATTGGCAACGACCACGGCATCGGATATTTATCGGTCCAGTAACCGACCACCGGTTGCAGTAGCGAAGAGGCGAGCTGGAAGGTGAGGGTTATCATGCCAATCTGCATAAATGTCAGAGAAAACTCTGACTGAAGCAGCGGATAAATCGCCAGAATCAGCGATTGGATCATGTCGTTCAGCAGATGTGAGAGGCTGATAGCACCTAAAATACCAAACGA
>OWID01000700.1_pt1 | contig 11569 bp, 10 predicted proteins | sample 1732661 | NCBI WGS metagenome assembly OWID01 (sample SAMN05065739, study PRJEB22554) | human gut metagenome | biome: ENVO:2100002; feature: ENVO:00000062; material: ENVO:00002003 | host: Homo sapiens | place: USA
TTTGCAAGCAGATGGCGTGCAAAGTCGCCAGACGCTCTTTGTGCGGTATTGCCCTTACGCGTCCAGTGCGTCACGCAAGCTCTTGGTAAATGCCCCGATCTCCATCGGTGCATCGCTGCCGTACTGTTCCACCAGCCGCACAACGGCACTGCCGACAATCACGCCATCGCAGTACTGGCTCATCTCCCTGGCTGCTTCCGGACCGGAAATGCCAAATCCTACAGCACAGGGAACCTTTGCGTACTTGTGGATCTTCTCAAAGAATGGTGCGAAATCCGTCTGGAACTGGCTGCGAACACCAGTTACACCGTTGGAGGATACACAGTACAGAAAACCGGTTGCTTCCGAAGCAATCATCTGGATACGATTTTCGCTTGCCGGTGTTACAAGACTGATGTTGTGTACATTGTGGGCATCTGCACTGCCCTGAATCTCGTCTTTTTCCTCAAAGGGAATATCCGGTACAATGACACCGTCAATGCCGCATTCCTCACAGAGTGCGAAAAAACGGTCGGTTCCGAAACGGAAAATGGTGTTCAGGTACATCATCAACAGCAGCGGCACATCGGTTTCTTTCCGCAGACGGCGTACCAGATCGAAAATACCCACCAGAGTGGTACCGTTCCGCAGGGAGCGTTCGCTGGCACGCTGGATCACCGGTCCCTCTGCGATCGGATCGGAAAACGGTACGCCCAGTTCGATCAGATCTGCTCCGTTTTTCGCCATTTCCAGCACTGCCTTTTCGGTGCAGTCATAGCCGCCGTCACCGGCAGTGATAAATGTGATCAGGGCTTTTCTGCCCTCTGCCTTGCACTGTTCCAGTCTTGCATCAATCTTATTCTTAGTCATCGATCTTCACTCCTCTGTATTCTGCGATCTGCTGCATGTCCTTATCTCCTCTGCCGGAAATATTGATGATCATGATCTGATCGGGTTTCATCTCCGGTGCGATCTTCAGTGCCGCAGCCACAGCATGGGCAGATTCGATTGCCGGAATGATGCCCTCTGTGCGGGACAGGTATTCCAGAGCCTGTACAGCTTCTTCGTCAGTGATCGGCACATATTCCGCACGTCCGGTCTTATAGAGGTTTGCGTGCTCCGGTCCGACACCCGGATAGTCCAGACCAGCGGAAATGGAGTAAACCGGTGCGATCTGTCCCTCTTCATTCTGAAGGAAGTAGGACTTCATGCCGTGGAAAATGCCGAGGCCGCCCTTGGCAACTGTTGCAGCGTGCAGTTTGGTATCAATACCCTTTCCGGCTGCTTCCGCACCCACCAGACGAACGATCTCGTCCGGAATGAAATCGTAGAACATACCCATTGCATTGGAGCCGCCGCCGACGCAGGCAACCACACAATCCGGCAGTCTGCCTTCTTTTTCCATCAGCTGTTTCTTGGCTTCCTCACCAATGACCTTCTGGAAATCCCGCACCATGGTCGGATACGGGTGCGGTCCCATGACAGAGCCGATCAGGTAGAATGTCGTGTCAATATTGGTTGCCCAGTCACGCATTGCCTCGTTGATCGCATCTTTCAGAGTTGCAGTGCCGTTGTCCACGCTGTTGACCTTTGCACCCAGCAGTTCCATACGGTATACGTTCAGCCGCTGACGGCGAACGTCCTCTTTGCCCATATAGATCTCGCATTCCATATCAAACATTGCACAAGCAGTTGCAGTTGCCACGCCGTGCTGTCCGGCACCGGTTTCGGCAATGATCCGCTTCTTGCCCATTTTCTTTGCCAGCAAGATCTGTCCCAGCACGTTGTTGATCTTGTGTGCACCGGTGTGGTTCAGGTCTTCCCGCTTCAGGTAGATCTTGCAGCCGCCCAGATCTTTGGTCATGCGGTCTGCATAGTACAGCATTGATGGTCTGCCGGCATAGTCCCGCAGCAGTGTCCGGTATTCTTCCAGAAATTCCGGATCATTGCCGTATTTCGCATAAGCTTCTTCCAGTTCATGCACTGCATTCATAACGGTTTCCGGCACATACTGCCCGCCGAAAATACCAAATCTTCCTACCTTGCCCATGTTATACACCTCGTATTATCGTTACAATTCGCTTCATTTTTGCATAGTCTTTTACACCGCCGGTTTCGATGCCGCTGGAAAAGTCCACGCCGTCCGGCTGTACCCTGGCTGCGGCTTCTGCCACATTCTCCGGTGTCAGTCCGCCAGCCAGCAGAAACGGCTGTGCCGGTTTTGCTCCGGCGATCAGTTCCCAGTCTGCGGTAATGCCCATGCCGCCAGCTTTGCCCTCCAGAATCAGCCGGTCTGCTCCCAGCTGCCGGGCTGCCTGTATATCGGCGGCAGTCTGCACCTGCACCGCTTTCCATACCGGTAAACCGGTACGCCATCGCACACCGGAAACGATCTCTGCCGTTTCACTGCCGTGCAGCTGTATCACGTCCAGCGGCACCTGTTTCAGCACCTGTGCAATGTGCTCCGGCGTTTCGTTGACGAACACGCCGACTGCGGCAATGCTGCGGCTTTTGGCTTTTACCAGCTGTTCTGCCGTTTCCGGCGAAATCGTCCGGCGAAATCCTGATGACAAGATCATGCCCAGATATTCCGGCTGGAGTTCGTTGCAGAACGCCACATCTTCCAGCCGCCGGATTCCGCAAAACTTGATTTTCATACGCCCTCCCGCAGCTGGTGCAGCGTTCCGGCAATATCATCGCTACGCATCAGCGTTTCTCCGATCAGCACCGCATCTGCTCCCAGCTGCCGCACCATTTGCATATCGGCATTGTTCCGGATACCGCTTTCCGATACAAACACTGCCTGCTCCGGTGCAAAGGGTTTCAACTTTGCCACGGTGTCCAGACTGACCTCAAAGGTTTTCAGATTCCGGTTGTTCACACCCAGAATCTGCGGTTCCAGAAATGCGATCTGTTCCAGTTCCTCCTGATTGTGCACCTCTACGAGAACTTCCAGCCCCAGCGAATACGCCAGCCGGTACAGTTCCGCCAGCGTTTCCGGCGGCAGCACGGCGGCGATCAAAAGCACTGCATCTGCCCCAATGGCAGCCGCCTCGTAAACCTGATATGCATCAAAGAGAAAATCCTTCCGCAGGACCGGCAGAGAAACCACCTGCCGGATCGCCGTCAGATATGCGGACGAGCCTTGAAAGTAATGCTCCTCCGTCAGGCAGGAAATGGCATTCGCTCCGGCGGCTTCATACGCCTTTGCAATTTCCACCGGCTGAAAATCTGCCCGAATCAGTCCCTTGGACGGGGACGCTTTTTTCACTTCACAAATGCAGGACAGCGTATCCTGCCGCAGTGCCGCTTTCAGAGAAACCGGCTTTCGCTCCGCCAGTGCCTTTTCCGCACGCTTCTGCATTTTTTCCAGTCCGCAGGCAGCCTTTTCCCGTTCCAGCTGCCGGGCACGATACTTCATGATCTCATCTAAAATCATTTCCGCACCTCACACATTCCGATTGGTGAATTCCACCATCTGCTGTAACTTTGCCAACGCCCTGCCGCTGTCGATCTGCCGGGCAGCCAGCTGAATGCCGTCTGCAATGGTGGCTGCCTTGCCGGACACATACAGGGCACAGCCGGCGTTCATGAGAACGATATTCCGCTTTGCCCCCTGAATGGAGCCGTCCAGAATGCCCCGTGCGATCTTGGCGTTTTCATCTGCCACGCCGCCGACAATTTCCGACTTATCTGCCCGCGGGAAGCCGAAGTCCTCCGGAGCGATCTCATACTCTGTGATTTTGCCGTCCCGTACCTCTGCCACGGAGGTCTTATCGCAAATGGACACCTCGTCCAGCCGGTCGTTGCCGTAGACGATCATCGCATTCTTGATGCCCAGCCCCATAAGCACCCGTGCCATTACCGGCAGCAGTGCCTTTTCGTATACGCCCAGAAGGATATAATCGGTCGATGCCGGATTGGTCAGAGGTCCCAGCACATTGAATACGGTACGGATCCCCAGTTCCTTTCGTGCCGGAGCCACGTACTTCATAGCACCGTGATAGCTCTGTGCAAACAGGAACGAGATACCGATCTCCTGAATGGAAGCCTTTGCCTGCTCCGGCGTGGTCTGAATCTTCACGCCCAGACTTTCCAGCACATCTGCCGCACCGCTTTTACTGGAAACACTCCGGTTGCCGTGCTTTGCCACCGGCATACCTGCCGCAGAGATAACAAAGGAAGATGTGGTGGAGATGTTGAACGAGTTCGCCAGATCGCCGCCGGTTCCCACAATCTCAATGGAGTTCTCGCAGCCGGTGACATGCTTGGCCTTCTGCCGCATGCCCTTGGCAAAACCGGTGATCTCTGCAATGGTTTCGCCTTTCATGCGGAGAGCCACCAGCAGACCGGCGATCTGTGCATTGGTCGCACTGCCACTCATGATGATGTCCATTGCGTCCTGTGCTTCTGCTTCTGTCAGATCCTTGCCGTCGGTCACCTGTGCGATATACTTTTTCAGTTCCGTCTTAGGCCGTTCTTCCACAATGGGCGGCAGCGGCACAGATACGTCCGGAATCAGATTCAGGAAGTTTGCCAGCATACGCTTACCATCGCCGGTCAGCAGGGATTCGGGGTGGAACTGTACGCCATAGGTCTGGGTTTCCCGATGTTCCAGTGCCATGATCTGTCCGTTCTCGTCCCGTGCAGTCACTTTCAGGCATGCCGGAAAATCCGATTCCTGTGCGATCAGAGAATGGTATCTGCCGCAGGAAACCGTCTTGGGCAGTCCTGCAAAAATGGGGCAGGTCATATCCAGTACCATCTGGCTTGCCTTGCCATGCATCAGGTGGGAAGCACGGACAATTGTTCCACCGAAAGCTTCACAAATGGACTGATGTCCCAGACACACGCCCAGCATCGGAATCTTGCCGTTGAAGTGGCGGATCGCCTCCATGGTGATGCCGGCATCTTTCGGGTATCCCGGTCCCGGAGAGAGGATCAGTGCCTGCGGGTGCAGAGCTTCGATCTGCTCAATGGTGATCTCGTCGTTGCGGACTACCTGAATGTCACGGTACAGCTCACCGATATACTGATACAGATTATAGGTGAACGAATCATAGTTATCAATCAGTAAGATCATTGTTCTGCCTCCTTAATGGCATTGATGACTGCCAACGCCTTGTTGACGGTTTCGTAATACTCATTTTCCGGCACGGAATCTGCCACAATACCGGCACCCGCCTGTACATATGCCTTTTCGTTGGCAAACAGCACGGTGCGAATTGCAATACAGGTATTGATGTTTCCGTCAAATCCCAGATACCCTACGGTGCCGCCGTAAAGTCCACGCTTTTTGTTCTCGAACTGGTCGATCAGTTCCATAGCACGTACTTTCGGAGCACCGGACAGCGTTCCTGCCGGCAGGATCGCCATGAGTGCGTCCAGTGCGGTCTGGTCTTTGCGAAGCTTGCCCTCCACATCAGAAACCAGATGCATGACTTTCGATGCACGTTCCGTCACCATATATCTTGTCACTTTTACGCTGCCGAATTCGGAAACCTTACCCACATCATTTCGTCCCAGATCCACCAGCATGGTGTGCTCTGCACGTTCCTTCGGGTCTGCGGCAAGTGCCTTTTCGTTGGCGATGTCTTCTTCCGGTGTCCGCCCTCTGGGCTTGGTGCCGGCAATGGGACGATTGTGAATTACACCGTTTGTCACCTTTGCCAGCATTTCCGGTGAAGCCCCTGCCACGTCATATTCCGGTGTGTGGAAATAGTACAGATACGGTGACGGATTCGTAGCACGGAGTTTCCGGTAAACGGAAAAGCTGTCCGGCGGATTGCTGATCTCGAACCGCTGGGAAAGCACGATCTGGAAAATATCGCCGTTCCGGATATACTCCTTTGCGTCCCGTACCATCTGGCTGTACTGTTCCTTGGTGAGGTTGGAGCGTACCACAGCCTCTCCGTGATGCTGCCGTACCTGCGGCTGCGGATTATAGTGGCGGACAATGTCTGCCAGTTCTTCAGCTCTCCACTGTGCCGCCGCGTACTGTGCTCCGAGATCACCGTCCGTGTGCAGGTTTAGAATGACAATGCCGTTGCTGGTGAGGTGGTCGTATGCCAGCAGTTCCTCATACAGGAACAGATGGCAGTCCGGCATGTGAATGTCATCTTCCGGCACATGAGTCAGTTTCTTTTCCATGTAGCGGACGGTGTCGTATCCGAAATAGCCGATCAGACCGCCGGTGAAATTGGGAGCACCCTCCAGCACCGGAGAGCGATATGCTGCCATGCGTTCTTTCAGAAAGGCAATAGGCTGTTCCACTTCTTTCGTTTCGATCTTGTCACCAGTGCGGATCTCTGCGGTATTACCGGTAATGCAGATCTCCTCTTTCGGGGAAACGCCAACAAACGAATACCGGTCCCACTGCACACCGTTGCTGACGCTTTCCAGAATAAACGAATTCCGGCTGTCTTTCGAAAGAGCCGCGTAGATGTTCAGCGGGGTCTGATTGTCGGCAGAAAACTCATAGAACACGGGAATGGTGTTATACTGTTTTGCCAGTGCCTTGACTTCCTCCAATGATGGTTTTAACATGACGCATTCACTCCTTTATGCAAATAAAAAAAGCCTGATGTCCCACACCTATGGGACGTCAGACTTGTTGTCTACGTGTTGCCACCCAAATTCAGAAACGATAAGCATTCGTTTCCCTCTTTTCAGATACGCCGTATTTACCGGATATATCTTCCTCCCGATAACGCAGGAGATGCGGCATCAGGTACTGGGGCATCTGCCCGTTCGCCTCGCTTCTCACAAACCCATTCACCAGACAGCGTATACATCGGGATTCCACCACCCCCGACTCTCTGTGCTACCGTTTTGCCGGCTACTTACTTTTGCTCATGGAATTTAACTGCCTTCAGTATACGCGAATCCACCGGATTTGTCAAGGCGTTTTGCAAAATTTTCGCCAATTTCATCATTCTGCACAGTTTCAACAGTTTACTTCAAATCAGAATCCACAAATCCGAAAGCGTTTCTGCATATCCATGCTGCTGACTCGCATATGCTTGGACAACGCCGCCAATGAATCTGATTTTGTCAGGAGGTCTTGTATGTTTCGATTTTCCAGTTTGTTTTCCGTGTTCTGTGCCGGCTGTTTCTGCACGCTGACTGTTCAGCAGGTGCCGGCGTGGAGTGAAGCCGCACTACCCCGTACACAGGCAATTGCCCCCGATGTGAGCACTGCCGTTCGTGATACGGTGCCGCTGTCTGCCCCGCCGGTTTCCACAGCCGCTGCTGTTCCGGTCTGCACGACAGAATCTGCTGCCGCTGTCCCGCCGCCGACGGCAACACCGCTTACAACAGCACCGCCGCTCGCAACCAGCGGCACATCTCTCGAAACCACAACGGAAACCACAGCGACAACTACTTCAACATGCACCACAGTTATCACCACAGAAACCACGGCGGTATCTACAGAAGCACCGCAGACACCGCCGGAAACAGATTCATTTTTTCAGGAATACGATACCGCATTCAAAGCCTACATGGACTACCGCACCATTACGGACACCAGTTCCGAACAGTACGCCATACAGCAGAATGCGTGGACAGACAGCCGCGGGCTGCGGCGAAGCTGTGATGACTATCTGGTTGCCATGGGGACAGGCTGGCTGACAGAGGGCTGCGGCGACCGGTTTCAGGTGACGTTGGAAAGCGGCTCTGTGTTTACCGTCCGCGTGGGCGACATCAAGGCAGACCAGCACACCGACAGCACCCACCGCTACCGCAGCTGTGCAGACGGTGCCAACGTGCTGGAGTTCATTGTGGAAACCGAATCGCTCTCCGATGCCGCCAGAACCGCCGGAACGGTTTCCGTCTATCCGGAATTGTCCGGCAACATTGCCGCGATCGAACCGATCAGTACCGCACAATAATCATGCCTGCATCAGCCGTTCGAACATCTGCTTGCGTTCCTGCTCCGGCAGGGTCAGATAGAACTGCCGCTTGATCTGTAGAAAAGACTGCAATTCTGTCAGAATGCTGTAAAGAATTGCACGGTTCTCAAAGCTTTCCCGCGTGTCCGGCAGTTCGTCCTGCCGGTATGCCGCGTACAGGGATTCCAGCTGTTCCAACAGGGCAGAACAGTCGTTTCCCTCATGGAAATGCATCGCAATATCTGCCAGAAATGCGGACAGCGGTTTCGCCTGTTCCGGCACCTGATTCAGCCGCAGCAGCTGACGGTAGATCACCTGCAACACGCGGCATTGTTCCCGCCGCATCTCCACATACCGCATAAAATAAATGTCGTCCTGCCACGTCTGGTTTTGCAGGAATGCGTCAATCTCCTGCCGCAGTTCGCCGGAGAGCCGTTCGGTTTCGGCAAAGCAGCTGTCCCCGTAGCCGGTATGGTCTGCCTCCAGGAGCCGCATGGACATGCGTTCCAGAATCCCGCGGATCTCCTCGTCCAGTTCCCGCTGCATGATGTGAATTTTCCCCAGATTCCGCGGCATGAACCAGTTCAGGCAAACGCCGATGCCGCTGCCGATGACCAACAGCAGCACTTCATTCCCCACCATGTGCAGAGTGACACCGCCGGCAAGCATGTAGTGGGTTGCCATGACGGCGTTGATCGGCGTGGCATCGTCCATGCGGAAGCTGTAGCAAATCAGCAACAGCAACAGCAACACGATGCCGAATGCCCACGGTGCTGTGCCGCAGAAATGATAGATCGGCAGGCAGAGCAGCGTCATCATTGCAAAGCCGCTGAACCGCCGCACACTGCTCATGACAGTTTCCCGTCGGGTGTTCTGTACAGTCAGCAGCGTGATGATACCGGCAGAAGCGGCATTCTGCAAGCCAAAAGCTTCTGCCAGCAGAATCGCCGCCACGGCTCCGGCAGCAATTTTCAGTGCCTTGAGCCAGTTTACATGTTTCGGAGTCCACTTTTTCAAATTCTCTCACATCTTTCAAGCAGTTTTTTCGGAGCAGTACATGACCAGCACATCACCGGCAAGAATTTCCGTGCTTCCCTGCGGGATCACCGTTTCTTTTCCGCGGCGGATATGGATCACCAGCTCTTCTTTTGGCAGCTTCAATGCTGCCAGTGTCTTGCCGTTCCAGTCGTGTTCCGATGTAATTTCCAGTTCGTTCAGCTGGATATGCCGCAGCTTTTCGCCGCAGTGTCCGGCAGCCAGCACCGCCACATCACCGGCACAGAGCACGGTATCTCCCCGCGGTGCCAGACAGTCGCCACCGCGAAGGACTGCTGCCAGAATAGTTTCCGGCGGCAGTGTCAGGGTACTGACCGCAGCCCCTACCCAGCTGTTTCCCGCCTCCAGCGGCAGACGCAGCAGCTGTAGTTCCTTTTCTTCGGTATAGTCGGTAAAGGTTTTCAGAACGTCTGTGGAATCGTCCAGCATGTGCAGCTTTCGGGAAACCAGCGGCAGCAGTGTCCCTTGCAGGGCAATGGAAAACAGCACCACACAGAATACCAGATGAAACAGATCGTATTGCAGATGTACGCCGCTTGCCACCGCGGTCAGGGCAAAGATCGCAGACGTTGCTCCACGCAGTCCTGCCCATGAAACCAGAAGCTGCTGCGGCAGTTTTGCCCGAAACGGTGTCAGCAGCACGCCCACGACCAGCGGACGTGCCACAAATGTCAGCACCACCGCGATCGCCAGTGCCGGCAGGATCACGCTCCCCAGCTTCGACGGCGTGCAGAGCAGCCCCAGCAGGAAAAACACCATCAGCTGCATAAATCCCGTCACGCCGTCAAAAAAATGCACCTGATTCTTTTTGTTGGGAATCTTCTGGTTGCCCAGAATGATGCCGGCGATATAGGCACTCAGATAGCCGTTGCCGCCGATAAGTACCGGCAGCACATAGGACAAAATCGCAATGGCAGCCATAAAAACTGTATCGAAGCCGGACGTTTCAAATCGGAACCGCCGCAGGAAAAAGACCGTGCAGACTGCCAGAACGGCACCGATCCCCACCCCGTAGACGAGCTGGGCGAAAATCATGTACAGCATTCTGCCGGCGGAAATTTCCGTGGTCATCATGGCAAGCACAATGGTGGTCATCAGGTATGCCACAGGGTCGTTACTGCCGCTTTCCACTTCCAGCAGAGAAGCCGTTCCGTATTTCAGATCCAGCTTTTTGGAACGGAGTATGGAAAAGACGGAGGCGGCATCTGTAGAGCCAAGCACTGCCCCCATGAGCATGCCCTCCAGCCAGCCGGTGTGCAGAGCAAACCGGCAGAACACGCCCATTGCCGCAGCTGTGAGGAACACGCCCAGAGTGGACAGCAGCACCGCTTTTCCGGCAACTGGTTTTGCCGCACGCCATTTGGTGCCGAATCCGCCGTAAAAGATGATAAAGATCAGGGCGACGGTACAGAGGGTTTCCGTCAGGGCGTAGTTGTCGAAACGGATATGCAGCGGACCGTCCACGCCGCAGAGCATACCCACGGCAAGAAATGCCAGCAGCACGGGCATGCCGATCTTACTGGTCAGCTTGTTGCAGAGAATACAGGCGATCATCACTAGAGCGAGTAACAGTAGAATCCAATTCATGTCGGTTTCCTTTCTGGCGGGCCATTGTCCGTATCGGAAATCAGCCGTGTGTGGGTTCTTTTGAGGGTGATTTCATTGCAGTTGTGGTCATGGATATGGCAGCCACTTCTGCCGCACCCTGTGCTTTCAGCAAGGCGGCACAGCGGTTCATGGTGCTGCCGGTGGTGAGTACATCATCGCACAGCAGAACCCGCATGCCTTCCAGCGATACCGGAGCGGCAGAAAACTGTTCCACATTTTTATGGCGTTCGGCGGCGGAAAGGGTGTGCTGCGTCTTGCCGGTACCGTTGTCGTGCAGTATGTCCTGCCGGTAGGGAATCCGCGTGACAGCGGCGATCTCCCTGGCAAATACTGCGGCAGGATTACAGCAACGTTTCCGCTGTTTCCGCAGCTGCATGGGTACAGGAATAACCAAGTCATAGCCGGACAGCACCGCATCTTCGGCGATCCGCTGTCCCAGCACGTTCCCGCAGAATCTGCCGAAGTGCAGACTTGCCGCAGACTTCATGGACAGCACACCGGCACGGGCGGCTCCGGTGTATTCTGTCAGAATCGCGGCACGGTCATAGGACAGACCTGTGCCGCAGAAGCAGTCCCGCGGCAGCTTTCCGCAAAGGGGACAAAATGCGTCTGCCGGTTCCGCAGTCACTTCCTGCCGGCAGGCTTCGCAGAGATATTCCCGCCAAGAAATAGAACAGTTACAGCAGGGGCAGCGATTGGGATAGAGCAGATCCAGCAGAAACATCTGCATTTTTCTGCCGGTGGATATGGAAATGGGCATGGGTTCACCTCCGGTCAGGCATTGTGCCGTGTTGCTTTTCGTGTTACTTTTATAGTATACCATATTGAAGTGAAAATTGCAAATATGACAGTTGATTTGCGTGTAATATAAAGATTGTATCACAAAGAAAGTTTGATAAAAAGGATTTCACAAAACCCCTCCACCGGCTTCGCCGGTCCCCCTCGTACTGAGCGGTCCCCTCTGCCCTGCGGGCATCTCCCCACCCCTGTCTCTTATACACATCTCCGAGCCCACGAGACCGGAGCCTATCTCG
>OWID01000708.1_pt1 | contig 11411 bp, 9 predicted proteins | sample 1732661 | NCBI WGS metagenome assembly OWID01 (sample SAMN05065739, study PRJEB22554) | human gut metagenome | biome: ENVO:2100002; feature: ENVO:00000062; material: ENVO:00002003 | host: Homo sapiens | place: USA
AGCCCGCCCCTGCCCCGCCGGTGCCGGAGATTGAGCGGGAGCCCGCTGTGGCCAAGGCGAAGAGGGAGGAGGCTGCCCAGGCGGCGGCCGAGGTGGCCCAGGACATCGCCCGCAAACTGGAGGAGGGGACTCCGGCGGCCTACCAGTATCCGCCGGTTTCGCTGCTGAACGAGGGGGCAGGCGTGTCGGGCGCCGACGTGGCCAGCGAGCTCCAGGCCAATCAGGCCCGCCTGTCCGACACCATCCGGTCCTTCGGCATCGATGCTACCATCGCCAATGTGACCCGCGGCCCATCGGTGACCCGGTACGAGGTGGAGCTGGACCAGGGGGTGCGGCTTAACAAGCTGACCAACCTGGCTGACGATATCGCCCTGGCCTTGGGGGCTACCGGCGTTCGCATCGCCCCCATCCCGGACAAGATCTCCATGGTGGGCATCGAGGTGCCCAACAAGCTCGTCTCCCCGGTCTATATCCACGATGTCATCGACTCCAGTGAGTTCCGGGACAACCCCTCCAAGGTTTCCTTTGCCGTGGGCCGGGACATCAGCAACCGCAATGTAGTGGGCAATATTGCCAAGCTGCCCCACCTGCTCATCGCCGGCACCACCGGCTCGGGCAAGTCGGTATGTACCAACTCTCTGATTATCTCTCTGCTCTACAAGGCCACCCCTGAGGAGGTGCGCCTCATCATGGTGGACCCCAAGATGGTGGAGCTGGGCATCTACAACGGCATCCCGCATCTGCTCATTCCCGTGGTCACCGACCCCAAGAAGGCGGCGGGCGCCCTCCAGTGGGCGGTGGTGGAGATGATGAAACGCTACCGGGCCTTTTCGGAGATCGGGGTGCGGGATCTGGCCAGTTACAACGCCCACGCCGCCAAGACCGAGGGCATGGAGAAGATGCCCCAGATTGTGGTGGTCATCGACGAGCTGGCCGATCTGATGCTGGTGGCCGCCAAGGAGGTGGAGGAGTCCATCTGCCGGGTGGCCCAGATGGGCCGCGCCGCCGGCATGCACCTGATCATCGCCACCCAGCGGCCCTCCGCCGACGTGATCACCGGCCTGATGAAGGCCAATATCCCGAGCCGCATCGCCTTTGCGGTGGCCTCCTCCCTGGAGTCCCGCATCATTCTGGACACTACGGGCGCGGAGAAGCTGGTGGGCCGGGGCGACATGCTCTACTTCCCCCTGGGCACCGGCAAGCCCCAGCGGGTGCAGGGCTGCCTCATCTCCGACGAGGAGGTGGCCGCCGTAGTGGGCTTTATCAAGCAGAACAGCGGCTCGGCCGAGTACTCGGAGGAGATCATCCATGAGATCGAGCAGCACGCCGCCGAGAAGGAGAAGGGGAGCAAGGGCGTGGGCGGCTCCGCGCCGGACGAGGTGGGGGACGACTACGACGAGCTGCTCCCCGCCGCCATTGAAGTGGTGGTGGAGACCGGCATGGCCTCCGTGTCCATGCTCCAACGGCGGCTCAAGCTAGGCTACTCCCGGGCGGCCCGACTGGTGGACCAGATGGAGGAGAAAGGAGTCGTGGGGCCCTTTGAAGGCTCCAAGCCCCGCCAAGTGCTCATTACCAAGGATCAGTGGCAGGAGATGCAGTTTAAGCAGGGGATGGTGGACGCTGCCCCAGAGCCCGTCCCCGACGAGCTGGAATTTGAGGGCGACGCCATCCCCCAGAGCCGGGATTTGCCCCCGTTTGATATGGAGGATTGAGCACGATGGAGCACTATGTCATCAAGCCCGCCGGGGAGGCGGGGGAAGCGGCGGTTCACGCCGGCCTGCGGGCCTATAACCGCACCTTTGTCTCCGATACGGCGGATCTCTCCCTGGTGGTGGAGGACGGGGCCGGACAGATCATCGGCGGCTGCGATGCCTTCCGGATGGGGGAGCTGGCCCTGCTGGACGTGCTGTGGGTGGCGGAGTCCCGCCGGGGCACCGGCCTGGGGGCCTGCCTCCTGGCCCAGCTGGAGCAGGACGCCGCCCGCCAGGGTGCGAAGCGCCTGGAGCTGAACACCTTTGGATTTCAGGCCCCCGGCTTCTATGAAAAGCTGGGCTACCGCCGCTTCGGCGCAGTGGAGCCCGCCGTGGGGGAGTACGGCCACTACTTTTACGTGAAAGAGCTCTAACAGGACGCAGATAAGCCGGATGGGCGCGGTCAAACGACCGCGCCCATCCGGCTTATGATGTAGAAATGGAGGAAGGAAGTAGAAATCAGAATCAGAAGTCGACCTCAGTGCCGTAGTAGATGCAGGTAAACAGCTTGGCCATGGTGGCGGGATCGATGGGGCGGGGGTTGGAGCCGGTGCAGGCGTCGCCCACCGCGTTGGCGGCGATGGCATCCAGCTTCTCCTTGAACTCGTCTTCAATAATGCCGAAGTCCTTCAGGGTGTTGGGGATGCCCATAGCGTCGTTCATGGAGCGGATCTTGGCGCGCAGGCCCTCCACCAGCTCGGCGGTGGTGTCGCCCACGACGCCCATGGTGCGGGCGATGTCGGCATAGCGCTCGGCCACGCCGTCGGCCTTGGCGTTGTAGGCGATGACGTAGGGCAGGTACATGGCGTTGGCCAGGCCGTGGGTGATGTGGCCGGTGGAGAAGGCCGCGCCGGTCTTGTGGGCCATGGAGTGGACGATGCCCAGCAGGGCGTTGGAGAAGGCCATGCCGGCCAGGCACTGGCCGTAGTGCATCTCCTCGCGGCAGCCCATGTCGCCGTTAAAGGAGCGGAGCAGATCCTTCTCCACGATGTGGATAGCCTTGAGGGCCAGGGGATCGGTGAACACGGTGTGGAGGGTGGACACATAGGCCTCGATGGCGTGGGTCAGGGCGTCCATGCCGGTGTGGGCCACCAGCTTGGGGGGCATGGTCTCGGCCAGGGCCGGGTCGATGATGGCCACGTCGGGGGTGATGTTGAAGTCGGCCAGGGGGTACTTGATGCCCTTCTGGTAGTCGGTGATGACGGAGAAGGCGGTGACCTCGGTGGCGGTGCCGGAGGTGGAGGGGATGGCGCAGAACCTGGCCTTCTGGCGCAGCTCCGGGAAGCTGAAGGGGGTGATCAGATCCTCAAAGGTGGTCTCCGGGTACTCGTAGAAGGCCCACATGGCCTTGGCCGCGTCGATGGGAGAGCCACCGCCCATGGAGATGATCCAATCGGGTTCAAACTCCCGCATGACGGCTGCGCCGCTCATTACGGTCTCCACGGAGGGGTCGGGCTCTACGTTCTCGATCAGGCGGGTCTCAATGCCGGCCTCCTTCAGATATCCCAGGGCCTTGTCCACAAAGCCGAACTTCTTCATGGAGCCGCCGCCCAGCACCAGCACCGCACGGGAGCCCTTCAGATTCTTCAGATTTTCCAGCGCATTGGCGCCATAATAGATGTCTCTGGGAAGCGTAAAACGGGACATAACAGGTACCTCCGTGTATACGTGAATTTTAAATCGTTAAAAGTTTAACGATTCTTCGGAACCTATTATGGCACATTGTTAATTCCCTGTCAATCGGTTTTGCAGAAACTGTACGTTCCAAACTTCGCGTTTCAGATTACCAGCGTCCCATTCTCGTCCTCTTGGAGCAGCAGAATGCGCTCCTGGCGGCCATCGGCGGCATCCACGTAGACCAGCACGTGGCCGCCGGAGGCGTTCTGACACTTGAATTCGTGGCACAGCACCTCGTACTCGCCGCCGGTGGGGATCAGGGCGAGCTGGTGGGCCAGAACGGTGAGGGAGCCGTCCACCTGGGCGGCCGCCTCCGCCTCGGAGACGGCGGGGGCGGGGAGGGTACGGTCCCCGTGGTTCATGAGGTAGCCCTCCGACTCAAAGCTCACCACATCCCCGGTGTCCAGCGCCACACCCACCTTGACCAGATCGGGGTAGCAGTACACGCCGTCCTGGCGGGAGGCAAAGTGGACGGTGAGTATGCCGTCCTGCCGGATGGAGTAGCTGGGGTCCATATCCTGGTAGCCCCGCTCGGACAGAAACTCCGCAGCCCTCTGCCGCCCCTCCTGGGCGGAGAGGGACGCCTCGCCCACCGGCCGGGAGGAGAGTACCTGGAGCACCTGGCCGCCCTGCCTGGTGACCTCTACATAGAGCTCGCCGCCATTCACCAGGGCGGAGAAGCCCCAGGTGGGGAGCTGTCCCTCGCCCTGGGCGCTGAGGGTGAAGATGTCCTCCCGCAGCCCCAGAAAGGCCGCCGCGGCCCTGCGGGCCTCCGCCTCGGAGACCTGGGGCAGCCCCTCCAGCATCTTGGGCGTGCGGCCCGACAGGTGGTCGGAAAAGGGGCCGTCGTAGATCAGGGCGGGCACCTCGGGGAAGTCGGCCTCCACCGTCTGGAAGGCCGAGCCGGTGGGGAGTTCACCCGACTCCGTGGCGTTGGACAGCCGTGCCTGAACGGTCTCCACGTCCTCCGGCCGGATGGTGCCCGCGTCCAGCTCCGCCAGCAGGCTCTGGAGGGCGCCGGACAGGGTGGAGGCGGCCCCCGCCAGGCCGCGCAGGGTCTCCCGGTGCGCCTCAGTGCACGCCGTCTCGCCGTAGGCGTCCCGGGCCAGGGCCATGGCGTAGTCACCGGTTTTGGCCAGGAAGGCGGCGGTCTGCTCCAGCTCTACGTTGCCGTAGGGCAGCTCGCCCAGAGCCGACTGAGCGGCCAGCGCCTTGCTGTAGGCCTGGGCGCACAGTGCGGAGAACAGCTCGGGACTGGTGGCGTAGGTCACCTTTCGGAGGGCGACATCCAGCTCGCCCGCCGCCGTGGCCAGCTCGGTGAAGGCGTGCTGATAGGTGTTGTCCAGCATGCGCCGGTACTGTGCCGCCCGGGCGTGGCCCCGTACTGCAAACCCGGCGGTCACCGCGAAGGCCCCCGCCAGAAAGCTGGCGGCCAGCACCTGTTTTCTCCGTTTCTCCATGACAAAACGCCCCCTTTTACGGCTAGGTTGCGTAAAAGGGGGCGTTTTATGTGCGGTAAATATAAGCTAAAGAAGGGGGCGAAGCCGCGCAAAAAGGTTGAGCAGATCATCGGAGGCCTTCACGCCCAGAAGAGGAATTTCCAAGCCGGCCGCCCGAATCCGATCTTCCAGCGCGCCGAGGAAAAGGCCACGGCCGGGCATCTCTTGATTGCGGTCGGACGTGGTCTCCACCCCGCAGTTGGGGGAGCGGTTTGCGCCCAGAAACGCAATGATGCGAAACCCGTATCTATGGTACTCCAGCACCTGATGCATGACAGATTCAACTAGGTCCTCCAGCATCCGGCTGGGGGCGGGCACCTGCATGGCGGCACGAATACGGGTGTTTTCCTCCGTGACCGGGGACTGCGCGCCCTGCCTGTTTCCACGGTCCAGCCCAAGGCAGCAGAGCTCCGGGCAGGGAAGCTGAACGATTCCCACCTGATGTTCCAGAAAGAACTGCACCAGCTCCCGGAAAGCGGCCGGATATACGGCGGTTCCGTCGGAGATGGCGTTTTGGTTCAGCAGGCAGTGGGCCAGAAACACCACTTTTCTACTGCGGCCGTCGGCAAACATCTGCATGATTCTCACCATTCACGGCTGGGTTCAGCCGCCCAGCTTGTCCAGCCCAAGACGGAGGCGGCGCAGGCACTCGTCCTTCCCCAGAATGTGGCAGATCTCCACCGCGCCGCCGGGGGTGACCGCCTTGCCCGCCGCGGCAATGCGCACCGGCCACATGAGGGTGGCGTTTTTGACCTCCAGAGACTCGGCCAGGCCGATCAGAGCGTCATGAATCCCGTCCACGGTCCAGTCGGCCAGCCCCTCCAGGGCGGGAAGGGCGGCCTCCAGCATCCGCCGGGACACCTCCGGATTGGTCTTGGACTTCTTGTTGGTGAACAGCCCCGCGTCGTAGCCGGGCAGGGCGTCAAAAAAGTCCAGCTTCTCCGGGATGTCGGTGAGGCGCTCGCACCGGGCCTGGAGCAGCCCGGCGATCTCCTCCGTGGAGAGGGCGGGATTCTGCACCGCCTGGCGGATGTAGGGCAGGGCGGCCGCATGGAAGGCCTCGGGGCTCATCTCCCGCAGGTAGTGGGCGTTGAAGTAGGTCAGCTTTTCGATGTCGAAGATGGCGGGGGACTTGGAGATGCCGCCGATGTCGAAAATCTCCGCCAGCTCGGCCAGGGTAAAGAACTCCCGCTCGGCATACTCGCCTCTGGGAGACCAGCCCAGCAGGGTGACATAGTTGACCACCGCCTCGGACAGATAGCCCATAGCGATGAGATCCTCGTAGGAGGGGTCGCCCTTGCGCTTGCTCATCTTGTTGTGGGCGTCCCGCATGACGGGGGAGCAGTGGATATAGGTGGGTACGTCCCAGCCGAAGCCCTGGTACAGCAGATTGTACTTGGGGGCGGAGGACAGGTACTCGGAACCCCGCACCACGTGGGTGATGCCCATCAGGTGATCGTCGATGACGTTGGCAAAGTTGTAGGTGGGCAGGCCGTCCCGCTTGATGAGCACCTGGTCGTCCAGGGTGGAGTTCTCTACGGTAATGTCCCCGAATACGGCGTCGGAGAAGACGGTGGAGCCCCCGGCGGGGATCTTCTGGCGGATGACGTAGGGGGCGCCGGCGGCCACCTTGGCCCTGGCCTCCTCTAGGCTCATGTCCCGGCAGGGGTCGGCCGCCCGGTCAAAGTTGCCGGAGTCCTCCTCAGACTCGGTCTTTTCGCAGAAGCAGTAATAGGCGTGGCCCTTCTCCACCAGCAGCTCGGCGTACTTGCCGTACAGCGCCCGGCGCTCGGTCTGGATGTAGGGTCCCACCGGGCCGCCGATGTCGGGGCCCTCATCCCAGGTCAGGCCGCACTTGCGCAGGGTGGCGTAGATGACCTCGGTGGCGCCCTCCACCAGGCGGCCCTGGTCGGTATCCTCAATGCGGAGGATGAACTTGCCGCCGCTGTGGCGGGCGATGAGCCAGGTGTAGAGGGCGGTGCGGAGGTTGCCCACGTGCATGTAGCCCGTGGGGGAGGGGGCGAAGCGGGTGCGGACGCCGTCCTTGGGGATGCGGGCTTCCATCTCCTCAAACCAGTTCAGATCCATTGAAAAGACTCCTTTTTTAAACTTCATCACATTATTCTATATTTTTCGCCTAAGGATTGTCAAGGCCATTTGGATATGATATGATAAACCAATATGGGGCATTGTACCCAATGAGCCAAAAATCACTCGTAAGAGGTGTGTTTTAGAATGGAAAACCAGAAAAAAGTCATGCTCTCCGGCATCCAGCCCAGCGGCGAGCTCCACCTGGGCAACTACCTGGGAGCCATCAAGAACTGGGGCGCCCGGGCGGACGAGTTCGACTGCTTCTACTTTATGGCCGATATGCATACCATCACCGTGCGCCAGACCCCGGCGGAGCTCCGCCGCCGCACTCTGGAGCAGGTGGCCCAGTACATCGCCTGCGGTCTGGACCCGGAGCGCAACACAATTTTTGTCCAGTCCCACGTGCACCAGCACGCGGAGCTGGCCTGGGTGCTGGAGTGCTACACCATGTTCGGCGAGCTGTCCCGCATGACCCAGTTCAAGGACAAATCCGCCAAGCACGCCGACAACATCAACGCCGGCCTGTTTACCTACCCCTGCCTGATGGCGGCGGACATCCTGCTCTACCAGCCGGACTTTGTGCCGGTGGGGGAGGATCAGAAGCAGCACGTGGAGCTGACCCGCAACGTGGCCCAGCGCTTCAACCACGTGTACGGCGACGTGCTCAAGGTGCCCGAGCCCTACATCCCCAAGATGGGCGCGCGGGTGATGAGCCTGAACCAGCCGGACACCAAGATGAGCAAATCCATCCCCGAGGGCTGCGTGTTCCTGATGGATAAGCCGGAAGACATCCTGCGCAAGTTCAAGCGGGCCATCACCGACAGCGACACTGAGCGCTGCGTCCGCTTCGACCGGGAGAACAAGCCGGGCGTGTCCAACCTGATGAGCATTTATTCCGCCGTCACCGGCAGGAGCTTCGAGGCCATTGAGGCGGAGTTCGACGGCAAGGGCTACGGCGCGTTCAAGCCCGTGGTGGGCGAGGCCGTGGTGGAGATGCTCCGGCCCATCCAGGAGGAGACCCGCCGCCTGCTCTCCGACAAGGCCTATCTGGAGAGCGTCTACCGCGCCGGCGCGGAGAAGGCGTCCTACGTGGCGGAAAAGACCCTGCGCAAGGTCTACAAAAAGGTGGGCTTCCTGGCCCGGTAAAGATAAGGAGCAAATTCCCATGCCAAGAAATCTGGATCTTCCCCTCATCGGCATCGTGGCCGCCGCCCTGGTGGTGGCCCTGGTGGTGGCCCTGGTGGCCACTCCGGTGGTGAAAAACCTGGCCATTCGGGTCAAGGCGGTGGATGTACCCAAGGACGGCCGCCGCATGCACGACCACCCCATCCCCCGCATGGGCGGACTGGCCATCTTCCTGGGCTTCCTGCTCAGCGTCCTGCTCTTTCTGGACTTGAACGCCCAAATGCGGGGGATGCTGCTGGGGGCGGTCATCATCGTCGTGCTGGGCATCTTTGATGATATCTACTCGCTGCGGGCCATGTTCAAGTTTGTGGTGCAGATCATCGCCGCCCTGGTGGCGGTGCTCTCGGGCAACGTGATCGAGACGCTGTCCAACCCCAACGTGTTTTCCGCGGATCCCTACTGGAATCTGGGGATTCTGGCGGTGCCCGCCACGGTCATCTGGATCGTGGCCATCACCAACGCCGTCAACCTGATTGATGGCCTGGACGGCCTGGCCTGCGGCGTATCCACCATCAGCTCCATGACCCTGCTGGTGATCGCCCTGGTGGTCAGCGAGGGCAACGTGGCCATTCTCATGGCCGCCCTGGCGGGCGGGTGTATCGGCTTTCTGCCCTACAACATGAATCCCGCCAAGATCTTTATGGGGGACACGGGCTCCACCTTCCTGGGCTATATTCTGGCGGTGGTGTCCATTCAGGGCCTGTTCAAGTTCTATACCATTATCTCCTTTGCGGTGCCCTTCCTCATGCTGGGCCTGCCCATCTTCGACACCTGCTTCGCCTTCATCCGCCGCATTGCCCACGGACAGAGCCCCATGCACGCCGACCGCAGCCACGTGCACCACCGGCTTATCGACATGGGCTTCAACCAGAAGCAGGCGGTGGCGGTGCTGTATGTCATCAGCGCCATCCTGGGCCTGTCCGCCGTTGTGCTCACCACCAGCGGGCCGGTGAAGGCCATGCTGCTCCTGCTGGCCCTGTGCTTTGCCGGGGCGATCTCCGCCCGGATTTTCCTGGGCGCCAACGGAAAGAAAAACGACGGTGAGAAGCCGGACGAGAAGGGGGAAGAGAAATGAAGCAGGTGCGCGTCATGACCATCTTCGGCACCCGGCCGGAGGCCATCAAGATGGCTCCCCTGGTGGCGGAGCTCCAGCGCCGTCCGGGCCTGGAGCCGGTCTGCTGTGTGACGGCCCAGCACCGGGAGATGCTCGATTCCGTGCTGGAGATCTTCCAGCTCCGGCCCGATTACGATCTGAACATCATGGAGCCCCGCCAGACCCTCTCCACCATCACCTCCAAGTGCCTGCTGGGCATGGAGGGGGTGCTGGAGCAGGCCAGACCCGACCTGGTGCTGGTCCACGGGGACACCTCCACCACCTTCGCCGGGGCGCTGGCCGCCTTTTACCACCAGATCAGGGTGGGCCATGTGGAGGCTGGGCTGCGCACGGGTGACAAGTATTCTCCCTTTCCGGAGGAGATGAACCGGAAGCTGGTGGGCGATATCGCCGACCTGCATTTCTGCCCCACCCGGGCGAACCGGGCAAACCTGGAGCGGGAGGGGATCACCGACGGGGTGTTTGTCACGGGCAATACCGTGATCGACGCCCTCAAGACCACGGTTGTGAAGGATTATCACTTCACAACGGATCTCCTCAACCATTTGGACTACACCGGCCGAAAGATCATCCTCGTGACCTGCCACCGGCGGGAGAACTACGGCCAGCCCATGGCTAACATCATGACGGCTCTGCGCCGGGTGGCGGACGCCTTCCCGGAGGTGGAGCTGGTCTACCCGGTTCACCTGTCCCCGGTGGTGCGGGAGGCGGCGGGGAAGTACCTCGGCGGCCACGACCGTATCCACCTCATTGATCCGCTCTCCGCCGACGAGATGCACAACCTGATGGCCCGGGCCTATCTGGTCATGACCGACTCGGGCGGACTACAGGAGGAGGCCCCCGCCCTGGGGCGGCCGGTGCTTGTCTTGCGGCGGGAGACCGAGCGGCCCGAGGCGGTGGAGGCGGGGACCGTGAAGATCGCGGGGACGGAGGAGAACGTCATCTTCTCCATGGCCTCCGAGCTGCTCACCGCTCCGGCGGCCTACACCGCCATGGCCCACGCCGTCAATCCCTACGGCGACGGCTTTGCCTGCCGCCGGATCGCCGACGCCATTGAGTGGAAATTCGGCCTGCGGGCCGAACAGCCGGAGGAATTCCGGGCATAACGCGGTCCGGGCGGAGAGGAGGGAACAGGCGTGGAGCGCAGAAAGCGGAATTTGCTGGTGGTACTCATCGGCATCGTCATCGTGGTGGCCATGGTGTCCAGCTTTGGACTGGGCCTCTTTGCGCCGGACACGGCGAAGATCGTGCTGCCCACGCCGGAGGTCTCCCAGCAGCCGGGGGGAGAGCCCGGCGAGCAGAGTGGTCTGGTGCTGGTGGACGTGACGCCGGAGACGGTGCAGAGCGTCATCCGGGATACCCTCTCCCGCCCGGACCGCTACACTCGCGCGGTCACGATCGAGGACTTCTGGGGCGAGGGAGAGAGCGGAACCACCCATGCGGACGTGTGGGTAGACGGCGGCTGGACCCAGACGGAGGCAGCCCTGCCAGGCGGGACGGTACGTTACTCCATCGTGGGCGACGGGCAGTTCTGGCTGTGGTATGGAGGCGACCGCACGGCCCTTTCCGGTCCGGCGGACGGGCACTCGGCGGATCTGGAGGGCCAGCGCATCCCCACCTATGAGGACGTACTGGAGCTGGAGCAGGATGCCATTGCCGCCGCCGGATATGAGGAGAAGGGCGGCCTGGCCTGCATTTATGTGGAGACAGGCGAGGACGCGCTGGGCTATGTGGAGAAGTACTGGGTCTCTGTGGACAGCGGCCTGTTGGTGTGCGCCGAGCAGTGGAAAGGGGAGGAGCTGACCTACCGGATGACCTCCTATGCGGTGTCGACGGACCGTACCCTCTTCGGACTCACGGAGTTTGCGCTGCCGGACGGCACAGTGCTGCATACGGTAGAGGAATAACGGGCGGCCGGCAGGGGGCCGGCCGCCCGTTATTCCAGCCCCAGCAGCAGGAGCAGCCCCAGGGTGATGACCAGTTCCATGTCGTCCCCCTCCAGAAAGAGGAACAGGAGGATGAGCAGGAGCAGGACATCGCCGGTGTCGAGGCCGTCCAGCTTGAGGCCCCGAAGCAGCTTGCCCAGTCCTGAGG
>OWID01000718.1_pt1 | contig 11342 bp, 10 predicted proteins | sample 1732661 | NCBI WGS metagenome assembly OWID01 (sample SAMN05065739, study PRJEB22554) | human gut metagenome | biome: ENVO:2100002; feature: ENVO:00000062; material: ENVO:00002003 | host: Homo sapiens | place: USA
CCGCTTTTGCGGAGGCCCGTCCCTCTCTATCGGATTCGCATGTCAGGAGGGGGAAAGCTAGACAAATGCAAGAGAGAGCGCTGGAACAAAGGACAAAATCAACAGCAATACACAGGAGACCAGGAAAAATGGTACGACCCATTTGAGCATGCTCTCCATCTTGATTTTGGCTACGGCCGCACCCACGAAGAGGTTGCAGCCATAAGGAGGCGTACACAGACCAACAGCTAGGTTTACCGACATGACAACACCGAAGTGAATGGGATTGATGTTGAACGCCTGGATGGTAGGCAGCAGCATAGGCGCGATGATGATGGCGGGCACGGTATCCAGAAAACAGCCCACGATCAGCAGAAACACATTGATGACCAGCAACAACACTACAGGGCTGTCGGACAGATTGGCCATGAAGTTGGTGATCATCTGGGGGACCTGTTCGAAGGTCATGAGGGTGGAGAACACTGTGGAGGTGCCCAGCAGGAAGGAAGTAACGCCGTTGAGGACAGCGGCGGACACAAAAGTTTTATACAGGTCCTTCCAAGTCATGTCGTGGTACACGAACAGGGACACGATGATGGAGTACACAACGGAGACAGCGGCGGCCTCAGTGGGAGTGAAGAAGCCAGAGTAGATGCCACCTAGGATAATAAAGGGAGAGAGCAGAGCCCAGAACCCGTCCTTGGTGGCCTTGCCTACCCGGTGTAGCCGTTCTTTCCAGAACTGGATCATGGGAATCCTTTCTCCGCCGGGCCCAAGCTCGGGTTTGTGGACCTCGGTGCCAGTGCGCTTGCAGATGATGATGTTTACCATCAAAAATACCAGGCCGATCATAACGCCGGGGATGATACCGGCCTTGAAGAGATCAGGCACGGAGGTTTTGGTTGAAGCTCCGTAGAGCACAAAGGACAGGGAGGGCGGAATGATGGGCCCCACGATACCGCCGAAGCAGACCAGAGTGGCGGCGTAGGAGGAATCATAACCCTTGCGCTTCATTTCGGGGATCATCATGCCGCCGATGGCAGAGGTGGTGGCCATGCCGGAGCCGGTAAGGGCGCCGAAGAACATGCAGGCCAGCATGGAAACGCACCCCAGGGCGCCGGTCACAAAATCGATCAGCGCAGAGGCAAAGTCCACGATCCGCCGGGCGATGCCGCCAGTGGACATGATGGTGCCGGCCAGCATGAAATAGGGGATGGCCATGACCGTAAACGAGAAAATACCTGAATAGCAGTATTGTGCGTTGACCACCATGTTCAGATCCGAGAAGAAAAACATGGAGATCATGGTTGCGCCGCCAATGGCGAACCCCACAGGCACACCGATCGCCAGCAGGACAAACAGCAAAATCAACAGGACAATGACTGCATCCATGCTTAATCCCCCCCTTCCCGGGCCTTGGTGTCAGCGGGTAATTCGCCATTGATGAGGGTGAGGGCAGAGCGTTTGATGCTCACCAGTGTGCGGAGAATCATCAGTCCGCAGCCCAGCACCACCGCCAAGTAGCCCCAGGAGGTGCTGATCTTGATGCCAGCATAGGGCACATTGCCCTGAGCGACCACCAGTTCCACGCCATAGTAGAAGATGACGGCGCAGATGATAATCACGACGATATCGGAAATGATGTTGACGATCTGGGCCAAGCGGAAAGGCAGCCGATCCGTGAGCATAGTGATTTTAATATGCTCGCCTTCCCGCTGACCTAGACTGATGCCCATCCAGGAGATCCATACGAACAGGAATTTCCCCAGCTCTTCCGACCAGGACAGAGAATTGCCGGCCTTCCGCATGATGACCTGGACGAAAATGATGATGACCATCAAGGCAAACATGGAGACGATGATGACTTCTTCAATGTGATTTAGGATTGAAAAAATCTGTTTTTTTGCTGAATTCATAGACAAATTAGATGTATCACTGAAATACACCTTTTCCCCCCTCTCTCTACAGCATATTATAGGTTCCCAACCAGGCCGTACCGATGGCTTAGGCGGGCCTATATATAGTTTCCTCTAGGGTCAGCTCTGGGGAACGGTGGCTAGCCAGCGGTTCATCAGATCGTCGCCGATCTGCGCACGCAGATCGTCATACACAGGCTGCACGGCCTCCTTGAAAGCAGCGACCTCTTCATCAGTGAGCTCCTCCACAGTGGCGCCTTCCTCCTTGAAGCGCTCAATATACTCCATTTCGTTGGCGCGCTCCTCCTCGCGCTGCTGCTCGCAGGCCAAGGCCACGCCCTCCTCGATCAGCGCCCGGTCCTCAGGATCCAGGGACTCGATCCATTCCAGGGAGCACACAATGGGGAAGGGGGAGCTTGCGTGGTTGGTAATGGTGATGTAGGGCGCGATCTCATGGATGTTGAAGTCATTGAACACACCCAAGGAGTGGTCAAGTGCCTCGATGGTGCCTGTGGAGAGGGAGGTCAGCACTTCGTTCCAGGACATGGGGGTAGGACTGCCGCCCATAGCGTCCCAGGTCTTGATGTCCAGATCGTTCTGCGCCACGCGGATCTTCTGGCCATGCAGATCCTCGGAATTGTGGTAGGTACTGGTGCGGCTGATCACCTGACGCATTCCATTATAGAACATGCCAACGCAGTAATAGCCGGAGGGTGCCAAGGTCTCGTTAAACAGCTCCAGACCGCCATTTTCAAAGGTGCCCTGCACCCAGTCCTCATAGGTGGGGTACAGGTAGGGTAGGTCTACCGCGCTAGTCGCGGGTCTGGACACGGAACTTACCACGGAGGATAGGTCGAACTCCATGGTGAGAGTGCCCAGCTTTACACCGGCCACCATGTCGGGGGAGTCGCCCAACTGGCCATTGGGGTAAACCTCCACTTTGAAACGGCCGGGCGCCTGCTCTTCCAGCCACTCGCCCAGCCAAACGCTCCACTTGTGAGTGGAACGCGTATCAGAGTCGGTATGGCCAATTTTGATCACAATGGGTTCCTCAGAACTAGTGCTGCCAGTGTTGTTGGCAGAGGGGTTATCATTACCGCCACTGCTGGCACTGGGGCGGCTACAGCCGGAGAAAAGAGCCAGGCTCATGGCTGCCGCGAGAGTAAGCGCTAAAAATTTTTTCTGTTTCATAGTTCTCTCCTTCCTGTTCATTGCAGATGGTTCTATCTTTCAGCGGATAGGCCGCAGACATTCGCCGTTTAGGCCAGGGACAGGATCCTGCGGGCCTCGCCGGGGTTGGCGATCTCGCGGCCCAGCTCCTTGGAGAGGCGTACCACCTTGGCCACCAGCTCACCGTTGGAGGCGGCCTTGTGGCCCTTGCCCAGGTAGATGTTGTCCTCAAAGCCAACGCGGACATTGCCGCCCATTACGATGCCGGCGGCGGCCATGTCCCAGGCGCTGCGGCCGATGCCGGTGACGGTCCAGGTGGAGCCGGAGGGGATTTGCTTGACTAAGTAATTCAGGTTGCCCACCGTGGCGGGGGTGCAGCCGGACACCCCCAGCACGAAGTTGAACTGCATGGGGGCGCCGGGCACCAGGCCTTTCTTGGCCATGTTCAGGATGGTGTCCAGATGGCCGATCTCAAAGCACTCATACTCGGGCTTGATGCGGTTCTCGATCATCCGCTGACCAAAGGCCCGCATGGTAGGCATATCGTTGACGAAGATGTCGTCGCCGAAGTTGCAGGTGCCGCAGTCCAGGGTGGCCATCTCGGGGAAGAGCTCGGTGGGCTGAAGGCGCTCCTCCGGGGTCATGCCGGTGGCGCCGCCAGTGGAGGGGATCAGGATGACGCCAGGACAGGCCGCCTTGATGGCGTCCAGCACTACGCGGAACCGTTCCCGGTCCTGGGTGGGGGTGCCGTCGTCCCAACGGACATGCACATGAATGACCGCCGCGCCCGCATCATACGCGCTCTTGGCCTCTCGTACCATCTCCTCCACGGTGTAGGGGACAGCGGGGCTGTTTTCCTTGGTGACCTCCGCGCCGCATATGGCTGCGGTAATGATGAGTTTTTCCATCATTCTCACTTCCTTTCTTAAACAAATTTTATTTGCAGTAGCGTTTTGTGAAGTAATCTCGTAGCTTCTCCTCCCTTCGCACAGCGTCAAAGGCAATTTCTGCATGGCCGGGGTAATATCCATTTCCGATAAGCATGGGCACATATTTCTTGATGCCCTCGGCCCCCAGAGACGCTTTGGCAAAATCAGTACTCATGCTGAAAAAGTAGACCATTCCCGTATCTTTAGTTACAAGCACCGTGGCCAATTCCGTGTTAGGTACACTCACGGTGTTAACCGTGAAGTCCGCCAGTTGGTCACCCAATGCATTCTGGTAAATATCCAGGGCCTCCAGAGGCTTCTTGGCATCGGCTTCCAGCACAACGTCCGCAATGCCCAGGCTACGCACAATCTCACACTGCCGGGGGGAATATTCCATGCAGATCACCTTGCCAGTGGGAGCTACCCGTTTTTTAGCCTCCGCCAGGCAGAGAAGCCCGGCCTTGCCGGCACCCACCACTACCACGGTATCTCCCGCCTTGACGTGGACTGCGACTTGGGCCGGGGCACCGGCCACATCCATCAACGCCAGGCTAAGCTGGTCGCCAAGGTCCTCCGGAAGCTTGGTGTAAATGCCGCTCTCGAACAGTATGGCGCTGGCTTTACAAAAGACCTGCTCGGTGTCCACGTCAATAGACGTGATCTCATTAATTTTTAGAGGAGTGAGTGACAGGGACACTAAAGTGGCGATCTTATCGCCCACCTGGGCGTCTGTAGAGCCAGCCAGATCGGCGCCAATCTCCTTGATGCGACCGATCAGAATACCGCCAGATTTTGTTACCGGGTCTTGGAACTTCCCACGCTCGTCCACGATCTTCTGGATCTCCTGGGCGATCCGGTTCACATCGCCGCCACACTCTTGCTTGATGCGGCCAAAGGCTGTGGCCGTTGGCTGAAGCGCGATGACGTCGATCAGAATCTCATTGGAACAAATAGTGGGGGAGTTGTCCACCCGTTCTGCTGCCTGCGGAAGCAATCCTTTGGGGGAAATGACACGATGGCTTCCGTATGGATCTCCTCGCATGGTAGAGTCTCCTTTCTGTAGCGAAATACTATATTTTTGAACTGCAAGCTGCGTGCCAACTCATTTTTTGATATTTTTACTAGTTTTATCTTTAGTGAAACGGGAATTCGAAGTCCATTAACAGAAGAGCGAACCATAAATTGATCGAACGATCAATTTATGGTTCGCTTGTGATTCAAAAAATGTTCACTTGTCTTCCGATTGAAGACCGTACAGATTTAATTTTCGGACTACAGAGGATTGACTAATCCCCAGCATGTTGGCAATCTTTCGAGTGGACTTGTACCATTGCTGGTATAACTGGAGGATTTCCCGTTCCCGCTGGCTCAACATTTCCTTCAGAGAACCGCCGGTGGTCTGCTTGTGAAAATCCGGAGATGGAACGGCTGCTGCTACAGAAGGCGGCTCCACGCTGTCCATGGAGAGGACTTGGAGCACGTCCCGCGCCTCAATGATCCGGTTATTTGTCATAATCATCAACCGCTGGATCAGATTTTGCAACTCGCGGATATTTCCGCGAAAGGACTGGTTCTCCAGAAATTCCAGTGCTTTTGCGCCTAGCGACTTTTGAAGCCCGAATTCCAGGTTGTATCGCTCTACAAAGTATTTGGCTAAGGGGATGATGTCTGCCCGGCGCATGCGCAGAGGCAAAACAGTGATGGGATAGACGTTCAGCCGGTAGTAAAGATCCTCTCGGAATTCCCCGGCCTGCACCATGCGAGCTAGATTTCGGTTGGTGGCAGCGATGATCCGTACATCCACCTTGATGGGAGTAAGCCCACCGACACGAACAATTTCTTTTTCTTGGATCACGCGCAGCAACTTGGCCTGGAAAGTAAGGGGAAGCTCGCCCACCTCGTCCAAGAATAGAGTGCCGTTCTGTGCAGCTTCCCAGAGGCCGATTTTCCCCTTGATGTTTGCTCCGGTAAAGGAACCCTTTTCGTAGCCAAACAGTTCCGACTCCAGCAGATGCTCCGGAATCGCGGCACAGTTGATTTTGACCATTGGGAAGCTTTTTCGCTCGCTGTTCTGATGAATAATTCTGGCAATAATTTCCTTGCCAACACCGGATTCGCCATAGATCATGACGTTGGAGGTATAGCGGGCAACTTTAAGCGCCTGGCGCAGAGTGGCCTTGGCCTCCAAGCTATGGAAGATATATCCGCTCGCACAGTCCTCGTCCGCTTCACTCTTTGCGTGCGGTGTTTCGTCCGAGTTCGGGATAGAGATAGTCTCCGGCACACCGCATATCCCGCGCTGGATGTCTGTCTGCATTTGCGGGAACCTGCGCATTAGACCCAAAGTGTAGTCTGCGTGTCCCTCCAAAAAGCCTGTGTAAGGGATGACCTGAATCTCTTTGCCGATACTTTCTGCGGTCAGCGCCACGAATTTATAGTCGCAGCATATGGTGGCAAAGTATATGGTCCCATGGTTTTTGACTGCCAATAGGCTTGCAGCCTCAGTGTCTGCTGTGTTGATACAGTTGATGACTACATCAAAGCGCTGAATGATCTCCACGTGTGGAGTGCCGCAAAAAGCGCTCAAGTTGGTGGCGTCCAGTTCCAACACCTCGTCGAACACGCTGCATGGTTCCATTTGAATACGGCTTTCCTGATCTCGCACGATACCTACAAGCCGTCCGCTGGAGCCCATCTTATCCTTGGCGGCATAGCCACACATCAGACCGATGCGGCCGCTGGCACCGAGTATCAGTACATCCTGCCCAGGTTGCACGATCTGATAGGAGCGAGTAGGGGCGCCAGCCTCATCCATAGCTGCAATCACGGCTCGCAGGGGCAAGTCCGGCGGTTTTTTGACGACTGGAGAGTTGGCATATAGGATGGCCTGACCCTCTACCTCCAGTTGGGCGCTTTCGCAGTCAATGCGGAGGATCTGCGTAATGTGCAGAGGGGTTACCGTGAGGGAGGACAGAGATATGATCTCGTCCTTTGGCCGGATATGGTAAATATTTGGGTAGCTGGGACCTAACTCCACCACGGTGCCATATAACATTCCTCCACTGTTGGTTACCGGATTGTGAAGTTTTCCCCGCTCGCGGACAATTTCTAAAACGCGTTGACACAGCAAGGCTCTGTCCTCGCCTGTTTCGTCCAGAATTTCATTGAAGCTGGCCAAATTGATATTGATGATTTTGACGTCGATGAGAACCTCGTCCGACCGAAGCGTCATCGTATTATCTATTTTCCACGCCTGTTGGGCCAGGGCGTGCCGCGGCTCTATAGATCGTTCTAGCCCAAAGCTATCCATTATAGATGCCCTCTTCTGTCGCTTAATTTGATAGAAAGCGGACGGGCCCCATTGGGGACCCGTCCGGCAACTGTTTATTTCCGCTTGCAGTTCTTTGGGACCACACAGGTGCCGCTGGCTCGGCAGACCAGAACCGGCTCATCCAGAACGTCGGCCGCTGAAGCGCTTACGTCCGGCCTAGCTGTAATGACCTTGTACGCGGTAAAGGTCATCTTGCGGGACGTATTTCCGATATAAGTGATCTCGCCCTTCGCTTCGATGTAGTCTCCGGCGTAAACAGGAGCCAGAAACTCTATATTGTCGTATGCGCAAAACAACCCCTCATCGCCGTCGCAGCGGATCAGCAGTTCGGTAGCCACATCGCCAAAGAGGTGCAGCATATGTGCGCCATCTACCAGATTTCCACCATAGTGTGCATCTTTGGCAGACATTCTTACGCGCAGTTCAGAAACAAACTTTTCCATAAACTTAGTCTCCTTTCTTTTGAGGGACAACGCCCCCTCTGGAAATAATGTATAGCAATTTTAATACCAACTGTTACTCAATGTGTCCTCTGCTTGGTGCTGGAAGTATGTCACAGGGGATTATAGCACAAAAAACAATATATTTTTAGATGCATAATACGGCTGATATAATCTAACGGATTCTGAGATTTTTACAGAAAATAAAGGCCTGGATGAATTACTGCAGAGTTGGAAATATTCACCGCAAAGACATTCCGTTATGAGACTGCAAAGCCCAGAGACTATGTTGTGGGAGCCATGGTGGACGAAGCGATAAATTGTTGGCCTTTCTCTCGAGTGCGTGCGCATAAATGGTGGGGCCATAGTCATCGGGAAGACCCGAAAACCAGTCGGTGGCGTGCGAGCTACGTTACTTTCGAGCGATGCCGCGATATGCCCGGCATCTGGAAATACCGCGGGCATTGCTTTCGGGGTGAGACGGTGGAGCGTGGCCAGGATCCGGTCTGCTGCTGAAAGATTTGTACTTTGAAATATGGGGGGCCAGAGTTTTGCCGGCCGCCTGTTTTATGGAGTAAAGGTAACGTGAAGCGGCTGCCGGAACTGGACAGGCTGGTGCAGTCCGCTTACGGGGATAAGGTCATGGGACGCGTCCCGGAAAACCTGTGTGTCCAGCTCTTGAATGGCTATGAAGTAGAGCGAGCCGCAAAGCAGGAGCGGCGTAAGGTACTTTGCGAACTGCTGTCTGCCAGGCGGGAAAAAGAACAGTCCGTAGACGAGTGGCTGAACATGATGCAGGATTATGCTCAGCTGGAAGAAGTGGATCGCCCCACACTGGTTCGGCTCATTCAGACGCAAGGTAAAATCAGCGTTCAAGGCCAAATTTGCCAAAGGACAAAGGATTTTCGCCTATGTGCCCATTGGCTGCCGCAAGGACCCGGAGGGAAAAGCCTGCGCCTGGACCATAGCCCAGGTCAAAAGCATTTTGAAGGATGAAACCTACATCGAAAATTCGGTCCATTACCGGGAAACAAATATCTCCTACAAAAATAAGAAGCGTATCCGCAAGGACCCCAGCGAGTGGGTACGTGTCGAGGGGACTCATAAGGCGATCATTTCGAAAGATGTTTTTGACCGTGTGCAGGAACAGATCGCCACACACCGCCGTTCTATGAAGGACCAGACAACACAAATTTTCTCCAGGCCTCTCAAATGCGCCGGTTGTGGCTGGTCTATGCGTTTCAGGACAAAACGCCAGATCAAGAAACCATACAGGCATTACGATTGCAGCCGCTATGGACAACTCGGCAATCAGTGTTCCGCACATTATGTCCGCTATGATGTTCTTTAGCCCTATGTTCTCTCCCGTTTGCAGTTCTGGATTAAGGCGGTCCATCAGAATGAGAAAGCCATAGCCGCCCGCCTTTTGAAGCCCTCCAACAGTGGACAGGAGGCAAAGCACAGACGGGCGGCGGCGGAGAAAAAGCGGGCGGAAAAACGTCTTGCCGAGCTGGACAGCCTGATAGCCCGGATATATGAGTACAGGACCGCGGAGGTCATGACCGCCCGGAACTTCTCTATGCTCTCCCAAAAGTACCAGCAGGAGCAGGAGGCGCTGGAGACTAAAATCCTGGTCTTGAATACACAGCTTGAAGCCGCACGGGAACAGACGGAAAACATTGAAAAATGGCTTGCTTTGGTAAAGCAATATGCCGACCTGTCTGAGCTGACCGCAGAAGTATGATTACCTTGATTGAAAAAGCCTTATCCATGAGGCGGTAAAGGACAGCGGGGGAAAACGGGTACAGAAAATCGAGATTTTCTATCGCTTCATTGGCAACATCGACCAAGCCGTTGACACCATCTTTTTAACTGCGTGAAACGGACCAGAGTTTACCGGACAGTGAAAAAATAATTCGGCTAAGTGAGATCTTCGGAGTAACAACGGATTATTTGTTCAAAGGCAAAGAGTCAGACTCTATGGACATCTATGTCCAGCATACTTCAAAAGGCGGGGGCGGATATGTCTGCGAAGGTGACGGAGCGCTTGGAAGGGGTACGCCGCATGAGCACCGCCAGCGGCCCTTCTGCTGGCGGCCGCCGCGGTTATTGCTGGACGCATTTGCTGCTCAAGTGTTGACCGGCGGACGGCCTGCACTAAGGCAAACAGCAGGCGGAGCAAAGAGGCGCGGGGCAATGCCCCGCGCCTCTTTTATCGGGATTTGGGTTTGGGTTTAAAGATCAGGGCCACCAGCCAGCCGAAGAAGATGGCGGCGGAGATGCCGCCCGCCGCGGCGGTGACGCCGCCGGTGAGGGCGCCCAGTATGCCCATCTCGTCCACGGCCTTGGCGGCCCCCTTGGCCAGCAGATAGCCAAAGCCGGTCAGGGGGACGGTGGCCCCCGCTCCGCCGAACTCCACCACATACTTGTAGAGCCCCAGCCCGCCCAGCACCACGCCGGACACCACATAGAGCACCAGAATACGGGCCGGAGTGAGCTTGGTCTTATCAATGAGCAGCTGCCCGATCAGGCAGAGCGCCCCGCCGCAGAGGAAGGCGCGGGCGTATTCCCAAAAGACTTCCATGTTTTTCCCTCACTGTTCCGTTGAGATGGCCACCGCGTGGCAGATGGACGGGATGCTCTCCCCCTGGAGCGTGGAGGTGGGGGAGAGCAGGGCACCGGTGCCGCAGAAGAGCAGGCGCCTCCAGCGGCCCTGCTTCATACCGTTGAGCAGAAAGCCGGTGAGCACCGCGGCGGAGCAGCCGCAGCCCGAGCCGCCGCAGTGGACGTCCTGGGTCTGGGCGTCGTAGATGAGCACGCCGCAGTCCTCCAGATTTTTGAATTCAATGCCGTCCCGGTGGAAGAGATCCAGCAGGATCTCCTTGCCCAGGCTGCCCAAATCACCGGTGACAATCAGATCATAGTCCGAGGGCCTGCGGCCTGTGTCCCGAAAATGGGCCTGAATGGTGTCATAGGCGGCGGGGGCCATGGCGGCCCCCATATTGTTGGCGTCCTGGATGCCCTTGTCCACAATTTTGCCTGTGGTCACATGGGTGATATAGGGGCCCGGCCCCTCCCGGGAGAGGATGACGCAGCCCGCCCCCGTCACCGTCCACTGGGCGGTGGGGGTGCGCTGGCCGCCGTACTCCAGGGGTGTGCGGTACTGCCGCTCGGCGGAGCAGAAATGGGAGGAGGTCATGGCGGCGGCGTGGGCGGCGAAACCGCCGTCCACCAGCAGGGCGGCCAGAGACAGGCTCTCCGCCATGGTGGAGCAGGCGCCGTACAGCCCGAAGAAGGGGACGTCCTGCCCCCGGACGGCGAAGCCGGAGCCAATGCACTGGTTGAGCAGGTCGCCGGCCAGAATATAGTCCAGGGCGGAGGCGCTCAGCCCCGCCTTGTCCAGCGCGGAGGAGAGGGCCAGCTTCTGCATGGCGGTCTCCGCCTTCTCCCAGGTCTTTTCCCCAAAGGAATCGTCCTGATTGATCTGGTCGAAGCTGTCGGCCAGCGGGCCCTCCCCTTCTTTTTTCCCCCTGTCTCTTATACACATCTCCGAGCCCACGAGACCGGAGCCTATCTC
>OWID01000724.1_pt1 | contig 11313 bp, 9 predicted proteins | sample 1732661 | NCBI WGS metagenome assembly OWID01 (sample SAMN05065739, study PRJEB22554) | human gut metagenome | biome: ENVO:2100002; feature: ENVO:00000062; material: ENVO:00002003 | host: Homo sapiens | place: USA
GAAAAATTTGACGACGCATCTGTCGCACAATCTTTGTGCGGTATTGCCCTAAACATGCAAAAGAGTGTGCATGTTTGATTGGATTGGAAAACACGAAATCAAAAGCATGTGTAATGCTTTTTGAATTAGGAGAAGAATGAAAATATCATGTCACAATTTAGCGAAACTCTGACTCGTCTGATGCGGCAGAAGCACCTGAAATCGGTGGAACTATGCGAAATACTGTCCATTCGGAAGTCCCGTTTCAGTAAAATCAAAAACGGCGGGATTCTTCCCACAGATTTTTCACTGGTGGAACAGCTGGCAAAAGCCATGAACCTGAATCCGCAGGAAGAAAAGGAACTGTACCTGTCCTATCAGATGTCCAAATTCGGGCACACCTACGAGCAGATCGAAGCTTCCATGAAGCGGCTGTACGAGGTGGAATGCCCTCAGTATTATCAAAAAGAGGAGTGTCTGGATACGCCGGTTTCTGCGGAAAACGGACACCTGTACACCAACAAAATGGCAGTCCTTGCGGCGGTGCAACGGCTTTGCCTGAACACCGCTTCCGTGCGGATCGCTATACAGCCGGAGGATCAGGACCTGTTGGAGATCTTAGGACGTTGTGTTGCTTCCTGCGGCGATACGGTGCCCATGCAGTGGCTGTTCTGGCTGGAACCTTCTGACGGCGGCATTTCGGCGGCAAATCTGGACGTATTTTCGAAAGCTCTGCCAGTCATCTGTGCGGGGCGTATGGAAATTCGATGTACTTATGGAGCTTTGCCGGAGCTGTTGGAGCAGCATTTGTTCCCCTACTTTATTGTGACCGAACGGGGTGCCCTGACAATTTCACGGGACTGCACCAAGGCAATGTGGTTCTGCCAGCCGGCGACAGTTTCTCTGTACGAGAAGCAGTACGCCTTTCTGTTTGACCGCAGCAATCCTTTCTGTCACAAGTTTTTCAGCTTGCCGGAATTTTTTCAGGCAATCAATCAGACACGAAATATGGTCAACGAACGGCAGGGAGAGGAACTCTATATCCTCGCCAAGCATCCCTGCATTTCCAGCGGGATTTCGGAGCGGGACTTGCAGACCATGTATCTGTCAGAGGAGGAATCCGGTTATAACGCAAATACCTGCTATGCCTATCTGGTAGACTATATGACACGTGTCAAATGCGAACACATCATTTTTTCGGAGCAGGGCATGCAGGAGTTTTTCCAGAGCGACCTGTACTACGAATATTCCGAATCGATCTCCACACCGATCTCCAAGGAACGGCGGTATGAGATGCTGTCCAGTATTCTGAAACAGAACAGTGACCGCTGGCGTTTTCAGATGCTGAAATATTCGTTCATGGATCATGCGAATATTCACGGTCTGGACATCTGGAATGACGGGGCAATCGTTCTGGTCATGAACTTCCACGAGAATTTCTTTTTGATCACGCTGAAAGAAAAATCCATTTCTTCTGCGATTCTGGCATATCTGCACTATCTGGAGGCGTTGAAAGTATTGAGCCCCAGTGCGGAAACAGCAGATATGTTGTTGAAAAAGTGTCAGTTCCATCAGAAGACCATGACAACAAAATCCACATAAGGCAATACCGCACAAAGAGCGTCTGGCGACTTTGCACGCCATCTGCTTGCAAATTTTCCGTCATATTTCACAAAAATGCTCGTGAATACATCAAGTATTCACTCCGCTTTTTGTTTCATCTGACGAAAAATTTGACGACGCATCTGTCGCACAATCTTTGTGCGGTATTGCCCCAAGCAAAAATTTCACGCATAACTGCACCAAAACTGCACATACTCCGGAAAAAGGAGGGCTTCTCATGAAAATCAGTCGTGAACTCTATCAAACCATGCAAAATCAGACCGCCCCGAAATCCAAGTCGTGGAAAAACATTCCTCTTGCATTTCTGACAGGCGGTCTGATCTGTACGATCGGCGAAGCCGGTATCCATATTCTGACGGAATTCTGCGGCGTGGAGCAGAAAACAGCTGCCGCGTGGATCTCTATCGGGCTGGTGGCAGTCAGTGCAGTCTGCACCGGTCTGGGCTGGTACGCCAAGCTGGGCAAACACGCCGGAGCCGGCACGCTGGTGCCCATTACCGGCTTTGCAAACGGTGTGGTTTCCTCTGCCATTGAGGCACGCACAGAGGGCTGGGTCCTCGGCATTGGCACCCGCATTTTTGCCATTGCGGGGCCGGTCATTCTCTACGGCACTTCCGCTTCCATGGTGTACGGGCTGATCTATTATTTCTGGACGCTGTTCAGATAGATCATGTTGATCTCCGGCGGGTTGAACAGCCGCGGCTTGCCGATGCCGCCGGATACATACAGCTTTGTGCCGCCTTTCTCGTACAGCTCCTTGTCATATTTTGGAAAAAATCTTCGCTCCGGCGACAGCACGCCGCCCACAAAGGGCAGCCGCACCATGCCGCCGTGGACGTGTCCGGACAACACCACATCTGCACCCCAGCCGGCGTAGCTGTCCAGCAGCAGGGGATTATGTGCCAGCAGCACCGTGCAGCCCTGCCGTGTGCCCAGAGCCTGTGTCAGGTCGTCCGCCGTATAGGGCTGCAAGTGCCGGAATCCGCGGTTGTCGTCCCGATAGATCCCATACGCCAGTTCGGCTCCCGCCAGATACAGCGGGGGACAGCCGGACTTTTCCAGCGGAACCGTTTCATTTCGCAGCGGATGACAGCCTGCCTGCTCCGCCATTGCCCAGAACTCCTGCTGCACCTCCGGCGGCAAGTCCAGTTCATGATTTCCCGTGCAGAGATAGGTGGGGCTTATTTTCGAAAGTGCCTGCAAAAATGACGAGATTTCGTGAAAGTCCCGCATATCCCGCGAGATCATGTCACCGGTGAGGACGATCACGTCCGGCTGCAATTGCTGTGCCTGCCGAATGATGCGGCAGTTGCCCCTGCCCATTTGCCGGTGGTGCAGGTCGGTGATTTGCAGCAGGGAAACGCCGTCCCAGCCGGCAGGAAGATGTTCCAGCGAGAGCGTTTGTTTCCGCACCCGCAGAACATGCTGCTCGATGCAGAACCAGATGCCCAGCAGAATCAGCAGCAGGAAAAGAATCCAGAATATCATGGTACACCTCTTTTAAGTGGTTTGTTTTTTAAGTGGTTTGTTTCACGTGAAACATGCGGCGGACTGACCTGCTGCCGCATACAACAACAGCGGCAGAAATTCCGCCGCTGCTGGTTTCTTTATTGTCGGTTGTCTGTCAGTTGTCGTACATCACCGATCATTCCGCAGATTCGTCTGTAGAAATGTCTGTGATGCCCTCTGACGGGGTTTCTGCCTCTCGTGCAGGAATTGCCTCGTCTGTTACAACAGGCTGTTCAGAGCCGTCCTGAAGGCTCTCTGCGTCGTCCTCGTCCTGTGCCGCTTCGGTACGGGTAAAGGCAACTACCTTTTGTCCCTCGTTGACACGCATGACACGCACACCCTTGGCAACACGTCCCATGGCACGAATCTCGCTGCATGCCACACGAATGATAACGCCGTCACTGGAGATGAACATCAGGTCGTCGCTTTCGTCTACGACCTTAATGCCGCAGACTGCACCGTGTTCCTCGTCCACCTTGTAGTTGGTAAGTCCCAGACCGCCGCGGGACTGCATGCGGTATTCTGACAGGGCAGTCTTTTTGCCGAAGCCGTTTTCCGTCACAGTCAGCAGGGAAGCACCCTCACGCTCTCTTGCCATAGATACCACGGCATCGCCCTTTCGCAGGGTGATCGCCTTGACACCGTGTGCCGAACGGGACATGGGACGGACATCGCTTTCGTCAATGCGAATTGCCATACCGTTGCGGGTGGCAACAAACAGCCGGTTGGAGCCGTTGGTCAGACGCACTGCGGCGATCTCGTCGCCCTCGTCCAGACCAATGGCGATCAAGCCGTTCTTCCGCACGTTCTTATAGTCAGACAGTGCTGTCCGCTTGATCTTACCATTGCGGGTAATCATGACCACATACTTGCCCTCGTTGAAGTCCGGCGTAGTGAGTACTGCGGCGATCTTTTCTCCGGCGTTCAGAGGCAGCAGGTTCACGATATTGGTGCCGCGGGCATTCTTGGAACCCTCCGGCAGTTCATAGCACTTCAGCTTGTACATAGTTCCCAGATTGCTGATAAACAGGATATGGGAGTGGGAAGAACTAATCATCAGTTCGCTGACGAAATCCTCCTCCCGCTGTTTCATGCCGGTGACACCGCGGCCGCCACGCCGCTGGCTCTTATACACGTCGGCAGGGATTCGCTTGATATAGCCGTTCTCGGTATAGGTGACTACGCAGTCCTCCACCGGAATCAGATCCTCGATGTCCACTTCGCCCTCGACTGTTTCGATCTGTGTGCGGCGGGCATCGCCGAACTTCCGGCGAATCTCGTTGAGGTCGTCCATGATGATCTGATATACCCGTTCCCGATTTGCCAGAATGTCCAGCAGGTCGGTGATCTTCTGGATCAGGGCATACAGTTCGTCGGTGACTTTCTGCCGTTCCATGCCGGTCAGCTGTCCCAGACGCATCTGTACAATTGCCTCTGCCTGCTCCTCGGTCAGCCCCTGCTTGTGTTCCAGCTGGTAGCCCTCCATATCGTATTGTGCACGGTCGAGGAGAGCCGACATATCCACGTCCTTGAAACGCTCGATCAGGCGAGCCTTACCTTCCGGAACGGTCTTGCTGTCCCGCAGAATGGCAATGACTTCGTCGATATAGTCGATCGCCAGCAGGAAACCCTGGAGGATATGGGCACGCTTCTTTGCCTTTTCCAGATCGAACTTGGAACGGTTGGTGATGACTTCCACCTGAAATTTCAGGTATTCTTCCAGCACCTGTTTGAGGCTCAAAGTCTTGGGCTCACCGCCCACCAACGCCAGCATATTGACGCTAACGGTATCCTGCAACTGGGTATAGGTGAACAGCTTGTTCAGCACGATCTGCTCGTTGGCATCTTTTTTCAGTTCGATAACGATCCGCATGCCCTCACGGCTGGATTCGTCCTGAATGTGGGAAATGCCTTCGATCCGTTTATCCTTTGCCAGATCGGCAATGGACTTCACCAGACGGGCTTTGTTCACCATGTACGGAATTTCCGTCACGATGATCGCCTGCCGTCCGCGAACCTTTTCGAAATGGGTCTGTCCGCGGAGCGTCAGCTTGCCCTTACCGGTGGCATACGCCGCACGGATACCGCTTTTGCCCATGAGAATACCGCCGGTGGGGAAGTCCGGTCCCTGCACACAGGTCATCAGTTCGTCCATGGTGCAGTCCGGTTTTTCCATCAGCATGTGAATGCCGTCAATGACCTCGCCCAGATTATGGGGCGGGATATTGGTCGCCATGCCGACTGCGATACCCACAGAGCCGTTTACCAGAATGTTCGGGAAACGGGAGGGGAGCACTTCCGGTTCTTTCAGGCGGTCGTCATAGTTGGGGACAAAGGGCACCGTTTCCTTGTGAATGTCTGTCAGCATTTCCAAGGCAATCTTGGACATTCTGGCTTCGGTATAACGGTAAGCAGCAGGCGGGTCGCCGTCTACGGAACCGAAGTTACCCTGACCGTCTACCAGCATATACCGCATTGAGAAACTCTGTGCCAGACGTACCAGTGCATCATAGACCGACGCGTCACCGTGGGGGTGATAGCTACCCAGCACGGCACCGACGGTATCCGCACACTTGTGGTACGCCTTATCCGGTGTCAGTCCCTTTTCGAACATGGTGTAGAGGATACGCCGGTGTACCGGTTTCAGACCGTCCCGCACGTCCGGCAGGGCACGGGCAACGATGACCGACATGGCGTATTGCAGGAACGAGTCCTGCATCTCCCGACCAATTTCGATGGGGGTAATTTTTTGTTTTCCGTTGGTAAAGAAATTTTCTTTTTCCATTGAAGTGTTATTATCCATCATTCTATATTCCTATCACGGCGGCAAAACCGCCTTTTCCCTTTCGGGGTGTTTTGTCGTATGGGTTTGTGTTTCACGTGAAACACAGGCTGCTTTCGGTGACATAGCAACGGACAAAGGACAGTTTGTCCCTGTGCCATTACTGCAAAGCAATCCCTCAGTCAGTGCTTCGCACTGCCAGCTCCCTTTTCAAGGGAGCCAGATCATACAGCATTGCCTTATGTTTCACGTGAAACAGTCACGCTTCCTCTGCTGACTGCTCCGGCAGTGCTTCGGCGGACTGCTCCAGTGCTGATTTCGGCAGCACATAGAACATCTTCTTGCCGTCGCAGACCAGATAAAATTCCTCGAACTCCTGCACATAGGCAGTCGCCAAGGGGATTCGGGATTCGGGGATCTGCTCGGTTTCGTCCTCGCCCTGCCGGATCCGGATCCGCAGCACCCTGCCGTCATTGCAGGCGGTGAACTGTTCGAATTCCAGTTCCTGCACCGCGTCCAGCACCATGCGACGCTGTTTCCGCGGGTTGTACCACAGCATAAAGATCGCCGCAAGGCAGATCATCATGAGAAAGTATGCCGTCTTATTGCTGGGGTCTGCCACTGCCGACACCACGAACGACACCAGCAGAATGAAAAACAGTGCCATCATCACATAGTTGCGTTTCATGACAAACTTTTTCTGAAATGCCGCGAAGCCGTCCCGATAATACTCCCGCTTGATGTGATACGGGGCAGTGGTGTCGAATACCGGCAGCGTTGTTGTGTTTTCCATGGTATTTCCTCTTTATACGTCCAGATTCTGCACATAGCGTGCATTCTTCTCGATAAACTCCTTACGGGGAGCAACCTTATCGCCCATGAGGATCGTGAAAATTTCGTCCGCCTTTTCTGCGTCCTCCATGTCCACGCGGATCATGGAACGGGTTTCCGGATTCATGGTGGTTTCCCACAGCTGTTCAGAACTCATTTCACCCAGACCTTTGTACCGCTGTACGCCGACCTTGGCAGTGCTGCCGTCGACATCGGCGAATTCCGCAATGTACTTGTCCCGTTCGGCTTCATCGAATGCGTACTTGTACTTCTTGCCCTTGAACACCTTGAACAGCGGCGGCTGTGCCAGATAGATGTTGCCGTTGGTAATCAGCGGCCGCATGAACCGGAAGAAGAACGTCAGCAGCAGGGTGCGGATATGCGAACCGTCTACATCGGCATCTGCCATGATGATGACTTTGCCGTACCGCAGCTTCTGAATGTCGAAGTCCTCGCCGATGGAGGTGCCCAGTGCAGTAACGACCGGCATCAGCTTTTCGTTGCCGTAAACGCGGTCGATACGAGCCTTTTCCACGTTCAGCATCTTGCCCCAGAGCGGCAGGATCGCCTGATAGCGGCGGTCACGTCCCTCCTTGGCGGAACCGCCCGCAGAGTCACCCTCGACGATATACAGTTCCGTGCCCTCGGTGGACTTTTCCTGACAGTCTGCCAGCTTGCCGGGGAGAGAAGCACTCTCCATGGCGGACTTGCGGCGTGCCGTTTCCTTTGCCTTCCGAGCCGCTTCCCGTGCCACCTGTGCGGACACGCTCTTGTCGAAAATTGCCCGTGCCACGGTGGGATTTTCCTCGAAGTAGCTCATCAGCTTATCAAAGACCATTTTCTCCACGAAGGGCTTGACTGCCGGATTGCCCAGACGGCCCTTGGTCTGTCCCTCGAATTCGCACTCGGTCAGCTTGACGGAAACGATCGCCGTCAGACCTTCCCGCACGTCATCGCCCAGAAGCTTCTGTCCGTCCTTGAGCAGACCGAACTTTTTGCCGTATTCGTTGATGACTTTGGTCAGGGCATTCTTGAAGCCCACCTCGTGAGTACCGCCGTCGGCGGTGTGAATGTTATTGGCAAACGAGAGGATCATCTCGTTGTAGCTGTCGTTGTACTGGAGAGCCACTTCTGCGAAAGCGTCGCCGTCCATGCCGGAAACGTAGATCACGTCTTCCGACAGGGCTTCCAGACCACGCTTCTGGTGGAGATATTCCACGAACTGGCGGATACCGCCCTCATAGTGGAGCACTTCCGTGCGGGGTTCTGCTTCGTTCCGCTTGTCGGAAAAGACAATGCGGATACCGGCATTCAGGAACGCCTGTTCCCGCAGCCGCTTCAGCAGAATTTCATAGTCGTACTCAGTAGTTTCCTCGAAAATTTCTGCATCTGCCTTAAACTCGACGGTGGTACCGGTTTCGGTGGTGTCCCCGATCACACGGAGCAGTTCGTCATAGCTGCCGCGGTGGAACTCCTGAAAATACACGTGTTTGCCGTCCTTGACGGTCAGCTTCAGCCATTCCGACAGGGCGTTTACGACAGACGCACCGACACCGTGCAGACCGCCGGAAACTTTATATCCACCGCCGCCGAACTTACCGCCGGCATGGAGAATGGTATACACGACAGTTGCCGCAGAGATGCCCTCTTTCGGGTGAATGCCTACCGGAATACCGCGTCCGTTATCGGATACGCGAATGACATTTTCCGGCAGAATATCTACAGTAATTTCGGTACAGAATCCTGCCAACGCCTCGTCAATGGAGTTGTCTACGATCTCGTAGACCAAGTGGTGCAGTCCTTTGGGACCAGTCGATCCAATGTACATGCCCGGACGCTTTCGAACTGCCTCCAGACCTTCCAGCACCTGAATCTGATCCTCCGTATAATTCTGTGCACCTTGTTTCATTTCTTCTGTCATATTTGATTCCCTCGATTTCCCGCCGAAGCGGGAGTAGTTTGGATTTCGAATGATTTCTTTTTACGGCAGATTTCTGTGGAATCCACAAAAATTCGCCGTGTATTTCCCTTTTTCACAGCTTCAAACAAGTTTTCCACAACGTTTTCAACAGTCTGTGGAAAACGGAATTTCAAGCAGTTTCGGGACGATTTTCCACATCGCCGGTCAGCATGCCGTCTTTCAACAAAAATCGCTTGCCGTTCTTTGGGGAAAGCAGGGATTCGGGGTGACAGGTAGTCACAAAGACCTGCATCTCCTGCACGATGGTGGAAACCACCGCCTGACGAGCCTCGTCCAGTTCGCCCATGACATCGTCCAGCAGCACCACCGGTGATTCTTTCCGGCGTTTGCTGTAGATCTCCGCCTGTGCCAGCTTCAGAGCCAGAGCAAGACTTTTTTTCTGCCCCTGCGAACCGAATTCCTTTGCGGGCTTGCCGTCAATGGCGAGGAGCAGGTCATCCCGATGAGCCCCGCTTGCCGTATGTCCCAGCAGCAGGTCGGAACTGCGGCTCTGCCGCATTTTTTCGCCGTACTGCTGCACCAGTTCCGGTGTCCGCGTTTCCGGCAGGGTGTCCTGTGCATCTTTTCCGAACACGCTGGACTGATAGTGAAGGGAAACGGTTTCCCGTCCCCGTGCGATCTGGGCGTACAGCGGCACGCAGACTTCCGCCAGCCGCCGGACGTAGATGCCCCGCTGGACGGCGATCTCGGTGCCCAGCTGTTCCAGCTGTCTGTCCCAGATCTCCAGAAGTCCTGCCGCCTGTGCCTCCGGCAGCCGTTGTTTCAGCACAGCATTTCGCTGCTGCAACGCCAGCTGATACCGCCGCACCAGCCCCAGCATAGGGGCGTGCAGCTGGGCACTGCACAAGTCCAGAAACGTCCGCCGCCGTTCCGGACCACCCTCTACGAGAGAGAGGTCTTCCGGCGTAAATGTGACGCAGTGGAATACGGAAAACAGGGCACTGCTTTTCTGGGGAACATCGTTGCACCAGATCTTTTTTTCCGGTACGGTACCGGAAACCATGCACAGCCGGACAGACTGTTCCCGTCGGGCATCCTGGAATTTCGCTTCGACCTGCAAATTGCCGCCGGAAAAGGGGAGATAGTCCCGTTCCCGCGTACCGCGAAAGCTGCGGCAGCCGGTGAGTGTCCAGATCGCCTCCAGCAGGTTGGTCTTACCCTGTGCATTTTCGCCCAGAATCAGATTATAGGACGGATCGGGAATCAGGGAAACCCCCTTGAGATTCTTGAAGCCGTCCACGGACAGGGCAGTCAGTTTCATGCTTCTGCCGTCACCTGTACCGTAAATTTATCGACGGATACTGTATCCCCCGGGCGAATTTTCTTGCCACGCATGGTGCAGACTTCGCCGTTGACTTTCACGGCTCCCTGCTGCACCAGTTCCTTGGCAAATCCGCCGGTATCGCAAAGTCCTGCGAATTTCAGCAGGGAATCCAGTTTAATGAATTCCGTGTGAATGGATACAGAAATATGTTCTTGATTTTCAGCCATATATACCTCCTGCATGCGGCGAGTCGCCGCTGACCCTACGCCCCAATTTCAACTGTGAAAAGGGTAGTGTTACGGCGGCAGCAGCCGCCTGTTCGCCCCGCCGGGGGATTTTTGTTGGTGAGAATCTATGAGGGAAAGTTTCTTGTGTAATCTTCGGGTGGTTCGTTGCCATGTAGTACAAGTGCAACGCGAACTCTTTTCTTTTTTTGCTTCTTTTTTCTTTTCAGTAAAGAAAAAAAGAAGCGTAACTCCTTGTGAAATCGGTTGTACATGAAAGATGATAAACAGATAAACTTGCAAACGCCGTATGAAATAAAGTCGCCCACCTGCACAAGAAAACACTTGAATATCAACATTACCGATACAGGCAAGGGCAACAACCGGCGTTGGCGAGCCACAGGCGGACAGCGAGGAACGAGCGAATTCCGCCGAACGGTTTCGACATGGCTGCACTAGAAGTTACGCTCCCCTGCCTCTTTCAAGGGCGATTATGCACAAACCGATACGATTCCCGCAGGACGATGTGGGCATCGCCCCCTACATATTCAAAAAAGCAAGGAAACTGCGACGTTTTTCAGAAAGCCAGCTTCTCACAATTGCAGTGGGATTCCGCTCAGTGGCGTTTCTGCACACGCCTGTTCTGCGGCTTCCAGTGATGCATATCCGTATGCTCTGACGGTTTCCGCCATGGTCATGCACGCCAGATTTTTTCCAGCCTGATACAGCGACACCACCCAGCGGCCATAGCCATAGAGCACTTCAAAAGGATACACCGAAAGTTCCCCGCGGAGATAGGTTTCGTAGGAAGTCTGTGCCGTAGAATCCTCCGCCGTATGAATCGCACGGGCACGGCTGCCCAGATGCGGATACTTTGCCGTGAATTCCTCCATCCACGGAATCTGAATGGCAATGACTGCCTCCCGCAGCTGCACAAATTCCGGCGACAGTTCCGGCAGCTGGTCGGCAAAGCCGGCGTACAGCTGGGGATCTGTGCTCTCCATCATGCGGGCGTACTTTTCCATAATGGGATTCCGCCCCGCCTGCACTGCCGCGGTAAACGCCGCCAGCCCTGTCTCTTATACACATCTCCGAGCCCACGAGACCGGAGCCTATCTCG
>OWID01000736.1_pt1 | contig 11162 bp, 6 predicted proteins | sample 1732661 | NCBI WGS metagenome assembly OWID01 (sample SAMN05065739, study PRJEB22554) | human gut metagenome | biome: ENVO:2100002; feature: ENVO:00000062; material: ENVO:00002003 | host: Homo sapiens | place: USA
GAGATCGTGGAACGGTATCTGAACGAAGCCATTGCAGCCAACACGGTGGAGAACCGCGGCTGCGCCATCGTGATGAACGTCAAGACCGGTGCCATCCTTGCCATGGCTTCCAAGCCGGATTTTGACCCCAACGACCCGCTGGACTACAGCGCAAATCTGGATTACCTCAACGAGCTGGTGCGCGCTGAGCCGGAGCTGTACGGCATCTACAAAAAGGATGAGAACGGCAACGAGCTGAAGGATGCAAACGGCAACCGCATTCTGGACGAGGAGGCCGATTACTCCGGCTACTTCCGCGATATCCAGTGGAAAAACAAGACCATCACCGAGTTGTACTACCCCGGCAGTGTGTTCAAGGTGATCACCTCGGCCATGGGCGTGGACTCCGGCCTTGCAAACATCAACACCACCTTTACCTGCGCCGGTGCTTACGGCGTGGCAAAGGAGACCTACCACTGCGCAGGCCACAAAGCCCACGGCACCATCACACTGGCCGAAGCTCTGCGCCAGAGCTGCAATATCTACTATATCCAGCTGGGCCAGCGCGTTGGCTCCCAGACCTTCTATAACTACTTCGATGCCTTTGGCTTTACCAGCCGCACCGGCGTGGACCTGCCCAGTGAGACGGGCTTCATGCAGTATTATAAGGCCAACCAGCTGGGCGAAGTGCAGCTGGCTTCCTCGGCCTTTGGTCAGGCAATGGCCATCACCCCGCTGCAGATGTGCACCGCTGTGGCCGCAGCCGTCAACAGCGGCTATCTGGTCACGCCCCATGTGGTGGATAAGATCACCGATGCAAATGGCAACGTGATCGAGGAGATCGGTGCCAATGTGCGCCGTCAGGTCATCAGCGAGAGCACCAGCAATGTGATCCGCCAGATTATGGAATATGAGGTGGGCAACGGCACCGGCGGCGGCAAGTATGCCTATGTGTCCGGCTACCGTATCGGCGGCAAGTCCGGCACTTCCGAACAGTTGAACATGGACCGCCGTGCCGACGGTGACTACAAGAAGGTGGCATCCTTTGCCGCTGTCCTGCCTGCCGACGACCCGGAGATCATCGTCTATGTGATGTTGGATGACCCCAACAACGCCAGAACGGACTACTCGTCCCTGCTGGCAGCGCCCGTTGTGGGCAACATCATCAGCGAGATCGCACCCTACCTTGGCATTGCCGCCGACGGCGAGGATCGCAGCCAGACTGTGGTCACTGTGCCGAATCTGGTGGGTACCGAGTGGAGCAGTGCGCAGGTGCAGCTGAACATCAAGGGCCTCAGGCATCAGCTGGCCGAAAGCACCACCAGTCAGGCGGCAGCAGCTGTCACCTACCAGTATCCGCACGCGGGTGCAAAGGTGGCCTACGGCACCACCGTGTACCTGTATACCGATACCTATGAGGGCAGCCATACCGATGTGCCGGATGTGACCGGCAAGAGCGCGGACTTTGCCCGCCAGATGCTGTCTGCCGCCGGATTGAACTGTGTGGTGGAGGGCAATGCGAACGGCACCGTGCAGGCCCAGAGTGCAGACCCCGGTTCCAGTGTGCAGCGCGGCACCGTCGTGACCATTACCTGTGGGTAACAAGAACCCTCTCAGGCGCTTGCGCGCCAGCTCTCCCGAAGGGCGAGCTTTATGAGTGGGCACGGTAAAGTGAATCTTCTGAAGAACTGCACTTTATCGTAAGATGCAAAAGAGCTCCCCTTTCGGGGGAGTTGGCAATGCCGCAGGCATTGACTGAGAGGGTTTTACAAGATAAAAGAGAGGGGACATGAACAATGGAAAAAATTTCTGCAAGCAAGCTTCTGGCAGGGCTGGTGCCCGCAGACTTCATCCGGGAAGAGGTGCAGGTGGAACTGGTGACCACCGACAGCCGCGAGGTGCGGCCCGGCTGCATTTTTGTAGCGTTCCCGGGTGAAAAATTTGACGGCCACGATTTTGCGGCCAAAGCACTGGAGAACGGTGCTGTTTATGTGGTGGTGAACCACCCGGTGGAGGGCGTGCCTGCGGAAAAGGCCATCCTCTGCCCGGACAGCTACCACGCCATGATGGTGATGGGTGCGAACTACCGCAGCCAGTATCACCCCAAGATGGTGGGTGTGACCGGCAGCGTGGGCAAGACCACCACCAAGCAGATGACCTACGCCGCCCTTGCAGGCTTTGGCGAGACCATCAAGACCGAGGGCAACCAGAACAATGAACTGGGCATGCCCCGCACCCTGATGCGGCTGGAAAGCAGCACTGAGTATGCCGTGATCGAGATGGGCATGAGCCATGCGGGCGAGATCGACCGTCTGGCCCGGGCCGCACGCCCGGATGTGGGCATCATTACCTGCATCGGTGTGTCCCACATCGGCAATCTGGGTAGTCAGGAGAACATCTGCAAGGCAAAGCTGGAGATCTGCAACGGCCTGCCGGAGGGTGCACCGCTGGTGCTGAACTATGATGATAAGTTTCTGCGCGCCGCAAAGCTGCCCGCCCACGTGAAGCCGGTATGGTTCAGTCTGGCAGATGAGAACGCTGATGTGTGTGCACTGTCCATCCGGCAGGAAGAGGACGGCATGAGCTTTGTGCTGGAAGATCAGGAAGAGGGCACCTTTGTGGTCAAGATCCCGGCCATGGGCAAGCACAATGTGGCAAACGCTCTGGCTGCCTACTGCGCCGCCACCCGCTTGGGCTGCGACCCGCGCGGTGTCATCAAGGGGCTTTCCAATTTTGAGCAGACCGGCCGCCGCCAGAAGGTGGTGCACAGCAAGGGCGTTACCGTCATTGAGGATTGCTACAATGCAAACCCCGACAGCATGAAGGCCGCGCTTGCCATGTTCAAGGAATTCCCCTGCAAGCGCCGCTTTGCCCTGCTGGGCGATATGCTGGAGCTGGGCGAGCTGTCCCGCGAAGCCCACGAGGAGCTGGGCCGTCTGGCTGCGGAGAGTGATCTGTACTGCCTTGTGACCTACGGCGAAAACGCAAAGCGCACGGCTGTGGTGGCTGCGGCCAAGGGGGTCAAGACCCTCCATGCCAACAACTACCGCGAGGCAGCGGATGCTCTGCTGAACCGGATAGAGCCGGGCGATGCCCTGCTGGTGAAGGCAAGCCGCGGCATGGCGCTGGAAAAAGTGCTGGAAATTTTCTACGCAGAGCAGAAAGATGCCGAAGAATAACCCTTTGGCATGAATTTGGAGATTGAAAAATGATTCGTTTCGCCTTGGTCGTCGCGTCGGTGCTGGGTTTTGTGCTGACTGCGGCGCTCGGCAATATGATGGTGCCGCTGCTGCGGGAGCTGCAGCGTGCGGCACGCGGTACACAGCCGGACAGCGATGCCCCGGACAGCCCGGTGCCTACCATGGGCGGGCTGTGCCTGATGGTGGGCACCCTTGCCGCTGTGGGCGTGGGCTGGCTGGCCGCATGTGCTGCACAGCCTTCCCTGCTTGGCAGCGACCGGCAGATGACCTCCCGCCTGCTCATTGCACTGCTGGGGTCGCTGGCCTTTGGCGCAGTGGGGCTGGCCGATGATCTGGCCCGCATCCGCAGTCGCTACCCGAACGGTTTGGGCCTTGGCCTGCGCCGCACACAGCGCCTTGCACTGGAATGCATCGCTGCAGCGCTGGTGCTGGGCCTGCTGGCACTGAACGGGTGCCTGCCCACAGGGCTGATCCTGCCGGGAGCAGGCTATGTGGAATGTGCGCTGGCACCGCTGCTGTGGGCTGTGCTGCTGGTGGCGATGGCCGAGGCGGCCTGCGTGGCCGATGGTGCCGACGGCACGGTGTGCGGCGCGGCCTTTGCGGCCATGCTGGGCCTGATGATGCTGGAAACGCAGCTGGGCTGGTTTCCGCTGGCAGTATTCCCGGCGGCACTGGCCGGTGCACTGATGGCCTTTCTGCTGTGGGATTTTCCACCGGCAAAGCTGCACCCCGGCCGGTGCGGCTGCTTGTATGCAGCGGGAGCCATTGGCTGCATCCCGCTGTGCATTGGCTACGCAGAGCTGAGCATCCCGCTGGCACTGCCCTTCTGGGTGGAGGGCGGCATGGTGTTGCTGCAGGTCCTGTTCTGCCGCTGGAAGGGCAGGCCGCTGTTTGCGGCGGCACCGCTGCACCGCTGGCTGGAAAAGCGCGGCATGAGTGCAGTGAATATTTTTTACAGCCTGTGCGCACTGAGCGTGTGCGGGCTGGCGCTGGCCGTGTGTCTGGCACGCTGGGCCTGAGCGCCTGATTCTGAAAATAAGGGGGCGTGGCAATGGCAGCCACCCGCAGACAACATAAAAACCAAAAAGAAAGTGCATGGGTGCCGCCGCTGCAGCGGGACCCGGGACCATGGAACCGGCTGCTGCTCAACTGGCTGGCAACGCTGGCCATTATCATGGTGTTCGGCCTTGTAATGCTGTACAGCGCAAGCTACACCACCGGCTACCTGCGCATGGGCGACAGCCTGCACTACATCAAGCAGCAGGCTATCTGCATGGCCATTGGCATTGGCTGCATGGTAGTCATGAGCTATGTGGATCACCGCTTCCTGCGCTGGGCGAGCAAGCCGCTGTACTGGGTGGTGCTGGCCATGCTGGCCGTCACGCTGACCTTTGCACCGCTGAACGGCTGCCGCCGCTGGATCCGTCTGGGCGGACTGACTCTGCAAACCTCTGAGGTGGCAAAGTTTGAGATGATCCTGCTCTCGTCCCATCTGGCGGCAAGCGCGCCGCAGATCGGCCGGTTCAGCCCGTCGCTGAGAGAAAAGATCAAGCCAAAGGATTGGTTGTTCATCCGCATCATAAGGCAGCTGATCGTGCCGGTGCTGCCGCTGGTGCCGGTGGTGGTGCTGCTGTTTTTAGAGCCGCACATGTCCGGCATCCTGCTGACCACCGCCATCGTGGGCACCATCCTCATGCTGACCGGCTGCGGCGGTGTATTGACATGGTGCGGGGCCGCAGCGGCGGCTCTGCTGCTGAAACCGGCCCTGACGCTGGTGGAATCCATTGGCTATCTGCAGGACCGCCTGAACACATGGTCCGATGATCTGGAAGCGCTGAACGACCAGACCAAGCAGAGCTTGTACGCCATCGGCTCCGGCGGACTGAAGGGCCTTGGCCTTGGCAACAGCGTAGAAAAGCAGCTCTGGCTGCCGGAAAGCACCAACGACTTCATCTTCAGTGTGGTGTGCGAAGAGTTGGGCTTCATCGGTGCGGTGCTCATCATCGTGCTGTTCATACTGCTCATAGCGCAGGGCCTGATGATCGCCTATAAGGCCGAGAACCAGTTCTGCACCATGGTGGGGATTGGCATTATGGCGCAGATCGCCTGGCAGGTGTTCTGCAACATCGCCGTGGTCACCAACACCATCCCGAATACCGGCATCAGCCTTCCGTTTTTCTCGTCCGGCGGCACCAGTCTGATCTTGCTGCTGGCAGAAATGGGCGTGATGGTGAACATTGGGCGCAACGGAGAGCGGGCGGCGCAGCAGAGGGCAGCGGCCCACGCACAGCGGCAGGCTGCAAAGGCTCAGCGTGATGCGGAGCTGAAGGACCGTACCATCAATCTGGACGATGCCCGCCGTGCGCGCAATGAACTGTAACGACTGTTTTGAGGGCGCAGGCCAGTGGGGAGCTCCCCGATGGCTTGCCCAGATGCACTAATAATAGAGGAGGAATCGTCATGCGAGTTCTGATCGCTGCCGGCGGCACTGCCGGCCATATCAACCCGGCACTTGCCATTGCAGGTGCTATCAAAAAGGCAGACCCTTCTGCCGAGATCCACTTTGCCGGCCGCAAGGAGGGCATGGAGTACCGTCTGGTAGGACAGGCGGGCTATCCCTTCCACCATATCGAGATCACCGGTTTCCAGCGCAGGCTGTCGCTGAACAACATCAAGCGCAACATCGTTACACTGTGGAATCTGGCCCTCTCTGGCCCCAAGGCAAAGGCCATTATGAAGGAGGTCAAACCCGATCTTGTGATCGGCTGCGGCGGCTATGTGTCCGGCCCGGTGGTGCGCTGTGCCGCCAAAATGGGCATCCACACCGCCATTCATGAGCAGAACGCCTTCCCCGGCGTGACCAACAAGCTGCTGGCACCGGATGTGGATCTCGTGTTTGCCGCCGTGCCTGCTGCTGTGGAAAAGCTGGGCGCACCTGATAAGACCATCGTGGTGGGCAATCCGGTGCGCCCGGAGGTGTTCACCAAGGCAAAGGACCGCGATGCCATCCGCGCTGAGCTGGGCGCGGGCGACCGCACGGTGATCCTTTCCTTCGGCGGCAGCCTTGGCGCACGCCGCGTCAACGAGGTGGTGGCCGACCTGTGTGCATGGGAACAGCACGAGAAGAAGCCGGTGCTGCATCTCCACGCTACCGGCCAGTACGGTGTGCAGCTGTTCAAGGATCTGGAAAAGGAAAAGAACTTCGCGGAAGGCGACGGCCTTGTGGTGAAGGAATACATCAACAATATGCCGGAACTGCTGGCTGCGGCAGACCTTGTCATCAGCCGCGCCGGTGCGCTGACGCTGGCCGAGCTGGAAGCTGTTGGCCGTGCAGCCGTGCTCATCCCCAGCCCCAATGTGGCTGAGAACCACCAGTACTTCAACGCCATGGAACTGCAGAAGGCCGATGCCGCTGTGGTGATCGAGGAAAAAGACCTGACCGGCGAAAAGCTGGTGAGCACGGTGTCCGACATGCTGGCACAGCCCGGCAAGCTGGCTGAGATGGGCAAAAATGCCCGCAGCCTGTCGGTGGATGACAGCCTTGACCGTATTGCAGACGCTCTGATGAAACTGGTGCAGAAGTAAAACAAAACCTAAACCGGAAAGGAGGTGTGCGCCATGCAGCAATACCGCAATAACAGAAACAACGGTAATATCTACGACCTGCGGAAAGACCTGCAGCATACTCCGCCGCCTTCACAACAAAAAGGATCTCCCGGCAGTGCGGACGGGCGCTATGGCTTCAACGGGGAACCGCTGAGCTTTGCGCCGGACCGCACCGCCAATGGTACGGTGCGCCGCACCCGTACCGATAATAGCATCGAGTTCCCTTCGCAGCCGCGCCGCACCGAACAGAGCGGCACCCGGCGCACCAGCGGCCAGAACCGGAACCGTACCGCGCAGCGAAGCCGCACGGCCCAGCCGGAACAGCGTGCATCCGGCACGGCCCGCAAGCCGCAGCAGCGCCGTTCACAGGGGCAGAAGCCGCGCAAGACAGCGGCTCAGGCAGCGCAGCAGCGCTACAAAAATCAGCGCCTGCGCCCGGCGCAGCAACAGCAGGTCCGGGACCCGGTACAGCGGGAAAAACGCAAGAAGCGCCGCCTGACCCGCGCTGCACTGAAGCGGCGGCGGATGCTGCGGCGGCTGATGGCCTTTGTGACCCTGCTGGCCGTGATCGCCGCCGGTGTTTACCTGACCATGACCATGCTGTTTAAGATCGGCACCATTCAGGTGCAGACGGCGGACGGCACCGTGGTGCAGGAGGTGGGCGGCTATTCCAGCAGCCAGATCCTGCAGGCACTGGGTGTGCAGACCGAAGAGAACATTTTCAGCTTTGACCCCGCCGCCAAGGAAGCGGAACTGGAAAAGCAGTTCCCGCTGCTGGAATCCATCAGGGTGGTTCGGGATTACCCCAACACGGTGGTGGTGCAGGTGACCGAGGCGGTGCCTACCTATGCCATGCAGACGAAGAGCGGCTGGCTGACCCTCTCGGATCAGTTCAAGATCCTGGCCTGCGAGTCTGCCCAGCCGGAAGAACTCAAGACCCTATACGGCGGCGAGCCGGTGTCGGTGACACCCGGCGACCAGCTGACCTTTGCAGCGCAGGCAGACCCGGCGGCATCGGATGCATCCGGTTCGGCAGCAGCTTCGGCAGCAGCTTCGGCAGCGGTGCAGACGGACGACCGTCTGGATGCGCTGAATGAGCTGCAGGCAAAGCTGGAAGAGTATGGGATGCTGGACGATGTGACCCGCATGGAATTTGCGGACACCGACCAGATGGCATTTTTGTATCAGGATCGTGTCAGTGTGCTTCTGGGTACACGGAACGATCTGGATTATAAGCTGGACCGCGCACGCTATGTGCTGACCAACGCCGACGGCAAGGGTTGTGCCCCTACCGACACCGGCAGACTGGATTTCAGCCATGTCAGCGCGGGCAGCACCCGTAAAATTTACTTTGCACAGGGCCAGCCGACCCTGCCCTCCGGTTATGTTGTGCCGGAAAAGACCGTGCCGGAAGAGCCTGACACCTCTGCTGCCGAGGATACTGCGGCAGACGGTGCAGAGGATGCCGCTGCGGCCCAGCCTGCGGACGATACGGCGGCAGCTGCGGAAGAAACACCGCTGGCCGACCCCGCCCGCATGACCGCAAATAACGAAGAAAACCCCATGTGACAAAATGTTTTGAGGAGCGTGTGCAGTATGAAACTGGAACAGTTACTGGAAGGCGTGCCCTTTACCCTTGCGCAGGGCAGTCTGGACACCGAGATCTCGGATATCATCTACGACAGCCGCAAGGCGGCACCGGGCCTTTTGTTCGTGTGCATCGTGGGCACCCAGCGTGACAGCCATGAGTTTGCCGCCGACTGCGCGGCAAAGGGTGTCAGCGCACTGGTCATCCAGCACGACATCGACCTTTCCGCCATGCCGGGCGTGGCCGTGGTCAAGGTGGAAAGCAGCCGCTATGCCATGGCTCTGATGAGCGCGAACCTCTTCGGCAACCCGTCCCGCCAGATGACCATGATCGGTGTGACCGGCACCAAGGGCAAGACCACTACCACCCACATGATCAAGAGCGTGCTGGAAGCTGCAGGCCGCAAGGTGGGCATGATCGGCACCAACGGCATTTATTATATGGGCCGCCACAAGGAAACTGCCAACACTACTCCGGAAAGCTACGAACTGCAAAAGACCTTTCGGGAATTTCTGGATGCAGGCTGCGACACCGCGCTGATGGAAGTTTCCAGCCAGGGCCTGATGATGGACCGCGTGGCCGGTGTGCACTACAATGTGGGCGTGTTCACCAACCTTTCGCCGGATCACATCGGTCCCGGCGAGCACAAGACCTTTGAGGAGTACCGCAGCTGGAAGGGCCAGCTGTTCAAGCGCTGCGATGTGGGCGTGGTGAACATTGACGATGAGAATACCGAAGCACTTCTGGAAGGCCACACCTGCCGCCTTGTCACCTATGGCCGCGCTGAGCAGGCGGACTACCGCGAGACCGGCTTTGAACTGCTGCGCACCCACGATTTTCTGGGCGTGAAGTTCCATGTGACCGGCAAGGACGAGATGGATGTGAAGGTGAACATGCCCGGTGAGTTCAGCGTGTACAACGCGCTGGCAGCTCTGGCGGTGGGCAAGGTGCTGGGCCTGCCGGATCAGGCCATCCACGACGGCCTTGGCAAGTGCGTGGTCAAGGGCCGCGTGGAGCTGGTGCCCATCAGCAAGAAGTTCACCATCCTGCTGGACTACGCCCACAACGAGGTGTCCACAGAGAGCCTGCTCACCACTCTGCGGGCCTACAAGCCCCACCGTCTGGTGGTGGTGTTCGGCTGCGGCGGCAACCGCTCCAAGCTGCGCCGCTACGGCATGGGCGAGATCTGCGCCAAGATGGCCGATTTCTCCATCCTTACCGAGGACAACAACCGCTTTGAAAAGGTGGAGGACATCCTTGCTGATATCCGCGTGGGCATGAACAAGGGCAACCCGGACGCAAAGTTTGTGGAGATCCCCGACCGTCTGGATGCGCTGCACTACGCAGTGAATCACGCGCAGGAGGGCGACCTGATCGCCGTCATTGGCAAGGGCCACGAGACCTACTGTGACCGCGAGGGTGTCAAGACCCCGTTCCTGGAGCGGGAGCTGCTGGAAGAGTATGCACAGCAGATCGGGCTGGAATAACAGATAAAAAATAACGCCGTGTCGAATGTTCGGACACGGCGTTATTTTTTGCGGTAATTATGCTTTCAGCTGCGGAGCCTTGTTCTCCGGCAGGAGATTGGTCATGCTCTTCAGGCTGATGCCGATGGTGGAGAGATTATGCAGCATGGCAGAGGAGGCCGGCTGCAGGATGCCCAGAGCACCCAGCGCGATGAGGGCCGAGTTGAAGGTGAGCACGAAGCGGTAGTTTGCGTGCACGCGCTTTTGCAGAGAGTTGGCGATGGCCTTGAGGGCCACCAGTTCCTCCAGACTGTCAGCTTTGATGGTCACGTCTGCGATCTCGCGGGCGATGGCAGCGCCGGAGTTGATGGCGATGCCAATGTCGGCAGCGGACAGGGCGGGGGAGTCGTTGATGCCGTCGCCGATCATCACCACGGTGTGGCCCTCGGCCTTGGCCTGCTGGACAAAGTTTGCCTTGTCCTCGGGCAGCACCTCGGCAAAGAAGCGGTCCACGCCCACCTGCTTTGCAATGGCGGCAGCGGTGCGCTCGCTGTCGCCGGTCATCATGACGGTGTTCCGGATGCCCAGCGCACGCAGTCCGTTCAGCACAGCGGCGGCTTCCGGGCGCAGCGGGTCGGAAATGCAGATCACGCCCACCAGCTGCCCGCTGGCAGCCATGTACAGGTGCGAATACGCGGGCTTGAGGGCATCGAACTTCTGCTGCTCGGCTGTGGGGATGGTACACTTTTCATCCTCAAAGACGAAGTGGTGGCTGCCGATGACCACGCGCTGGCCGCCCACGCGGCTTGCAATGCCGTGGGCTACGATGTACTCCACCTCGGAGTGCATCTCCTCATGGGAAATGCCGCGCTCCTTGGCGGCACGCACCACGGCGTTGGCCATGGAATGGGGGAAGTGCTCTTCCAGACATGCGGCCAGCTGCAGAACTTCGCGCTCGTTACAGCCGGAGAAGGGTACGACCTCCACTACCTGCGGGGTGGCACGGGTGAGGGTGCCGGTCTTGTCGAACACGATAGTGTCGGCCTGAGACAGCGCTTCCAGATACTTGCCGCCCTTGACGGTGATGTGGTAGCTGCCGCACTCGCGCATGGCGGAGAGGACGGCCAGCGGCATGGACAACTTGAGCGCACAGGAGAAATCCACCATCAGGCAGGAGATGGCGCGGGTGGCGTTGCGGGTGAGCAGATAGGTGACCACCGTTGCGCCCAGACACCATGGCACCAGCTTGTCGGCCAGCACCAGCGCACGGTTCTCGGTGCTGGACTTGAGCTTTTCGGATTCCTCGATCATGGCCACGATCTT
>OWID01000740.1_pt1 | contig 11121 bp, 11 predicted proteins | sample 1732661 | NCBI WGS metagenome assembly OWID01 (sample SAMN05065739, study PRJEB22554) | human gut metagenome | biome: ENVO:2100002; feature: ENVO:00000062; material: ENVO:00002003 | host: Homo sapiens | place: USA
CTACTAACAGACGAATATGTACACCTCTGTCTGCCGCATCATGCAGTGCTCCTAAAATCAATTTTCCACTTTCATCGGATTGAAATGCAAAAGTAGAAAGAATAATTTCCTTTTTTGCATTCTTGATCAAACGCACTCTTTGTAAAAGCGCTTCTGGATTCTTTTCTATGATTACTGCCCGTTCTGTATTTTCACTGCATTCGTTCCATGACCCATTTTTTGTTTCTTTTTTGGTTGTATTGGACACTTCCGGCTGCTTTTTATATGCAACGCAGATTCCGAGCAATTCATAAAAAGCCACACATAAAAAAATTGCCAGTATAACAAGAAGGATTTTACATATTTTATGCTTTTTCATTGTACATCACCTGATTCCTTTTTATTTCATACTTATACAATACAAAGTCAATCTCAATTTAACCTCAACAAAATTTATTTTTCATAAAAAAATATGACCGGCTTCTTTTTAAAGAAACAGTCATATTTTTATTCTAATATATGAAGGAGCTTTTCTTACTCCGTTGTATTAATCACTATTTTATTTCTTCCATAAGCTGTCGGATTTTTCTCAATGTACACTGTGTAACTGCCAGGTCATCTTCTTGTATATTCGATATGATTTTTTCATAAGCTTCTATCATTTTTTCTTTCTGACAATTACTTAATTCAATTGCCTTGTTCGTCAAAACAAGGTATGTTCTTTCTTTTTTCTCATCTAATTTCCAGATAATATATCCTTTATTTTCAAGACTTTTTACCATCTTAGATGTTTCTGGAATCGATAATTTCATGTATTCTGCCACTTCTGAAAGATATACTCCTTCATGACAGTCTGATTTTTCAACACATTCCTTTATACTATAAAGGAACAAATAATCTGTTCTTTCAATAAATTCAAATATGCTTTCAACATTGACGCTCTTTAAAAAAAACTCCTCTGCACTGGTTCCTGCTCCCATATTATCGTTCCTCTCTTTCTATATATTCTTTTTTGCTGACTAGACTCTTATATGCCGGTCGAATGATCTTATCTGTAGTTATCAATTCTTCCAGGCGATGTGCACTCCAACCAGCAATTCTTGCTATCGCAAATAATGGCGTGTACAATTCTCTTGGAATATTCAACATGTCATACACAAAACCACTATAGAAATCTATATTAGGACTTACTCCTTTGAATATCTGACGCTGCTTTGCAATCAACTTAGGTGCAATCTTCTCAATATTGTTATAAAGGGTCATATCTTTCTCACGTCCTTTATCCCTTGCGAGTTGTTCTACAAAGCCTTTGAACACCCTTTCTCTCGGATCTGAAATAGAATACACAGCATGTCCCATTCCATAAATAAGTCCTTTCTGATCAAACGCCTCTTTCTTCAAAATCTTACTCAGATATGATGTAATTTCCTCTTCGTCTTCATAATCTTTCACATGACTTTTAATATCATCCATCATATTCATTACCATCAGATTTGCACCGCCATGTTTTTTTCCTTTTAAGGATGACATTGCTGCTGAAATAACAGAATAAGTATCTGAACCTGAAGATGTTACTACCCGTGTAGTAAATGTAGAATTGTTACCACCACCATGTTCCATATGTAACAATAATGCTATATCCAGTACTCTTGCTTCCAGTTCTGTGAATTTTGTATCTGGTCTTAATAGGCGCAGGAAATTTTCAGCAATAGATAAATCTTTTTCAGGTCTATGAATATACATACTTTCGTTTTTTTCATAATGACAATAAGCATGGTATGCATATACTGCTAACATAGGAAATACTGCGATCAACTGCATACTCTGCCTTAGCACATTCGGAATTTCAAGACTTTCTTTCTCCTTATCGTAAGAGCCCAATGTAAGAATACTTCGAGTCATAGAACCCATAATATCTGATGTAGGTGCTTTCATAATGACATCTCTGGTAAAGTTAGTCGGTAGTTCCATACAATCAGATAGTCTTCCCTGAAATTCCATTAACTGTGTATCAGTTGGCAATTCTCCGAATAAAAGAAGATATGCTCCTTCTTCAAAGATAAACCTTTTTCCTTTACCTCCTGTTACTAAATCTTTTATATTATAACCACGATAAGATAACTCGCCATCACATGGGCTCTTTACTCCATCACGATATTCAAAAGCTTTTATATCAGAAATATTTGTAAGCCCCGTCAACACACCTTGGCCTTTTTCATCTCGTAAGCCTCTTTTTACACCATACTCTGAATACAGATTCTTACTAATGCTATCATTTTGTTCACAAAAAATTGCTTGCTGTTTCATATAATTTTCCAAATTGCTCATTTGAATCGCTCCTTTCATTCTGTTACGAACTTACATACTATACTCAGATATTCTTGTTTCCAGAGTATTCAGCATTGTCTGTTCTTTTTCTTATTCTTATTCATTAGCAATACAATACAATGGAAAACTCAATTTAACCTCAACAAGGTTTGTTTTTTTTCATCCATGCAAAATCTTCTTTGTACAACAGACTGTCGGCCATATTGTATATTTGCTGAAAAAAACTTCCAAGAATCATTGGCATTGCAAAAACCGTCAACGCTTTGAGGGGCGTATCGGTTATCAAATACTCATCTTTCGACATTATCATATTCCTCCATGGTATCCCATTCACTTACCTTCTCAAATTCCGATTTATCAATCTTTAATATCACATATTATACATCATAAATATGAAAATTTCTACCCGCCGTCTATTGACCTTAAATTTATAATAGGCGGCTTTTTTTGCGTTCAAAAAAATATTTAAGAAATTTTGAAAAAACACCCCCCAAAAACGCTCTCCCATTTCAAACAAGTGAAGGGGTTAATTCCGAACCACGAAAACGGAAGCCTTTCACTTGTACTTTGAAAACTGAATACACAGGTCACTAAGACTTTATTTCTGATGAATTTAGCCACCTTATTGGGTACGCCGAGACTTCTGAATATCAGAATAGCGAGAACTCCCTATATAAATAACAGGTTGCCCCTGTTATGGCGATGACAGTCAGAATGATAATGATACTTCCCTAAGGGGCTGGCGGAAAACCCGGCAGAGGTGAAACTCCTATGATACAGATTAGCTATCTGTTCCTTAGTGACTTCCCACAGCGTCTTGCACGGCAAGGGGTATTGAGAATAAATATTGCCACGACCGATTAGGAAATGAATCGGTCAGGTACATAGCCGAAAAGCTATGAATTTTAAGAAAGGAGGACAACAAAGTGTCAAACTGCAAAACGATTGCAATATGCAATCAAAAAGGCGGAGTTGGAAAGACAACCACAACGGTAAATCTCGGTGTAGGTCTTGCAATGCAGGGAAAGAAAGTATTGCTCATAGACGCAGACTCGCAGGGCGACTTAACTACTTGCCTCGGTTGGCAGAATACAGATGACTTGGGTATCACGCTTGCAACGAAACTAATAAAAACACGAATTTGATAAGATACTCGAAAATAACGAAAAAGTGCTACGGCGATTTAGCACTCGCAACGAGTATCAGATTAACTGAATGATGTCCCCCAAAAATCTTTGCATTTGCTAATACCTTGCTAAAATGAAGGGAAAAAACGGCGTAAAATTAGCAGATTTCATAAGAGAAATTATTAACACTAAAATTTCGGAAAAGCCAGTAAAATCAAGGATTTTTGAGGATTTCGAGGGAATAAGAAAAGCCCCTCCGAGACTTCTACTAAGCGAAAGGTCGGGGGTTCGAATCCCTTCTGGGACGCCAAAAGCGGTAACTATAAAAATATAGTTACCGCTTTTTTTATGGTGACTATGCACTAAAAGGCAATAGAAATTTTGTAACAGTTTAACAAAAAGAATGTTAAGTATTGACTTTAACGCTTTTAGGTGCTAAACTAACAACATAAACTTTTGCACTTTTAAGTGCTAAAGTAATCATAAATTCAGAGAGGAAAAATATTTTATGAACAAAGTAGTTAAAAAAGTAGCGGCAGTTGCACTTTCTGCGCTTATGGTGGGCGGTATTTTTGCAGGCTGCTCATCAAATTCAAATGATAAAAAGGCTGTTGACAAGGACACATATAATGTAGGTATTTGCCAGCTTACACAGCACGACGCACTTGACAATGCAACCAAAGGTTTCAAAGATAAACTTAATGAGCTTGCAAAGGCTGACGGAAAAACAATCAATTTTGATTATCAAAATGCTTCTAATGATTCAGCAACCTGCGCAACAATCGTAAACAAATTTGTATCATCAAATTATGATCTTATTTTGGCAAATGCAACACCTGCACTTCAGGCTGCTGCAACAGCAACAGCGGCAAGCAAAATCCCTGTAATCGGTACATCTGTAACAGATTATGGCACAGCGCTTGACATTGAGATGGATCCTACTGCCTCAACCGGAATCAATGTTACAGGTACTTCTGACCTTGCTCCTCTTGCTGATCAGGCAAAGATGATTCTTGACCTCTTCCCTGATGCTAAAACAGTAGGTGCAATCTACTGCTCAGCAGAAGCAAACTCACAGTACCAGGTTGACGGTGTGAAAAAAGCACTTGAAGCCAAAGGTGTTAAATGCAACTTCTACACCTTTGCCGATTCAAACGATATTTCATCAGTAGCAAAGAAAGCTGCAAAGGAATCAGATGTAATTTACATTCCAACCGATAACACAGCAGCAGATAACGGTGGCATTATTGATGCAGCTTGCACAGAAGCAGGCGTACCAATCATCGCAGGCGAAGAAGGTATTTTCAACAAAACAAACGCAGTAGCAACACTTTCAATTTCATTCTATGAAATCGGTGAAAAAGCAGGTGCTATGGCTTATGAAATTCTTACAAAGGGTACAGACCCGGCTACTATGAATATTCAGCAAGCTGAAAACCTCACATACTACTACAATAAAGACCAAGCCGATAAGTTCAAAGCTCATATCCCTGAAAACTATCAGGCATACGAAGCCAAATAATAAACATCTATTGACTAATTTAACGGTTTAAAGTATAATAGTATCAAAATAATAAAGAGCAATGAGTTAATACTTGTTGCTCTTTAAATTACTTATTTGAAAGGTATAAATATTATGGGAGCTTTTATCAGTGCCATTCCCGGTGCAGTAGCGCAAGGTCTTATTTGGGGTATAATGGCAATCGGCGTTTATATCACTTTTAGAGTACTTGATTTTGCCGATTTAACTGTTGACGGCACACTTGCAACAGGCGGTGCAGTTTTAGTTATTACAATGATGAACGGAATGAATGTATATGTTGCACTTTTACTTTCATTCATAGCAGGATGTGTGGCAGGTCTTGTTACCGGTGTGTTAAACACATTGCTTGGCATACCTCCTATTCTTGCAGGTATATTAACGCAGCTTGCACTGTATTCCGTAAATTTGAGAATACTCGGCAAATCAAACCAAGCACTTTCAATTTATAAATATCACGTGCTCGCAAGTATGACCGATATTACAAAGGCAATTATTATCGTAGCAATATTTGTTGTTGCAATTATTGCAATTCTTTATTGGTTTTTCGATACCGAACTCGGCCATTCAATCCGTGCAACCGGATGTAACCAAAATATGTCACGAGCTAACGGTATCAACATTAAATTCACCAAAATAGTAGCACTTATTCTTTCAAACGGACTTGTTGCACTTGCAGGCGGCCTTCTTTCACAGTATCAGGGCTTTGCAGATGTCAATATGGGCAGAGGTGCTATCGTAATCGGACTTGCCGCTGTTATTATTGGTGAAGTTATTTTCGGCAAGATTTTCAAAAACTTTGCACTCAGGCTTCTTGCAGTTGCATTTGGCGGAATAATTTACTACATTGTAATGCAATTTGTAATCAACCTTGGCCTTAATACCGATGACCTTAAGCTTCTTACCGCTGTTATTGTTGCTATATTCCTCGGTATCCCTTATATTAAAAGTCAATATGCACAAAAGCATATCAAATCGAAGGGAGGCAACAAATAATGCTTAAAATCAGCAATGTACACAAGACTTTTAACCCTAACACTATTAACGAAAAGAAAGCGCTTAACGGTGTTGACCTTGTATTAAACGAGGGTGATTTTGTTACTGTTATAGGCGGCAACGGTGCGGGCAAATCAACAATGCTTAATATGATAGCAGGCGTTTACCCTGTTGACTGCGGCACAATAACAGTTGACGGAATTGATGTTACAAAGCTTCCGGAACATAAAAGAGCTAAATATATCGGCAGAGTTTTCCAAGACCCTATGAACGGTACTGCAGCCGATATGCAAATTCTTGAAAACCTTGCGCTTGCCAAAAGAAGAGGGCAGCACAGGGGATTAAAATTCGGCGTTACAAGAAAAGAAAAAGAAGAGTATATAGATGTACTTAAAAGCCTTGATTTAGGCCTTGAAACAAGGCTTACATCAAAAGTAGGATTACTTTCAGGCGGCCAAAGGCAAGCTGTCACTCTGCTTATGGCTACACTTAAAAAGCCGAAGATTTTACTTCTTGATGAGCATACAGCCGCACTTGACCCGAAAACAGCGAAAAAAGTTCTTGACCTTACAGAAAAAATTGTTGAAAGAGATAATCTTACAACAATTATGATTACACATAATATGAAAGACGCTATCAATATAGGCAACAGGCTTATTATGATGAATGAGGGCAAAATCATTTATGATGTATCGGGTGAGGAAAAGAAAAACCTTACAACAGCAGACTTGCTTGCTAAATTCAAAATCACTTCCGGCGGTGAAGAATTCGATAATGACCGTGTTCTTCTTTCAACCGAAGCTGACGAATAAAATATAAATAACACCCGGTAGTTAAGCTATCGGGTTGTTTTTTAGGTGGAATGAATTATGAAAAACAAAGCAGGACTTTATATACACATTCCCTTTTGCAAATCAAAATGCCCTTATTGTGATTTTTACTCTGTAAAATATGATGAAAGCCTTGCAGAGAAATACACAGATGAGTTAATCAAAACTATGGGCGATTACACCGGTGAATTTGATACGGTGTACTTTGGCGGCGGAACTCCGTCAATATTAGATTATAACTTAATCGGCAAGATATTATCGGCAGTAAAAGAACATTTTGATATTGACAAAAATGCCGAAATCACCATAGAATGCAACCCATCAAAAAATCTTGAAAAAGACTTTTACAACTATGCCGAATACGGAATAAACAGAGTGAGCATAGGTATGCAAAGTGCAAGAAATGAAGAACGCTTTGCCCTTGGCAGAAGTGCAGGGCAGGCAGAAGTTAAAAAAGCTGTATTTGACGCCAAGGCGGCCGGAATAACCAATATCAGCCTTGATGTTATGCTTGGCACTCCGAAGCAAAGCCTTGCCTCACTTGAAGAAACATTTGAATTTATTGATAAAATGAATGTAAGCCACATAAGTGCATATATGCTTAAAATTGAAGAAGGCACACGCTTTTACGATATTAAAGAAAGACTTGCACTGCCAAATGAAGACACTGTTTGCGAAATGTATTTAAAAACAATATCATCCCTAAAATCACTCGGCTTTAATCAATATGAAATAAGCAATTTTTCAAAACCGTCATTTGAAAGCCGGCACAATACAAAATATTGGATATTGGATGATTATTTAGGCTTGGGCAAAAGTGCACATTCATTTTGGGGTGGCAAGAGATTTTATTATGATACAGATTGGTCGCTGAAAAGCGAGGGTGAAGTCGATTATGAAGAAGAGAGGATAATGCTCGGATTAAGACTTAACAAAGGGATTGACAAAAAATTTATTAAAAAGGACTTTTCATCATTTATAAAAATGGGATTGATGAAAGAAACGGGCAATAATATTGCACTGACGCCCGAGGGAATGTTAGTATCCAATTTAATAATCAGCGAACTTTTGTAAATAATACCCTTGGGGTGAATTTATGAAAGAAGACAAATACAAGAAAAAATATAACCTTAACAAAGACAATGACTTGACAAATAAATATTTGACTTCCATATCAAATCCGACTGTACAGCCTGACAGAAAAACCGAAATGGGTGTACCTATACCGGATACTCAAAATGTGGAATATTCAAAGGAATACGAAGAAGAAAACAAATTATAAAAAAACTGCAGTAACACTTTTGTGTTACTGCAGTTAACTTTTATTTTATTACTTTATATCCTGCGTCTGTTATAGCTTTTTCAAGTACGGATAAATCCACATCTTTTTCAAGCTCTGCCACTGCTTCGCACTTTTCGTGGCTTGCAGTTGCTTCTTTTACACCGTCAATTGCTTCAAGTGCTTTTTTTACAGCTGCCTCGCAATGCGGGCACATCATACCCTCTACCTTAATAGTTTTAATCACAGTTTTTTCCTCCTTATTATTATCAGCAGTGATATTAAGTTTAATGTCGACTGCTTTTTTCTTTTTATCGTGCTTTGATAAATGAACATTAACAAGATTAAGCCTAAGCGCATTAGTTACAACACAAAAGCTTGAAAGGCTCATAGCCAATGCACCGAACATCGGATTAAGTGTCCAGCCAAATATCGGAATCCATACACCTGCTGCAAGCGGAATACCGATAACATTATAAATAAATGCCCAAAACAAATTTTCGTGTATATTTGTAAGTGTTTTTCTGCTTAATCTGATTGCAGATGAAACATCGGTAAGCTTGCTGTTCATCAATACAACATCGGCGGCATCAATAGCAACATCAGTGCCTGCACCGATAGCAATGCCCACATTTGCACGGGTAAGTGCCGGTGCGTCGTTTATTCCGTCGCCCACCATTGCAACCTTGCCGAATGACATCAATTCCTTAATAACATTCTCTTTTCCGTCGGGCAAAACATCGGAAATAACATTATCAACACCAATCTGCTTACCGATTGCCTTGGCTGTTTTTTCATTATCCCCGGTAAGCATTACAACACGAATACCCATATTTTGCAATTCTTTTATAGCTTTCGGGCTTTCCTCTTTAATAACATCGGCAACTGCTATTATGCCGAGAAGTTCATCATCACAGGCGAAAAACAGCGGTGTTTTGCCCTCTTTTGAAAGCGAACTTGCTTTTTCCCTAATTGTATCATCAACACTGATTTGGCTTGAGATAAATTTAAGGCTTCCGCCGATAATTTTTTTATCACCTGCATTTGCAGCTAATCCGTTACCTGCAAGTGCTTTAAATTCATCAGTTTCAAAGCTGTCAACTTTAGCATCCTGCGCATAATCGCAAATTGCTTTTGCAAGCGGATGCTCACTTTTCTTTTCAAGTGAATATGCATAACTTAAAAGTTTGCTTTTTTCTGCTTTAGCAGGAATAATATCAGTAACTTTAGGCTCGCCCTTTGTGATTGTGCCTGTTTTATCAAGAGCCACAATTTGTATTCTGCCGGCTTCTTCAAGTGATGCCGCAGTTTTAAACAAAATGCCTGATTTTGCACCCTTGCCATTGCCAACCATAACTGCAACGGGAGTTGCAAGGCCGAGCGCACATGGGCAGCTGATTACAAGCACTGAAATTGCGCGTGCGAGCGCATATCCGAAGCTTTGCCCAACAGCAAGCCAAACGCAAAATGCAATAAATGCAATTACTATTACGCAAGGAACAAATACACCTGATACTCTATCGGCAATTTTTGAAATCGGTGCTTTTGTTGCCGAAGCGTCACTAACCATTTTTATAATTTGCGATAATGTTGTATCTTCGCCTACGGCAGTTGCACGGCATTTAATATATCCTGATTGATTTATTGTAGCACCTGATACTTTATCCCCCATAGCTTTATCAACCGGAATACTTTCACCTGTTAATGCCGACTCGTCAACAGCGGTTTCGCCCTCAATAATCACCGCGTCAACCGGTACGCTTTCACCCGGTTTTACTACAAATATATCATTCAGCATTACATCTGAAACAGGGATAACAACTTCCTTTTCACCCCTGATTACAGTCGCATTTTTAGGTGCTAAATTCATCAGTGATTTTAAAGCGTTGGTGGTTTTGCCTTTTGAATACGATTCAAGCATTTTGCCGATTGTAATAAGAGTTAAAATCATTGCAGATGATTCAAAATAGAATTCGTGCATAAGGCTCATAACTTTTTCACTGTCACCTGCAAGCTGGGCAGATGTCATCAAAAAAAGCTGAACCGTACTGTAAGCAAATGAAGCAGACGCACCGAGTGCCACAAGCGTATCCATATTTGGACTTCTGTGAATTATACCTTTAAATCCGTTTATAAAAAACTTCTGGTTTATAACCATAATTATAACAGTTAAAAGAAGCTGTGCAAGCCCCATTGCGATATGATTATCTTGCATAAATGCAGGCAATTTCCAGCCCCACATCATATGCCCCATTGAAATATACATTAGAGGTGCAAGAAAAATAACAGACCAAATAAGCCTATTTCTTATCTTCGGTGTTTGGGTATCTTTAAGCTCATCATCAGGCATAGCTTTTGATTTTTTATCACCTGTTTTCAAACTTGCACCGTATCCGGCTTTTTCAACGGCAGCTATAATCGCTTCATCACTTGCTGTACCCTCAACCCCCATTGAATTAGTCAGTAAATTAACTGCGCAGTTTTCAACTCCGTCAACACCGCTTACTGCCTTTTCAACCCTGGCACTGCAAGCCGCACAGCTCATTCCCGTTACATTATACTGTTTCAATACATCACCTCAAAATCATTTCATAAGTTTTTGAAGAGTTTTTAAAAGGTCGTCAACCGTTTCACTTTTCCCTGCTTTAATATCATCCGTAACACAGGTTTTAATATGCGTGGAAAGAAGCTCTTTATTAAAAGAATTCAGCGCGGCATTAACAGCAGACACCTGCGTTATAATATCTGTACAATAGGCATCTTCTTCAAGCATACGCTTTATACCTCTTATTTGCCCCTCAATCCTGTTTAAACGATTGATAAGTGCTTTTTGCTCTTCTTCATTTCTGTGCTTTGTCTTACGGCAACAGCATTCATTTTTATTATCCATATATTACTCCTTATACCCCGTTAGGGTATTTTTATTATATACCCCTATACCGTATTTGTCAACAGCAAAAAAATAAGATGAATAATAATTATTCATCTTCAGCGTGTAGAAAAAGTCAAATTATAAATTTCTACACGCTGGTAGACTTTGAG
>OWID01000743.1_pt1 | contig 11072 bp, 11 predicted proteins | sample 1732661 | NCBI WGS metagenome assembly OWID01 (sample SAMN05065739, study PRJEB22554) | human gut metagenome | biome: ENVO:2100002; feature: ENVO:00000062; material: ENVO:00002003 | host: Homo sapiens | place: USA
CATCAAGGGCACCACCATGCGCACGCTGCTGGGACTGCGCTCGGCCTGCTTTACCTGGGAAGTGCAGGACGGGGAGCTGGTGTTTTTCGTCACGGGCTTCGGCCACGGCGTGGGCATGAGCCAGTACGGCGCCAACCGCATGGCCCGGGAGGGGGCGGACTATGTGGAGATCCTGACCCACTACTATACCGGCGTCAGCGTGGAGGCCTGGAGCGGCCTTGCCAGCTTTACAAATGAAGCCGAATCGTGATAAAATAATCTATCTTATAAGCTGCAGCGAAAGGGGGCGGAGCCATGAAACGAAGGGCGGCAGCGCTGCTGCTGGCGGTGTGGATGGCGCTGAGCCTTGTTACGCTGTCCGCGGCTGCGGGACGCAATATCTATTTTCTGGCGGTGAACGACACGGTGCTCCCGCTCAGCGACGAGACCATGCCCTTCTGGGAAAACGGATACCTCTACATCCCCAGCACGATTTTCGCGGGAGATGTGTATAAGGAGCTGGAGATCGGCTATATCCCCAACCAGAGCAGGCAGCTGCTGGTGCTGTACACCGCCGGCAAATCGCTGCACTTTCCCCTGGGAGAGTCCTACGCCCAGGACACGGACGGGAACGCCTATTACCCCGGCGCCGTGCAGCGCAACGGCATCGCCTTTGTGCCGGCGGCCCTGGTGGCGGAGTTTTTCGGACTGAGCTATGCCATCACCAATGTGACCGGGTCCGGGGCGGTGGCCGATGAGGACCGGGGATGGCTGGTATGGCTGCGCAAGGGCAGCTACAACCTGACGGCTTCTCAGTTTGCCGATGCGGCGGTGCCCCAGATGCGGGCCCGGTACGATCAGTATCTCAAAAGCAAGGAGACTCAGAGCGAGGAGGTCCCCACCGTGCCGGAGGAGACGGAGGAGTCTTTCCCGGGCAAGAGCGTGTATCTTTGCATCGAGGCGTCCGACGGCGCCCAGGTGGAGGCGGTGCTGGATGCGCTGGATGCCCAGGGCGCCCGGGCTGCGTTCTACTGCACGGAGTCATTTTTGCAGAAGGAGGGGGCCCTGCTGCGGCGGATGGCCGCCACGGGGCAGACCATCGGCATTCTGGCTGACGGGGCGGACCCGCTGGATCAGGTCCGCCGGAGCAACGAGGCCCTCTATGCGGCCACCTGCGGCAAGACCCGGATGGTATATTGCAAGGATGAGAGTGGCCGGAAGGCCCTGGAGCAGGCAGGCTACTGCTGCCTTGCCCCGGACCTGGACCGCTCGTCCTATGGGCTGACCGGCTCCGGCGCGGCGCAGACCCTGTTCCAGCGCGTGAGCGCCCGGCGGGGCGACACCGCCGTGTGGCTGGGCGGGAATGTGACCGCCGCGGGGACGAAGGCGTTTATCCAGAAGGCGGAACAAAGCGGCGACCGCTGCCGTGCCTTGACGGAGACAGCGGCGTAAGGCGGCGAATTTACAGAAAATTCAACACACCTGACAGCACTGCGGTATAATAGTCATAAAAGGCTAGTATCATTTGATTTGAGCCGTTTTTCCCGCCCCCTGCGGGACAGCCGGACGCGGCATGGTACCATTCCGGCTTGCCGTCAGGGGATAAGGGAAACAACGAAACGTAAGAATTGGAGGGAGCGCCATGGGCCGCAACATTCTTGTGGTTGAGGACGACCGCAATATCTCGGATCTGATCCAGATGTATCTTTTGAAAGAGGGCTTCGATGTGCGCACCGCCGCCGACGGCGGACGTGCCATTGAGGAGTTCCAGAAGGAGGCGCCGGATCTGATCCTGCTGGACATCATGCTGCCGGTCATGGACGGATGGAGCGTGTGCGCCAAGGTCCGGGAGACCAGCAAGGTGCCTATTATCATGCTCACGGCCAAGAGCGAGGTCTTCGACCGCATCCAGGGCCTGGAGATGGGCGCGGACGACTATATCGTCAAGCCCTTTGAGATGAAGGAGCTCATCGCCCGCATCAACGCGGTGCTGCGGCGCACGGAGATCCCCAACGACACGTCGAAAAAGCTGGTGTTCGACAAACTGGTCATCAATCTGGACTCCTATGAGCTGATCGTGGACGGCAAGAAGATCGATACGCCGCCCAAGGAGCTGGAGCTTTTGTACCATCTGGCCTCCACCCCCAACCGGGTCTACACCCGCAACCAGCTTCTGGACGAGGTGTGGGGCTTCGACTACTTCGGTGACAGCCGGACCGTGGACGTGCATATCAAGCGCCTGCGGGAAAAGGTGGAAAACGTGTCCGATCAGTGGGCATTGAAGACCGTTTGGGGCGTGGGCTATAAATTTGAGCTGCTGGGCGGCGGACAGGCGGAAAAGGGCGCAAAAGCATGAAAAAGCTGCGCAGCCAATTCCAGGGGCTTTACTGGCGGCAGCTGTCGCTCACCGTGGGCATGGTGATGCTGACGCTGTTTTTGCTGGGTACGTCGTTTTTTTCCCTGAGCTACAATTATGCAAAAAACCAGAAAAGCGAAGAGCTTTTGACCAAGGCCCGGGTCATGGGCCAGCTGTCCGTCAGCTATCTGGAAAACGGACGGTATCTGGATATGGAGGTGCTGCAAAGCGACCCGGATTTCCGGCAGCTGGCCTCCTTTGCCGCCACCGTGTCGGATGTGCATTTCATGATCTGCGACAAGGAGGGCCACGTACTGCTTACCACGGACAAGAGCCTGGAGGGCCGGGTGGTCACCATGCCGGAGAGCATGACCCGGGAGATCGTGGAGGACGGCTCCACCTCCCGGCGGGATGATCTGAACGGACTGTATGATACCAACCGGTTCGTGGTGGGCGTTCCCGCCGTGAGCCCGGAGACCCAGGAGATCGTGGGCGTGGTGTACGGCGTCTCCTCCACGGATTCGCTGGATTCCATGTGGCAGGGCTTCATCGGATTGTTCTTCATGACGGCCTTCGTGGTGCTGATGATCTCCTTCATGGCCTCCTCCGTCACCACCATGCGGCAGGTGCAGCCCATCCGGGAGATGGTGCAGGCCACCCGCCGCTACGCCGAGGGCGACTTTGATATCCGCATGTACGACTATGGCCGGAAGGACGAGATCGGCGAGCTGGCTGCCTCGTTCAACGCCATGGCCGAGTCCCTCCAGCAGACGGAACGCCAGCGCCGGGAGTTTATCGCCAACATCTCCCATGAGCTGAAGACCCCCATGACCACCATCGCCGGCTATACGGACGGCATCCTGGACGGCACCATTGCCCCGGAGAACGAGCGGCAGTACCTGCAGATCATCTCTGACGAGAGCCGGCGCCTGAGCCGCCTGGTGCGGCGGATGCTGGATGTGAGCCAACTGCAGGCCATCGACCCCCTCAAGGGCGGCAACCACTTCGACGTGTGCGAGAGCATGCGGCGGGTGCTGATATCCATGGAGAAAAAGATCACCGACCGGCATCTGGACGTGGAAGCGGACATCCCCGACGAGCCCATCCTGGTGCTGGGGGACAACGACCTCATCACCCAGGTGATCTACAATTTGTTGGAAAATGCTACCAAGTTTGCCCGACAGGGCTCCACGCTCTATCTGGGCGTGACCACGCTGGACGGAAAGGCCAGGGTGACGGTGCGCAATGTAGGCGACACCATCTCCGCGGAGGAGCTGCCGCTGCTTTTTGAGCGGTTCCACAAAAGCGACAAGTCCCGCAGCGAGGACAAGGACGGCGTGGGCCTGGGCCTTTACATCGTAAAGACCATTTTGGAACAGCACCACGAAAAGATCAATGTGACCAGCGAGAACGGGGTGACCACCTTTACGTTCTCCCTGGCCACGGAATGAGGGATACATGGAGTTAGAAAAGTGTACCGGCGGCGAGCCCACCGAGGTGGTGGAGGTCTACCGCCAGGGCTGTGTAGGAGAAGTGGTGGAGGCCTATACCCGGCCGCTGCCGCCGGGCATGATGCCGCCCAGCATTTTGGACCGGCTCCGGGCGGAGGCGGAGGAGGACCGGCGGCACCGCCGCTCCAAGCGCGGGCTGTGGATCTTCCTGGGCTGCTGCGGCCTGGTGGCCGTGCTGACGGCCGCGGCAGTTTTTTGGCCCTGGCGGGAGTCGGAGCGGCAGGACAAGTTCCAGTATTATTTTGAAGAGGAGACGGACCAGGCGCCCCAGGAGATCTCCATTCCCGGCTACCCCTATGGACAGGGAGCCGTGCTGGAGGTGGAGACGGACCACGGCCCCGAGCTGACCGCTCAGGAGATCTACCAGCAGGTGAACCCCTCGGTGGTGACGGTCATGGCCCAGCTGGGAGAGCAGGAGGCCTCCGTGGGAACGGGTGTGATCTTCAGCTCCGACGGCTATATCCTCACCAACTATCACGTGCTGGAGGGCGGCAGCGCCTGCACGGTGTACCTCTATAACGACCATGCCTACGAGGCATGGTATGTGGCCGGAGACGCAGAGAGCGACCTGGCTGTTTTGAAGGTGGACCAGACGGAACTGCCGGCGGCCCAGTTCGGAGATTCCGAGCATCTGACCGTGGGCGATACGGTGTACGCCATCGGCAATCCCCTGGGCTATGAGCTGCGGGGCACGCTGACGGACGGCATCGTCTCCGCCATCAACCGGGACGTGTGGGTGGACGGGCGCACCATGAACCTGATCCAGACCAACGCGGCCCTCAACTCGGGCAACTCCGGCGGCCCGCTCATCAATGCCTACGGGCAGGTGGTGGGTATCAACACCGTGAAAATGAGCTCTTCCTACTCCAGCGTGGAGGGACTGGGCTTTGCCATCCCCTCCGCCACCATCCGCCGCCTGGTCAACGACCTTCTGACCTGCGGTGAGATCTTGCCGGAGCCGGTGCTGGGCATTACAGTGCTTTCTCTGGGCACCCGGCTGGGCGAGGACCTTTGGGGCGTGGAGGTACAGAGCGTGACGCCGGACTCCGCCGCCGACCTGGCCGGCGTGCAGGAGGGCGACTATGTGGTCGCCGCCGGCGGCATCGACATTTCCTCCAGCGCAGATCTGCTGCGGGCACGGCGCCAGTACCATGTGGGAGATGAAATGCCCATGACTATCTGGCGGGACGGTACGCTCATGGAGGTCACGCTGATGCTCAATGAGGCTGCCACGTCTGAAACACAATAAAAAAACAGGGAGTGAACCGTTCACTCCCTGTTTTTCTTTTTGGGCCACAGCAGCATGGCGGCGGAGAGGAGCAGGTAGACGCCGAAGGGGCGGCGCAGGACCTCCACGTCCACCGCGGTGGCTGTCCAGGCGCCCAGGGCCGCCGCTGCCGCCGCCCAGGGCGCCGCTGTCTTTACCGTGGGAAGATCCAGCTGCCCGGCCCGCCAGTGGCACAGCAGAGCCGAGGCGGCAGTGGGCAAAAAGAAAAGGAGGTTCACCCCCTGGGCCGTCCGCTGGTCCACCCCCAGCAGCAGCGTCATCATGAGAAGCAGCAGCGTCCCGCCGCCCACGCCCCAGGCGGAGAGAATGCCGGCGCCGAACGCGCACAAAAATGGGAGGAGCCAGTCCGTCACAGCAGATACCTCCCTCCGGCATAGAGCAAAAAGGCGGCAAAGAGCCAGCGCAGATACCGGACGCGGACCTTTCCGTAGAGCTTCCCGCCTGCAAAGCCGCCGGCGAAGCCTCCGGCAAGATAGGGCGCCGCCGTCTCCAACGAGACCCCGCCCCGGGTAAGGTACACTACGGCGGACACGGCGCACACCGGGAAGATCACCGCCACGCAGGTGGCGTACAGCCGGCGCGGCGGCAGATGGCCCCAGCGGCTGAGCACCGGCAGCAGCACCATGCCGCCGCCTCCGCCGAAGAGGCCGTTTGCAGCGCCCGCGGCGGCGCCTGCCAGACGGGTGACCCATCTGCCCATACAAGCGCCTCCTCCCGTGGTGATGGTAGTATGTACGGTATGTAGAGAGGGCCGGGGGGAGCGCACTCCCCCCGGAGGGATCATTTCATGCGGAAGCTCTGGCAGTCGGTGCACTCTGCCTGGGTGGGGTTGGCCTCATGGGTGCCGATCTGAATGGTGGGCAGGCCGCAGTACTGGGCGTCCTGGCAGTGGTAGGCGCAGTTGCTCACGGAGCACTTGATGCTCTGGTTAGGCTTGCAATCCTTGTTCATAGAAACATCCTCCTGCAAGATGATTTTGGCTTTCGCCGCAGGTAGTATGTGCTGCCGCCGGCCGATTATACGCAAAAAAGCGGGATGCAGATTTGCATCCCGCTTTTTTCAGCGAAGAAATGTAAAATAAATAAAGAGTCCCGCGGCCAGTACCAGCTGCACGGCCAAAATAACAGGCACGCCGATGGAAAAGAGCTTGTGGAGCGTTTTGTGATGAAATACCTTCATGCCCAAAAGAGCGCCTATGCTGCCGCCCGCCAGGGCGCTGAGCATCAGGTTCCGCTCCGGGATGCGGCGCCGGCCCGGGTGCTTGGCTTTCCACTTGTCGATGCCGAAAGCGCAGAACGCGGCCACGTTGATGACGATCAGCCACACCGCCAGCCACCCCCAGGGAGAGCCGATCACCGCAAAAAAGAAGTCGTTTTGCGCCTGGGGCGCATACTGGAAGTTTTCCATGGGGGCCTCCTGAAAAAAGAACTGGCCGGTCGTCCCGGCCAGTTCAGTATAACAGAAAGCTTACTTGTTCGCAAGGGCGCTGAGGGAGGCAGCGGTGCGGGCCGCCAGACGGGCGTTGTTGTACACCAGCTGGATGTTGCTGGCCAGGGAATCGCCGCCGGTGAGGTCCTTGATCTTGGCCAGCAGGAAGGGGGTGGTCTCCTTGCCGTGGATGCCCAGGGCGTTGGCCTCGGCCACGGCCTCGTCGATGGCCTTGTTGATGACGTCATGATCCATGGAGAACTCCTCGGGGATGGGGTTGGTCACCAGCATACCGCCGCCCAGGCCCATGTCCTGCTTGACATAGAAGGCCTTGGCCAGCTCCTCCGGCGTATCCAGCCGGTAGTCCACCTTGAAGCCGGACTTGCGGGTGTAGAAGGCGGGCAGCTCCTCGGTGCCGTAGCCGATGACGGGCACGCCGTGGGTCTCCAGATACTCCAGGGTCAGACCCAGGTCCAGAATGGACTTGGCGCCGGCGCAGATGACCATGACGGGGGTGTGGGCCAGTTCCTCCAGGTCGGCGGAGATGTCCATAGTGGTCTCCGCACCCCGGTGCACGCCGCCGATGCCGCCGGTGGCGAACACGGAGATGCCGGCCATGTGGGCGATGATCATGGTGGTGGTGACGGTGGTGGCGCCGTCCCGGCCCTGGGCCACCAGAACGGGCAGATCCCGGCGGCTGGCCTTGGCCACGGCAGTGCCGGTGCGGCCCAGATAGTCGATCTCCTCGGGGCTCAGGCCCGCCTTCAGGCGGCCGCCCAGCACGGCGATGGTGGCGGGCACGGCGCCGTTGTCCCGGATGATCTTCTCCACGTTCAGGGCTGTCTCCACGTTCTGGGGATAGGGCATACCGTGGGAGATGATGGTGGACTCCAGAGCCACCACGGGGCGGCCCTCGGCCAGGGCCTGCTGCACTTCAGGGGCAATGTCCAGATAACGGTTCAGCATAGTCAATTCCTCCATAAAGCAGAATATATTGATAAAAATAGTTAATATACAGGTTGATTTACTGGGCGCGTGCCAGAAGCGTATCCTCTGACAGAGCGGGGTTGATGGTCTCGGCGCCCTCCATAGCGATGGCGGAGGCGGCAAGTCCCGCCCGGGCCGTGTCCTCCAGGGAAAGGCCACGGAGATAGGCCCAGGTGATGGCGGCCATGAAGGCGTCGCCGCAGCCGGTGGTGTTGGTCATCTGGGCCGGCAGCACCGGCAAAAGAAGATGCTCCGTGTGGTCCGCGGCCAAAACGCCGTCCGCGCCCAGGGAGATGAAGACCCGCTGCAAGCCGGTTTCCAGCAGGGCGTCCGCCGCCCGGTGAAGGCTTGTCTCGTCGGTGATGGCAATGCCGGAGAGGAGCTCTGCCTCCAGTCGGTTGGGCTTGAGGGTGTGGAGCCGCCCCAGCACGCTGCGGAGCTTCACTGCCTTGGCAGTGGAGACCGGATCGGCGAAAATGGGGACGGACACCGTCTGGGCAAGATATTGGATGCTCTCTTCGGGGATGTTGGTGTCCAGCACGATCACCTGGCTGGCGGCCAGCAGCTTCTGCCGTCCGGCCAGGACCTGGGGCGTCAGGTGGCGGTAGATGTCCATGTCGCTGACGGCCAGGGCCATGTCTCCGTGTTCATCGTTGATGAAAAGGTAAGTGGAGGTGCGCCCGCCGGGGATGACGGGGGAGTGGGAGGCGTCGATGCCAAGCTCCGTGCAGCTGGCCGCGATCTTCTGGGCGTTGAGATCGTCGCCGAACACGGTCAGAAGCCGCACGTCCAGCCCCAGGAGGCTCATGTTGTGGGCGATGTTGCGTCCCACGCCGCCCAGGCTCATGCGCACGGCGCCGGGATTGGAATCCTGGGCCACCAGGGCACCGGCAGAGGTGCCGCCGATGTCCATGTTCACGCCGCCTACCACCGTCACATAGGGGGCGGTGCGGACGATGTAGCCCTTGCCGGCGATGTATCCCTTTTTCATCAGGTTGGAAATGTGCACCGCTGCGGAGGAGCGGGTGATGCCTGCCTTGTCCGCCAGCTCCTGTTGGGAGATCATGGGGTTTTCCTCGATCCAGTGCAGGATCTGTCGTTCCCGCTGCGTCATGGCGTCACCTCCTAAATAAGCAAAAATTTATAAAATAATCTAATGCTTATTTTACACACGGTTTTTCATTTGTCAACTGCAAAAATTTCCGGAAGTGGGGGCAAGCGGGGAACCAAGCCGCCCGGTTTGCCGTCTACCGAACCAGAGAGGAGGCGCCATCCATGAAACGAGCGTGGTTTTTTGTATTTATATCGGTGTACCTGTGCCTTTGCCTGCTGGCGTCCTGCGCGGCCAGCGGTGGGAACGAAGGGGAGGAGCCCCCTGCGGAAGAAAGCGGGGAGAGCACGGTGGTGTGCCGGGTGATCTCCCAGCAGGACGGCACGCTGCTGCTGGCGGGAACAGACGAGGGGACAGGGCTTTACCAGCTGCACCCGGAGGCCGATGTGCTGACGGTGGACGGCGCGGCCTTTGACCCGGCGGCACCGGACGCATATGCGGCATTTCCCGAAAGCTCCCTGGTGGGAGCGGTGGCCTCCGTGCGTTACGACGGCGGCATCCAGGAATCCTGGCCCATGGGCTTTTCCGGCGTGACGGGCGTGGATATTTCCTCCACGGAGGGGTTCAACGACCTGTGCGGGCTATACCTGCAGGTGCTGGAGGACCTGTGGTCGGTGGACGCGGGGCTCAACAACGACATTACGACGGTAGGCGTGGATCTGTCCTGCACCCGCCTGAGCCCCGGAGAGCGGTCCGCCGTGGCCTATGCCTTCGGCGTATCCCACGGCGTCACGGCAGTGGAGGGCACCTGGGACGAGCTGGTGGAGCAGGGCTATATCACCGGCGAGGCGCTGGAGGGGGGCGGCGACGCCCAGTTTTACCAGTGGGAGGATGGATGCCTTTTTGCCATCGAGGAGTCCGACGAGCCGGCGGCAGTCAACATGCCGGCCCTTGGCCCCGGCGAGACGGCACCCGGCTACGACGCCGTGGCCTTTGACGCCAGCAAGTGGCGCTCCAGTCTGGGGGCATACATGTTCACCGACTGTTCCGCCGTTTCCGACGGAGGCGGGCACTGGGACGGCTATACCGTGGGCGCGGAGATGATTTCCTGAAAAAACGCCCCACCCCCTTGTAAAACTGTGGAAAATGCGGTACAATACCTCATTATTGTGCGCACTGTCCCACGAAAAACAAGAAAACGGGTGAATCATATGAGCTTTACGAAAATCGCGGCGATCTATGCCGACAGCCAGACGCTGTCCGGCCAGACGGTAACGGTGGGCGGCTGGGCCCGCACCATCCGGGATATGAAGAATTTCGGCTTTGTGGAGCTGAACGACGGCTCCTGCTTCCGCAACCTCCAGGTGGTCATGGAAGCCGGTACGCTGGAAAATTACAAGGAGATCGCCGGCCAGAACGTAGGCGCCGCCCTGATCGTCACCGGCACCGTGGTGCTGACGCCGGAGGCCAAGCAGCCTCTGGAGCTGAAGGCCCAGCACATTGAGGTGGAGGGCGTGTCCGCTCCCGACTATCCTCTGCAGAAAAAGCGCCACAGCGTGGAATTCCTGCGGACCATCCAGCATCTGCGTCCCCGGACGAACCTGTTTTCCGCCGCCTTCCGGGTGCGGAGCACGGCGGCCTATGCCATCCACCGCTTCTTCCAGGAAAACGGATTCGTCTACGTGCACACCCCCATCATCACCGCCAGCGACTGCGAGGGCGCCGGTGAGATGTTCCAGGTGACCACGCTGGATCTGGAGAACGTCCCCAAGAACGAGGACGGCACTGTGGACTATACTCAGGACTTCTTCGGCAAGCGGGCCAACCTGACCGTGTCCGGCCAGCTCAACTGCGAGAACTTCGCCATGGCCTTCGGCAACGTGTATACCTTCGGCCCCACCTTCCGCGCAGAGAACTCCAACACCCAGCGTCACGCCGCTGAGTTCTGGATGATCGAGCCGGAGATGGCTTTCGCCGATCTGAACGACTACATGGATAACGCCGAGGCCATGATCAAGTATGTGATCCGCTATGTCATGGACAAGTGCCCCGACGAGATGAACTTTTTCAACTCCTTTGTGGATAAGGGATTGAAGGAGCGCCTGGAGCATGTGGCTTCCTCTGACTTTGCCCGTGTCAGCTACACCGACGCGGTGAAGATCCTGGAGGAGAACAACGACAAGTTTGACTTCAAGGTCTACTGGGGCTGCGATCTCCAGACCGAGCACGAGCGCTACCTCACCGAGCAGGTGTTCAAGCGCCCCGTATTTGTCACCGACTATCCCAAGGAGATAAAGGCGTTCTACATGCGCATGAACGATGACAACAAGACCGTTGCCGCTATGGACCTCTTGGTTCCCGGCGTTGGCGAAATCATCGGCGGCAGCCAGAGAGAAGAACGTCTGGAACTCTTAGAAAAACGTATGGACGAACGGGGTCTGAAGAAAGAAGACTACTGGTGGTATCTGGATC
>OWID01000745.1_pt1 | contig 11046 bp, 7 predicted proteins | sample 1732661 | NCBI WGS metagenome assembly OWID01 (sample SAMN05065739, study PRJEB22554) | human gut metagenome | biome: ENVO:2100002; feature: ENVO:00000062; material: ENVO:00002003 | host: Homo sapiens | place: USA
TCGTCGGCAGCGTCAGATGTGTATAAGAGACAGGGGTGTCCCGGGGGCAGAGGTTCCGGATCGGTAACATCCAGTCCCGCGCCCAGCAGGCGGCCGGAGCACAGCACCTCCGCCAGGGCGGTGCAGTCCACGGCGCTCCCACGGCCCGCGTTGAGCAGTACCGCGCCGGGCCTCATAGCCAGCAGCCGGGCCTTGCTCATCAGGCCCGCAGTCTCAGGGGTGTGGGGGAGGGCCAGGGCCACCACATCGGCCTGGGGGAGAAGGCCATCCAGCGCACCCAGACCGTAAATCTCGTCAAAGCCCTCTGCCGGGCAGCCCGCGCTCCGGCGCAGCCCAATAACCCGCTGTGCCCCCAGAGCGCGGACCAGCCGGGCAAAGTGGCGGCCGATATCGCCGGCACCGGCCACCAGCACGGTTTTGCCCGCTAGGGAGCCAACGGGTCCAAGATCCGCCCAGATATGGGCCCTCTGCTGGTCACAGTAGGCGGGCAGGCGCTTATAGATGGCCAGGAGCATGGCCAGCATGTGTTCAGACACGGCTGGGCCGTAGGCTCCCACGGCGGAGGTGAGGCGCACGCCCTCCGGCAGAACGCCGGGGGCCAGGTAGGGGTCCACCCCGGCGTTCCAGCTCTGCACCCATTTCAGGTTGGGAAAGGTCTTGAGCTGTTCGGGGGGGACATAGCCCAGCAGAATGGTGGTGCGCTCCCGCCACTCCTGGGGGATGCTGCTGGCTCCCCCGCGGTCATTGGTGGGGAGAAAGAGATGCTCAGACTCCGGCGCGGCGGCCTGAAAGGCCGCCTTCTGTGCGCCGGTGAGGGGGAGCAGGTGGAGAATGGTTTCCATGGTTTGGGCCTCCTTGAAAAAGCGGTTGCAGGCGGTGGAAAAGGGGCCGGTCGTCAGACCGGCCCCCTGCGCTTACTTTATGGTGATGAGCAGCTCGCCGGCTTTGACAGAGCCGCCCTCTTTGATGAGCACCTGCTCCACGGTACCCGCCATGCGGGCCACTACGCTCGTCTCCATCTTCATGGCCTCAATGACGGCCAGCACCTGGTTCTCCTCCACTGCGTCTCCGGGCTTGACGCAGATCTTGGACACCATGCCGGGGATGGAGGCCCCCGCCTGGCTCTTGTCGGAGGGATCGGCCAGCGTAACGTGCTTCACCTGTGCCTCGGCGTTCTTGTCGGGCACCGCCACCTCGCGGCGCATGCCGTTGAGCTCGAAGTGGACGTTGCGGGTGCCGTCCTCGTTGAGATCGCCCAGCCCCAGGTATTTGATGACCAGGGTCTTGCCGTCCTCGATGTTGATCTTGTTGGTCTCGCCCAGGGCCATGCCGTTGAAGAACACATGGCTGCCCATGCGCATGATGTAGCCGTACTCCTGCCGGTGGCGGAAGAACTCCTCCACCACCTTGGGGTAGAGGCACCAGGAGATGATGTTCTGCTCCGACGCGCCGGGGTAGAACTTCTCCACCTCCCGCCGGGCGGCGGCGAAATCGACGGGCTCCAGCAGCTCACCGGGGCGGCAGGTGATGGGCTCCTCACCCTTGAGCACCACCTTCTGCAAGTCCTCGGGGAAGCCCCAGGCGGGCTGGCCCATCATGCCCTTGAAGTAGCTCACCACGCTGTCGGGGAAGGTGAGGGCCTCTCCGCGCTCCACGATGTTCTCGGGGGTCAGCTCGTTCTGCACCATGAAGATGGCCAGATCGCCCACCATCTTGGAGGAGGGCGTCACCTTCACAATGTCGCCCAGCATGTGGTTGACCTTGACGTACATCTCCTTGACGTCCTCGAACTGGTGGCCCAGGCCCAGGCTCTCCACCTGGCTTTTGAGGTTGGTGTACTGGCCGCCAGGCATCTCGTAGCGGTAGATATCGGTGGAGGGGTTCTTGATGCCCGCCTCAAACTGGCTGTAGCGCAGGCGCACGTCGGCCCAGTAGTCGGAGAGGGTCTGGAGCTTTTCGGGGTCGAGTCCGGTGTCCCGCTCCTGGCCCTGGAGGGCGGTGACCACCGCGTTCAGGGAGGGCTGGCTGGTGGTGGAGGACATGGAGTCGATGGCGCAGTCCACAATGTCCACCCCTGCCTCGGCGGCCATCAGATAGGCGGCCACCTGGTTGCCCGAGGTGTCGTGGGTGTGCAGGTGGATGGGCAGGCCCACCTCGTTTTTCAGGGCAGTGACCAGCTTCTTGGCCGCGTAGGGCTTGAGGAGGCCGGACATGTCCTTGATGCACAGCAGATGGGCGCCCCGCTTCTCCAGCTCCTTAGCCATGTCCACGTAGTATTTGAGGGTATATTTATCCCGCTTGGGGTCGAGAATGTCGCCGGTGTAGCACAGGGTGGCCTCGCACAGCTTGCCCTGCTGGAGCACCTCGTCTATGGCTATCTCCATGCCGGGAATCCAGTTCAGGGAGTCGAAGATACGGAATACGTCGATGCCGCTCCGGGCTGACTCCCGGATAAAGGCCCGGATGAGGTTGTCGGGGTAGTTGGTGTAGCCTACGGCGTTGGCCCCCCGCAGGAGCATCTGGAAGGGGATGTTGGGGATCTTCTCCCGCAGCAGGCGCAGCCGCTCCCAGGGGGACTCATGGAGGAAGCGGTAGGCCACGTCGAAGGTGGCGCCGCCCCACATCTCCAGGGAGAAGCAGTCGTTGAGGATCTCTGCCGTGCCCTCGGCGGCCTTGAGCATGTCGCGGGTGCGCACCCGGGTGGAGAGGAGGGACTGGTGGGCGTCCCGCATGGTGGTGTCGGTGATGAGCAGCTTCTTCTGTCCCAGCACCCAGTCCCGCACCGCCTCTGGCCCCTTCTCATCCAAAAGCTGCTTGAGGCCGGTGCACTTGGGCGGGGTGTGCTCGTAGGGCGGGAAGCGGGGAATGTCGAACTGGGCCCGCTCAGCGGAGGGGTTATCCACCTGTATCTGGGCGATGTACTTGAGCAGCTTGGTGGCACGGTCGCGGCCCACATCGATGTCGAAGAGCTCGGGAGTCTCGTCAATGAACTTGGTGTGGCACGCCCCGGCCCGGAAGGTGGGGTGGGCCAGAATGTTGGTGACGAAGGGGATGTTGGTTTTGACGCCGCGGACATGCTCCTCGCTGATGGCCCGCATGGCCTTGCGGCACACCCCCTCGAAGGTGTTGTCCCAGGAGGTGACCTTGACCAGCAGGGAGTCGTAGTAGGGGGAGATCTCCGCGCCGGTGAAGGCGTTGCCGCCGTCCAGACGGACGCCGAAGCCGCCGCCGGAGCGGTAGGCGGTGATTTTGCCGGTGTCGGGGGCGAAGTTGTTGGCGGGGTCCTCGGTGGTCACCCGGCACTGGAGGGCGTAGCCGTTCATGTGCACCGCGTCCTGGCTGGGGATGCCGATCTCCGGGGTGGACAGGGGGTGGCCCTCGGCAATGAGAATCTGGGCCCGTACCAGGTCTACGCCAGTGACCATCTCGGTGACGGTGTGCTCCACCTGAATGCGGGGGTTCATCTCGATAAAGTAGTGGTTCCCGCTCTTGTCCACCAGGAACTCCACCGTGCCGGCGGAGACGTAGCCCACGTGGCGGGCCACCTTTACCGCGTCCTCATAAAGCTTCTGCCGGGTGGTCTCGGGCACGGAGAAGGCGGGGGCGAACTCCACCACCTTCTGGTAGCGGCGCTGGAGGGAGCAGTCCCGCTCGAACAGGTGAACCACGTTGCCGTGCTTGTCGCCCAGAATCTGCACCTCAATGTGCTTGGGCTCCACCAGGTACTTCTCGATGAAGATGTCCTCGTTGCCGAAGGCCTTCTTGGCCTCGCTCTTCACCAGGTCAAAGGCGGGGATGACCTCCTCCGGTGTGTCGCAGCGGCGCATCCCCCGGCCGCCGCCGCCGCCGGCCGCCTTGAGGATGATGGGGAAGCCGTATTCGACGGCCTTTGCAAGGGCCTCCTCCCCGTCCTTCAGGGGACGGTCGGAGCCGGGGATGGTGGGCACGCCGCAGGCGTGGGCGATGGCCTTGGCGGTCAGCTTGTCGCCCATCTGGGCCAGAATGGTGGAGGAGGGGCCGATGAAGGTGATGCCAGCCTCCTCGCAGGCCCGGGCGAAGTCGGCGTTCTCGCTCAAAAAGCCGTAGCCGGGGTGGATGGCGTCCACGTTGCGGCGGCGGGCCAGATCGATGATGGAGGGAATGTCCAGATAGGCCCCCAGGGGGGACTTGTTCTCACCGATGAGATAGGCCTCGTCCGCCTTGGTGCGGAAGAGGGAAAAGGTGTCCTCGTTGGAGTACATGGCCACCGTGTGCAGGCCCAGATCGTAGCAGGCCCGGAACACGCGGATGGCGATCTCGCCCCGGTTAGCCACCAGGACCTTGTTAAATTTGCATTCCGCCATGCTGTCCTTCCTTCCTGAATCAAATGAGTCCGATCGCGTCAAACAGACACCGTTCGGCTGCGGCGGCTCTCCGGCCGCCATGACCCCGCCGCCGGGGCGTGCGGGGAAATGCGATGTTAAGACTGATTATAGCAGTAAGGCGGATTTTTTGCAAGCGATTTTGTGTGTGGTTGCAAAACTTGGCGACACGCACAGGAAATTCAACCGGCCGGTTTTGCATTTGGCGGTTTCGCCGTCGGGGGGAAGGGGCCTTGCCACTGTCTGGGAAATATGCTACACTAAGACCTCACAGAGGAGAGGAGGGAGCATCCATGGCGCTGCGGCTTGGCGACGGGGTGGAGCGGCTGCCCGGCATCGGGCCGGCCCGGGCCAGGAGCCTGGAGAAGCTGGGGCTGGCCACGGTGGAGGATCTGCTGCGCTACGTTCCCCGGGACTATGAGGATCGCCGCCGGTTTTCCACCGTGGCGGCGGCCCCGGTGGATCTGCCGGTGTGCCTGGAGCTGCTGGTGGCGGAGCCGCCCCGCCTCTCCCGCATCCGCAAGGGGCTGGAGCTGGTGAAGGCCCGCCTGGTGGACGATACCGGCAGCGTCACCGCCACCTTCTTTAACCAGTCCTATATGAAGGACGCCCTGCGCACCGGCGAGACATACGTCGTCTACGGCCGGGTGGAGGGCCCGCCGGGGCGGCGGCAGATGACCAACCCGGTGTGCGAGCGGGCGGACAGGGCCCGCTTCACGGGCCGTATTCTGCCCATCTACCCCCTGACCCGGGGGATCTCCAACAATCTGCTGGCGGGGCTGACCCTCCGCTGCGTGGAGGAGTGCGCCGGGCAGATGGAGGAGACGCTTCCCGCCGGACTGCGGCGGGAGCACGCCCTGGCCGCCGCCGAGTTTGCCTGCCGGAACATCCACTTCCCCCGGGACGAGGAGGCCCTGGAGCTGGCCCGGCGGCGGCTGATCTTCGAGGAGCTGTTCTGCCTGGCCTGCGGCATGGCCCTGCTGCGCACCCGGCGCACCCGTGCGGAGGGCGTCCCCTTTTCAACACCGCCGGTGGAGGAATTCCTGGCGCTGCTCCCCTTCTCCCTCACGGCCGCCCAGCGGCGGGCCATGGAGGAGGTGGCGGTCGACACCGCCTCCGGCGCGCCCATGAACCGGCTGGTGCAGGGCGATGTGGGCTCGGGCAAGACCATGGTGGCGGCCTACGGGGCGTGGCTGGCGGCGAAGAACGGCGGCCAGTGCGCCCTGATGGCCCCCACGGAGCTGCTGGCCGAGCAGCACTTCCGCTCCCTGGCCCCGCTGCTGGGGCGGGCAGGGGTGCGGGTGGGCCTGCTCACCGGCTCGGTGAAGGGGAAGGCCCGGAAGGAGCTCTACGCCGCCCTGGCGGCGGGGGAAGTGGATCTGGTCGTCGGCACCCACGCCCTGCTGAGCGAGGGAGTGACCTTTTCCAACCTGGCCCTGGCGATCACCGACGAGCAGCACCGCTTCGGGGTGGCCCAGCGCGCGGCCCTGGCCGCCAAGGCCGGGCGGACGCCCCACGTGCTGGTCATGTCCGCCACCCCCATCCCCCGCACCCTGGCCCTCATCATCTATGGGGATCTGGAGGTGTCGGTGATCGACGAGCTGCCCCCTGGCCGCACGCCGGTGGAGACCTATGTGGTGGGGGAGGACAAGCGGCAGCGGATGTACCGCTTCGTGCGGAAGCTGGTGGGCCAGGGGCGGCAGGCCTATCTGGTCTGCCCTGCTGTGGAGGAGGGGGAGGAGTCCCCGGGAGAGCCCGGCGGGGAGGGCCTCAAGGCGGCCGTCCCCTATGCCGAACACCTCAGAAGCGAGGTGTTCCCCGACCTGCGGGTGGGGCTGGTACACGGTAAGATGAAGGCCAGGGACAAGGACGCGGCGATGACCGCATTCGCGGCGGGGGAGCTGGACGTGCTGGTGTCCACCACCGTCATCGAGGTGGGAGTGGACGTGCCCAACGCGGCGCTGATGGTGGTGGAGAACGCCGACCGCTTCGGCCTGAGCCAGCTCCACCAGCTCCGGGGCCGGGTGGGCCGGGGAAAGCACCAGTCCTACTGCGTGCTGATGACCAGCACCCACAGTGCCGAGAGCCGGGAGCGGCTGCGGGTGCTGGCGAAAACCGCCGACGGCTTCCGCATCGCGGAGGAGGACTTGAAGCTGCGCGGCCCCGGCGACTTTTTCGGCCAGCGGCAGCACGGCCTGCCCCAGCTTGGCATCGCCGATCTGGCGGCGGACATGCGGGTGCTCAAGGAGGCCCAGCAGGCCGCTCAGGCGTTGCTGGAGGCCGATCCCGGCCTGTCCCGGCGGGAGCACGCACCGCTGCTGGGCCGGGTGCGCCGCCTGTTTGCCCAGCACGGTGACATGTTCAACTGAGCGCCCCGCCAGGGGGCGAGGAATCACATGAAAAGGAGTAAGACGTATGATTTCCATTCGAGAGATGACCGCGGCGGACGAGGGGGCCGTCATGGAGATGGTGGACCGGTTCTACCACAGCCCGGCGGTGGAGCATGAGGTGGACCCGGCCGTTCTCCGCCGGTCCTTTCAGGCGGCGGTGGACCCGGCCGAGCCGCTGATCCAGGGCCTGGTGCTGGAGGAAGACGGCCGCCCGGTGGACTACCATTATATGTGCATCGGCTATTCCGCTGAGGTAGGCGGGCGCTACCTGCTGCTGGATGAGCTCTACCTGGCCCCCGAGTGCCGGGGCAAGGGCTACGGCGAGCAGGTGATCCGCTGGGCCATGGAGCAGCACCCTGAGTGCGCCCGCTACCGCCTGGAGGTCACCGGGGAGAACCGGGCCGCCCGGCTGTACGAGCGGATGGGCTTCCGCTATCTGGACTACAAGCAGATGGTCATTGACCGGTAAAAAGGAGTGTTTGGTATGACGAGGATGGAAGAGACCGAGGCCCTGCGGGCCCGGACGGACGTACACTACAACTGCTGCCAGTCGGTCTTGGTGCCCTTCGCCGATTTGTGCGGCCTGGATAAGGAGACAGCCTTCAAGCTGGGGGCCAACTTCGGCTCCGGTATGCGCCATGGCTCCACCTGCGGCGCGGTGACCGGCGCGCTGATGGTGTTGGGGCTGGCGGGCAAGGGGGCCGATGAGGCCACCGCGCTGATGCGCCGGTTCCGGGAAAAAAACCAGGTCCTGGACTGCGCCAATCTGCTCCGGCTGGCCAAGGAGCGGGGGGAGGAGCGCAAGTGCCACTGCGACCGGATGGTATACGAAGCGGTGGAGCTGCTGGAGGAGTTGCTGGGCGGGGAATAGGGCCCGCCGATTTGAGCGATTCTATCAGCTCTGCCCATAGACGAAGCGCGCCGGCCTCCGGGCCGGCGCGCTGTTCTGCGCGAGTCATTTGAGGGGTAGGGAGAGAGGAGTGTCCAGAACGGTGGAGCGCGACCAGTTGAGCGCCAGAGTGACGGTGTCCCAGTGATAGTCTCCCAAGTGGATGGTTTGGTCGATCAGGCCTTCCAGAGCGAGGAAGTCGCCATTCTCCAGAGCCTCGGTGGCGATGGTGAAACCCCAGCCTCCTACCGGCCGTTCCTCCCCGTCGGGGGTGTAGAGGCTCTGGGTGAACACCGCAGTAGAGCTGGGGGTGCGGCAGACGAGCACCCGGTCATCGCTGTACTCCTCCACCTCCAGGAAGGTGATCTGCGGGGGCTGGGGGTGGGCCTCCAGAGTGTTGAGATCCACCGTCACATACTCTAGGTTCTTATCCAACCACTCCGCCCCGGTGATGTATAGCTTCAGGTGCTCCGCGTCCCCGAAGTAGCTGCTCTCCAGCCGGTGAGAGGGCATGAAGGGGGAGTCCGTGCTGCCGGAGGCGGTAATACCGTTGGAGATCTTCTCATAACGGTTGCCCTTTTCGTCCTCCAGATAGAACTCCAGACCCTTGAGCCAGGCCGAGTTGCTCTCGTCGTCTTCCAGGTTGAGACGTACGTGGGTGGGGTAGATCTCCACATTTTTGACATACAGCCGCTGGCCGTCCAACTCCAGCCACTGGTTGAGCTGGATTGTCTCCCCCTGTTGGAGGAAGCGGGGGTCGAAGCGGAGCAGGAAGGAGAACTCTGCCGCCGGAGTAGCCGGCATGGGACGCGGCGTATCAAAGTGTGCATGCTCCGATGCCCCACCGCTTCCCGTAGCGTAATTGTCCACCCGATAATCCAGCCGTAGGGCGTTGGGCACATCCCCGTCTGTAAAGTCCACCGTGATCTGGCGCAGTCCGCCCTCCTCCAGTTCGCTGGGGGAACTATACTGGACGGAGGCCGGAGCGCCGCTCCCATCCTCCAGGGATAGGTCAGGGGTGCCGTCCAGATAGGTATATACTTCGCTGCCCAGGGTGAAAAAGATGTTGACCTGCTTCTCGTCCACAATGACGTACTCCACGGTCATGGTCACGCCGTTGTCAGTCTGGCTCTGGCCGATATACTGGATGAAATCGTGCTCCACAGCGGCCTTGAGGCTGGGGGAGAAGGCCACGGCGGCGGCCAGCTCCTTGAGCACGGGCACTTTGCCGCAGGCCAGGGCGAAGGGGGTGGACAGGTTCACCAGGAGCACGAAGGCGGCAAACACCGCCGCCACGCTCCCGGCGGGGGCGCTGATCCGCCGCCACAGCCTCCGGCGGCGGGCCCTGGCCCGGGCGCGGGCCACGGCGCCCTCCAGGGCGGGGGGGAGCTCCTCCGGCGCGTCCCGGAGGGCCTTGTATTCTTCCATGTGGTCCATGGCTCAAACCTCCTCGGTCAGATGCAGCTTCAACAGGGACAGGGCCTTCCGCTGGCGGGTGGATACGGTGCCCGGCGGGATGTCCAGGGCCTGGGCGGTCTCCGCCAGGGTGAGGCCCTGGAAGTAGCGCAGTACCACCACCGCCCGCAGCTCACGGGGCAGGCGTGCGACGGCCTCCCGCAGGGGGAGCGCGTCGAAGGCCTCCGCTGCGGTCTCGGGCAGCTCGGCCACCGCCAGCTCCCGCTTCCGGCGGCGCAGCTCGGCGTTGCAGGCGTTGATGAGGATGCGGGTCATCCAGGTGGCGAAATACTCCGGCTGGCGGAGGCGTTTGTAGTGGAGAAAGCCCTGGTAGACCGCCTCGTCCACCGCGTCCACAGCGCAGGCCTCGCTGCCCAGATAGAGCCAGGCGGTGCGGTAGAGCCGGCCTTTCAGGCCCTCCACCTGTTGAATGAATTCCTGTTCGGTCAAGGGTGGCGCCCCCTTTCTGCCTATTAGAGAAACCGGCGGGCCGTTTTCATTGCGTTTCTTGAAAAAAGTTTGGCTTCATTATATAATAGCCGGGTCAGAGAAAAAAGAGGTCCCGGAGGAATCCTGTTTTGAATCAACTCGACCAACTTCCCATCCCCCTGCTCCAGTGGTACCGCGAAAACGCCCGGGTGCTCCCCTGGCGGAGCGATCCCACCCCCTACCACGTGTGGGTCAGCGAGATCATGCTCCAGCAGACCCGGGTGGCGGCGGTGCTGGACTACTACCGCCGCTTCATGGAGGCCCTGCCCACCGTGGCCGATCTGGCGGCCGTGGAGGAGGACCGGCTCATGAAGCTGTGGCAGGGCCTTGGCTACTACAACCGCGCCCGCAACCTCCAGAAAGCCGCCTGTCAGGTGGCGGAGGACTTCGGCGGAGCGTTCCCCGACACCTATGAGGGCCTTCTCACCCTGTCCGGCGTGGGGGAGTACACAGCGGGGGCCATCGCCTCCATCGCCTTCGGCGTCCCCGTTCCGGCGGTGGACGGCAACGTGCTGCGGGTGGTGGCCCGCATCAGCGGAGACGGCGGCGACATCGCCCGGCCGGACACCAAGGCCCGGATGCGCGCCGCCCTCCAGGCCGTGCTTCCGGTGGACGCCCCCGGCGACTTCAACCAGGCCCTCATGGAGCTGGGGGCCACGGTGTGCCTGCCCAACGGCGCGCCCCTGTGCGACCGGTGCCCGGCGGCGGACTTCTGCACCGCCCGGCGGGAGGAGCGCACCGGGGAGCTGCCCGTCAAGGCGGCAAAAAAGGCCCGGCGCATCGAGAACCGGACCGTGTTCCTGATCTTCTGGGGAAAGAAGGTGGCCCTGCGGCGGCGGCCGGGGCGGGGCCTGCTGGCGGGCCTGTGGGAGTATCCCAACGAGCTCTCCCCCGCCCCCTGTCCGGTGGAGGCGGCCGGGTTATCCGGCGGCCCGGCGGGGAAGCATATCTTCAGCCATATCGAGTGGCACATGACCGCCCAAATCGTGGAGGCCGCCTCGCCGGAGCTGCCGGAGGGGTGGGTGTGGGCCGACCGGGCCGCCCTGGAGCGGGATTACGCCGTGCCCAACGCCTTCCAGGCCTTCGCCGGGGCGGTGGAGGCCCGGCTGTGAAGGAGAGCGCCATGGAGGATGTACTGGCCGCCCAGCGGCGGTATTTTGACAGCGGGGCCACCCGGCCCCTCCGGTTCCGCCGGGAGATGCTCACCCGGCTGGAGCTGGCCCTCACCCGGTGGGAGGGGGAGCTGCTGGAGGCGCTGAGGGCGGATCTCAACAAATCCCCCTACGAGGGGTATATGAGCGAGCTGGGCCCCACCCTGGCGGAGCTGCGCTTTGCCCGCGGGCATCTGAAAAAGTGGGCCCGTCCCGTCCGGCACCCTGCCCCCCTGTCCCAGTTCCCCTCCGTGGGCACTGTGTACCGGGCTGTCTCTTATACACATCTGACGCTGCCGACGACTAGTCGA
>OWID01000746.1_pt1 | contig 11017 bp, 8 predicted proteins | sample 1732661 | NCBI WGS metagenome assembly OWID01 (sample SAMN05065739, study PRJEB22554) | human gut metagenome | biome: ENVO:2100002; feature: ENVO:00000062; material: ENVO:00002003 | host: Homo sapiens | place: USA
GATCTACACTCGACTAGTCGTCGGCAGCGTCAGATGTGTATAAGAGACAGGCCGATGACCGTGCTCTTGTAGACGAGCAGGCCGGCCTGGATGCCGCTCTCACCGGTGGGGTAGTTGGTGATCTCATAGGTGTACCGCTTGACGCGCTTGCCGCAGTAGTCGGTCAGATCGAAGCCCTGGCTGGCCTGGAGTTCCAGGTACTGGCTGTAGGTCTCGTCGAACTGCTCGGGGATGATCAGCTCCTCCACGGCGATGGGGTCGCTGGAGACCGACCAGCCGTAGCTCTCCAGATAGGCAATCCGGTCCTCGTTGGTGCGGACTCCCTTGGGGTTGACCGCAGCGGAGGCCGCCGCGCCCCGCCCCCCCAGCAGCCCGGCGGCCGCCACCAGTACGCCGCAGACCACGGCGGCAGCCGCCGCGACGGCTGCAATTCGGCCCTTGCGGACCTTGGCGGTGATGATGAACACAGCGCAACGCTCCCTTCCGAAAAGTGGTCGTGATGATTGGTATGTTCTTTTCCACCGTTGTATGCTAAAATGTTGAAAAAAGGACGAGCCACAGGAGGAGCCTATGGAGCGGTTGGATAAAATTTTGGCCAATACAGGCCGGTGGTCCCGAAAAGAGGCGCGGGAGCTGGTGCGGGCCGGCCGGGTGGCCGTGGACGGCGTGACGGCCCAGGCGGCGGACGGGAAATACGACCCCGCGGCCCGCTTTGAGGTGGACGGCGAAACGGTTTCCGGGGAGCGGCTGGTTTACCTGATGCTCCACAAGCCGGCGGGGCTGGTGTCCGCGACGGAGGACCCCCGCCAGCCCACCGTGCTGGAGCTGCTGCCCCAGCATCTGCGCCGGGTGGGGCTCTTCCCGGCGGGACGGCTGGACAAGGACACCGAGGGCCTGCTCCTGCTCACCAATGACGGCCCCCTGGCCCACCGCCTGCTGGCCCCCCGGCACCACGTGGACAAGACCTACTTCGTCCGGGTGGATGGGGAACTGGATGGGGCGGACGCGGCGGCCTTTGCCGCAGGGATGATGCTGGAAGACGGGCTGGCCTGCCTGCCTGCGGGGCTGGAGGTGCTGGAGCAGCCGGACACCGCCCTCGTTACCCTGCACGAGGGCAAGTACCACCAGATCAAGCGCATGCTGGCGGCCCGGGGGAAGCCGGTGGTGTACCTCAAACGGCTGACCATGGGGCCTCTCATGCTGGACCTGGCCCTGGAAAGGGGGGAGTGGCGGCCCCTGTCTGCGGAGGAGGTGGCCGCTCTGCGGCAGGCGTAGGGGCGGCCCGGGCGGGGAACGTTCACGGCCAACTTGCCCGGCACAGCCGGGCATGCCAGCGCTTTGGCTTAGCGCTGCGGTTTCGTCTGCGCCCTGCCTTCGTCTCCCAGCCCACGGCCTCTGTGCTTCCTGTCAGCTTTCGGCAATTTCAACAAAAAATTTTGCAAAACCTATTGAAAAGGGCAAAAAGACCCGGTATAATAGAAAGGAAATGGACGAGAGAGCGGTTTGTCCCCCTGCGGGGGAATCAAAATAAGGAGGCTATCACCATGTCCAGCAGGATTTTTCAGAGCGTTGTCTTACAGATGAAGGACAGCACGGAGAGAGCCATCGGCGTGATCGATTCTGAGGGAACGGTGGTGGCCTGCAATGAGTTGAGCTGCATCGGGGAGCACTGGCCGGGCGCCGTGGAGGCGGTCAACAGGGGCGAGGGAGACGCGGTCCGCTTTGATGGGCGCACCTTCAAGGCCCTGGCCGGCTGGGGGGCCCAGTTCGACTATGCCGCCTTTGTCAAGGGTGAGGACTCCGAGGCGCAGATGCTCTGCGCCATGGCCACGGTGGCGCTGAACGGCGCCAAGACCTACTATGAGGAGAAGCACGACAAGGCCACCTTTGTCAAGAACATCATCTCCGACAACATTCTGCTGGGGGACATCTATGTCCGCGCCAAGGAGCTGCACTTTGTCTCTGAGGCGCCCCGGGCGGTGTTCCTGATCCGCCAGGTGGAGACCAGCGATCCCGCCCTCATTGACGTGGTGCATACCCTGTTCCCTGACAAGCAGGTGGACTTCGTCCTCTCGATCAGCGAGACTGACGTGGCCCTCATCAAGCAGCTCTCTGAGGGGGCGGAGCCCCGGGAGCTCTATAAGATCGCCAAGCAGATCGAGGAGAAGATCACCGAGGAGCTCCATGTGCGGGTGGTCATCGGCATCGGCACCATCGTGGGCCACATCCGGGAGTTGGCCCGGGCCTACAAGGAGGCGGGGATCGCCATCGACGTGGGCCGGGTGTTCGACACGGAGAAGAGCATCATCAATTACGAGAATCTGGGTATCGGCCGGCTGATCTACCAGTTGCCCACCACCCTGTGCGAGATGTTCCTCCAAGAGGTGTTTAAGAAGAACCCCATCGACGCACTGGACCAGGAGACCCTGTTCACCATCAACAAGTTCTTTGAGAACAACCTGAACGTATCCGAGACGGCTCGGAAGCTCTTTGTCCACCGGAACACCCTGGTGTACCGCCTGGAGAAGATCAAGAAGCTTACCGGACTGGATCTGCGGGAGTTTGACGACGCCATCACCTTCAAGGTGGCGCTGATGGTCAAGAAGTACCTGATCTCCCGGGGCATCGACAACTGAGTGCACTGCCAGCAGGGGCGCCGGAGACGGCGTCCCTGCTGGCAGTGGGCATTTCTTTCGAATACGATAAATGAGGTAACCGAGCGTGATACGGCTTATTGACATTCAAAAGTCCTACGACAACGGGACAAAGGCCCTGAAGGGGGTCAACCTGCGCATCGACGACGGGGAATTTGTCTTTCTGGTGGGCCCTTCCGGCTCCGGAAAGTCTACGATTCTGAAGCTCATCACCGCCGAAATCGCGCCCACCGGCGGGCGGCTGATGGTCAACGGCTACAATCTGAACAACATCCGGCCCCGGCAGGTGCCCTACATGCGGCGCACCCTGGGGGTCATCTTCCAGGATTTCCGGCTCATTGAGAAAAAGACGGTGCGGGAGAACCTGACCTTTGCCATGCGGGCGGTGGGGGCCTCCCCCCGGGAGATCCGCAAGCGTGTGCCCTACGTACTGGAGCTGGTGGGCCTGGACCAGAAGGGGGACCGCAAGCCCAACCAGCTCTCCGGCGGCGAGCAGCAGCGGGTGGCCATCGCCCGCGCCCTGGTGAACAACCCCCAGATGATCATCGCCGACGAGCCGACGGGCAATCTGGACCCCATGCGCTCCCTGGAGATCATGATGCTGCTGGAGCGCATCAACGAGCTGGGTACCACCGTGCTGGTGGTCACCCACGCGAAGGAACTGGTCAACCGCTTCTCCAAGCGGGTGGTGGCCATTGAGAACGGCAGGATCATCAGCGACGAGACGGGCGGGTATTACAACAATGAGACAACGATATGATTTCGGCTATTTCCTCTCCGAGGGCTTCCACAGCATCTTCACTCACGGCTTTATGTCCTTCGCCGCGGTTTGCATGATTATCTGCTGCCTGCTCATCATGGGCTCCTTTACCCTGGTGGCGGTGAATGCGGAGAACATGTTCAGCGATCTGGAGGCCGAGAACCAATTCACGGCGTACATCGACGAGAGCCTCACCCAGGAGGAGGCCAAAGCCCTCCAGGACGACATCGAGGCGGTACCCAACGTGGCCCGGGCGGAATTCATGACCAAGGAGCAGGCCCAAGAGGAGTTTGAGGCCGATTATGAGGGCAACGAGCTGTTTGACGGCCTGCCCTCCGATGTGTACCGGGACCGGTTCCACGTCTATCTGGACGATATCAGCAAGCTGACTGAGACAGAGAACGCGGTAAAAGAGGTAACCGGCGTGGCCAAGACTAAATCAGCCCCCGAGATCGCCGAGGGCTTCACCGTCATCCGCAACATCGCCGGGGCGGTGGCCGTGATCCTGGTGGTGATCCTGTTGGCGGTGAGCCTGTTTATTATCGCCAACACCATCAAGCTGGCCACCTTCAACCGGCGGGAGGAGATCGCCATCATGAAGATGTGCGGCGCCACCAACGCCTTTGTCCGCTGGCCCTTCGTCTTTGAGGGCCTGATCCTGGGGCTGGTGGGTGCGGTGGCGGCCTTCTTCCTCCAGTGGGGCATCTATGTGCTGGTGGGCAGCGCCATCAGCGGCTCGGACACCATCTCCCTGATCACCGTGCTGCCCTTCCAGCCCATGGCTTTACGGGTGCTGGGCGTGTTCGTCCTCACCGGCTTCGTCATCGGCGCGGGCGGCTCGGTGCTGGCCATCCGCAAGTTTCTGCAGGTATAACGGCAGCGGCAAAAGGAGGCTTCCATGGCGTTTGACAGATCCCTTCGGCGGGCGGCATGCGCCCTGCTGACGGCCGCGCTGCTGGTTCCCGCCTGGGGCGGGCTGGCCCAGCAGGTGAGGGCGGCCTCCCAGAGCGAGATCGACGCGCTGAAGGCCGAGCAGGCGGAGAGCCAGGCCCGGCAGGAGGAGCTGAAGGAGCAACTAGCCGACGTGAAAGAGGACCAGGCGGCCGCCCGGCAGAAGCGGCAGATCCTACAGCAGCAGTTAGAGGCAATCAATGCCGAGCTGGACAGCATCAACGCGCAGATCTCCTACTATGACGGGGAGATCGCCCAGAAAGAGGCGGAGCGCAGGGAGGCGGAGGCCAAAGAGCAGGCCCAGTATGAGCGGTTCTGCGAGCGGGTGCGCGCCATGGAGGAGGAGGGGACGGTGTCCTACTGGTCCATCCTCTTTAACGCCGAGGACTTCTCCGACCTGCTGGACCGTCTGGCCGATGTGGACGCGGTGATGGACTACGACAACCAGGTCATGGAGGAGCTGACCGCGGCCCGGCAGGAGCTGGAGCGGCTTCAGGCGGAGCTGGAGAGCGCCCGCGCGGAGGAGCAGGCGGCCAGGGAGCAGCAGGAGGCCAAGAGGGCGGAGCAGCAGGCCAAGGTGGCGCAGGCCCAGAAGCTGCTGGACCAGATCAACGCCGATGTGGCGGAGGTCAACCGGCAGTTGGACACAGAGAACGCGGAGTGGGCCGCCATCGGGGCGGACATCGCCCGGAAGCAGAAGGAGCTGGAGGAGCAGCGGAAGCAGAACAACGTCCAGCTCCCGCCTACCGGCGACGGCTGGCTGTGGCCCCTGCCTGCGTCCAATTTGAAGCTGACCTCGGCCTTCGGCTACCGGATGCACCCGGTGGATCACGTGCCAAACAGCCACACCGGCATTGACGTGGCCGCCTCCACCGGCGTCCCCATCTACGCGGCCAGGGGCGGACAGGTCATTATGTCGGAGTATGGCGCCGGCGCCAACTGGTCCTACGGCAACTTCGTGGTCATCGACCACGGGGACGGCACCACCACCCTCTACGCCCACATGTCCTCGCGGGCGGTGAGCGAGGGGCAGATGGTGTCCCAGGGGCAGACCATCGGCGCCGTGGGCGACACCGGCAATACGTCGGGCCCCCACCTCCACTATGAGGTGCGGCGGAACGGCCAGCGGACAGACCCCGAGGCATATTATCCCAATCTTCCCTTCATTCGGGCCTATAATTGGTAATGGAACGGACATAAAAGGAGCGGCAACGTGGCAAAGAAGCAGAGTCAGAAAAAGAGACCCCAGAAGCAGAAAATCGAGTGGCGCCGGGTGTTTGTGGCCGGGCTGGCCGTGGTGATGGCCCTCCTCCTGCTGCTGCCCATGATCAGCATGATCGCCGGCGGCGTGGGCGCGGTGACGCAGAGCGAGATCGACGCGCTGAAGGAGGAGCAGCGGGAGAGCCAGGTCAAGCAGCAGGAGTTGAAGAACCAGCTGGCCGACGTGAAGGAGGACCAGGCTGCCGCCCAGCAGAGGCGGCAGCTCCTGCAGCAGCAGTTGGAGGCCATCAATGCCGAGCTGGACAGCATCAACGCGCAGATCTCCTACTACGACCAGGAAATCGCCCAGAAAGAGGCGGAGCGCAGGGAGGCAGAGGCCAAAGAGCAGGCCCAGTATGAGCTGTTCTGCGAGCGGGTGCGCGCCATGGAGGAGGAGGGGACGGTATCCTATTGGTCCATCCTCTTCAACGCCGAGAACTTCTCCGACATGCTGGATCGCCTGGCGGACATTGACGCGGTGATGGACTACGACAACCAGGTCATGGAGGAGCTGACCGCGGCCCGGCAGGAGCTGGAGCGGCTTCAGGCGGAGCTGGAGAGCGCCCGTGCGGAGGAGCAGGCGGCCAAGGACCAGCAGGAGGCCAAGAAGGCGGAGCAGCAGGCCAAGGTGGCGGAGGCCCAGAAGCTGCTGGACCAGATCAATGCCGACGCGGCGGAGCTCAACCGCCAGCTGGACGACGAGATGGAGGGCGCGGCGGAGATCCAGGCGGAGATCGCCCGGAAGCAGAAGCAACTGGAGGAGGAGCGCCGGCAAAACAATGTCACCATCGACTCGGAGACCAACTACCTGTGGCCGCTGCCCGGCTACTACCGGCTGACCTCCCTGTTCGGCTACCGCATTCACCCCATCACCGGCAAGGCCCACAGCCATACCGGCATCGACATCCCCGCCCCTGGCGGCACCCCCATTCAGGCCTGCAAGAGCGGACAGGTGGTCACCTCCGCCTACCACTACTCCTACGGCAATTACGTGGTCATCGACCACGGCAACGGCAACTCCACCCTCTACGCCCACATGAGCTCCCGGGCGGTGAGCGAGGGGCAGATGGTGTCCCAGGGCCAGACCATCGGCTATGTGGGCACCACCGGCAGCTCCACGGGCAATCACCTGCACCTGGAGGTGCGGGACAACTACACCCGTGTGGACCCGGAGAGCAAGTTCCCCAGCCTGAGCCTGACCCACCCCTGGTAACGTCCGGATAGCGGCAGGGCCGCGTTGCTGTGGAAATTCCGCCCGCTGTGCGCGGGCAAGGCCCAGAGGCGGGCGGAGGCATCGGCCTCCGCCCGCGCTGGCTTTTCTGGAAAGGATCTGATCCCGTGCGAAAGAAACGTTTTTCCCTGGCCCAGCTTCTGCTGGCCATTGCACTCACCGCCGTTGCCGTGCTGGGCTGCGGACTCCTGGCCGTCCGTGCCTGGATGGGGGAGGGCGGGCGTTCCCTGGTGGAGGGACTGCGGCTGGTCAACACCCTCTTTGTGGGGGAATATGACGAGATGGAGGTGGTGGACGCCGCCCTGGAGGGCATGGTGTCCGGCCTGGGCGACCGCTGGAGCTACTACCTGACGGCTGATGAGCTGGAGGCCCAGAACCAGCGCCGCACCAACCAGTATGTGGGGGTTGGGATTACCGTCAACTACACACGGGAGGAGGGACTCTATATCCTCGCGGTGGAGGCCGGAGGCCCCGCCGAGGCGGCTGGGTTGGAAGCCGGGGAGGTCATTACCGCTGTGGACGGCGTCTCCCTGGCGGGAGAGGCACGCTATGAGGGCGCGAATCTTATCCAGGGGGAGGCGGACACCACCGTCACCCTGGAGGTGCTGGGGGAGGACGGGACGGCCCGCACCGTGGAGGTGGAGCGGGCCGAGCTGAAGAACGACCCGGTGGAGAGCCGGATGCTGGAGGGAAAGGTGGGCTATGTGCGCCTGCTCAACTTCTACGACCACAGCGCCCAGCGGCTGGAGGAGGCCGTCACCCAGCTCCGGGAGCAGGGGGCGGAGGCGCTGGTCTTTGACATGCGGAACAACGGCGGCGGCTACCTGAGCCAGCTCACCGACATGCTGGACTTCCTGCTGCCCGAGGGCCCCATCTTCATCAGCCGCGACCGGGCGGGCCATGAGGAGATCACCAACTCCGACGCGGACTGTGTGGAACTGCCCATGGCGGTGCTGGTCAACGCCGACACCTACTCCGCCGCCGAGTTTTTCGCCGCCGAGCTCCAGGAGCAGGGCGCGGCGGTGATCGTAGGGGAGCCCACCAGCGGCAAGGGCTACTCCCAGCAGACCTTCCCTCTGCCCCACGGCGGCGCCGTGGCCATCTCCACCGGCGCCTACTTCACCGGAAGCGGCGCCTCCCTCATCGGCACCGGCCTGACCCTGGACGCGGAGGTATACAACACCGGAGCGGAGGATACTCAATTGGCCGCCGCGCTGGAATTGCTGAAAATCCGGTAAAAAAGTCTTGACTGTAAACCCACTTGATACCCTACCGTGGAGACAAGGAGGCGAGCAGAATGACGATCGGTGAGCTGGAGACCAGTTTGGGCATGACCCGCGCCAACATTCGCTTTTAGGGAAGGGATAAAACCCCACCGGCGAAGCCGGTGGGGTTCAGTCTTTGGCAAAAGTCGTTAGATCCAACGTGAAAGGGAACCCGGATGGTTCATCTCCGCATCAGGAGCCGCAGCAAGCGGCGGTCGTGCTCCGAATCGCCCTGCGGGGCGGTTTTTCACACGATCCCTCCCTCCGAATGTTTAACAGGAGGGTTTATCGACAGTATCTTAATACGATTGCGGAGCGCTTTGCCCCTCTGCCGCCCGGCGGACAGGCGGCGTGGGGAGGCTGGGCTCTCTCTGCCCGGCCAGCAGAAAGCCGCTGGTCAGGGCGGTGAGGGGAGCCACAGTCACCAGACCGAAGGAACCCACGATGGTGTGTATGATTTCTGAGGCGACATACTTGTAGTTGAGAATGTTATAAAGGGGAGTGCCCTGGGCCATAAAGACCATGAGCAGGGCCACGTAGCCGCCGGAGTAGGCCAGCAGGAGGGTGGTTGTCATAGTGCCCATGGCCGCCCGCCCCACATTCATACCGGAGCGTACCGCCTCCCAGCGGGAGATATCAGGGCGCTTTTTCACTACCTCGTTGACCGCAGATGTGATATCCACCGCCAGATCCATCACCGCGCCGGAGGAGCCGATGAAGATCGCCGCCATAAAGATCTGGGTCAGGTTGAGATCCTGATATCCGGAGTAGAGCAGACTCTCCGAGTAGGACATAACGGCCCCGTGGATCTGAAACAGGTCGGTAAACACAATGCCCAGCACACATGTGACCAGTATCCCCAGGAACGCACCCGACACGGCGGCGGCGCACCGCCGCTCGAAGCCGTAGACCAGGGCGATGATCAGCAGGGTGAGGGCCAGAGTAACCGCCAGGCCGACCAGGATGGGGTTCCAGCCCTTGAGGTAGAGGGGCACCAGAACCTTCCACAGCATCAGCACCGTCAGCACGAAGGAGACGATGGCCCGCACGCCGGTACGCCCGGCGAAGAGGATCAGGAACACGGCGAAGACGGCGGCCAGCAGAGCCTCCTTGCCGATGCGGTAGTGGTCGGTCATGGTGACGGAGAGAATCTCGTCCCCCTGGTAGCTGACCACCACCATGGCCTTGTCACCGGGGGCGAATAGCTTGTCCTGCTCCAGGGAGCCGTTGAGCATGTTGATGCCGGTGGCGGTCCGTCCCTGAAACCGGCCGCCCAGCAGCTCCAGAGTGCAGCGCTGCTCACCGGAGCGGACGAGCCCGGTGTCCACGATGGTGGAGTCGTCCACCGCCAGCACCCGGGCCGCGCAGCGGTCGGCCTCCTGGTACTGGACGGCCCCTTCATACCCGGTGGGGAGGAGGAGCAGCAGGGCGGTCAGCGCCAGGCAGAGCACGACGGGGACGTAATAGCGGCGCTGGGCGGGGTCACGTAGAAAACGCATAGATGGATAAGTCCTTTCTGCGCCGAGGCGGATGGGGTCGGGAGACCCCATCCGCCTCGGCTGTATGGAAGTGGGAAAGCAGGGGTTAGGCTATGCCGAGCATGCCGGCCAGCTTGTGATAGATCTGAGTATTGTCGTAGTAGCCGTTGAACTGCCCGGCGTTAACACCGTGGGCCAGCACGGCCACGGGCAGGCCGGTGTGGCTGTAAGAGGTGAAGGAGATGCCGGACTTGTTGTTGATGATGTGGGTGAGGGTGACGCTCAGAGGCTCGTAGGTGCCGTAGAGCACGTATTCCTCCTGCTCGTACTGGCTGGCAGCGGTGCCGTTGACGCTCTTTTCGTAGGCGGCGCGGAGCTGTTCCAGCTCGTAGTCGGTGAGCACCAGCTTATCGCCCTCCTCGCCCTGGGGCTTGAGGCCGAAGAGCGCCTCCACATCCTTCAGGACATCCTCAAAGGAGGTCTTGTCCTCCTTGTACCTGGACACGTAGTCGCTGTCGAACTTGGCGTAGGAGATCTTCTGGCTCTCCAGCAGATCCAGATAGGTGTCGTAGTCGGTGCCGGCAAAGCCGATGGTGAGGCCGCCGGTTTCGTGGTCGCCGGTGACCAGGATCAGGGTCTCATCGGCGTGCTCCTTGGCGAAGTCGATGGCCACCTGTACCGCATCGGCCAGGGCCTGCGTGTCGTGGATGGTGGAGGCGGCGTCGTTGGCGTGGCAGGCCCAGTCGATCTTGCCGCCCTCGCACATCATAAAGAAGCCGTCCTTGTCCTGGGAGAGCACCTCAATCCCCTTTTCCACGTAGTCGGCCAGGGCCCACATGTCGTCGGTGCGGTCGATCTCGTAGGCCATGGCGTCGCTGTCGGCCAGGTGCTCGTCGATGATTACCACCGGGCCGCCGGTGACCTGCTCGGCCTCAGCCTGGGTCTTGACCACATGATAGCCCGCCTTTTCCGCCAGGGCGTACAGATCGGCCTGATCTCCCTCGGCGCCGGTGGGCTTGAGCAGGCCGCCGCCGGCGAAGTACTCAAAGCCGGAGTCGATGAGCTCCAGGCCGATGTCGTAGTAGTCATTGCGGCTGGCCTGGTGGGCATAGAAGGCGGCAGGGGTGGCATGGTTGAGGTTGACGGAGGTAATGACGCCCACCGAATAGCCCTTCTGGGCGTGGAGCTGTTCGGCAATGGTTTCGTAGGAAATGGTGCCGGTTTCGTCCACGTTGATGGAGCCGGAGTAGGTCTTGTAGCCGGTGGAGATGGAGGTGGCGGTGGAGGCGGAGTCGGGGGCAAAGGAGTTGGAGTCATAAGTCACGGCGGAGCCGGCGGCCTCAAAGTTCATGAAGTTGAGGTACTCAGGACCTGTCTCTTATACACATCTCCGAGCCCACGAGACCGGAGCCTATCTC
>OWID01000747.1_pt1 | contig 11016 bp, 4 predicted proteins | sample 1732661 | NCBI WGS metagenome assembly OWID01 (sample SAMN05065739, study PRJEB22554) | human gut metagenome | biome: ENVO:2100002; feature: ENVO:00000062; material: ENVO:00002003 | host: Homo sapiens | place: USA
ATCCTCTGACCCGCGACAACGCGGCGCTGCTGATCTACAACGCTCTGGACATCGAAATGATCCAGAAGTACGAGAACGGCTACGCCATTGCCTTTGAGGATCACCGTACCCTGCTGTCCACCAAGTATGGCGTTTACAAGGTGGAGGGCGTGGTCACCGGCAACGAGTGGGCCCAGCTGGAGGATACCGACAGCGAGGACGCCCTGGCCACCGGCAAGACCAAGATGGATCACGTAAAGGTCTACAAGTCCACCACCAGCAACACCGTTGTGGGCGAGTATGAGGAGGAGAAGAACCCCGTTATCTTCAACGTGTCCACTCCCGTCGACATGCTGGGTCAGACTGTGACCATGTATGTGCGCAAGACTACCGTTCTGGCCAACTCCGAGGTTCTGGGCGTGTATGTGAACGGCAACAACAACGTGGTCAAGACCACCGCCGACACCCAGGACACCATGAAGGACTTCCTGAAGGGTACCGGCCTGAGCGTGGACGGCGATACCGCCTACTACGTCAACTACGGCGTGATGAAGAGCGAGACTGCCGCCACCAAGGCCATGGGCTTCGAGTCCGGCGACCGCTTCAACAGCGTGAAGGGCAAGACCAACGGCTACGGCGTGGAGCTGACCGCCATCGACAACGATAACGACGGCGAGGTTGAGTACGTGCTGTACCTCCAGGAGACCCTGTCCCAGGTCATCGCCAAGAGCGCCTCCAAGGAGACCACCACTCTGAACAGCTTCAACTCCAACAAGGCCATTGACAACGAGGACATCGTGACCGAGGCCAGCCTGGATGAGGGCGACCTGGTTCTGACCGTCTCCTACGGCGGCCGCTACTATGTCTCCGAGCCCCAGGTGATCACCGGCCAGATGGAGTCCTACACCGCCAACAAGGAGAAGGAGCAGACCATCACCGTGGGCGGCACCGAGTACCACCCCTCCTACATCCAGTACAAGGCTGACACCGCCGACAACACCTATGAGTTCGACGTGCTCAAGTGCGACAACGGCGGCGTGGAGTTCGACTCCGACTACGACTTTATCCTGGACAGCAACGGCAACGTCATTGCCTACTGTCCCTCCGAGCAGGGCCTGTACGACTACGCCCTGGTTCTGGACTCCGGCTATGAGCCCGGTGCCTTTGCCTCCGACGCCTCCGGCAAGATCAAGGTCCTGCTGGCCGACGGCACCGAGGGCATCTACACCCTGAACTTCTCCGCCTCCGCCAAGAACGTGGGCGAGCAGATTGCTGACGATCTTACCATCACTGGCCACACTGAGACGTACAGCAAGAATCAGGGCATTCAGGAGCTGAAGGGCTTCCTGGGCACCTCCGACTCCGACAACTCCGCCACCGCCCCCTGGAAGGCTCCTGTTGAGGCTGGTAATACCGGCGCCTTTGTCAACAAGGACATTGATGCGACTGGTACTGCTGGTATCAACGACGCCGACTACAAGGACGGCCGCGCCGCCGGCTATGTCATCGCCTACTCCCTGAACGATGACAACGTGCTGACCATTAAGTCCATCGTGGGCTCCAACCACGAGGATACTGCAGTCACCTACAACCCCGCGGATGTAAAGAGCACTCTGTCCCACGATTATAAGACCGGCTCCGCCCGTATCCGCTACGCCAGCAGCCAGGTCACCGTGGACAAGAACACCGTCGCCTTCTACTATGATGAGGTGGTTCAGGCGGATCTGAACGCTGGAGGCGACTATGTGGGCAGCTCCTACAAGGTTGGCGATGTCATCTACGGTGTGGCCGTTGGCTACGACAAGATGACCGACGTTCCCCAGGGCGAGAAGTTCCTGGCCAAGAATCTGAGCGCCAAGTCCGGCACCCTGGCCTCCACCGTCCTGTTCGACTACGAGGGTGTGACCCTGGAGAAGGACTATGCCTTCGTTCTGAGCCGCAGCAACGTGGACAGCAAGTACGCCACCCTGAACGTGGTTCTGATGGACGGCACTGTGACCACCCTGAAGATCACCCGCGGCGACTACAACAGCACTTTCGCCGGTGATCCCGATGCTTTCGGCATCCCCTACGCCTACACCACCAACGGCAACGGCGTCTCCGAGCTGACTGACCCCGGCTTTACCAGCGCCACCGATAACGAGGGTGTTCTGCCCGTGGTCCGCGGCTATGCCCGCCAGCTGCGCAACGGCACTGTGGCCCTCTACACCGATAAGACCATGACCACTCTGGTCTCCGGCGCCTACGGCGACGGCACCTTCACCTACGAGAACAACATCTGGAACGTGGAGGACGTGGACAACAGCTATGAGAAGGCTCCTGTCGGCTCCTTCTCCGAGAACGTGGGCCGCAAGGTCGTCATGGTTATCGACACCGACAAGAACATTGTCCGCGCCGCCTACATCCTGAGCACCCTGGACGGCGTGTACGCCGGTCAGATCAGTGTCACTGCGGCCGCTGAGACTAGTGTGAATACCAACAGCACCAAGCTGGCCACCGCGACCGTGACCAAGCCCGCCGGCGGCACCGGCGCCCTCACCTACGAGTGGTTCAAGTGTGATAACGCGGCCGGGAGCAATCCTGTCTCCCTGAAGAACGATGCCAACTACACGGTCAGCTCCTCTGGTGTCACCAGTGTCCTGAATGTGAAGGCTGGCGTCCTCACCGCTGGCGATCACTACTTCAAGGTCGTGGCTACTTACACTGAGACCGGCAAGGTTGCCACCACTGCTGACGATGTGGTGAAAGTGACCGTGGCCGCCGCTCCTGCGGCTGGCAGCCTGAGCATCTCTAATACCGATCTGACTACACCCACCGTGATGAAGAACGGTACCCCGGTGACTGTTGCCGCTGGTACATCTCTGTACCTGGGTTTCAGCGAGGGCGACAAAGTCCAGATTGTTTCTAGCGACATCAAGGCTAACAGCTATTGGAAAGTGGCTGGTACTGTTTATCAGGCCTCCGGCGCTGGTATCCTGAGCTTCACCATGCCCAAGACTGATTTGACCATTGCGAAGGCTGATCAGCAGGTGAAGTATATCCTGGGCGAGGGCGTGTCCCTGACCGGCACCGATTACGATGCTGCCACCGGATATGCTCCCGTGGGAACACAGGTGACCATTACTGTGGCCCCTGCAAACGGCACCGGCGTGCTGGTCAGCAACGATGGTAAGCTGAAGTCTGCCGCTGTGGGTACTGCTGTCGGCAAGGCGATTGCTACTGCTAGTACCTTTACCCCCACTAATACCGAAAGTGACGTCTACATGAACGCTGCGGCTAAGGTAACAACCACTGGCGTTGATGTGAAGCTGGGCAGCAGTGCGGGTAGTGTCGTGAGCGCGAACGATTACGTTCTTGTTGGCGAGAAAGTGTTTGTCGAGGCAACCGCGAACGGTACTCTCGGTGAGGTAATTCTGGCCGATACCTATACGGCTGATGGTGAGGACAAGAAGACCTCCTCTGGCGATGGTACGACCAAGGCCAGCATCATCTACACGATGACAAATGCTGACGTAGCCTTTAGTACTGGCGCTGACAATCCGAAACCCTAACCCTAAACAACATCCCCCCGGGCTATACCCGGGGGGATGTTCTATTTCACCGCGAAATAATGGTATCTGGTGCCGCTGTAGTTCATATAGGAGCGGTTCCGGCTGTCCTGGGTAACGGCGAAGCCGCTGGCCTGGATCTGGATGGCGGGCGTGCATGGTCCGTTGATGTCCTGATAGAACACTGGCCAGCCGTCTACCGCCAAGCCGCCGCTGATGCTTTCGCCGCCGTTGCTTCCATAGCGGTTGCCAAGCGCCATCTCCACCAGAACCGCCCTGGGCCGGAATCCCAGGTGAATCGTGCGGCTGGCGGCATTGTCGCCGGTATAGGCTCCTGTGCTGATCTCGGCCTTCTCCCGTTCCAGCCGCTCCGCCTGGGCCTTGGCGGCCCGCATGCCTGTGTCGATCCTGGCAAAGTCCTGATTGAAGTCCGTCCGCAAAAAGCTGTCGGACGGCTCCCATTGGTGCAGTTGATAGTGTTCCGTATAATTTGCCATATTTTTTACATCTCCTCCCTACGTAGGGACACCCCACTATCCGCCGCACGCCCAAACCCGGACAGTCTACAGCCGTGTTTGGAGATTCCGTCTACCAAATGTCTACCACCTGAGGCCCTGAAACCCTTCTGGTTTCAGGGCCTCAGCCCTTTTCCCCTGTCAGGATTGTCTACCAAATGCCTACCAAGCAAACCTTTCCATGCCGTCACCGAGTTTTTTAGGTGAAAACGAGCAGATATTTGTACCTATTTCTCCTTTGTAAGGGGCGTCATACTTGACTGAAACGCGCAGTCGTGAGTAGGATGCCCCGAAAGCTCAAAATTTAGAAGGAGGAATTCCAAACATGAGAAACCTCAAGCGGACTCTCAGCCTGGCTCTGGCCTCCGTCATGCTCGTGGGCATGATGAGTGTTGGCGCCAGCGCGGTGAACGCGAGCGATTTCACCGATGCGGATGAGATCGTAAACAAGGACGCCGTTTCTACCATGACTGCCCTGGGCATCATCAATGGTAAGGAAGACGGCAGCTACTTTGACCCCACCGGCAACGTGACCCGTGCCGAGATGGCCAAGATGCTCTGCGTCGCCATCAACGGCGGTGTGGATCCCGTGCTGGGCGTCAAGGACACCCCCACCTTTACCGACATCAAGGGTACCTGGGCAGAGTCCTACATTGAGTACTGCGCCGCCAACGGCATCATCGCTGGCCGCGGCAACAACAAGTTTGATCCTACCGGCACCGTGAGCGCCACCGAGGCCGCCAAGATGCTGCTGGGCGTGCTGGGCTACAGCGCCGAGAAGTCTGGCCTGGTGGGCAACGACTGGGCCATCAACACCAACGTGCTGGCCAACCAGAACGGTCTTTACAAGAACCTGTCCAATCTGAACGCCAACACCCTGCTGACCCGTGACAATGCCGCCCAGATGATCTACAATGCTCTGGACGCCAACATGGTTGAGCTGAACGCCGCTGGCAACTACACCACCAGCCAGTACAGCTACACCGGCACCGAGTCCGTCGTGACCGGCACCGAGCGCGTGTGGGTTGTCAAGATCAAGGACAGCTCTGTTAACGATGCCGTCAAGGCTCTGGACGGCTCCGTCTACAACAGCCGTCAGGATGCTATCGACACTCTGAAGGACGCGAACGGTGGCACCGCTCTTGATACTGGCAAGTACACCCTGGAGCAGAAGACCCAGAATGTTTACGGCGAGAACACCGTGACCAAGTACGCCGACGAGACCATGGGCCACAAGTACCTGTCCCTGATCACCGACGGCGACGCTGTGCTGACCGACGTGGAGAAGGACAGCAAGGGCACTTACACCCTGTACATGAATGGCATCACCACCAAGGGCCAGTACACCAAGGTCGAGGGTGACTACAGCAACCTGATCGGCCAGAAGGTCGAGGTTCTGTATAAGGACCGCGAGAATGTGTACGGCGTCTATGCCTCCACCGACAGCTCCCTGATCGTGGAGAGCACTGCTGGTAAGGTTGAGGCTGTCAAGAACGGCGAGGTCAAGATTGACGGCACCACCTACAAGGTGGACAGCAATGTGACCACCACCGCTCTCTACACCGGTAAGCTGATTGACGGCCTGAATGTGGGCGGCAACAAGGCCGCCGCTGTGAAGGCTTACGACAATGACGACAACGGCAAGATCGACACCGTTGTTTACGTCCCCTTCACCGCCGCCAAGGTGACCTACGTGGGCGAGAAGTCCTTCAACACCGATGTTAACACCAATGTTAAGTTTGAGGACGTGAACGCTTACGACGACATGGCCAAGAACGACTATGTCATCAAGAGCGACGCCGCCAACACCGTGGATGACACCGATACTTATGTCCTGGCTGAGACGGTCAAGGGCAAGATCGAGGCCACCAAGAGCGACTCCGTCCGCATTGACGGTACCTGGTACAACTATGTTACCACCACTCCCGACAAGGATCTGGCTCTGGACAGCACCGTGAAGGCTGCTGTGCTCAACGGCTACATCGTGAAGTCCGAGGTTGTCACCGCCAGCCACGAGCTGAAGGATTACGCTCTGATCGTGAACACCGCCAAGGATATCAACGGCGAGCAGGCCAAGCTGCTCTTTGCCGACGGCACCACCAAGGTGGTTACCACTGATGTCGCGTATGATGGAACCTCCAGCCGCGCCAATGTTGGCGATCTGGTGACCTACGAGGTCAAGAAGGGCGAGTATGTCCTGACCAAGGCTGAGACTTCCGATGCCGACAAGGCCGGCTTTGACAAGATTGTGACTGGCAAGTATGTCAACGACTCTGGCAAGGGCAAGATTAACGGCGAGAGAATCGCGGACGACGCCGTGATCTTTGTGAAGGATAGCGCGGGCAAGTTCTCTACTATGGCTGGTTCCGACTTTGCCAAGTACAGCACTAGCTCTGTAAAGACCCAGAATATCACTGCTTACGCTAACAAGGACAACTCCACCGGTTACAACAGCATTGTCCTGGCTTACGTAGAGCTGGACGCGAAGGTTAACTCCATCACCAGCAACTACGGCTATGTGACCAGCGCCGTGTCCACCACCAAGAACAATGACGGCGAGACCGTGTCTTCCTTCACCTTCTGGGATGGCGCCACCGAGCACAAGGACATCATGACCGATGAGAAGGTTTCCCTGTCCAAGGGCGACATCTTCACCTACGAGGAGAACAAGAACGGCAGCTACACTGTCACCGAGGTCGACAACCTGCTGCGTACCGCCATCATTGCCTACAACGAGAAGAACGGCGATATCCGCTTCACCGACGCTTCTCTGAGCGACAAGGGCAGCAATGTCAACGCTGAGATCACCAAAGATACCGTTATCATCGGCATCAACAGCGATGACAAGGCCGGCGTTGAGGGCGCGGTGCCCACCATCGCCATCGAGACTGATAAGTCCGGTGTTTACCAGGCCAACGCCTACTATGTGATGGGCGCCGGCGACGAGGTGAAGCTGCTGGTGGTTGACACCTACGGCAACATCCCCGCGGTTGACAGCTCCTCCGACCTGTCTGGCGCTGTGGACCAGACTGCCATCCAGGATGCTCTGAACAAGTACACTGATGTTACCCTGAACGCTAACGCTATCACCGGCGCTGCTTCCGTGAAGGTTCCCGCTGGTGCTACCCTGACCGTGAGCGATACTAGCGCCAGCAATGCGCTGACTGTTGAGATCGCTAAGGGGGCTACCCTGAAGGTTGAGGATACCAGCATTACCGCTGATAAGCTGGTTGTGAAGGCTGTGTCCGGCAGCACCCTGGTCGTGCCCAACGGCACTCTGATTGGTGACGCTATGACTATCGAGGAAGGCACCTTGACCCTGACTGCTAACGGCAGTGGTATGAAGGCCGAGTCTTCTGACGCTGTTGTGAAGGTTAACAAGGATGTCACGATCGGCGGTCAGGATGCGCTGAATCTGACTGGCTCCGCTAAGATCATTGGCACCGACGGTGTAAAGCTTACCATTAATGGTACTGTTACCAACGTGTCTGGTAACAACTTCTATGATGATAAGACTAATGCCACTCCCGAGACTGCTACTAAGGGTAACAACTACACCTGGACTACTTTCCAGGAGAGCGGCACCAGCACTACCATCACTGGCTGGCTGAAGAATTAATAAGCTTTCTGAGTTCTGTTAGCGAGTGATTGAAAGAGCCGCCCCCGATTGGGGGCGGCTCTTTTTGTTAGTGGAAGGCTATATAGTAGTAGCTCATTCCGGATTGGTTTGCGTCCGCGTAGAATCTGCCCTCTATCAGGTCGCCGCGGGCCACCCGTATTCCGCTGCTGGTGATCTCCACCAGGTTTCCGTCCCGCATGGTGACCGGCGCTCCTTGCAGCGCCAGTCCGCCATAGGTATACCGATCGGACTGCATTGCGCCGTCCTGCCTTACCACAAAGACTGCCCGGGGCGATACCCCCAGCGAAATATCCCGGCTTCGGGCGTCATCCCCTGTATAGCTTCCACTTAGAATCTCAGGCTTTAAGGCCAGTGCTTTATCCAGCACACGGAAATCCTCGTTGAAATCCGTGCGCAGAAAATTGTCCTCCGGCTCCCACTGGTGCAGGTGATAGTGTTCCGTATAAGCTGCCATTTTCATTCCTCCCGCAGGGGGGCCGGGCAGCGCCTTTGCTGTACTGGAAAACGCGTCCCCTGCGGGAAAGGAACCCCGCGTCCGGCTGTCTACCGGACGCGGGGATGGCCTTGCCTGCGGAGGGGGTAATATAGATGGCAAACTATACAGCGCACTATCACCTGCACCAGTGGGAACCGGAGGACAGCTTTTTACGGAGAGACTTCAACGAGGATTTTCAGAAAATTGACGCGGGCCTCGCTGGACGGGGAGATTGCAGCCTGCTGTTCGGCTCTTACGTGGGTACGGGAACTTGCGGCCCGTCCGAGCCTACCGCACTTACACTGGGGATTCCAGCCAAGGCGCTTTGGGTAAGCTGCGGTTCATGCCACGCTGTCTTTCTGAGGGGGAACACGCAGGCGGTTAATTTCAGCACCAGCGATGGAGAGCTGCTTGAGGTGGAGTGGACTCAAGACGGCCTGAGCTGGAAGCTGGGGGGAGGACTTTACAATCACGACTACCAGCAGCTCAATGAGGCTGGAACCACCTATTATTACGCGGCGCTTTATCAAGAAAGCAAGGAGGCCCCGGGAAATACCCGGGGCCTCCCTGCTTCTTGGGGTTTGGTGATCAGAACTCAGCGGATAGTGAAGGTCCCGCCAATCAGCTCATCGCCGGTGGTCGTATTGACAATCGTCCAAGTATAAGTGCCATCGACAAGCGCCTTATCGCTCATCTCATAGCCCTTGGAGGAATTATTGATGCCTTCACCAATGACCTGCACATAGAAGTAATGGAAACCAGTGGTCACACCTTTGGCATCTTCCTTGTACATCAGATTACCCTTGCTGTTCTTGATGGACAGAGCAACATCCTGAGCATCCTTGTCAGTAATGCGGAAGGTGAAGAACATGTTGTCGGTGATTTCACCGCCGATGTCATCCTTCTTATCCTCAGGCATCTTGGTCAGAACATAGGCACCATTGGCTTCGCTGCTCAGATCAGAGGCGTTAACAACGGTAGCAGTATTTACACCGCTGCCGGAAATCTCAGCCTTGTCGCTGCCGGAGGAGGTGGTGGAGCCGTAGAAGATGGTGACGATCTCGCCGTTCTTCACGATGGCGGTAACCGTCATGCCCTTCTCCACATCACTCAGAGAGCCAGTCTCGATCTTCTTGCCCTTGGTGACGGCATAGACCTCTACATCGTCGGAAACAGCGTAGCTCTTGCCGCCCAGGTCGATGATACCATCCTCGGCCTCAGCCTTGACCTCCACGCCGGGAAGCTGATAGGTATCATCGGTAGTGACCTTGCTGTACTCCTCACAGGCGGAGGCGTCCAGAATCTCGTTCTCAGCATCCGCATAGGCGATAACGTTCAGCAGAATATCGGTCTTCAGGACATTGCCGCTGGGATAGCTGTCCTTCAGCTCCTCATCCATCTTGACAGTGGTGATCTCGCCGTTGACAACAGCCTTGTACTCGTAGTAGGTGTTGTCGCTGTCCTTCACCTTGGTGCCGGCCTTGGAGCTGAGGACATACACGATGTCGTCAGAGCTCGCGGACACATCGGAGATGAAGACCATGGTAGCCACAGTGCTACCGCTCTTGCAGTAGTAAACAAAGTTGCCGCTGTTGTCCTTCAGGTCGGGAACATTGGCATAGCCGGTGTAGGACTTATAGGTGGCCTTGCTGCCGGTGCCGGTCTGCACCAGGAAGACGGTCTTGCTGTTGGCGTAGACAGTCTTAGTGTCCAGAGTCATGGCGGACTCGCCCTTGTTGATCTCGACCTTCTTGTCCTCGGCCAGACCAGAAGTGCTGGCGGTCTTGATGGTGTAGATGTCCTTGGAGTTCTTGCTGTACTCTACGATGTAGCCCGGCAGTTTATCCAGTTCTTTCTTCTTAGCATCAAAGTCGTCGCCTTTCAGGCAGTCCTCGTCGAGCTCGGCCTCGACCACGGTGCCGTCGGCCAGCAGAAGCTTGGCATAGTAGGAGCTCTCGTCGTCATAGCGGCCCTTATCGGCACCGGTGTTCACGACGTAGGCGTAGTCGCTGGAGGCCTTGGATACGTTGACCTTAATGACATAGCCATAGGAATCCAGGTACAGGTCCAGCACGCTGTCGACCTTGACATCACCCTTATTGGACATCTTCGCGCTGTACTTGTAGGTCTCGCCGTCAGCCACGAAGCTGGAATCGCCGGTGGTCTTGGTGACCTCGACGCCCTCAACCACCTCGGCCAGGGTCATGGTCTGAATCTCACCATCAGCCATGGTGTAGAGAACCACGTCGTCCTTCTCGAAGGACTCAGTCTCAAACTTCTTGCCGTCCACGGTGACATAGCGGTCATCGCCGTCCTTCGCGGCGGTAACCTTGGAGATCTCGCCCACGTAGGTGTTGATGACCACCAGGGTCACGTTGTCGTCGTTGTCCACAAAAGCCTCGACCAGAACGCCGTTGCCGCCGAGCTCGTCGTCGCTGTTGCCCTTCTCGATGGTGAAGGTGCCATTGGCCTTGCCGTCCTCGGTCACATCCACAGTAGTGGTCTTATCCAGGCCCAGGTCGGAGTACAGGGTCTTGGAGCTGACCTTCTCGGAGTAAGAGGCATCGGCGGTGGAAGCATAGGTGCCGATCTCCTTGGTGCCGTTCTTCCACTGGTCGGAGGGACGGCCGAAATCGTCGTGGTTATTGCTGTTCAGGGTCAGGTCAGAGAAGTACTTCTCGCAGAACTGCTGCACCTCGTCCTTGTCGCCCTTCACGGTGCGGTAATCATCGGTCGTGCTGTTGGCGACCTTCACGGGGGCGGAAGCACCTACGATAACCTGCATGCCGTCGGAGCCGATGACAGTGGTGCCCTTGTTGGTGTAGTACACAGTGTCGGCGGTCAGGGTCTGGAACGCCA